>Ga0210051_1000351_pt1 | contig 41030 bp, 50 predicted proteins | sample CryGey092014_all_FD_185464 | JGI IMG/M metagenome (GOLD analysis project Ga0210051, IMG submission 185464) | Groundwater microbial communities from aquifer - Crystal Geyser CG23_combo_of_CG06-09_8/20/14_all (SPAdes) (version 2) | ecosystem: Environmental > Aquatic > Deep subsurface > Groundwater...
AGCTTCTAAAGCGATAGCAGCTTTCTGGTTTGGTGTGAATTGTTTCTTCATTTTTTGATCCTTTCTACCTCTTATTTTACCAGGTAGTAGGGGTCTTTTTGGTGTCTAAATTTTGGGTACCATTATAGTATGTGTGGCTCCGTTAAAGTAAGCTTTACTTCTGAAGTAGGTTTTGCAAGAGTAAAAATGGTAGAAGGTATCTCAACAGCCCATTATCACAATAAAACTACCGAAAGCTATGTGATAATATCAGGCGCAGGTATCCTTAGAGTTAAAAATCAAAAAGGTGAAATATCAGAAGTTGAATTAAAATCAGGCGTTGTAGTAAAAATCGAACCCAAAGAAATACACCAAACAAATAATACTGGTTCGTTAGTTTTGGAAGCTATTACAAATCCAGCCTGGGAAGCAGAGGATGAGCTAGTAGCAGAAGAATCATTATTTAGTTCTATTACTAAAGGAAGTCATGTCCAACCAAGAACTCTTCAACGGCGTTGCCTATTATTATGACAAATATAGACCTGGTTTACCGAAAGAGATGGTCGTTTATTTTAAAAAAACTTTTTCATTGGATAACAACAAGAGCATAGTCTTAGATTTAGGCTGTGGAACTGGGCAAATTGCAAAATCATTATGCGGATATGTGGCCAGAGTGGTCTGTGTTGATTCTTCAGAAGATATGATTCGAGTATCTAAGAATTCTCTTAAGAATTGTGGCGATAAGGTTGAATTTTCATGTTCAAAAGCTGAAGATTTTTTAAGACCAAAAGGCAGCATAGATTTAGTAACAATATCTAGGGCTTTCCACTGGATGAATCAAGATGCTGTGATGGTTAACTGCAAATCAATTCTACAAGAAGGAGGCGGACTCGCGTTACTTGGCGACTATACTCTATGGAATGGTAATGCATCTTGGCAAAAAACTACAAAACAGACAATACAATACTTTCTTGGGGAAAAAAGAAGAGCGGGAAACGGATATTTTTCTCCCCCATCTGAGCCATATGAGTCAATGCTCAAAAGACATGGCTTTAAAGATGTGACAGTAAAGGATTTTGAAGTTGTTAGGCGCTGGAATTTTGATTCAATTTTGGGCTATCTCTATTCTACATCATTTGCATCGCCTATTATGTTTGACGATAGATTAAAGGAATTTGAAGACACTCTCAGAAAGAATTTAGGCGAACCGAAGAAAGATGATTTATTTGACGAGAGAACAATATTCAGTGTAACCTCGGGAGTTAAATAATATGAGCGAGAATCATCAACAAAGTTTTCAAGAACTTATAAACGACTAGGGGGACGGTTCTCAATCAAACAGGTCTTTGCACCTTTGTACATTTTCGGTTAATTTTACCTTGTTCTCCGTATCTTTGCTTATTTGAGCCCAGATATTTTTGGAATAACTATTATTGATAACATAAATAATAGTCTAGGTACAAAAAGTGTAATTATGTTCTTAAGAGAGAACCGTCCCCTTACTTATATATTTTTGTCATTCCATTTTTAGCGCCCGGACTGATAACCGGAGCCATCATACGCAAAAAAAAATAATAATACCTATGTAAGTGATGACATTACTGGTCTCTTCTTTATGGCTCTATTTTGGGGAATTATAGATTTCTTTGTCCTAAATTATTTTAAGCATACGTATGGGTCAATATTGAAATGGCCAGATTATTCTCTATTTTTTCTTTTGACTGCCGCTATTTCCGCCTTAGTCCTAGCTGTCTATTTGCTTATATTTCTATTTATAGCAATAATCTACGCAATAAATTTTATTTTTGATGCATATGAGAAAAGAGCACCTAAAAAAGAACGCAAGAGAGTGCCCTAAGCCGCTATCAGCCATAAAAGTAATAATCAAGACGCTAGACGCTTGGCACAAAAAAATTTGCCCTGGTTATGAGCTTGTTGATTAGGAGCAATTTAGCTCGACTATATAAAAGTCGAGCTTTTTTTATTTTTCAAAGGGTTACTGCATTATCCAACAGTTGCGGACTTGAAAAATAGATCGTCATTATTCCCTGTCATTCCCGCGACTTGTCCATTGTAGCCTTGTGCGAAGGTGGAAAGCGGGAATTCAGAAGAAATGGATTCCGGATCCCTCCTTCGCTCAGCTTCGGGCAGGCAGGCAACTTATTGTACTTTCTAAATGACACGCATTTCGCACTTAACATTAATCACTCATAATTATTCTTCGAGCGAAGTGGAACGAAGCCCTGAAGTTCAGAGCTTCAAGCCTGTCCTGAGCTTGCCGAAGAGTTCTCCACCCTCTTCGAGGAGTCGAACAATAATAAAGTGCGGAATGTGTGAATGAATGTCCGGAATGACAATTTGATATTTAAACATTTGGTATTCATTTGAAATTTGTAATTTAGATTTTGACATTTCAAAAAAGCCTCTTTTAGAGAGACTTTTTTTGGTTATTCAAAAACACCCTCACCCTAACCCTCTCCCCGGGGGAGAGGGAATAATAGGAATGGGATTTTTTGTTTCTTGTGTCTTACTTATTATTTATCCGTTTACTTGTTTTTCGGCGATGTCGCCAATAACCGGCAATTTATATTTCTCACCGTTATAGGCTTTTACCATTAAAATAATCCAAAGAATAAAACCTGCTAAACCGACAAAAGGAATTAAAAGCCATCCCAAAATCGGAACAAAAACTAACGCCTTCATAAGAATTGTCATTGCTAAAAAAACACCAATTGATTGCACGGCATGAAATTTTATCACTTTGTTTTTTGGTTCTAAAAGTAAAAAAATGATTCCGGTTACCCAACCAAGCGCGTAACAAAGCAAAGCTTCTACATTTTCATCTAAGCCTAATGCTGTTTTTTTATCTTTTCCCTGTTTTTCATCAGCCATAACTTTTGCCTCTTTATTAATAATTACACTCTAATAATACTATATATCTTCGTGTAAACAAAATCCTGATCGGTTTTGACCAAAGATATATAATCGCTCATAAGAAAAAACGGTAAATTTCTCTTCTGTGGCCAATTTTTAAAATTACTATTTCCATATCATTCACATCATAAATAATGCGATAACTATTTTAAAGTTTAAAAAAGCCGGTGATTTTTTCACCGGCCGAATATCTTTTATAGCTACTTGCCATAAACTTTTGAAAGAATATTATATACATTTCTCATCTTTTCATCTAAAACCATGTGCCAGGATATTAGTCCAAACTCATTAGCTCTTAATAAAGATTGCAGCTTATCAATCTCATTTTTAAGGTCATTAAGATCGATTGATTTATCAACTGTTTCTGTATCACCTTTATCTTCTGCCATAAAAACCGCCCTTCCTATCTCGAAGGATAGTCTATTTTTTCAATGCTATATCTATATTCTTGGTACCAAATTCTTGCAAAAACCTCTTCTTTGTACTTCAGATTATTAACTATGCCATCGAACACGTACTTTTCATTATTATCAAATCGTACTACTGTTATAGATTTATCATACGGTTCTGAATCAAAATCCCACTCCCGAACAATGCCTTCTATTTTTTCCCAATCTTTTGACAAAGTTGTTGTAGTGGTTGCTGAGTTTTCTTCTGTGCTCTTCTGAGAAAAGGATGCGTAAGCTGCACATCCAACCATAAAAATAAGGCCCACCAGAATAATGATGGTAATAGTTATTAGCCTTTTGGGCATTTCTACCTACCTCCCCAACTATAATTTGCATTCACTTTTTTGATGCGCTTCAATTTCCTGCTCAATTTCCCTAATTTTCTTTAGGATACCGACAGTCCGCAGATAGCTTAATCCAAAATCATTAAGCTTTGTCCTAAGCTCCCGTATTTCATTAGGCAAAGCTGCAATTCGCCTTTTTTCCGCTTCCTCTTTTTTCCTTTGTTGATCTTCTTCCCTCCACCGCTTCCTATCCTCTGCCTGCCTAATCTTGCAATTTGTCAATTCTATGTTGAAGTTTTTCACCATCTGTTTCTTGTTAGACTCGGTTAGAATCTCGGCTTTAATTAGGCCATCCGTATTGTAGTGAATCCAGTTCCCTTTCCCCCAAATACACAAAATAGGCGTACTAATTGACCCATCCTTAAAGAAGAGGAAATGACCGCTCATGCGTTCACTTCTATACCTTTCCGGTAACTTGACATCCAAGATATCTTTTATTGCCCTACCCTGCCACGCAGACGGCGGAACAAGTTTTGGGTTGCCCTCTAAATCAGCAAAAGACACTCTTTTTTTACCTAGCCACTTCCATTCTCCATAAAGCCTCTTTTTTGTTTTGGCTATTTCTTTTTCCAAATCTTTGATCTTGCCATAAATTTTGTTACTTTCTAAAAGTCCCTTACCCAGCATTTGAGGCTGTAAATCCAATCGCTCCTTTTCCCACTGTTCAATTTGCTTGGACAACTGATTGTACTCTCTTCTCTCACTGTATAGCTCCTCTAATTCTTTCTGACTCATGAATCCAAGCTTTACCAGCGTTTCGAACGAAATTTCCTCATCACTCAAAGAGTGTATAGCAACTCCAGCCCTCATGAAAAGTTGACTTCTACCCATATGGGTTTCTATTAAAAAAACATCTCCGAGGTCAGAAATGCCCTCAACGTCATAACGTCCGGAATATTTAGAGCCTTCAATAAATACTACTTTCTTTATTTCTCCAGTTATTTCCGGTAAAGGCTTTAGTCCCTGAAAACACGTTATATTTTCCGCATCCATTATTTGAAGCTCCATGCGACCATCTTTAAACCGAACTAAATCTCCATTGCTTACCCCTATATGACCAAGGGAACAACCACTTTTTTCTGAAATTGTATTAAGTCCGCTACTTGCCACCGTTAGTTGATCAGAATCTCCGAAACCACCTTCAATATCGTTAAATAATAACACTTTACCCACTCCCCTTTTCTTGTCTATGTTTATTTAATTATTAACGAACCATTATGGAATTATATGACAAAATAGCCTATTTTGCAATGATTTCTATTTAGAATTTGTTACTCTTTATGCTGCTTTTTTATCGTTTTTCCAATCAAAAAGATCTACAAGTTCGTTTATGGAATAAACTTTAGACTGCCAATTGTTACCTCTTGGGTAGAATATCGTAAAAGTACAAATACTCGCTATTAAATCTTCTTTGTCTCCCGGCATTAAATCTTTTATAACTGACGCTCTTTCTTCTATCTCTTGAAATAACTCCGTTCTACTTTTTTTCAAATTATTTTCGATATTTACATGTCTGGCGCCAATAACTGAAGTAATATTTGCTTTCCTGCCCTTTTCTTCCTCTTTAAACATTTCAGCCATGTAAATTTGCTTGTAAGCTAAAATCAAATTTCTAAAGTCAACCACGAACGCACCTACTTCCGGATGCATCTTCTCTGCCGCAGAAAGAGTATATTTTGCACTCCCATCCGGATAATGAGTAAGATGACTGGCCTCCCCACAAGATTTGGAGTCTTTGACGCATAAACCCCGGCAACCGCCGCCGCAGAAATCTTTAAAAAATCTCTCCGACTCATATTTTTATCTCCAGTTTTTTTGGGTTAATCAGCAATTTTATTTAGAATGGTTTCTAAGCTAGGTTTTAAAATTTTAGAAGGGCATAAGTCATTAATCCATAACCGGCTAATTTTTCGACTTGCGGTAAAGTATCTTCGACGTTAAATAAAGTATCGCTAACAGCAACATCACCAAAAACAACAAACTTACCCTCTTTCTGACATTTATCCAAAATCGGCCCTATCAATGGATCTTTGTAAAAGTCATTAAACATTCTATCCGGATTAGAAGCAAAGTTATCTGCACATTCTAAAAACACCATATCGCCTTCTTCGGGAATGGCTTCCGGTTTTAGCACTATATCATGATCATCACCAATAATATTATAAGTTGCCAAATCTGTTTCAACTCTAACGATGCCGCTTTCGACCTCATCTTTATTTGCTTCCGGATTAAAACTTGGACTTTCCATAATTATCGCTAATTATCGCTTAATGCCTTTCAGCAACTTTACGTCCCCTTATCATCCTTAAATTACCACATTAATCAGAACCTATAAATATGTTTTCGAATATTCGAATTGACATTTGAAATTTTCCGCCAGAGGCGGATCAGCCTTGGGCTGAGAAATTTGTTATTCGAGCTTTTCTGTGCTTTTCTGTTTACTGTTTCTTGTTTACTGTTTATAATGTGCCCATGAAATTATTTATTACGCTACCTGCCTTTAACGAAGGTAAAATCATTGCCAAGGTTTTAAAAGGTCTTCCGTCAAAAATTGACGGCATAGACAAAATACAGGTTGTGGTAATAAATGACGGCTCAACCGACAATACTCTATCTGAACTAAAACGATTCCCAAAAGTAAAAGTTATAAGCCACATGGTGAACCGAGGTTTGGGCGCTGCATTAAATACCGGCTTTCTATATGCCAGAAAGAATGGCGCCGACATTTTAGTTACGGTTGACGCAGACGGACAACACGATCCGAGAGACATCGAAAAAATTATAAAACCAATACTTAGAAAAAAAACAGATGTAGTAATTGGTAGCCGTCTCAAAAACCGAGAAGGAATGCCTTGGTACCGGATTATCGGCAACTTAGGTCTAAACTTGGCAACATATTTGTTTTTTGGAGTTTGGACAACCGATTCGCAGTCCGGCATTAGGGCATTTTCGGCAAAAGCCTTAAAAGTTATTAATATAAAATCTGACCGGATGGAAGTTTCTTCAGAGATCATAAGGGAAATCGGTCTTAAAAAGTTAAGAGTTACCGAAGTGCCGGTAAAAGCGATTTATTCTAAATATTCTTTGGATAAAGGGCAGAAAAACACAAACATATTTAATATAATTTTCAAGATGATTTGGAGAGGGTTTAATGATTAGCGGCGTTAAAATAATTACATTTTTATTTATTTTCTTTGCATGGTCTAGGATTGCCATAAGAGTGAAAAAAGGCGAGGCCAGAATTGCCGAACTTGTTTCATGGTCAATTATCTGGCTGGTAACTGGCGTAGCTGCTATGTATCCGGGTACCACGGACAAACTGGCCAAACTTTTAGGCGTTGGCCGAGGTTTCGATGCCGCCGTCTTTTTTGCCATTTTAATCATCTTTTATTCTATTTATCGAATCTATTTTAAACTAACGCAGATCGAAAAAGACATCACCAAACTAACCAGAGAACTTGCCCTAAGAGAAGCGGAAAAGGAAGAATGAAAATCCTCTTTATTTCTAGTTTTTACAAACCTCACAATGGCGGCGTTGAACAATACATTTTCAATTTAAGCCAGGAATTAATAAAAGATGGCCACCAAGTTACGGTTTTGTGCTGCAACACTGAAAAAGTAAGACAGGAAGAAAAAATTAAAGGCGTTAAAATAATTAGACTAAGCTGTTTTAAATCCCCTTTTGTTGGAAGTCAATTCCCGCTCCTCAAACCAAGTCTAAAAAACATTAAGCTATTTAAAAAAACGTTCAATAACCAAGACATTGTTAATATTCACGTCAGATTCTATATACTATCTTTTGTTTCCGTCCTTTATGCCAGGTTTAAAAAAATTAGGGTTTTTGCAACGGAGCACGGCAGTTGTCACACATGGCTTAACAACCCGTTTTTAAATATAATAGCAAGAACATGCGACCATACCTTAGGAACCCTTTTTTTCAAATTATCAAACGGAGTTATTGCAACCAGTAAAGCTGCCGGAGAATTTACAAAGCACCTTGGCGCAAAAAATTATTCAATTATCTATAACAGTATTGACCCTAAAAATTTTATTGGTAAATTACAGCCCGAAAACCAAATTATATTCATCGGCCGTTTGGTAGAACAAAAAGGTATTTGGGATTTAGTAGAAGTTTTCGAAAAAATATCTCCAGACTTTCCAAAATTGAAACTAGTTGTCATTGGTGATGGACCGGAAAAGAAAAAATTAGAAAAGAAAAAAAATCCCAAAATTTTACTGCTTGGAAATATATCAAATAAAAAAGTTATTCAAAATTTGTATCGAAGCAACCTTTTTGTTAACCCTTCCTATTCCGAAGGTATTTCCACAACAATACTGGAAGCTTTGGCCTGCAATGTACCAGTTATAGCTACTGATACGGGAGGCACCAAAGAAATCCCGGGAATAATTCTTTATAAACCGAGGAATTTAAAATCATTACAGAAAAAAATTATAAATGTTCTGAGTAACCAAGAACTTAAGACAAATACATTCGAAATTATTAAAGAAAAATTTTCATGGGAAATCCAATACTTAAATTTTATTAAATTATGTAAAAAAAAGGGCATAAGAGAAAAAATATGTGCGGAATAGCAGGCAAGGCTTATTTTAATAATAAAGAAGTCCTAGTTCGAGATATCGAAGCTATGAACGAAAAAATTACCCATCGTGGACCGGATGATAGCGGCGTTTATATTTCTAAGAATAAAAGAGTAGGCATGGGGCACCGCCGTCTTTCCGTTATTGATCTCTCCCCTCTTGGCCATCAGCCAATGAATTATCTAAACCGATACTGGATTTCGTATAACGGCGAGATATATAATTTTCAGATTCTACGTGAAAAATTAAAAAAAGACGGTTACCAATTTAAATCAAAAACCGATACGGAAGTTATTCTGGCTCTTTACGATAAATATGGTAAAAAATGCTTAGATCACCTTCGAGGCATGTTTGCTTTTGTCATTTTTGACGAAAAGGAAAACACTATTTTTGCAGCAAGAGATAGGGTCGGTAAAAAACCCTTCAAATACTATTTAGATGAAAATGTTTTTATTTTCGCTTCGGAATTAAAAAGTATCTTAACGCAAAAAGAATATATAAAAGAACCGGACTGGACCGCCATTCACCACTATCTAACTCTACAATACTGCCCTGCCCCACTTACCGGTTTTAAAGGCATTAAAAAACTGGAACCGGGTCATTATTTATTTTTAAATTTGAATGGCAAAAAGATCATAAAGGAGCAATATTGGAAGCTAGATTATTCCAAAAAAATGAAGCTAACAGAAGATGAATGGTCTCGTAAAATTAATGGCAAATTGGAAGAATCAGTAAAATTAAGGATGGTTTCTGATGTCCCCCTAGGAGCCTTCTTATCCGGTGGAATTGATTCCAGCGCTATAGTTGGCATCATGAGTAAATTCAGCAAAACCCCGATAAAAACTTTTTCCATCGGCTTTGAGGAAAAAAAGTATAATGAACTAAAATACGCTCGTAAAATTGCGGATCTCTTTAAAACAGACCATACGGAATTTATTGTTAAACCAAATGCTTTAGAAGATTTGAGGATGCTTGCAAAACAATATGAAGAGCCTTTTGCTGATAGCAGCGCCCTTCCCACCTGCTACTTAAGCAAACTAACGAAAGAACATGTTACAGTGGCCTTAAATGGAGATGGAGGCGATGAAAACTTTGCTGGATACAGCAGATATAGCGCATTTAAATTATCTTTGCTTTATGCTAAACTAGGCCTAATAAACAAAGCTATGGTTTTGCCAGCTACCAAAATGCTTGCAAATAATACAAATAATCCTTTCTTTGCAAGAGCTCACCGTTTCTCTAAATCAGCCTCTGATGACTATAGATCAAGATACCTTGAATACATAGCTTACTTTAATAACGAGGACAAAGAATCTCTTTATACCGATAACTTTAAGAATCAAGTCTGGCCAGAAGACACTTATAAGATAATTGCCGAAAAATTCAATGGCGCCAATATCAAGAATAAGATTGATCAGGTGTTATATACCGATTTTGTATCTTACTTACCGGATGATCTGCTGGCAAAAATTGATATTGCAAGTATGGCAGTATCTCTTGAATGCCGTTCCCCCCTGCTTGATCATAAATTCTTAGAACTTACGGCAAAAGTTCCGCCCGAACTAAAACTTTCCGGTTTAACTAACAAAAAATACATTTTTAAAAAAGCTTTGGAGAATTTTATTCCTAACGAAATTTTATACAGGCCAAAAATGGGGTTTGGCGTACCTATAAATACATGGTTTAGAAATGATCTGGAAAGCTTTACAAAACAAACTTTGCTGTCTAAAAAAGCAACCTCAAGAAGTTTATTTAAAAAAAAAGAAATTAGCCGCTTGCTTTCAGAACATGCAAGAGGCATGGACCATCAATATAGAATATGGGCATTACTCATGCTAGAACTTTGGTTGGAGGAATATTTTGGCTAAAAATAAAAAAATATTAATATTGGTAACCGCTTTAGATATAGGCGGAATGGAAATGGCACTTCTAAAAACTTTGCCAAAGCTTAAAAAACATGTAGATTGCCGAGTTTGCTGCATAAAAGGACGGTGGCCAATAGGAACAATGTTAGAAGAACAAGGGGTGCCAGTTTATTATTTAGACTTAAAAAAAATATACAACATAGGTTTTATTATAAGATTTAGAAAACTAATAAATGATTTTAAACCGGAGGTACTTTCCACTTATTTAATTCATCCCAACCTATTTGGAAGAATTTTTGGAAGAATTTTTGGCATTAAAAAAATAATCTGCAATGAAAGGGGGGCACTGCTACAATGGGAATTTTTAAGGAAATATGACCGGTTAACAAAAAAATTTGTAAGCCATTATACGGTACAAACAGAGACTGCACGAAAAGAAACAGCGAAAATATTAGGTTTATCGGAAAAAAAATTTACAGTTATTCCCAATATTATAGACATAAAAACCTTTGATTTCTCTCTTGATAAAGAGAATAAAAAGAAAAAGCTAAAAATTAATCCGAACAATTTAAATATTACATGCCTTGCAAGACTTAGAAAAGGCAAGGGCCATGAATACCTTTTAGAAGCCTTTGAAAATATATATAAAGATAAAAAAAATATTAATCTGCTTCTAGTTGGAGATGGAGAAGAAGAAGAAAGACTGAAAAGTCTAATAAAAAAATACAAATCAAAAAAAAATATATATTTTCTGGGAATCCGTAAAGACGTAGCCCAGATTTTAAATATTAGCGATATCTTTACTTTGCCAACATTATCGGAAGGCATGAGTAATGCCATCTTGGAAGCAATGGCCAGCGGCCTGCCAATTGTTACAACCGACATTGATGTTAATAAAGAATTAATTAAACATAACGAAAATGGCTTGCTGGTGCCGGTTGAAGATAGTTTATCATTGGAATCTGCGATTAGAAAATTAATAAAAGATAAAGTACTTTGTAAAAGACTTGGTAATAACGCCAAAGAAACCATTATTAAAAATTTTGACTCAGATATAATTATTAAAAAAATCGTTAAATTATATAACTCGATTTAAATTTTACTTTTTTAAAAAGAGCAGTTCATTGCATCCTGTATTATCGGTAAATTTTACTTTTTTTGTAAGAAAACTTTTTTTTGAAAAATAGTTTATCAGCTCGTCGCCTGTTGCAAATTCATAAGGATAACCTCCAAGCCAATCGATTATGTCATAATAAAAACTCATTCCTCTTTCCCCATAGTTTTTAATGTATTTAAAGGGATTTTTAAGTAAAATAAAAAAACCAAGGAAGAAATAAACATAATATAAAAATTCAATTATTTTTTTACCGATATTTCCGGAATTATTATATTTCCTTTTAACTCTTAACCAGAACCGAGAGGATCCTGCCAATATAGCATTTTTGCCATGGCATTTATTATAGATTGCCAGAAACATTAATCCATTGTTTTTGACTAAATTAATTACGTTTCCAAAAGCTCTATACATATCGCCTGTATGATGCAAGACGCCCCAAGAATATACAACATCAAATTGTCCCAAAGATTTAATAAAATTTTTATCTAAGACGGATCCGGTAATTATTTTCCAATTCTTTGGCTTATTTTCCCTAATCCATAACTGCTGGACACATTTAATCGAAAATTGATCAATATCAACACTCACTACTTCTTTAGCGCCCATATTATAAGCCACTAAGGAAAATAAACCGCTGCCACAACCTATATCAATGAAAGTTTTTCCTTTTAAAGTATCTACTTCTAAAAAACTCTTTAAAGATTTTCGGCTTCATCAATTTTTTTATCATTCAAATTGCTTAAGAAATTACTCCAGTTTTTCCCAAAACTAAAATGCGCTCCCATTTTATAATTATCCTCGTATAACTCTTTATTTTTTTTCAAATTATTCTCCTTTTTTAGACTTTTTTTTAAGAATAATTAAATAATTGCTATTTTCTAATTTAAGGATTTTTCCAAAAATAATTCTAAGTATGTATGGCATGTAACTAGCTAGATTTTGGATTTTGCTTTTCTCGATATAACGATTCCAAAACTTTTTTATTTTAATTATTTTAAATTCTTTAAATTCTTTTTTAACTTTACCTATACTCCACGTTTGCTCGTGACCCCAACGATGAAATATATTTTTACAATTTGGACAAAAACACTCATTATTTTTTAGATTCTCATCTGCTGGAACTGTTAAAATCGCATATCCATCAGGCTTCAACACTCTAAGCATTTCTTTAATACAAACCATAAGTTCTCTATTGTTCATATGCTCCAAAACTTCTGAGGCGATGAAAAAATCAAACATATTATCTTTGAAAGGGATTTTGCCATCTATATCAATTAAACTAGTATTAATATATTTACAGCTTTTGCTTAATCTTTTTAAATTACCCTGTGAAATATCAGCACCATAACAATGATAATTTTTGGCAAGCTTATTGAGCAAATATCCATCACCAAACCCAATCTCCAAGACATTTCCATCCTTCCTAAGGCTAAGCGCCTGTTTATATAACATATCTTGTCTTGGATGGCCTACTTCAAAAACTGCAATATTTTCCGTTTGATGGAATTCCCATAGCTCCTTATCTGTATTTTTTTTATTTGTCATCGCTTCACCCTATAAAAATTTAAACCTAGACTCTACCTTCTGTAAAAAATTTATTAGCTTTAGGTTATAATCTACCATGGATAATAAATAAATTGATATCCTTTTTAGATCAAAAGGATTTAAGATTAAGCCATTAAAAAATAATTTTATACTTTTTTTTCTATTTCCGAGTAATGCAGTAGCCCTAGCATAAACGAAATAATTTGAACCTAAAAATTTTTTATTATACCTCTTAAGATCTTCGGAATATAAACGGATTATTTCTTGGCTAATATTATAAATGTTATTAACTGAATTATTATTTAATTCACCTCTTGTAATTGAATTTTTAGATCCCGTATGTGTTATAACTACAACCTCATCTATACATAAGATACAAATTTTTTTAGCCATTTCCCACCAGAGCATAGCTTCACCGCCGCAAATATTCTCTTTGAAACGAAATTCTTTATGCTTAAATACTCTTGCCATCACTATAGCTACACGCTCTCCAGAAGTATATTTATCGCTCAAAAGCTCTTTAAAACCAATCATTAAATTTTTTTTCAGCATATAGTAATTTTTCTTATCCTTTTCACTGGAACTGCCAAAAAAGAATATTTCTTGATTATTATTTTTTTTAATAGATTCTTTGATTACCGTTAAAGCATTTTCAGTCAGCTCATCATCACTATCTAAAAATAAAATGTAATTATTCTTTAAATTATTATTATTCCTTATTATATATTCAATGCCAACGTTCCTTGCAGACCCTACACCCCCATTAATCTTATAAATATATTTAATCCTTGTATCGCTTTTTAAATAAGGCTCTAAAATATTTTTTGTTCTATCAATGGATCCGTCGTCAATTAAAATAATTTGCCAATTATCATAATTTTGGCTTAAAACTGATTTGATTGCTCTTACTATGCACCAATCACGGTTGAATGTAGGTATAACAACTGATATTTTTATCATTTGCCCTTCTTTTCAAGAATAATTTTACTAAAAAATATTTTGGAGCATATGCCATAAATTAATATCTGGGAGAAAAGGTAAATTTTTATATCCTTAAAAATTAATATCGTCGATACTAAGATAAGAGCAGAAATACTTACAAAAACTGCACTACTTTTAATACTATTAATACTTAAAAAGCTTAAAAAAACATTATAAACTAACAAACTATAAGAACTTAGTGAAAATAAAATAATCAAAATTATACTGAACCTATAATCTCTTCCAAAAAATGGTATCATACTTGTCATAAACAATGATATTCCTATAAACCAAAAGGGAAGAACTTTTATAAATAATACCCTCATCTTTCTGGCTATTTCCTTTAAACTTTCTTTGTTTTTTATTGTAGCAGGCCAAAAAACATTCATTAGAATAGATCCAAGAGTGGACATAATTAAAAAAGAAAGAGAATAGTAAGCGCTATAAACGCCCAATTCCTTTATACCTATAAATTTTCCTATAAAAAACTTATCCATACTCAAAATAAAGGTTCCCACAAGAGAGATTATTAATACTTTATTATAGTTAATCAATAATGAAACCTCTTTTAAAGTGAAACGGCTTAATTTATTGAATAAAATGAATGCAGAATAAAAAATAAAACAAGTCGACCCAATAATGAAAGCGATTAAAAGCGAGATGTAACTTATTTCACCAATAACAAAACTGATAACCATAAATGAAGCAAAAGTTATTAAAATCTCCGCAATACGTAAAAAACTTTGCTGAACGATAAAATTAAAGGCCCTAAGATAACTATCAAATAAATTTTTAAAACTTAAAATAAACGCAAAGAGAAGACCCAAGAGAAATGTCAAGTCAGAAAAGAGCTTCACTTGAACAAAGTAATGGAGATATAGAAGAATAATCGTAACGATAACGGATTGTAGCAAACTGAGCACAAGAGAAGCTGTAAAAATTTCTCTTTGTTTTAACCTATATTCCGTATCAGATAAAAACCGAATGCTGCCAACATTTACACCAAGTAAAAAGATAACCGAAATACCGGCAGCAAAGGATAATAGGCTATTATATTGGCCGAAGTTCTGAGGACCTAGAATGCGAGCAACAACAACTAATAATATAAAAGCAAATATGTTAGAAATGCCACCGCCAAAAATGGACCAAGAAAGGTCTTTAATAAAATGGTTCATCTCCTTGCTGGCAGATTGCTTAAAAATCCTTTGATGAATAGAATTAATTGTTAATATTGATAGTATTCCCATTTCAATTCTTCTTTGATTTTAAAATAAAATTATAACTGTAGAGCCAATATGGAGAATTATAATCTTTTAATATATAAAAATGGCCCTTGATAAAATTCATTATAATCGTGACAGCATAACCCTTGGTGCCAATTTCCCAATAATGCTCCCCATCAAATTTATGTTTTTTAAAAAATAAAGGCAAAGAAATCTTAAACCTCTTTTTCCATAAAGGTAAAATTCCTATTTCGGTAAAAAATTGTAACTGTGCTTTCGGCAAATAAATTAGTGAATAATTTGAAAATTTCCTTATTTGGTTTAGTGATTTATTGAAGTAATCGAATGGCAAATGCTCTAAAACATGGGCGCAAACTATAATATCGTATTTTTGTTTTAAAACCGTCCCTAAATCATCCACAGATCCCACATAGTCCGGCTTTAAACATGGATCTATATCCAATGATTGTGCCCCAAATCCATACTTTTCATTTAATATTATCTTCAGTAAATTATCCCCCGTTCCTATAATAAGAATTTTTGGTATTTTTATTCTAAATTTATTAATCAAGTAAAAGAGATCACTAAGCTGATGGCTGAGATTATAAAAAGAGTCAACTTTGCCTCTATAATTATAGATATCTTTATCAACCTGAATTTTGTAGTCAAACTTCTTCATCCCTGTTTTTCTAGCCTTTCTAATAGGCAATATCAAAGAAACCCGCCGTCTGATCATTAAGGTTAAACACTTGCAGTTTGTTCGGCTTCTGCTTCTTCTTGATCGCCCACGTTGTAATAATTTTTATACCAGTTTATAAAATGTTTGATGCCTTCATCTATTGAAGTTTTGGGATTCCAATCTAATTTACTAAGTTTCCTAGAATCAGCCATTGAAACATGTATATCGCCGGGTTGCATTGGCATAAGATTTTTTTTTGCTTTTTTTCCAAGATATTTTTCTATTAACTTAATATAACGCATTAGTTGCTCTTCTTTAGCACCGCCAATGTTAATAATTTCATATTTAAAATTTTGATCAATCGCTTTAAGTGTACCAGTAACTATATCGTCAATGTAAGTGAAACTGCGAGACATCTTGCCATAATTATAAACATCAATCGGCTTATCCTCTAAAATATTTTTGGTAAATTTAAATAATGCCATATCGGGCCGCCCCCACGGTCCGTATACTGAAAAATATCTAAGACCGACTGTGTTTAAACCATGGATATGACTATAAACATGCGCCATTAATTCTTTCGCTCTTTTAGAAGCTGCGTACATGGAAATTGGAAAATCAACACAGTGATGCTCCGAAAAAATAGCTTCTTTACTTAAACCATAGACGGAAGAGGATGAAGCAAAAATAAAATTTTGAATTTTATATTTAACACTTAATTCCAATAGATTTAAGGTACCTCTAACATTAACTTCTTCATATACAAAAGGGTCAATTAATGAATGCCTCACTCCAGCCACCGCTGCTAAATGCATTACCTTGTCCAACTTTTCTTTTTTAAAGATTGTCTCTAAAAATTGATAATCCCTGATATCTCCCTCGTAAAGTGTAAACTTACAGCCTTTAAGAAATTTGGAAATCCGATCCCTTTTTAGCTTTGGATCATAAAAATCATTAAAATTATCAATAATAACAACATTATCGCCCCTTTCGATTAAGGCTTTTGATAAATGAGAGCCTATAAAACCAGCGCCTCCGGTAACTAAGATTTTCATATATTTCACTCCTCTTTAGTTTACATTATGTCAAATACTGACTCAAAATAAAACTCTATAACAATTACTAATACTTCTTGGCGCCGAACAATCAACATATATTTATTTTACCACCTATTCTTTGCCATTTAACACATCCGAAAAGTAATTAATTTCTTCCAGTTGTTTGCTATTTGCCCATTTTTTTGCTTCGGTAAAGGCGGTAAGAGCTTCTTTCTTCTTCTTGTCGTTCATGTAAAACTTGGCTAGAACCATATAGCATTGAGTCCGGGTGGGCTTTCCCGATAATTTAATTGCTTGCTTCACATATCCTTCCGCCTTCGCTTTTTCACCCACATACCAGTAGCCCTGCGAGATCTGCATGTGTATTATTTCGCTATGAGGATCCTTTTCTAAAGCTTTTTTATACGCGTCTTCAGCCAATGCACGGTTTCCCTCTAATTTTTGAAATCCAAGTAAAATCATACCATAATTCGTCCAACCTCTTGCGTTTAAGGGTTTTAAGTCAACTACTCTTCTAGCATGACTTAAAATCTTTCCAGCTTCGCCTTTTTTCTCAATCATTTTCCTTTCATTGCTGGTATCGTTGTCCGTTGCAAAATTCTGGTAAGCATAATAGCTGTAATAAAGATGATAATTATCGTTTAAAGGAAAAAGACTAACAGCCCGCTTTATATATTTAGCCGCCCTTTTTGGATAGTCTGACTTATCCGAATCTTTAAATCCGAGTCCATAATTATAATCCGCCACCCAGTAAACTAAACTGCCAACTATAAATACTACCGAGATTAAAACAGCAGCTGACAATGAGAATTTCCGAGTTAAAGAAAAGTTTATCTCCTTACTCATGGGCCTGTAAGACACAGTGCCGTAAATTATAAAGGCAAAGGCGGCCATCATCCATGGCAAAAACATAGTGGCAATAGAGGCAAACAAAAACATATTGAAGCCAAAAAACAAGAACATTGACATAATAGAAAATCCAAAGAACAGTTTATGCTCTGTTTTTAAGCCTTTAACCAGTAAGTAAACTATAAAACCCCACCACAATAAATATCCGGAAAGTCCCAGTATGCCATCCATGGCGAAATAATCTATTGGCTCATTGTGGACATTATTGGTAGTTGTATTATCATCCCAACCCTCAAATGGAATTTTTTCTCTTATTTTTGGCAGAAAGTAAGATATTGTTCCCGGACCGGTGCCGGTTAAAAAATGTTCTTTTCCGTTTTCTATTCCCGCTTTCCAACCCCAGAAACGCTGCACATTAGAAGAATTACTCGCAAAATCCGCAATACTACCATTACCTAAATTATAGGTTAAGCCTATTCCCAGTGCTAGTAGGAAGCTTAAACTTAAAAAAATCTTCTTCTTATTATTTTTAATTAAATTGCCAATCCTTATTTTCTTTCCAATTCGCGGCCACATAAAGAAAGCTAAAAGCGATAATATCGAAAGAGCAAAAATAGCATTTCCGGCAGTGTTTTTTAAAAAAATTTCCTGCATTCCTTGAGGCAATAACCTAAAAATTGCATACGCGCCGGAGACAATTGCAAACCCAAGAGCTAATTTTATTTCCGATTTTTTCTCTTTTAAATAATAGTAAAAAGAAAAAGGATAAACAAACAACAAGTAAGACAACGTGATGTCCGAATTCTGCAGCATTCCTTTTGCTCGTCCGGATTCAAAAGCCACCGCGTCACCAACGAAAAATAAGCCCAAAACCTCTAAAATTGCCTGAAGAGAAATGATGCCGGAAATAATAACAAATACTTTTAGAAACCTGTCTATGTCATCTTTGGTGGGCCTGCTTAAAATTATTATAAAAAATAATAAAACACATAACAGAAAGGCTAAAAATCCAGTATGAAAATGCGGATACATGCCAAGGAAACTAACCAATTTATCCACGGAATTAAGGGTGGCCAACAAAATGGCAGCCAGAAAAGCTCCAAGTATAATAAATTTCTTTGAGAATGGTATATCAATTTTTTTCTTTAAGTAACCAATAATCGCAATTATACAAAGTAAAAAAATAACAATTACACTGAGGAAAAATTTTGGCGACTCCACGCCGAAAAAAGTCTCCGACCTTAAAAACGGCAGCAAAAACAAAAAACCCATCCAACCAGATTGCATTAAATTCTTAAAAAATGCTTCTTTCTTTTCAGCTAGCTCTTTTCGCCTTTTATGAGATATTTTTCCTTTTCTTGCCATACTTAGTCCTTCCTGCTGATTGCAACCGGATTGTACAACAGTTTTTAAAAAGAGTTAATAACAATTTTAAAATGACTTTATCCTTGCTATAATATTATCGCTATGGTTAAAAAGAGTTTTAACAAAATACCGCAAAAATACCGAGTAGTTTTGATATCCCTTTTAGCCTTTGGAACCGTTTGTTTTGTTTCTTTTACAATATACTTTAAATATTATGGTGTACTACCCGATCCTTTATCAAACCTCTTGGACGAAATTCCCGCCCCCAAATCCAGCGACCGCATTTTAGTTTTTTCACCGCATCCCGACGATGAAACTATTGCTGCCGGCGGTTTTATGCACCAGGCAGTTTCAATAGGCGCAAAAGTAGAAATTATTTGCATCACAGACGGAAACAGACGCAAACTTAAAAAAACGAGATATGCCGAACTTAAAAAAGTTACCAGCATTATCGGCGTTAATGAGAAAAATATCAAGTTTTATGATTTCCCCGATTCTAAACTAAAGAACCACAAAAGTGAATTTTCTAAAAAAGCAAAAATTGACATTGATGATTTTAAACCAACAATTATATTCAGTCCACTAGTGGAAGATAGTCACGTAGATCACAGGGCTGCCGCTGAAACAATTGACGAAATTTACGCTGCCTCCGATTATTCAAAAATTTTAAAATACCGTTATTTAGTTCATTTTCAATATTGGCCGCGCCCCGAAGGACTTTACCCGACAAAACACATGCTGCCCCCAGTAAAGCTAATGAACGTCAAATACAAATGGCAAAAATTTTACCTTACCACAAACACCCTCGACAATAAGACAGAAGCTGTATTGCAATATAAATCTCAATTAAAAATGGTATGGCCTAGAATTTTGCTTCAAAGTTCAATAAGAAAAAACGAATTGTTTGTGATAGAATAAAAAAATGGATATCATACCTGAACTGGGAAAACAAATTAACTTTATTGGACAATTCGGTTATGTCGGAATTTTTGTAACATTCTTTTTTGAAAACATGGGTATTCCTTTGCCAACTATCGCTGCCGTACTTTTACTTACAACCTATGTTAACACCGGCAAAATCAGTTTTTTTATGGCTATTTTATTTGCCGTTCTTTCTAAGTTTTCAGGTTCCGTAACCTCTTATATCTTAGCCAGAACCGGAGAAAGTATTTATGCAAAAAGGATGCAAAAGAGAGATACTGTTATTCATGCCCAAAAAAAACTTCAGAAATGGTTTGATGAGTATGGCGCCGTGGCAATACTAGGCGGACAACTCATCGGCTATATCCGCCCTTTCACCGCTATGATAGCGGGTTTTGCCAAGGTACGATACAAAACTTATGCCACATGGACTTTAATCGGTCTCATTTTTATGTCAATTTTGGAAATGAAAGCAACTCAAATCGCATTTTACTATTGGACACACTATCCTCACTTACGAAATTTGATTTTTTTAATTTTGTTCTTCATCGGTTTTGGGTTCTTTTTTTACATCGGTTATAAATTCATCTACAATATAGTTAAACGTAAAAAAAGGAAAAAATATGAAGAAAATAAGTGAGATTAGAAAGAGTTTTTTTGGCGACAAATACGTTATTTTTGCACCAAAGAGAGGCTTAAGACCTCATAAGATCTCCGAAGAAGACGCTAAAAGAAAAGAGCAGTTTAAAGAAAACTGTTTCTTTTGCCCCGGACCAGACGAAGACAAGGCCGTTTATAAAATTGACGTTGGCGGCAAATGGCTGGTTAAGGTAGTTGAAAATAAGTTCCCCGCCCTTTCTTTAACCAATAAAAAAGCCTACGGTAAACAAGAAATAGTTATAGACACCCCCAACCACGGCGAAGATTTTTGCGATCTTTCCCCCGAACATATTAGAACCGTCTTGGACGTATATGCCGCCAGAATAAAAGCTATAAACGAGTTAGAGAACATAAATTATGTTCAGGTGTTTAAAAATGACGGCGGTAAAGCCGGAGCTTCTATCCCCCACGCCCATTCGCAAATTATCGGCTTGGAATATATCCCCCATCACATGATGGCGGACACCATGGCCATGGATAAGTATTGTTGTGAAAACGGCAGCTGCGCATACTGCGACATCATTAAAAAAGAACTGAAAGAAAAAGAACGGATTGTGTTTGATGATGATAATGTTGTGGCACTTTGTCCTTGGGCGTCTTCCTCACCATATGCTCTATGGGTACTGCCAAAAGCACATAAAAATAAGCTTGAAGACCTGACACCGGAAGAAAGACTTTCAATAGCCAAAGCTTTAAAAATTGCAACCTCAAGATTAGACACAGAGGAAATACCGTATAACTTTTTTATTCACGATTCCCTTCCCCATAACGACCACCATTTCAGGTTGAAGATTGCCAGCCGCATGAATGTTTGGGGCGGTTTCGAAATAGGATCAGGCGTAATCATAAATCCCGTCTTTCCAGAAGATGCAGCAGATTTTTATAAAAAATAAACCCAAAAACTTTAGGATTTGGGAATTCCAAATTACAAATGCCAAATACCAAATAAAGCACTAATTTCTAAATCCTAATTGGTCCAATTAATTTTAAATTATCAATTTTGCAATTTTCAATCAATTAACAATTATTCAATTATTAAAAAGACAATAAAAACCCCGGAATCGTTATTCCCAACCTGCCTGCCCTGACGAAGCGTAGCGAAGAAGGGATCGGAAATCCAGTTATTATGTTTGCTCTAGTGCATTCTAGATTCCCGCCTCCGCTCATCGAGTCTGAGCCCCGAGGGCTCATCCCTCACCATTCGGTCTTGAGCTCATGGTCGAAAGAGAGTCGAAGACGGGAATGACGACTTAAAGATGAAGGTAGTTTCTAATCGCTTAGGTTTTGAACTTATATTTTTTGATATTGTTTAGTATTTAGGATTTAGAAATTAGTGCTTTATTTGACATTTGTTATTTGAAATTTGACATTAAAAACACCCTCCCCTAGCCCCTCCCAAAAGGAGGGGGATAATAGGAATGAGGGTGTTTTTTGTTTTTCTATTTCGGCAAATTCTTTCTAAATCTCTGAAGGATATCTCTGGCAACGTCTTGTCCGCCAAAGCCGAAGGCAATAGCAAATGCAGCCGTAAAGCCGTAAACTAAGCCTTGAGTCATAACGTCTAGAATGTTGATCCCGACTATTTCAATTTTATTTAGAGCAAGAAGGAAAGCGGCAATTACAACAAGCCATCTGACCATGTCGGCCAAAAATCTGGATTGTTTTGCTTTTAAAGCAGCTGCAACACCTTCAACGGCTCTCGATAAAAAGTCAGCGACTACAACACCAACTAGGAATATGACAGAGGCGATTATTACTTTTGGCAAAAAGCTAACTATATCAGAAACGGGACTTAAAGTTCCGTCCGAGATATTTAACGCTTCTAATGCCGGCAGTAAAAATGCGATAATAACAATCCACTGAGCTAGGTCGCCCAAAAACTCGATAAAATCAAATTTGGCCGGATAAATAGTTTTAAGACCTAACTTGTCAATATAAGGCTTTAAGTTAAGCGCCTTTAAACCTCTGACAATCAGGGTTTGCACTGCCCAACCAAAAAGTATACCAAGCAAAATTATGACTACAAACGTAAATACGTTAGGAATATAGTCAACTACCTGTTGCAAAGAACCCGAAATTTTATCTGCGGCATCTGTCCAAGAAATGGTATTCATCATCTTCACCTCCTTTCTAATTAGACTCGAGGGCGATAATTTCCCTCTAACCTATTAAATAGCGAGATGAAGGCTTCATGTCAATAGAATTATAAAGGCTTTAAAAAAGCAAAATCTGCCTTGCCGTTTGTTAGATGCTCATTTTTATACGTTTTTCTCCCCATAAAAGGGCCACGGCCACTTTAAAAGAGAGATTTGTTTTTTTATATTGGAGCACCAACTCGCACAAGGCAGGTTGATGTTTTCACTATAAATAATTGGCCCAAAATAATCATTGGCCAATATGTAAATTTTTTTATTTTAGAGAGGATAACATTAAACCAAGTTTAATCTGCATCGCCCCATTAAAAGTCCTGGGGTCCAGCTTAATAACTTTCTTTACTTTATCAAGGCGGTAAATAAGCGTATTTCTATGAACATGGAGTTCTTCTGCCGCTTCCGTTAAATTCATCCCGTTTGTAAGGAAGACATCGACGGTTTTTTTAAGTTCCACATCATCTAAAAGTGGTTTTAACAATTGGTAGGTCAAATCCGATTTACGCTGGTGGGAGATAGGCGCGAGACTGATAAAAATTCCGACATCCAAGATATGATACAGCTTACCCGGTCCCCAAATTTTGCAACCAATTTCTAGGGCCAGTTTTGCATCATTAAAAGAATTTTTAAGACCTTCTAGGCCGGGATAAAATTGACCAACACCAACCGTAATATCTTCTATCCCGGTTATTTCTTTTAATTTATCCATGAAATACTCACCCTTACTCTTGAAAAACCGGGTTGAGTTTTCTGTTGTAATTTTACTTCCCCTAATCCCTTTTAAAAGTAAAAACAGATTGTTTCCAAAGTAAACCGGCACATTTTGATCATTATCTTCGAAAGCTTTCCGAATATCTGCCAAAATCTTTGAAATATGCTCTTCAAATTTGGCCATTTTTTCTTCTTGCGAAAGTTTTTGCAGGGATGAAAGAAAATTTTCTTCCAGACCCTTCACGTAACCCAAAATTACAGCCTGATTGGCCTTAAGATTGATTCGCAAAATATCTGCCTGGTCATAAATTTGATTTTCGTCGGTTAAAGTGTCTTCCAAAAGCACTTCTCTTATAAACCCCGACCTTGCCCTATCAATAGAATAAATTCGGCAAAGCAAGATCTCTTGATAAATAAGAACCTCCGACAGGCCTTGAATAAGGTCTATGGTATCCTTTTTAATCTCTTTAAAGGCACCCTCAATGCCAACCGCTCCGATTACCTGACCTTCATATGTTAGTGGCGACCACGTCGTACGTTCATCGTTTTTTTCCTCTATCACGCTTTTTCGAAGTATTGACTGATAGGCATAAAGGTTAAAGTCGCCGGGCCTAGCCCCAAATATAACTGACCCCTTTTCATCTGTTATAATTATTTTCTTTCCCAAGATTTGCTTGGTTTTTTCGGTTATTTGTTTGGCAACATCTCTATTTAGGTTCATTTTACCACCACCTCGCTGCCCGCCGAAAATTGGTTAAATAACATGGCAAGCTTTAATTGAACCGCATCCTCAAAATTTCGCGGATCAAGCCCCAAATTTTCAGTAATTTTATCCAACCTGTAAACCAAGGTATTCCGATGAATTTTTAAAATTTTGGATGTCTTGGTTAAAGACATGTTGGAATCTAGGAAAACTTCGACGGTTTTTCCCATTTCTTCATCTTTAGCTATTTTTTTTAACATCCTCTGAGAAAATTGGAGGTTCTTTTCGTTTAGACCCGAAAGAAGCGGCGCCACCACCCCAAAATCGTTAATGTTAAACACCTTTCCGCTGCCCCAAAGTTCTTCACCAAGTTCGGAAGCAAGGTAGGCTTCCTTAAAAGAGTCTTTAAGTCCCTTTATTCCATGATGATAAGAACCGACGCCGATTGTAACATTGCATCTTAATTCATCTTTTATAATTTGATGGATTGTTTTTAGGGTGGTTTCGAACTGAAGGGCATTCTTTTTTTCTTCTTTTCTTTCTCCCAAATCCTTTAGAACAACGAACAAATTTTTTCCAAAGTAAGCAATTACATTACTGTTTAGCCTCGTGTAAAAAGAAACAAAACCTCGCTGGATCCCTTTTTTATAGCGCCCTAATATTAATTCTTTGTCCTGCATGGATAAGTCATCTTTAAAAAGCTCTTCTTTCTTCTCTCCGTCAATTAAAACCGTAAGGACAATTCTGGGATGCGTCAGATTGATATCAAAAATTCTAGCTTCGGCCTGCGCAATATCTTCGTCTAAATTTTCATTATTTAAAATATCATAAATTAATTTGTCCTGCCGCTGGTCTTTGGAACTAATGTTTTCAGACATCTCAATTTGATTGACCAAAAGTTCTACCATAGACTTTACGGCTGTGGCTAAGGGTTTAGCCACTGACAAAGGCTCATCAATTTTAACGTAACCGGAAATTGATCCGTTTTGGTAAATGGGAAAAATGGTCGGGTCTTTTGAGATCTCATAAATTTTAGTTCTGTTGGCCGGATAAGTACTGGCAAGGTAATGACCCTTTTTGTCAATTAGCACAATTTTCTTAGAAATTATTGGGCTGATTTTTTGAGCAATTATAGTGCTTACGCTTGAATTTAACATTGGCTACCCTTTCAAAAGTTTAATTCATTTGTTACTTTGCACAAATTTTAGCATTATTTTAATATTTGTTCAAGCATTACCGAAATAGCGTCAAAGTTTAGCTTCGAATCATTTACTTTTGAACACAATTTTGGTATATTGTTTGAGTCAAAAAAACAATAAGCAAGAAGCAATAAACAGTAAGAACGCCTTTACTTAATTGTTATTTGTTTATTGTTAACTGTTAATTGATAAGGGCCCGTAGCTCAGCTGGTTAGAGCGCTACGTTGACATCGTAGAGGTCGTCCGTTCGAGTCGGATCGGGCCCACCATTTTACGCCACGAAGCGTAAAATGCCCTTCGAAACTTTAGGTGAAGAAGAGCTGGTCAGTTAAGTAACGAGATTTTATTAAAGGCTTCAAACGGCAAGCCATTAAGTTAACGAATCCAATTTAAAAAGCCGGCTAGCATTAAAGCTAACCGGCTTTGGTTTATGGTTTTTTAAATATTACTAATTCTCTGGTTCCTTCGGCAACAAGAATATCTAATTCCTTCTTTATGAGTTTAACGTTAAAGATAACTTCGCCATATCTTTTATGATCGCTTATCTTTTTGTCAATTACCTCATATTCGCAGAAAAAAGCATCACCAACACACAGGGGAGCCAAAAAGTCAGTTTCCGTTTTTTTATGAAGCATAATTGGATCATAACCTATAAGTAGCGCCCCTAATGCAGTCATTCTTGAAGCAATCAGCTCTCCATGAACGATCATTTTCCTAAAAGGAAAACGTTTTCTGGCATACTCGGAGTCAAGATGGAGGGGGTTTCTGTCATAAGCTACCTCCGAGAAAATCTTAACCTCGTATTGAAAAAAGATAGAGCTTTTAGTTTTGTACTTATTGCCAATCTTTAAATCCTCAAACCAAATGGCCACATGGCATCATTCCTTTTCTTCATCTAAATCGGGAAATTTGCAGTCAGGGTCTTTAAAATTTAGAGGTAAATCATCTGTCTTAATCAACCTACGCCTTTTATATGTACAGTAATGGCTAATTACGTGAAATAGCCCAAAAAAAAGTTCCACTTCCTCATTGTCATAAAATGAACACGCAGTGCAACCATTACCTGCCGTATTTAGATCCTTAGCCATTTACTCACTCCCCTTCTCTTTCGCTTTGGTAAATTTATATCATAGCCTATATGCCAAACTTGATTCTTAGCGGCCTCGGTGTGAGATCAACTTGCTTCTTTTCTTTTTCATCATCCATTTCTAGCAATTCTCTAACTACGCCCTGTACCTCGTCCTGAGTTTTCCAACCTGCCAGATTTGAATAGTCAATTTTTAGAAGTTTATCTGCAAGTTTTTTGATTTTCCTATCCTTTTCCATGAACTTTGAGCAGGAAGCATGTTTCACTACCAAATTCTCGTCATTTATTTCACACATTTTAACCTCCTAAAAATCCGATCCACCTGATGTTATTTCATACCATTTATATAAAAACCCTGTAACCGCATTCTTCCTCAGAACAACAAATGCCGCCTAAGGCTATAAACTGACAATTTTTTTTGTTTGGAAGATCATTGCAAAATCCGTTTTCCTCATTTTGACGAGCCATTTTGACTTTTCTGAAAAAATCTTTTAATCCATTTGGAACTGGTTTCCAATCCACTATAAATCACTCCTTTTAAATTGTTAAATTACAGAATATTTGCATTTTATATTATCTTGTCTTTTTATGATAGTCTATTATAAAATATGTATCATGCTTTATTTTATTACAAATTTAAGGAGGGAAATTATGTCTAAATCATATAGAACAAGACCTTATAACATATTCGATCTTATTCTTGCATCCATAATGTTTTTTGCAGTTTTGCTACTGGTATATTTGGGTCTTTTTATTTTTCTGTTTTTCATTCTGCCGGTATTAATAATTTATATTGGCATAAGATTCTGGCTGATAAACGGGCATATCAAAAAAATGTTAGATTAACCTATTTATTTTAATACAATCTTTTGATAAAATACCTTTAGTATAATAAGAGTTTACGAAAGACTCACCAACTTTCGGTTCTTCGCTAAGGTACCGGCGTAAAGGTCCAAAAGAGAGTGGATTTGAGTCATTGCAAGAAGTGAAACGACGAAGCAATCTCCCCAGAACAATAGGATTGCCACGCTTTGCTCGCAATGACAAAATAAGTCTGAAATTGGGTGGAACCGCTCCGACGCTACGGCCGGAGTCCCAATGCTAGCATTAGAGCATTGGGTATTTTTGTAAGTACTTTAAAATTCTAAATCCTAATATCTTCAGCCAAAGGCTGATCCGCCTCTGGCGGAAAATACTAAACAATATCTCAGCCTTCGGTTGATGACCCGAGGGGTCAAAAATCTAAATATTCTAAAAGTTTAAAACATTAGAAATTTGAATTTATTATTTGTTTAGAATTTGGTGCTTAGTATTTAGAATTTCATATTTCCAAAGGAGGTTTTATGTCTAAACAAATTAAAGAATCACAAGAAATTGAAATTAAGCGCCATTCCTTGTCTCATGTCCTTGCTGTGGCCGTTCAGAAAATGTTTCCGGATGCCAAACTTGGAATTGGTCCGGCGATAGATAATGGTTTTTATTACGATTTTGAGCTTCCCCGTTCTCTTATCCCTGAGGACTTAAAAACCATCACGTCGAATATGAAAAAATTAATTGCCGGCAATGCAAAGTTCGAGCGATATGAAATGCCGGCTGACGAGGCTTTTAAAAAACTGGAAAATGAGCCTTACAAACAAGAATTAATAAACGACCTAAAAAACAAAGGTGAAACAAACGTTTCTTTCTATAAAACCGGCGATTTTGAGGATCTATGCGCCGGCCCTCACGTGGCATCAACCAAAGATTTGCCTCCATTTAAACTTACTTCTATTGCCGGCGCTTATTGGAAAGGCAGCGAAGAAAACATTATGATGCAGAGAGTTTACGGACTAGCATTCTCTACTCAGTCAGAACTGGATGATTATATAAAGATGCAGGAAGAGGCCAAAAAACGAGACCATAGGAAACTTGGCAAAGAATTAGATTTATTTGTCTTTTCTGACCTTATTGGTCCGGGGCTTCCCTTGTTTACCCCCAAAGGCACCGTCATTTTAGATGAACTGCAAAAACACATCGAAAATTTATGCAGAAAACACGGCTTTCAAAAGGTCTCCACTCCCCACCTTGCAAAACTGGAATTATATGAAATCTCCGGACACAAGCAAAAGTTTGGCGACGAACTTTTTCATGTCAAATCCCACTTTAAACAAGACTATGTTTTAAAACCCGTTCAATGTCCTCATCAAATCCAAATTTACGCCTCCAGACCAAGGTCTTACCGCGATTTGCCAATTAGATATATGGAGTCAAACAAGCAATACAGAGACGAGAAACCCGGCGAAATATCTGGCCTTAAAAGAGTTATCGCCATTACGGTGGAGGACGGCCATACTTTTTGCACCAAAGCGCAAGTTAAAACAGAAATTATAACTTTGGTAAAGCTTATTCAGGATTTTTACGATTCCTTAGGACTTCTAAAAACGCTTAAAGTTACTCTTTCCGTTAGAGACTACTCAAGTCCCGAAAAATATATTGGCGAACCGGCAGACTGGTATGAATGCGAAAAAATATTACAGGAAGTTTCGGATAAAATGAGACTTGAAGCCAAAAGATGCGAAGGAGAGGCCGCTCTTTACGGTCCAAAACTAGACTTTATGTTTAAGGACGCTTTAGGAAATGAAATACAAATTCCAACTGTTCAAATTGACTTTGCAACTCCTAAACGTTTCAACCTAACCTACACCGACAAGCACGGAAAAGACGCTATACCGGTAATGGTCCACAGGGCAATTCTTGGTTCTTACGAACGCTTCCTGGTGCTTCTAATTGAACACTTTGCCGGTGCCCTACCAACTTGGCTTTCCCCTATTCAAGTTAAAATTCTACCCATTGCCGACCGCCATAATGAATATGCCGAAAAAATAAAAGCTACCTTGGGTGATATTAGAACCGAAGTTGACGATCGGACGGAATCCATCGGCAAAAAAATCCGCGAGGCCGAAATGCAGAAAATCCCCTATATGCTTATCGTGGGAGACAAAGAAGTTGAGGAAAATAAGGTAGCCGTCAGACGTTATGGCAAGGGCGATTTAGGATCTAAATCAGTTGAGGAATTTGCGAAAGAGATTTTGGAAGAAATTCAAGAGCGGTCGGCTTAAACGCCCCTTTTTACAAAAACCCATTTTACTGATAGAATATCTTCAGGAATATTAATTAACCAAGGAACTTAAAATTTTGAAAAAAATTCTTATAGTTGAAGACGATTTTGGTCTTGCCGAAATGTACCGGCAAAAGTTTACGTTGGAAGGTTTTGAGGTTGAAGTGGCCAATAACGGTCAAATGGCTTTGGAAAAACTGATGTCTTTAACGCCGGACTTAATTTTACTCGATATTATGATGCCCGGAATTGGCGGCCAAGACGTTTTAGACATTATTAGAAATACTCCCGAAACAAAAGATGCCGTCGTCATTATTATGACCAACTTAGATTTAGATAGCGTTAAGGGAAAAGTACATAACACAGTCGAGGGTTATATTAGAAAGTCCGACCTTACCCCGAAAGAGATTGTCGAAAAAGTAACCGAAATATTAAACGAACTTGACACAAAAAATAATGGTAATAAGCTTAACCTATAGGGGATTTTTTCAATATGGAGAATGAAGAAGAAAGAAAATACCGAGTCTTGATTGCTGAAGACGATATTCAGCTTGTAGATATGTACAAGCGAAAGTTTGATATAGAAGGATTTATTACTGAAATTGCCGAGGATGGCGAAAAGGCCCTTAAAGCAGTTAGAGAATTTAAACCGGATTTGCTTTTACTTGATATTATGATGCCGAAAATTGACGGGCTTGAAGTTTTAGAAATACTCCGAAATAATCCCGAGACAAAGGACATGCTGGTAGTCATGCTTACAAATTTGGGTTCAGAAACCGTCGCCCAAAAAATTAAAACACTTCACGCTACCGACTACATTATAAAAGCTGACTTCACGCCCCTAGAGGTAGCAAACAGGGTAACGAAAATTCTTAATGAGAAGGCAATAACTCGACTAGAATAAAGATAATTATAAAACCAATTATTGTTGCAAACATAGCGCCTCGAGTGCTTTTTTCTTTATGAGCCTCCGGCAAAAGATCGCTGCCGCCGATATACAAAAACAGTCCGGCAAAGAAAGCCAGAACCAACGCCAGACTGGTTTTGGTGAGCGTAATGTAAGCGGAAGCAAAAAAACCAAAGATTGGAGCAATAGATTGAACGGCAAGCCAATTAATGCATTCCGCTCTCGTCCTCTTATCTTTTAAAAGAATTACAACAGTATTTAAACCGTCAACTAAACTATGAGCAATAATAGGAATAGCCATCAAAAAACCAACTGTCTGATTTATTTCAAAACCTAGCCCAATAGCCATACCGTCTAAAAAACCGTGTATCGATAACCCAAGCACTCCAAATGATCCTAAATGATTATGAACATCGGCATCGCAATCATCTTCTCCGCACGAATGTACAACCATGGAATGCTCTAAGATGTAGAAAATCAAAAACCCAATAACTATGGAGAGCGTTATATAATTTTGATTTATATCGGTGCCAAGATGCAGGCTTTCCGGAATAAGGTCCAAAATAGAAACGCCCACCAACATTCCGGCAGCTAGGGCCATCAAGATATTTAATCTTTTCTTGTTATTTAGAGTAAAAAAACCACCAACAAAAGTGAAAGCAACTTTTAAAAAGATAAATAAATAACCAAACATAAGCTAATTAAAACAAAGAATAAGTTAAAATACAAGAATCAAGAATTATGAATCAAATATGAGAATGAAGAATAAGGAATAAACTAAAAATCTCCTATATTCTAATATTCCATATTCCAATTCTTGGGGCTTTATACTTAATTCTTTATTCACTTCTGTTTTAGCGATTTGCTGATTAATAATCCGATTTCTCATATAACGCTTCACTCATTGCTACCCTAAGTGTTTCTGTGTTTTGATTTTTGGGATTAATATTTTTTAACTTTGTTATTTGCTGCAAATTTTGGGGGAGTTTGCTAAAAAATAATCTAATAACAGTATCCGGACCCAATATCAGCCATTTCTTTGCACTTCTATCTTTCCCCATCTCTTTTTCAATTTTTTTAAAATGCCAAAATAGATGAACTTTAATATGCCTTTCTATTTTCATCTGGGACCACCCCCCACTTTTAACTCTGCCGGGGAAACTACTAATTATCTCTTTTTTATAATTTAAATTATCATCTTTAAAATCAAAAATTCTTCCGCTCCGAGAATCAACTATGATTAGCGAAACGTCGGGTAATTTTGTTTTCCGTTTCTTTAACCTCAACTGCTCTTTATACTCATAAGATTTCATATTTCCCCTTTTTACTCTTCTTTAAATTGTCGGCTTTAATAGAATTAATTTCTATTCTTTCTGCCAGTTCAATATATTCTCCTTTCTTCTTATTTTTTAACATAATTCTGTGCCATGGTGTTTGCATATCGCTCATAATTCTATTCAACGGGAATTATCTAATCTTTTTATGATAAGAAGTTGAAAAAGAATTTGCTATTTTTATGGTAAAAATTGGCAAAATATAAAAAAGGATTTGCTAAAAGTTTTTTTTGCATTACATTTATAGGTATGGAAGATGAAGAGAAGAAAATTATAGAAGGGATTAAAGCGGTACCGAAGGCAGTCGACCAAGAAATCCTAAAAGACACCGGAATCGTAGCTAAAGAAATTGCCAAAGACGGTAAATTTGTGATAGATGAAATAGAAAAAACCCCTCAGCTCATTGCCGACGGAGTTAAATTTTTAAATAGGCCGGCAAAATTTAGCTTTAAAATATTCTTAAAAAAACTGGGGCCGGGTATTATCACCGGCGCTTCCGATGATGATTCCTCCGGCGTTGGTACTTATTCTTCCGTTGGTGCTAAATATCAATATCAACAAATTTGGCTGGCGCTATATTTATTACCTCTTATGACTGCCGTTCAAGAAATTTGCGCCCGTATTGGACTAGTAACAGACGAGGGACTGGCTGGAACAGTCAGACGACATTTCAGCAAAAAGTCACTTATATTTGTAGCCACCCTTTTACTTATCGCCAATACCATAAATATCGCAGCCGATTTAGGCGCTATGGCTGCCTCAACCCAAATGCTTATTTCCGAAGGAAGTATTTTTCACAATTTTTATTTTCTACTTATAGCTTTCACTTTGACCGTCGTATTATTAGAAATTTTTATTCCTTACAAAAATTATGCCAAAATCCTCAAATTTCTGGTTTTGTCACTCCTTGCCTATGTTGTTACCGCCTTTTACAGTCATCCGGATTGGTGGGAAATTTTGAAACAAACAATTGTGCCGAAAGTAATTATAAACAAAGATTATATTATGTCTATGGTAGCCGTAATGGGAACCACCATCTCTCCCTATCTTTTTTTCTGGCAAACCTCTGAAGAAATTGAAGAACACATCAAGAAACATTTGGACAAAGATAGGTCTAAAAAAGTGGAACTTGCTGAACTCGCCGATATGAGAGAAGATGTTTTCGCCGGCATGGGTCTTGCTAACATTATTTTCTTTTTTATCGTTATTACCACCGCCACCGTGCTTTTTCCAAATGGCATCACCAACATTGAGTCACCGCAACAAGCGGCAGAGGCTTTGCGTCCCCTTGCCGGTAATTTTTCATATATCCTGTTCACCGTCGGTATTATTGGAACGGGGCTTTTGGGCGTACCGGTTCTGGCCGGATCCTCCGCTTATGCCATTGCCGAAACCATGAATTGGAATGAGGGTTTATATAGAAAATTTAAAAACGCTAAAGGATTTTACGGAATAATAGCTGCCTCAACCATTGTCGGATTACTACTTAATTTTTTTGGCGTTAATCCCATAAAGGCCCTAGTTGGCGCCGCTGTGGTTAACGGAATTGTGGCACCGATTTTATTGTTTTTTATAATGCGCATTTCTAACGACAAAAAAATTATGGGCCCGTTTACCAACGGTAAACTCACTAACTTTTTTGGCTGGACCGCTACCGGCCTAATGGGCATCGCCGCTATTCTGATGATTGTTTTGATGATATTTTAAAGAAAAAAAAGAGGACTCCATAAGGAATCCTCAATGAACTAAATGTTAAAATCGAGTCTGCAATTGACTCTGGCAGGACCATCACTGTTTATAAAACTTAGATTTGAAATATATGCATCGTTAATTTCGAAAATTTCTTCACTGTTTTTTATAATGGCCCACTTGCCTCTTTGGCCATAATCCGGTATACATTCTTTTAAAGCAGCGAATGCCCAATTGCCTTTCTGGCCAAAAACGATAGATTCTACATACTCATACGGTCCGTATTCTGTACCATTAATAACACAGGCTAGCTGCTCATTTTCACTGACAAAAAACAAGTGGCTATTCTTTAGGAAATGAAAATTTTCAATATATTCAAACCAACCGAATATTTTCTTGTTAACCTTATAAGCTACTTTGCCATCGCTTTTAATGCGATAGGCGTATTTGCTTTTTCCTAAAAACTTTATATGATCTGCGTCATCAAAAAAATCTTCCATCTTGCCATTAATAACAAAGGCTGTTTTTGTACCGTCTTCGCTTTCTATGCGAATAGCTTTGTTTCCGTTCTCTTCAGTCTCATATCTGATTTTATATTCTTTTTCATCCGGACCTTTAAAATATTTTGTCTTTTCCTTCCTTGGCACTCCGCAAACAAAAAAATCGTCTTCCATCATCATAACATCCACTCCCTTATTTAGATTTTAAAGAACTGTCGGACAAAAAACAAAAAATAATATCATAGTTTTGGTACGTTTACAATCACAAGCTAGCAAATCCGCGGCAGCAGTTCCCCATCCGGCAAATCTATAACCCTTTCGCCACCAATTTTGGTTTTTAAAACCACTTTCTTGTGATTATCAGTGATTGCGCCTATTTTTGTAAGTCCCATGCTTAGAGCTATTTTTTCATCATTTGCATCAATTACTGCCAAAAAACGCCCCTCACAGGCTAAAGTTAGGAAGTCGTAGCCCAACATTGCGCATAAACTCAAAACTTCTTTTTTAAAAGGAATTGAATTTTCAGCAATTTCGATTCCACAACTTGCATATTCTGCTAGTTCATTTAAAATAGCTGCCAGACCGCCTCTTGTAATGTCACGTAAAAATTTAACTTCTTTAGATTTATCCAATAAGTTCTTTATTTCGGGATAAATATTTTGACAATCGGATTTTAATTTTGACGATAATTTAAAATCATTTCTGGCAACTAAAAGCGCAGCGGAATGATCTCCGATAGACCCGTTTACAAAAACCAAATCCCCTTCTTTTATCTTCCCTGGCAAATCATTTTTATAAACCATTTCCCCAACCCCCGTACCGCTTATGTAAATCCCACCGCCGTGGCCTTTTGGAACAACCTTGGTGTCCCCAGCCACGATATCTATTCCCGCACTTTTTGCTTCCGAAGCAATACTTTTAATAATCTTCTCTAAATCGAGAGTTAAAAAGCCTTCCTCGATTATAAAGTTCATGGTAATAAACTTAGGTTTAGCGCCCATTACCGCCAGGTCATTACAGATACCGCAAATGGCTAGTTTTCCAATATTACCGCCGGGAAAAAAGAGCGGGTCAACCACAAAACCATCGGTAGTAACTACCGTCCGTTTTAAATCACCTAAATTTACCCCGTCAGTTAGTATTTTTAAGTAAGGATTTCCAAGATATTTGAGAAAGAGGTTACTAATTAGCTCTCTGGTTCTCTTGCCGCCCCCACCATGAGCTAAAGTAATTTTATCCATTGAACCCACTTTCTGTCATTATGCACTTGCCAAGACGGGGCTGGGGAAATGGAGCATTTTTTTTTAATTTGTTTGTAATTTTTTTCATAAATGCTTCCTAACTGTCATCATCCTAAACTCGCCTGCCCGCCTTTGGAGGGATTTTGGGATCCATTCTCTCTGGATTCCCGCCTACGCGGGAATGACACAAAAAAAGTGCAAGTTGGTCAGTTTTTACATTTTGACTTGTCATTTTGATTTTTGACCTTTGATTTTTGAATTATATGAGTATTTATACCACACCGAACACGATCCTTCCTCGCTTACCATACAGGGGCCAAATGGGTTATCAGGCACACACGCCTTACCAAACAAAGAACATTCAGCCGGCTTCTTCATTCCCTTTATCACCTCTCCGCATGAGCAACCGGGCTTATCAGTCCTTTTTACGTCTTTAATATTAAAAAATAACTTGGCATCAAATTCCTTGTATTTATCATTAATATCTAAACCGCTTTTTGGAATTTTTCCAAACCCCCGCCACGCCGCATTTTCCACTACAAAAAATTCCTTAACCAATTTTTGCCACTCCATATTAACACTTTTAAGCACAACTTTATATACCGACTTGACCTCCGCCTTGCCTCTTTTTACTAAAGTTTGAATTTCCTCCACTGACTCTAAAACGTTTTCCGGCCAAAATCCGGCCACCACCGCCGGTTTTTTATAGATTTTGGCAATATCTTCAAAATAGCCATATCCGGTAACGGTAGAGACGTGACCCGGCAGAATAAAGCCGTCAATTTCACTTTCTCCATCTAAAAGCGCTTTCATAGCCGGCATGATTAATTTATGTGTCGAATAAATCTTTAGATTTCGAATTTTTTTGCGCTTTGCTTCCTTAATTAAAGCTGCAGTCGCCCCAACCGTCGTTTCAAAACCCACCGCAAAATAAAGCACTGTTTTTTCGGAATTAGACTCAGCAATATTTATAACGTCTAAGGGACTATAAACAATTTCAACATTCCCGCGTTCCGCCCTAATTTTTTTTAATGAAATCCTAGTTCCCGGCACCTTTAACATATCACCAAATGCCACAACCAAAACATCATCTTTTTGAGCTATCTCTAAAATATTATCTATATCGCCTTGAGCCGTTACGCAAACCGGACATCCGGGACCGGAAATAAGTTCAATATTTGGCGGCAAGAGACTCGCGAGGCCGGATTTTACAATAACCGCCGTATGTGAACCGCAAACCTCCATTATTTTCATTGTTAGGGTCCGACCCTTGCAAGGGTCGGACCCTTTTTTAAGGTTTTTGGTGGTCATAATCCACCTGCCATTTTGATAATTTCTTTGGCGTCTTTTTTATCAACTTTAGCAATGGCAATTCCGGCATGCGCCAAGACAAAATCCCCCACTTTAGCACCGGTTACCAAAATTAAACTGATTTCTCTTCTAATACCTGAAAAATCAACTTCCGCTTTATCTTTATTTATTTTTTTTATCTGACCGGGGATGGCAAGACACATTAATCGTCTCCTTTGTTAGGGTCGGACCCTTGCAATTTAATAGATACAACTGCCCTAAGGCAATTCCGCCGTCGGAAATTGGAACCATCTTATTATAATACACGTTAAAACCCTTTTTACTTAATTTTTTTAAGGTATTTTCCAAAAGATAACGGTTTTGAAACACTCCTCCGGACAAGCAAACCGTCCTAATTCCGGTTTCTTTGGAAATTTTTAGGGTTTCACTAACTATAATTTCTAAAACTGTTCGCTGAAATTTTCCGGCAATTTTTTCTTTTTTAACACCGCTTTCTAAATCTTTTATCATGCCTTCAATTATCTTGAACACCAAAATTGTTCGATTTTCTACTGAATACCTATACTTCTCCTCAGCCTCTTCGGCCATACTTTCCAAGTAACAAGCCGCCTCTCCTTCGTAAGTATTTTGACCTCGAAATCCAATAAAATATGATGCCGCATCAAACAGCCTTCCCATGCTGGAAGTAAGCGGTGAATTTATTTTTTTTTCATACATTGTTTTTAAGTTAAAAATTTTATCATTCGTTTCATCACCGAATATTTTCTTTATTCTTTCCGAGTTAATTTTGGACTCTAAAACAAGGCTAAGCGCCGCACGCACAGGCTCCACTGAAGCTATGTCGCCACCCAGTAAAGGAAAGTAAGCAAGATGATGTTCCCTGTTTAAATTACATGGATCACCTGAAAAAAACTCTCCTCCCCAAAAATTACCGTCTTCGCCATAACCTAACCCATCGAAAGCCACCCCAATTACCGGTTCGCTTAAACTATGTTCAAAAGCAACACTGGCAATATGGGCTTTATGATGCTGAAATTGATAAACCGGCAAGCCCAAATTTTCCGCTATTTTTGTAGTTTCGTAACCCGGATGAAGGTCGGCTACTACAACCTGAGGACTAATATTAAAAAGTTCTTCGTATAAATTACGAACATCAAGCCAGCGCTTTTTTACGCTTGCACTTCCCATATCACCAATATATTGGCTTAAAATAATGTCCTTACCTGAAGAAAGCGCAAAGCTGTTTTTAAGATCTGCCCCCATTGCTAAGGCCGGAATTAAATCCTTATCTCTTTTAAAAAATAATGGCGACACTCCCCTAGAAGCTCTTATTACCAAAGGTTCTTTATTTACGATTCTGGCTACAGAGTCATCATAGCCTACTGTAATCTCTCGATTATGCATTAAAAAGTAATCGGCAATTTTTGAAAGGCTTTTTAATGCCTCCTGATCTTTAAAAATAATAGAATGACCGCTTAAGTTGCCGGACGTGACTACCAGCACCTTTTCCCCCGCTTCTTTAATTAAAAGTTGATGAAGGGGCGTATATGGCAGCATAACGCCGTATTCGTTGACACCCGAAGCCACATTTTCGGCCACTATATTATTTTTTTTCTTTTTAACTAAAACTATTGGCGATGATGCAGATTTTAGTAAAGCAATTTCTTCCGCGCTTACCTGGGCAATTTTTTTTAAAGTTCCCTCATCTACCATAATCGCCAGCGGCTTATGCGGTCTATTTTTAGCTTCCCTTAAATAATTTACTGCTTCTTTATTTCCCGCATCGCAAATTAGCTGATAACCGCCGAGACCCTTAACGGCAATTATTTTGCCCTTTTTTATTAGCTTAACCGCCTCCCTTATGGAATCTTTTGAGATTTCTTTGCCTTTTTTGTCTATTAATTTAAGGGCCGGGCCGCATTTTGAACAGGCAATGGGCTCGGCATGAAAGCGCCGGTTTTTGGGATCATTATATTCCGCTGCACATTCTAAGCACATTTTAAAACCTGACATCGTGGTATTCCTGCGATCATAAGGCATTTTTTTGATGAAGGTAAATCTGGGACCGCAACTGTAACAATTTATAAACGGATATAAATAACGCCTGTTTTTAGGATCAAAAAGCTCTTTTTGGCAATCCGGGCAAATGCTAATATCTGGAGAAAGCGACTGCCTGACACCTTCATATTTACTGGGTTTTATTAAAAATTCCTTTTCTTTTTTTGTCTTAATTTCCTTGAAGATTATAGCGTCAATTCTAGCTGCTCTTGGTGGATTTTTCTTTAAACTTTCGATAAATTCATCAGTAATTTTCTTTTGTCCCTGAATTTCAATAGTAACACCGTTAAGATCATTAAAAATAAAACCGGTAAGTTTAAGTTTATTTGCCAAATTATAAACCTCCGGCCTAAAACCCACACCTTGAACAACCCCGATAATTTTAACTCTAATTCGAATCATGAGAACATTATAACAGAGAAGGACCGAGAAAATGTCAAATGTCCAATTACAAATTACAAATGAATGACCAAATCCTAATTTTTTAATTTAATCATTAAGATTTCATTTGACATTTGGTATTTGAAATTTGACATTAATTCTTTTGTTAACTGCTATCTGTTTACTCAAAAATAAACTATCTTAGGCGTTATCTCCTCATCTGTCATGGCAAAGGCCATTATGATAATAATATCTCCTTTTTCCACCAAATGAGCGGCGGCACCGTTTACTATAATTTCTTTTCCATTTCCTTCCATTACATATGTTTCAAACCTATTTCCGTTATTTATATTGGCAATTAAAACTTTTTCGCCCGCCCAAAGATCGGCCGCTTCCATTAACTCTCGGCAAATGATAATGGATCCTTCATACTCAACATTTTTATCCATTACAACCGCACGATGAATTTTAGATTTCAAGACTTTTCTTAGTTTCATTTTTGTCCTATAAAATAAGTTTTAACAACATTATACCGATTTATAGCAAATTTGAAATTGATTTTTAATGCATTTTTCGGTAGAATAACTAACCTGAGTACTTTGACAAAGGAGGAGAAATGGATTTAGAACAAGCGCTTAATGAAGTTCTTTTTTACATTGACGACAATATTGTGGATTACAAAAATAACTTACGATCAAATCAGCGGTTCAAAGATGAATTACAAAAGAAATTTAAAAGTATTTCAAAAACTTCATTTTTTAGACAATTTCGAATTAAAAGACTGAACAAACAGATTCGGGATGTCGAAAGCTCTACTAATAAATATGCTAATAGCATTCGTTATTGAACGGTTGCTAGAGAACAAGTAAAGCAGCAGAACTTGGTTTATACATTAAGCCAATATTGTCACCTTTTTTTAATTAAAAAACCGCATGGTTATTTTTCCATGCAGCTTAAATTATATGACGTAAATCCCTATTCTTTTCTTTTTAACACAACTGGCAATTGCTTCCTCAGTTTTTTCGCTTGATTCTACTTTTAAATGCCATTCAAAGAAAATTGAAATTCCCTCAGATGCCGAAATCCTAAACGAATATTTGCCTTTAATTAAACCATATATCCTTTTCATAGATTTTCAGTCCCACCGAGCTTGTGTATTTCTTTTAGCACCTGTATGACGGTGGACACTAATTGCTCCTTTCCACATCTATGGCTACAACCAGCTTTAATAAGATCATCCACATAGAAAGCTGAATTTGCAATAATCGGCCCTGCAAAATGACTTCTAAGGTACTTAATCATAAAAAAACGTCCGTATCAAGTTCATGCACAAGACATCCCTCTGTAACAATGATGTCAATGTCTTTTCTGCTTTCAAATATCTCGTATGTTTGACTCACATCATAAGCCTGCAAAACTTCACAACCGATGGTTTCAAGACGATACTTGTATTCTGCTTGCAATCCGCCATGATCTTCAACCACTAACACTACCGGTTTTCCATTTTTCACCGTATCTCCTCCTTAAAAAGATAACTTGCTTTATGTCCTGTACAGGCAATAAAAATACCTGACTATGCGCCAAATTATAAAACCAACCATGAAGATAATTAAGAGCGCGGATAAGTAACCGCCAAATATTCCACCAAAAAAACCAAACCATAGGCAGTTCCATGCCTGCTTAGTCAATTCCGATTCTCTTTTAAAAATGGAACTGGATCCAACTACAATTATAAATGTTAACCACGTAAAAATTCCACTTATCAGAATAATTGCCCCTGATCCAAAATGAAAATCATTTGAATGAGGAATTTTTGATAGAAAATCAAACAAAGGTAAAAACGGAAAAGACAAAAGGCCCACCTCTTATAAATTTTTAATGAACTGGCCCCGATTCCAGCACAAATTCGCTTTTTGATCAATAAATTGTTGTGACATAAATTGTTGTGACAAAATATTTATTAAGACAGTCAATTCTAATCCAATAATCGGACTAAACGGAGTGTTTTGGTGCAGGAAAATTCTTACTAGAAATTCTCCTTTCTTTTCATTATTTTAAATAACTTTTCTTTCTCTTTTTGCATTACTTTGGCGG
>Ga0210051_1000355_pt1 | contig 40942 bp, 36 predicted proteins | sample CryGey092014_all_FD_185464 | JGI IMG/M metagenome (GOLD analysis project Ga0210051, IMG submission 185464) | Groundwater microbial communities from aquifer - Crystal Geyser CG23_combo_of_CG06-09_8/20/14_all (SPAdes) (version 2) | ecosystem: Environmental > Aquatic > Deep subsurface > Groundwater...
ACTCTCTTTCCCTTTACTTTTCTTCTTAACCTCTTCTACATCTTCCATGGGTTCACTCCTTTCTCCCTCTCAGGAGTGTCACCCATTTTACCCTTCTTCTTTATCTCATGATCTGGTAGTTAGCGCAGGTAATAGACGAAGCCCATTACCTGAGGAATCCAGAGAGCCAGACAGCAGAGCTTGGCCAGCTCCTCCGGGCAGTTTCCGAGCATATAGTCCTGCTCTCGGCTACCCCACTCAATCTGAAGGACGATGACCTCTTTCACCTCCTCAATTTAGTCGACCCTGATACATTTGATATAAAGGAGGTTTTCCCTCAAGTTCTAAAAGCTAACGAGCCATTGGTAAAGGCGCGGCAAGCTGCCCTGAACATGGCTTCCGGTGCAAGGGAGATCATGGAGCATTTACTCCTTGCCAAGGAGCACCCTCTTTTCCTGAAAAATATCCAACTTGCCGATCTCATCAATACTGAATTGACTCCAGAGATACTTGAAAGCCGGGCCGAGCGAGTTAGACTGGCTAACCGAATCGAACGGATCAACCTTCTTCGCCATACAGTTAACAGGACTCGCAAGGTAGAGGTAACGGAGTGGCGTGTCATTCGTCGGCCTAAAACATTATTTGTCAACCTAAAAGAGGCAGAAAGGAATTTCTATCAAAATGTCACCAATGAAATCCGCCGCTATGCGAAGAATGCCGACATTAGCGAAGGGTTTCTTCTAGCCAGTCCCCAACGCCAGGTTTCCAGTTGCATGTACGCGGCGGCGAAGGCTTGGACCGACCAGATGGATGACTGGACGGAGCAGGTTTACGAGGATTTGGGGTTCGATGCGGAAGATACAAAGAAATTTTCTCCTCTCATCCAACATCTAGTGAAGTATGTACTCCCGACGGTCAATCTGGAGGCTCTCCGGCTTTATGACACTAAGTACGAAAATTTCCTTGAATTTATTCGAGATTATCTGCAGCAGCATACTAATGAGAAGATTGTGGTTTTTTCCTTTTTTCGGGGAACGCTGTCCTATCTGGCCGAGCGTTTGAATAATGACGGCATTAAATCCCAGGTGTTGGTAGGTGGGATGCAGGAGACCAAGCAGCAGGTTATTGACCGGTTCCGTGAGACCCCCGCCATCAAAATCCTCCTTTCATCCGAGGTTGCCAGCGAAGGTGTAGACCTACAATTTTGCAGGGTTCTAGTTAACTATGATCTACCCTGGAACCCGATGAAGGTTGAGCAGCGGATCGGACGTCTCGACCGTATCGGGCAGGCTTTTCCATCCATTACCATTACTAACCTATGTTATGCAGATACCATTGATGAGCGAATATTTATACGTTTATTCCAGCGATTGAGGATCTTTGAAAGGGCTTTGGGGGGGATGGAAGCGATCCTTGGTGAGATGATTACCGAATTGGCGACCGATCTTTTGCGTCACAAGTTAACTCCAAAGGAAGAGGAGGAAAGGATTGAGAAGACAGCCCTGGCCATTGAACGGATAAGAGAAGACAATGATGAGTTGGAGAGCCAAGCGTCCAACTTAATCGCCCATGGCGGTTACATTCTCCAGGCGGTACAATCTGCGCACGAATTAAAGAAGCGGATTACCGAGCAGGATTTGGTGATTTATGTCAGTGACTATCTCAATAAACATTGTCAGGGTTTCCTATTCCAAAAGGTTTTTACAGACCAGCTATTATTTGACATCCAGCTTCCGCGACAAATGGCTGTTGAGCTGGACGAGTTCATACGTCGCCGGAAGCTTTATGGGCAGACAAAACTCGCCACTGGTGAAAAGGTTCGGTGTGATTTCGTCAATAAAGTAACTAAAGGCCGTCAAAGGATTGAGCAGATCAGCCAATTACATCCATTGGTGCGTTTCATCAGCCAGGACCTGCAGGACCGTAATGAGGCATTCTATCCACTGGTAGCAGTTTCTCTCCTCGGAGAGTATGCTCATGATATCCCCCCAGGCCATTATGCATTTGCGGTTAACCGCTGGAGCTTTGAGGGTCTAAGATTGGAAGAAGAATTGATATCAAGGGTCTGCAGGTTAGGAACGAACCAGGGTTTGGACTCAGATCAATCATGGAATTTAGTCAACACTGTTCGAGTGGAAGGCAGTGACTGGCTCTCCGTCAACAACGAAATAGACATTATATCGATGAAAGAAGCTTTGGATTGGTGTTTGACTAAGCTGGAAGAAGATTTCCTCCAGGGGAAGAGGGATCGTGAAATCGAAAATCAGGATAGGGTTAATTTCCAGATCCAGTCGGCGACACGTCACAGAGACCGCCAACTTAAGACTCTCATCGAAGGTCTTGAAAAATATCGTCAGAGCGGTCGAACCCGAATGATTGCACCTCTTGAAGGGCGTATCGATCGACTTAAAGAACGTTTTGCTTTCCAAGTAGAGAGTTTACAAAAGAAAGCCCAGCTTAGAGGTTCCCAGACTGATGTTTGTTTGGGTGCAATTGTTATTCGGCCTGTTTCGTAAGAGGATAATATGTCGTGGTTTAATTCAATTCGGCGAATTCTAGGGTTAAAACAAGCCGATAAGACACCACCAGATACTACTTGTGATAAAATTTCCAAAACTTCCTTTTATAAATCCACTCATGCGTCCCCACCTTTGACAGGAGATCTAACCCAATTTCCTAGCACAAAACCCTCTGCACCCAAACAGCAAATTATCATTGGGCTTGATTTTGGAACAGCTTTTACTAAAGTGGTAATAGGTGAAGTTAGAATAAGTTATGCAGTTCCTTTTATGAGCGATAAATATGAAAACCCTTATCTCCTCTTAAGTGCCCTCAAAGTCGCTTCGAATGGCGAGTGTTCGTTTGGCCATGATGCGCAATCTTCCGGGCAGCTCTTAATTAACCTAAAAATGAAACTATTGGAAGGTAGTCCTTCAAAGGAGGACTTGGTCAACATAGTCGCATTCCTCGCTTTGGTTCTCCGTCATTGCAGATTGTGGTTGATGGAAAATCATCGCCTTACTTACGAAGGAAAATATTTGGATTGGTATGTAAATGTTGGGCTCCCTACCGACTCATACCATGACGAGGCGCTAACTGCGACTTACCGCAATGTTTTAACAGCAGCATGGGCGTTAAGTATCATTCCTGATGCTGTCACGATTAACCGCGCTCATAAAATACTCTCCTGTATAGAACGTGGGGAAAAACCCCTTGATGAGGATTGTGTAAATCTACATGACAGGCTAATTTGTGCGGAGACTATAGGTCTGTTTCCAGAATTCGTGGCTCAGGTAACTGGGTACGTCCGGTCACCCCTTCGGAAAGAGGATCTCCATCTGATAATGGATGTAGGGGCGGGGACTATAGATATATCTGTCTTTAATGTTTTTAAGTCGGAAGGAGAAAACCAGGGTGATTTTAAGTCGGAAGAAGAACACTGGTTTCCAATCTTCGCCAAGGCCTTGAGACCCCTTGGGACATATTACCTAATGAGGCATCGGGTTGAAAAGGTGCAAAAGGATGTTGTTTATAAGTGGAATTTTGAGGAACGAACTCCTTCACGGAATGAGTTCGCCAGTGCGGTGAAGATTTCAGTGGAAAAAGTTAAAGAGATCGATGAAAAGTTTTGTTCAACGATCGGCAAGACGTTAGGTGATTTGCTCAAATATTCAAAAGAGTGCCGGTACCCAAATTCTATTTGCTGGCGTGAGGGAATACCAACGTTTCTCTGTGGTGGCGGGGGGAAGGTTGATGTTTATATGGGCCTCCTTAAGAGGATTGAGCGGAATCGGGACCATTCCAGGAGGATAAGACTTGAAAAACTTCCAAAACCAGAAAGACTGATGGCTCCATACATATTGGATGATGGATACGATAGATTAATGGTGGCTTATGGTCTCTCATTTAATGCCTTGGATATTGGTGTGATTATTCGTGATAGCGAAATTGAAGATGTCAGGGCGCAGGAAAAAGGTATTGATCTATGTGATAGATACATAGATAAGGATATGGTGTGATTAACTACCTTTGTAATGTAATGGAATCACTTCTTAGTGCCGTCATCACTTCAGGACCAGGTTTACAATCATGCTTGGCACAGCGACCACTTTTATTTCCCTCCCAGAAATCCTAAAAGAACAGCGGCCAATCCCAGTAATCCTTGTAACTCCCAATTCGACTTGGATTTTCCAGCCTCGGCCAGCTTCGTTTAGAAAATAAGTGTCAGTGGCAGTGCCAGTGTCGGGTAAAAATCCGTTTTGATGACTCAATACCCGCTGCTCCAGGAGGGCGCTTTTCCGGTCCATTGCAATTGCGGAATACGGAATGCGGATTGTGGAATTTTAAATCCGAAATCTGAAATTCAAAAACGGGAGTGCTTTCTCTCAGAGTCTGAGCAATCGCTGGGCGTCACCCGTTCGGCAAGCTCAGGGCAGGCCCATTCGGCAAGACTCAGGGCAGGCTTTTGGGGAAGCACAATATCAATTGCGGAAGGCGGATTGCGGAATGCAGAATCGTTCGACGGAACTCACGACGAAGTCTGGAAACGGAAATCTTGAATCCAATATTATAAGGACACTACTCGCTTCTTGAATCTCTCGGCCAAAGCGTTAAGGCCAGTAGAAGGAGGAAGATTGGAAGCAGCAGCATTGAACTGGTTGGTAGCCCTGGAGGCGCTCATGCTTTCGAGAACTCTCAGAATCCATCCACCCTTCCTACTGCATTAGCTGCCTCTGCTTCCTCATCGTCACCCTTTGTTTTGACCTTTCTCGCCAACCGGCCAAGGATAGATCCCGATCCCCATATTAAGCTTCATATAGTAACGACACTGATAGGCAACCCTGGCCGGCGTCAAAGAGGGATCCTTCCTGATCCGAGTTTCCATCCAGAGATCAAGATCGGGCTTCATAGTAAAGCTCCCCCTTCGATAGGCTCAGGGGGAAAGCGGTCGGTCAGGGATAGATCTTTTCGGCAGGAGTCACCTTCCGGATAAGCTGTAAGTAGCCTTCCTTGCGGCTCTCTATCCTGGCGGGGGATCCAAAGAATTCTATCTTTAAAGGGATGAGAAGCATCCTGCTCTCGAATATATCCGCCTGAACCTTATAGGTCCTGCCTATAAACGACTCCCCTATATATTCTGAAAGAATCCCGGCCTCCCTCAGAGATTGAACGATCCTCATCAGAGCCCGCTCCCAAGCACCCAACCCATGATCTATCGATTTTCTATCGACGAAGACGTTAGAATTATTGCCAGAAGGAGAGGCTTTCCGGCGGGCGAATCTATCGACAATTTATCGACAAATCTTTAGAATCTATCGACAGAGAAAAGAACGATGTCCCGGATTCAGGGATCTTCCGATCCAGATTCTGCCTAGCATTGTTGGAATCGTCCCGATACCCGGCCCGAGATACCCGGTAGCCGACCAATGAGAAGTCGACCGATAATCGCCCGATTCGCTATGTTCTAAGCTCTCGGCAACCTTAAGAGGATTCATCGGAATCATCCGACATTCATCCATTGCGGGAAATAATCATTTGAAAATTGAAGAAAGGCGCCGTCATGCGAGCATGAAGGAGTTGCGCTTCAGCGCAGCGGATGGCGAATGGAGAGTAGCCTTTGCATTCGATACTAAACGCAAGGGAATCTTGCTCGTGGCGGGCGATAAATCGGGCGTCAGCGAGAAAAGGTTCTACCGAGAGTTGGCCCAGAAGGCTGATGATCGTTGAGCTCAGCCTCCTTTTGGGGTTTCCTAAAGACAAATAAAGTCAAATGAAGTCACCTCTCGGCCCAACCTTTTGCCTTTATATGACTTTATTTGACTACAAATCCAGAGGCCCCCGGCTTTTGGCCTCTCAGTACCTCCGATGAATTCCCGTCTTTGGCCCCAAAAGAGTAGTACTACTGTAGAGGGTAATGAGACCCCCGAAAAAACAGGTTGGTTACGGTCCGACCTCCCACTAAATAAAAATAATTTTCACATGGCAAAAAATTACTTGACTTTTTTTGAAGAGTTGACATAATAAGAACAATAGTATTTTCGGTAGATCGAAAAAATCGAAATTAGCTCATCCCAGTGCCTTGGGAAACTTAGTCAGCACTGGGTTGAGAGAAATGGTAGGAGCAGAACCCAAGCTTGCTCCGGCAGAGAAGGATTGATGGGATGGTTATGTTGGGCCAATCAATCCTTTTTTTTGCCCCATCCTCAGTCATGGATGGGCCAAAGCGAGGGCAGAAGAAGCAGAAGAACCACCGATACGGAAACAGTCTGCATTCATCTTTGCGCCCTCAGGAGATGATTAGATGGCAATTGGCCGCAGCCATCTAATCGCATTAGTGGCGACTGCTTTTCTCAGTCGTGCCTTTGAGGTCAAGAGCATCAAGGGCAAGCTGGCGGCCAGGGGTTTTTCCCACCGATTCTCCCCAAACAGGAAAGGGTGGCGGTAAAACTTAACACACAATTAAATAAAGAAGCAATGCTCTTAAAAGGGGGAGGTGTGTCTATGTCCAGGTCATATGGTTTAAATTATGCCGTGGGTGTGTTTCTCGACAAGACGAACGGGATAGGTGAATCGAAACGAGCTGCCAAATTTGCCCATGGCGGGGTGAGCGATAAGATACACTCTTACGCAACCCGGGCCCGGTATTGCGGGATCGTGAAGGACTTCGTGGAGAAAATGAGAAGCGAGGGAGTGAGGCGAGTAAACCAGTTAAAGGAAGACCATGTCGCTAACTATCTCTGTGGTAAGGGGAGCTGGACGACTGAAAAAACCATGAAGGTCAATATGTCAGCTCTGAAAAAATTCTTCAAAGCGATGGGGCGGGAAGACCTTGTTGAAACGATCGAAGCTCACCGCAATTCCATTTTGACCAACGCGAAACCCTCGGGCCAGGCGCTACCGTTTTCTGATCCAGGGAGGGTAATAGAAAAACTCAGGAAACCAGAATTCAACGCGATTGCGAGGATCATGCATGGATGTGGAGCAAGGATTGACGACGTACCCAAGGTCGTCAATTCATTCATGGATAATGAGAGAAGCCCTGGAGCGAACGTAACCAGTATCACAATTAAGAAGTCAAAAGGGGGAAGGGATAGGGAGTTATATTACGATGATCGACCAGAGAGATATGAGGTTATCCGAGAAGCCGTAGTCACCCTTAACGATGCGATGAAGGAAAGGAATTGGAGGGACATTAAGGCTGAGTTCTACCAGGATCTTAGGGTAGCATCTGATCGTTGGGGGGAAACTTATTCAGGAGCGCACGCATTTCGAGTTTGCTATGCTCAGGAGCGGTTTGAGGAACTGATTGAGGAAAAGGGCATGCCGGAAAGAGAAGGGCTTCAAATCGTTACCGAGGAACTGGGCCACAATAGGATAGGGATGGCGTTAGGGTACATCAAGCGGTGATGGCACCCCAATCGGAATGCATACACCCGAATAGTCCAGAGTGGGAATGTGAAATTTGGTGAAATTGACTTCTATCAAAAATAATGATACGCTCTTTTCCCGACAAAGGGAAAGGAGTGATCTCTGTATGAAAGGCGGGATCTATACAAAGGAACGATGTCCGCTCTGCGGGGAGAAATTTGTCAGAACGGAGAATGATCTTCGATGTCCCATTCATCAGACTCGACCACGGCGGGTTTATTTGGTTCTCTATAGTAAAGAACTCGCCAAACATATGAAGCTCTACTCCGATTCTCATGGGATCCCATTCTCATCCTACGAACAAGCCGACCGTATCCTCACGAAGATCCGGGCTGAGATAGATGCGGGCTCCTTCGATCCGTCACGCTATGTGCCTACGAAGTTGAAACCCCTCCAGCTAACAAATTACGCGGAGAAGTGGCTGAAGGATCGAGAAGCCGAGGTTGAAAAGAGAGTTCTTTCTCCATCCTACCTCAAGGAGCTACGGCGATTCGTGAGGATCTTCCAAGAGCATTTCGGGCCTATGGACATCCGTGACATCGGCACACGCAGGGTGAAGGAGTTCTATTTATCTCTCCAGGGATCTCCCAAATACATATCAAATATCCTCTCGGCACTTCACAAGATGATGGCCGATGCCCTGGACTATGGTGATATTTCGACGATGCCCAAGTTCCCTGAGTTCGAGATCCCGGAGGCTGATTTCAAAATAATAGACCTGGATCAGCAGGATCAGATAATTTCATCTATTGAGAATCCGATGGACCGGGCATATATATTCTTCACGGCGAGGCAAATGGTTAGACCCTCGGAGACGAGAGCTCTGTTCTGGGAGGACGTTGATTTCAAATATGATCGGGTTACTATTCGGAGGCACTTCTCCCTTAACGTATTACGGGAAACGACGAAATCGAAGCGGATCAAGATCCTCCCATTGAATCTCGAAGTCAGGGAGGCCCTTATGAGGTTACCACGCCACATAAGATCGCCGTTCGTGTTTCAGAAGGATGGACTCCCTTATTTGGAATCTTACGCACGAAAATTGTGGAATAGGATCACGGCGGAGATGGGGATCGACATCTCCCTCTACCAGGGGACCCGGCACTCATCAGCGACAGAGGCCGTGAACCGAGTCGGGATGGATGTTGTTCAGGAATTCCTCGGGCACACACGGCGGACGATGACCAAAAAGTATGCTCGGGTTGATGTCGATAGCCTTAGAACGGTCTTCCGGGAGAAGAAAGCTTGAACATTGAGGGAGAATCGGTGAGGCACGTTCCCCAGACGTTCTCTTTGTAATTGGGCATTGTAAAAACCCTTGTTTTTACCTATAATTGGAAAGGTGGCCGAGGATTCGATTCCCGCCGCCTCCACCAATTTTAAAAGAAAAAGCCCCAATCATTTTGGGGCTTTTTCTTTTGAGATGGAAAAAATATACTTGGGAGCTTGCCAATAAAAATATTTGACAAAAAAGCCATTAAATTTTACAAATCACCTTTTTAAAATGGAGGGGAAAATCAATATCAGGAGTGTCATATGAAGTGTCATCGTTGTGGCAGTGTGATGGTCTATGAAAGATTCTACGGTTCCGATGAACATTTTTTGGGATGGAGATGCATCCTGTGTGGAGAGATTGTAGATCAGGTGATTTTAGAGAATCGTCAGACGAAGACGGGCAGGCAGAATAGAGAAAGAAGGAGAGAATGTGATACCGGATGAGATGAGGTGAGACGGGGAATAAAATGAAAGAAATTTTGGGTCACCTCTTCGTGGGTCATCTATTTTTCTTGCTTTTATGTGAAAAGTAGTATATACTTTATTTGTTGCGTAGGGCCTTTTGGGCAGCCAGATGAAAACCTGTAAAGAACTCTAGACAACTTCTTTACGGGTTTTTTTATTAACGCTTTAGAAAAAGAAGTGGGGAGCATTCTCTCCGTCTTTGAGAAAGAGGTGACGATACTGAGTCTTCCAACCCGTTTCTCCGTGATTTAATCATTGCTTGCCAGCAAGTCGTGTGAGATCGTGGGAATCATTGGTTTGGTGTAAAAAAGGAAAGGGATAACTCTGTTCCATATCGACTGAGTTATTTAAGGATGAATGATGAAGTTTTCGGAATTAGATTTAAAGCCAGAGATTCTGAAGGTCCTGACTGAAATGGGTTATCAGGAATTGACGCCCATCCAGGAAGAAACCTTCTCTTTTATCCTGGACGGCAGGGATCTTTTGGCCCGGGCAGAGACCGGCTCAGGTAAAACAGCGGCCTGCGGTATTCCACTGGTTCAAATGATCGACCCTTCACTCAATGCCATCCAGGCTCTCATTTTGGTCCCCACCCGTGAACTGGCGCTTCAATATGTGGAAGAGATCAATAAGATTTCGAAGTTTACCAATGTTGTCCCCTTTGCCGTCTTTGGCGGATTCTCGATGGAGATTCAAAAAGGCAAATTGAGGGACAGGGTTCATATCCTCGTCGCAACACCTGGACGATTGATCGATTTCCTTTATCATACCACGTCGATTAACCTCTCTTGTGTTCGCACACTGGTTCTTGATGAAGCAGACGAGATGCTGAAGATGGGTTTTATTGAAGATATAGACTTCATCATGTCCTGCCTGATCCACGAGCACCAGACATTATTTTTTGCAGCGACGATGCCCGAAGAGATCGATCGATTGATTAGGACCTATCTGAAAGAACCTGTCAGAGTGGAATTAAATAAGGAACAGGTGGCTCCGCAGAGCCTTGTTCACCATTTTCAGTATATGGGGCGACAGGATCGGCTCAAGGCCCTGATCGAGTACCTAAAAAGGGAGAAGATTTCCCAGGCCATCATCTTTTGCAATTCACGACATCACGGGGAGAAACTCATAAAGGAGTTGGAAGGAAAATTTAAATCGATAGAGTATATCCACGGAGGTCTGGAGCAATCGAGGCGAACATCGATCTTCGAGCGCTTTCGCCGAAATGAGATTACCTTCATGGTTGCCACGGATGTTGCCGGTCGGGGACTCGACTTCGGCCATGTCAGTCATGTGATTAATTATGACTATCCTTGCGGCCTGGAATCCTACATTAACAGGACAGGAAGGACCGGAAGAATGGGGCGGTCAGGCATTGCCATGACCTTTGTGACCGATCAGGAATTGGGGGACTTGAAATCCCTCTTTAAGATGAATCGTATTGATCCCATGTGGCATGGCAACATCCCTAACCTCCAGAATATCTCGAGACGCAAAGGGAGAGGGAACGGCAAATATCCTTTCAAGAAACACCCGAGGAGAGCGACATCCAATGTAACCCCAACGGTTCAGATAGGTAATTTTACGAAAGGGGACGAATGGCAGAGACAATTGATGAAATCAGCATAGATTGGAAGGATGACAATGGGCAATATATGGTCAAGCAGGTGAAGAAGGAAGTTCTCACCAGCGGGGCCTGGTCCACGGTCATGTTTATGTACCAGGATCTTGATAAAAAAACCGGCGAATTCGGACCCAAGAAGATTCGAGTAGTCCGCTATCAAAAACGGAGCGGAAAGTTTATGCCCCAGTCAAAATTCAATATTTCCTCCGCCAAACAGGCAAAACGGATCATAGAAATTATCCAGAACTGGCTTCCTGAGATGGATCAGAAGGTCGACTCTGAGGATTAGCACAGGAACCATTCGAGGAGTCCTGCAGAGATCAGCAAATTCCAGGCTGGATTGCAGATTTCACCTGACCGCTGCAGGCAGGGATTGAAAATATCCATCCTGTTAACGGACTTTGTTTATGAAACGCGAAGATTTGCGAAACATTGCTCTGATTGCCCATGTGGATCATGGAAAAACAACGATCATCGATGGCTTGCTCAAACAGTCAGGCGTTTTCCGTTTGAACGAGCAGGTCCAGGAAAGGGTGATGGACAATATTGACTTAGAGCGGGAGCGGGGCATTACCATCATGGCGAAGAATACGGCGATCGATTATAAGGGAGTCAAGATCAATATTGTCGATACGCCAGGCCATGCCGATTTCGGCGGTGAGGTGGAAAGAACGCTCAAGATGGTGGATGGCGTGCTGCTCCTCGTCGATGCCTCGGAGGGCCCTTTGCCCCAGACAAGATTCGTTCTGAAAAAGGCCCTCGAGTTTAATCTTCCTCCCATCCTTGTGATTAACAAGATAGACCGGGCTGATGCGAGGATCCAAGAGGTGTTGAATGAGGTCTACGATTTGTTTATTGACCTTGATGCCACAGAGAAACAACTTGAATTTCCGATCGTCTACACCAATGCGAAGCTCGGAATTGCAAAACTCCATCCTGATGAGAATACGGAAGACTTTCGGTGCCTGTTTGAACTCATCCTTCATGCCGTTCCGCCGCCCGAAGGGGATGAAGAAGGTCCACTGAAGCTCCTGGTCACCAACATCGACTATAACGATTACGTGGGCAGGCTTGCCATAGGGAGGATCTTCTCAGGCTCGGTCAAAGTCGGGGATTGGGTATCGATGATCAACGGCAAAGGAGAACCGATCAAGACAAAAGTGACATCGCTCTATGGATTTCAGGGGCTCGAAAGAACAGAGATCAAAGAGGCCCGGGCAGGCGATATCGTCGCCCTGTCAGGAATTGAAGGAATTAATATTGGTGACACCATCGCCGGTATTGAAAATATGGAGCCTCTTCCGAGAATTGCGGTGGATGAGCCAACCATCTCCACGGTTTTTTCTGTGAATACCTCGCCTTTTGCTGGCCAAGATGGAAAGCATGTCACATCGAGAAACCTGAGGGAGCGGCTTGAAAAGGAGCTTTTGTATAATGTGTCGATCAAGGTTGACTTTGATTCCACAGATTCTTTCAAGGTAATGGGGAGAGGAGAGTTGCAGCTTGCGATCCTGATTGAGATGATCAGGAGGGAAGGCTATGAGCTTTCTGTGTCTATGCCAGAGAGCATTACGAAAAACGTGGAGGGCATTCTTAACGAGCCCATGGAGCATCTTGTCATCGATGTCCCGGAGGAATTCATAGGGGTCGTGACCCAGCAGGCAGGGATCCGCAAAGGCAGGATGGAGAAAATGAGCAACAATGGCCATGGCAGGGTCCGCCTCGAATTCAGGATCCCATCCAGAGGGCTGATCGGCTTCCGTTCCCAGTTTCTCACCGATACAAGGGGGACAGGGCTCTTCAACCACATTTTCGATGGTTATGAGCCGTGGCATGGCCCTATTACAAAACGCTCTACCGGAACCCTTGTTGCGGACCGGCCAGGAAAGACGACCGCGTATGCGCTTTATCACCTCCAGCCCCGAGGGACACTCTTTGTAAAGGAGAACACCCCTGTCTACGAAGGAATGGTAATTGGTGAGAATTCAAGGGAGAACGATCTGGATGTCAATGTGACCAAGGAGAAAAAACTCACCAATATGAGGGCGGCAGGGTCGGACGAAGCCTTGCAGCTCATTCCACCTAAGCTTCTTAGCCTTGAGCAGGCCATTGAGTTTATCAAAGAAGATGAGCTGGTGGAAGTGACCCCAACCTCCGTGCGCATCAGAAAAAAGACCCTTGAATCGAACAAGAGGCCAAAGTATAAGACTTGAGATAACCCATGTAGTGGATGTCTATTTTTACCAATCATCGTCGACTTTCAGGGCAATGTTGTGCGAGCCTTTATAGATGAAGTCGCCAATCAGAAGTCAAGCTGGCAATGTTCGCCAAATCAAGTTTCGACCTTTACAAATCATTTAAACCTAATTGAATTCCTTCGAAGATCTTTTACACTCTTTGATACATTTATGAAATAAATCCTCATCGCAAATACAGAGGATTTGCTCAATTCCTTTAAGCAGAAGAGGCGAGCGATGTCAAGGAGAGATCCTATCATTTTCATTCTTGGCTTCACGTATCCCACAGGCGTGTGATCCGATAATTCTGTTCTCCTCGCACGCTACGAAGACCCTGTAAGATTCATACGCTTTAGCCCTAGCAAAAAAGTCAGGCGTATTCACGATAGACACAATGAGCTTTTTAACTTGTGGGCACTTTCCCTGCAGCTCTTGGAGTTGATCGTTATCCTCTGGTGTCGCTTGACGGATAATGATTGATTTATCCCCGTCTTGGAGAGGATGATAAAAAAGCCTACTCGTTTTGTATGAGGAAGTCAACCAGAATTAAAGCCATTTTTCCTTGTTATTCTGGATCGCAATGGTTATAAATGTTCTAAGGAGCTAAAAATGGAGTCAAAACATACGAATCGACTGATTCACGAAGCCAGTCCTTATCTTTTGCAGCATGCTCATAATCCAGTGGATTGGTATCCGTGGGGAGAGGAAGCGCTCAGTCGTGCAAAGAAGGAGGACAAACCCATTCTCCTTAGCATTGGCTACTCCTCCTGCCATTGGTGCCATGTGATGGAAAATGAATCTTTCGAAAAAGAGGCCATTGCAGGAATCATGAATGAGCGCTTCATTAATATCAAAATTGATCGGGAGGAACGTCCAGATCTTGATGAACTTTATATGAATGCGGTTCAGGTGATGACGGGTTCAGGGGGATGGCCAATGACCGTCTTTTTAACTCCTGACCTTGTCCCCTTTCATGCTGGAACCTATTTTCCTCCTGAAGATCGAGGGGGAATGCCAGGTTTTCCAAAGGTGCTCGTTACGGTTTCCAACTATTACAAGACCCATCAAGAAGAGATTATAAAGATGGAGGCACAGATGAAGAATGCCCTCCATCAGATCGTTGAAATTGTTCCTTCCCAGGAAGCCATGAGCGACAAAGTCCTGGCGAAGGCTTTTAATGCCCTGGAGAATCAATTTGATCCAATTTATGGAGGATTCGGTAATGCTCCTAAATTCCCGAGCAGCATGACCCTTTCTTTCCTTCTCAGGTATTGGAAGAGTACAGGTTCAAAAAAAGCTTTAGAGATGGTGGAAAAAACACTGGAGAAGATGGCCAATGGCGGGATCTACGACCATTTAGGAGGAGGATTCCATCGCTATTCTGTAGATGAACGATGGCTTATTCCCCATTTTGAAAAAATGCTCTATGACAACGCCCTGCTTTCCCGAGCCTATTTTGAAGCCTATCAGGCGTCACAAAAAGAGAGGTATCGCCGAGTGGGAGAAGAGATTCTCAATTATGTTCTTCGTGAGATGAAAAGCCCAGAGGGAGGTTTCTACTCAACCCAGGATGCGGATAGCGAAGGCGAGGAAGGGAAGTTTTATGTCTGGACAAGAGACGAGATTAAGGAAGTATTGGGCAAAGAGAAAGGGACCCCTTTTTGTGCCTATTATGGGGTGGGTCTTCAGGGAAACTTTGAGGGAGGAGCGAGCGTACTCAGTATTGCCGCCACTTTAGAAAAGGTTTCTCCATTATATGGAATGTCCACTACAGATTTGGAAAAAGTATTGGAAGAGGGACGGCAGGAACTTTATGCCGAAAGAGAAAAAAGAGTAAGACCTGGACGGGATGAGAAGATTCTGACTTCCTGGAATGGCTTAATGATCTCTGGTTTTGTGGATGGATTTAAAGTGACGGGGAATGAGCAATATCTTAATGGAGCAAAAGAAGCAGCTCATTTTATCCTCCAGGAGATGAGGAAGAATGGTTCCTTGATGAGGGTGTTTAATAAAGGAAAGGGCCAGTTGAAGGGCTATTCAGAAGATTACGCCTTTTTTATCCAGGCCCTTATCGATCTTTATGAAGCCACCTTTGAGTTGGGATGGCTGAAGGAAGCGGATGACCTCAATCGGAGAATGATTCATCAATTCTGGGATGAGAGAAATGGAGGTTTCTTTTTCACAGGGAAGGAGAACGAATCTTTAATTGCCCGATCAAAAAACCCTTATGACAATGCCATTCCTTCAGCTAATTCCATAACCGTATTTAATTTGATCAGGCTTGGGTATCTGACCGGAGAAAAATCTTTGAAACAGAAAGCCGACCAGACCTTTCACCTCTTTTATAACTTTCTCGATCAACATCCTTCCGGATTTACCCAAATGCTGTCTGGCCTCTCCTTCTTTTTGAATCCAGAGGAGATTGGAGTCATCGGTCCAAAGAACGATCTTAAGACAAAATCTATGCTCAAAGAAATTTACCTCGCCTACCTTCCCAACAAAATCCTGAGTCTCAGGGATCCCCGAGAACCCATCGAAGGAAATTGGTTTCCATTTCTCATGGAGAAGGGAATCATAGAGGTTCCGACCACCTTTGTTTGTAAAGGATTTACCTGCCTACCCCCAATTAAAGATGAGAAAGAATTAAAAAAGGTCTTGAATTAGAGATTAGGGAGATAGGGTGATGGGGTGTTAGGGGGATCTTGACATCCGGAAGATATAGCGTTAAATTTCTTGTTGAAAATATTTTCATTCTCCTCTTAACTTGTTATGAATAAAGGACTTTTTAGAAACATTTTCAAGGATAAAAAACTCCGGCTGAGCCATCCGAGGTTTCTGATTTATCAGGAACTCTCCAATGGCAAAACCCCTTTGAGTCCGCAGGAGCTCTACCAGAGCCTTCTCAAAAAGGAGAAGAAGATTGGATTGACCTCTATCTATCGGTCTCTTGATCTCTTCGAATCTCTGGGCATGGCTTTTAAAATTATCAATGGTTCGAGTGTTAAATATAAACTCTGTGAAATAGAAGACCACCATCACCATATCATCTGCAAGGCGTGCGGGAATGTGGTCGAATTGAATTTTTGTGACATTTCTGATTGGTCCAAAAAGGTGACGGAATCCACAGGTTATCAGGTGACTGATCATCAACTCAATTTTTACGGGTATTGCAAGGCTTGTAAACCTTTAGTAGGAGGGCAAGGGGCAGATGGCTAAGAGCAGTGGGTTTGGTATTTCAGGGCTTTAGCCCTGACGGATCAGCCCTAAAGGGCTGTGTTACACGCTATGCGCCATGCTCTATGCGCTATGCCGGGTTTTTGAAGGAGGAATCAATGTCCCATATTCATTTCCCAGATGGGGTTTTACCTGTTTGGCTTTGGGGTTCAGGATTTATCGTTGCCATTCTGGTCGGGACAATTCTTTTTCGACTCACTAAGAAAGAAGAATTAACAAGACGGCTTCCTTTACTGGGAATGATGGCAGCGGTCATGGTCTTGGGTGCTGCCGTAGAAATTATTCCCATCGCCTACCATGTCAACCTGACAGTCATTTCAGGTATCTTATTAGGACCTTCTCTCATCTTTCTTGCCACCTTTGTTGTCAATGTCATCTTGGCTCTTTTCGGACATGGTGGGATTACCGTCATCGGGCTTAATACGCTCACCCTCTCGATCGAAGGGGTATTGGGATATTTTCTTTTTCGCCTCTTCTGGAAGGTTTTAAAAAGGTTGGCCCCTGCTACTTTTTTGGCCACCTTCATCGCCCTGCTCTTCTCCACCTTCGCCATGATCGGAGTCGTTAGTTTGGGAACATCTCATTATGAGGAGTTGATTCACAAAGAAGGGAGGGGCATGATTGGATTTCATCTTTCAAAGGAAAAAGGCGATCAGCATGAAGGAGAGAAAAAAGAGAGTGAGATAAATTTAAAACGATTCATAGCCATTGTCCTTCCTTTGGGTTTTATTGGATGGATCATGGAAGGTGTGATCACTGCATTGATCGCTCGGTATATTTATCGACTGAGGCCAGACCTATTGAGATTATAACGTAGGGCAGGCCTTTAGGCCTGCAAATGGCCTGCCCATGGAAGACAGCAAGGCTCCTGCGGCAGGGCCTTGCCCTACAAAAATTCATTTTAAATTGTGGCTTTCAACAGAAGAGTTGCTATGATTCAACTGTCCTATCTCGACTATCTGGCCGTGGAGGGAAAGAGTTTCCTTCATTGCCTTTCTCCAACCTTGAAAATCATCGGGATGGTCTTCGTTTTGTTAGGTATTGTCACGCTGAGAAACCTTCCCGGATTCCTTCTCCTTTACGGGATTCTGCTTGCTCTTTTTTCCATATCACGGATTCCGGTAAAAATATTTTCTTTAACACTCTACCCTCTCATCTTTGCCCTTCTTTTCATCTTTATTTCAGGGTTTCAAATCCATTTTATTCTTCTTATCTTTTTGAAGGTTCTCTGCGGTTCCACTGGAGTGGTTCTGCTTTTGGCCACCACTCCGTATCCCTCGATCTTTTCTGCCCTGGGGAGAGTCCTTCCCTCCTCATTGGTGACGGCTCTTTTTTTGACCTACCGATCAATCTTTATCCTTCTCAATATTTTCGAGGAGACACAGCATGCCCTCTACCTTCGCGGAGGATTTCAGTGGAGACATCCGTGGAGGAGCCTGATCAATATTTCCAATGCCTTCGGCCATCTGATCATTAAAGGAATCGATGCCAGCGAAAAGATGTATGAATCCATGGTGCTCCGAGGGTTTAAAAACAAGATTTATTACAGAGGAGAAATAAGAGGCAAGGGTTAATGGGTAACGGTAAAGATGCCCGTATCGTCATTCGGTTACGTTGTTCGTTTTCTAAATCTTTAACCGTAATCATTTTACGATTCACGAAACGGGCTTCGTAGCCCTAACCGATAGACCATTTTCATCGCTCATGGGAGCCCATGCGGCCATGAACAATTACAGAGGAGAATAGGGCTATGCAGCAAGAAGAAAGGATTGTCGAGGTAGATTGTATTACCCATGTCTATCCAGATATGACCAAAGTGCAGATTTGCGGTCTGGACTTTATTGTAAATCGGGGGGAGAGGGTTTCGATCCTGGGTTCCAATGGTTGTGGAAAGACGACTCTGCTCAAACATCTCCTGGGAGTGCTTGTACCAAAGGACGGAAGCGTTAAGGTGTTTGGGGTAGATCCTGGGAAGGAGTATTCCAAGATCAGAGAAAAGATTGGCGTGGTCATGCAGGATGTGGATGAGCAGATCCTTGGCCCGACAGTGTATGATGATATCCTCTTTGCTCCATTAAACTATGGCATTGAGAAGAAAAAGGCAGAGGCCATGGCGAAGGCTGTGATCGAGAAGTTGAATCTTGAATCGATCCAGAAGAGGATCGTGAATTACCTTTCGGGCGGAGAAAAGAAGAAAGTGGCTTTAGCCGGAGCCTTAATCATGGAGCCAGAGCTGTTGATCCTGGATGAGCCTTTTACAGGATTGGATCCTGTTTCCAGAAGAGATCTGGTCCAGATTGTGAATGAGTTGAATAAAGAGAAAGGGGTCACCTTCATCATGACACTCCACGAAGTGGATCTGGTACCAGAGATGACCGATATTCTTTACCTCATGCATGGACATGGGGACCTCAGCGAACGGGGGAGGCCAGATGAGATTTTCGGAAAATTTAAGGATTTAGAAAGTTTTAATCTGGAAGAACCCACCCTGACAAAGCTCTTCAAGGGATTAAAAAAGGAAGGCCTCGATTTTGGAGACCCCCTCCGTATTGACGAGGCAATTCAGTCGATCAAGAAGCACTGGAACGGAACCAAAAAATAAAAAATCCCCCCCCCTTTACTAAAGGGGGGCAAGGGGGGATTATTGTATGGAATAATAAATCGATATGAGACTTGGCAATCTTCAATTCGATCATCCTCTTTTTTTGGCACCGATGTCAGGGATTACAGATTACCCCTTCCGCCAACTGGCGAGGGAGATGGGATGTGGCATGGTCTTTACGGAGATGGTGAGTGCAGAGGGGTTGATAAGAAAGGGGGAGGCATTTTTACAAATCAAGAAGGATGAGTATCCGGTCTCTGTTCAACTCTTCGGTTCAGATCCGGAGGTATTAGCCGAAGCCGCTCAGATGGCTGAGTCCATGGGAGCAGATGCCATTGATATTAATATGGGATGCCCGGCAAAGCAGGTGGTGATAACTGGAGCAGGTGCTGATTTGATGCGGTTTCCAGAAAAAGTGAAAGGCATTTTGATTAAAGTAAGAAAGAAGGTAAAAAAACCGGTGACCATTAAAATCCGCTCTGGATGGGATGGGGAACATATCAATGCTCTGGAGATTTCTAAAATCGGTGAAGACTGCGGGATCAATGCAATCTCTATTCATCCTAGGACAAGGGAGCAGGGGTTTCACGGTCGGGCGGATTGGAACTTGATCGGTGAAGTGAGAAAGGCGGTCCGTATTCCTGTTGTTGGAAATGGAGATGTAACCACACCGTCTTTTGCAAAGAAGATGTTCGAAGAGACGGGTTGTGAAGGAGTAATGATTGGAAGAGGGGCATTAGGGAACCCGTGGATCTTTGGTTTTAAAAATTCCATGCCTCTGGAAGGAGAACCGGCGATTCCTCCTTCTCTGGAGGAGAGGAAAAACATGATTCATCGCCATTTTTTGCTGACACAAGCCCACTATGGTGAAAAAGGGGCGGTGAAAAAGATCCGGAAACATGTTTACTGGTATACGAAGGGGCTCCCTTTTTGTGCCTTCTTCCATTCGAAATTATCAGGCTTAAGAGAGAAAGAGGCTCTGTTTGAAGCGATCCATTCCTATTTCGATTTCGTTCAGGGGAGGAATCCATGCCAATCGCTCGAATCGACGGAAAGCAGATCAGTTACTGGACAGGGAGGAAAGGTCTTTTAGAGAAAAGGGAGACAATCTTCTTCATCCATGGAGCAGGAGGAGGACAGTACACCTGGAGTTATCAGAAAAGTTTTTTTGAGAAGCCATTCAATCCCATTATTATTGATCTTCCTGGTCATGGAAAATCCGGAGGAGAAGGAGAGCAAGAAATCACAAGATATGCTGAGCATGTGTACGCTTTCCTGAAGGCCATGGGTCTCCCAAAGGTCTTTCTGGTTGGCCATTCAATGGGTGGAGCGATTGTCCAGACATTAGCCTTGACTCATCCGGATGCTATTAAAGGGATCGTGTTAGTGGGAACTGGAGCAAGGTTGAAGGTTCTTCCTTTGATCCTAGATGGAATCAAAAATAACTTTGAGGAGATCATTCAGAAGATAAACCAATTTTCCTACTCTCGAAAAACCCCGTCAGATTTAATTGAAAGGGGCGTTTTCGGGATGCGGCAATGTCTGCCAGAGGTTCTCTATGGCGATTTTCTGGCCTGTAACCAGTTCGACCTCATGAATGAGGTAGAGAAAATCCTTCTTCGCACGCTTATCCTCTGCGGGAATGATGACCAACTCACGCCTGTAAAGTATTCCCAATTCCTTCACAGTCGAATCAGAGGCTCGAAACTGGAGGTCCTTCCTGATGCCGGCCATATGGTGATGATGGAATCGTCTCAGGCCTTCAATGAGAAGATTGGAGAATTTATATTAACGAAATAAGAGGATTCAAAGTCTTCTTTAGGGTTCAAGGATTATAGGATTCAAGGGGTCAAGTGATAGAACCTATGAAACGTTGGTTGGTCGTGGAACTTCTCATCCCAGAGGAATTCGGAGAAGCGGTCTCAAACTTCTTGATCGAGCAAGGAGCCACAGGCATTGAAGAACTCGATGGAGATTTGAAATGGGAAAGGCTGAGGACTTATTTCCCGCAGGACGGAAGAGAGGAGAGAATTCTTCATGCTCTTCATCGATATCTCAAATCACTACAGAAGATCGCCCCTGAAATTCCTCGCGCCAAAATTAAGACGGCCTCTCTTCCTGAACAGGATTGGGGTGAGAATTGGAAGAGGTTTTTTAAACCTGTTCAGGTGACATCCAGGTTTGTGGTAAAACCACCCTGGTCCAAGATTCGATTAAAAAGGGGACAGATCCCTATTGAAATCACCCCAGGAATGGCCTTTGGTACAGGAACTCATGCCACAACCATCCTCTGTATCCAGGCATTGGGGGAGGAGCTCCAGAAGAGGGGGCTATCCGTTCTTGATGTGGGAACAGGTTCAGGAATTCTTTCCATTATCGCCGCCAAATCAGGAGCTAAGGCGGTTTGGGGGATAGACATTGATGGCGTGGCTGTGGAGAATGCAAAAGAGAATGTGGAGAAGAACCAGGTTTTAGACATCGTCAAGATAAGAAAAGGAAGCATTGGTGATCTTCATAAAAAGTTTAATGTGGTGGTAGCCAATATTGATCTCAAGAGTTTAAGAAGGATGAGAAAGCCTCTTTTAAACCACCTCAAGAACCAAGGTTTTCTCATCCTGTCAGGAATATTGGAAAAGGAAGAAGAGAGACTTCGTGAACATTATTTGAAAACAGGACTCCTACGATGGATCAAAGTTGTTCAGAGAGAAGAATGGGTCTGTCTCACCTTTAAGAAGAAGTAGAGAGTTCCGGAAAGGTTGCTCTTCGCTGCTGTTTGTAGCAGACACGCGTACTTTTACCTGAGGGATGAAGCTATGTCGAGATTCTACGTTACTAATCCCCGGATTGAAAAAGGGATGCTCAGGATTGAGGGGAATGAGGTGAAACATATTCGAAAGGTTCTTCGTCTCAAAGCAGGAGATGAGATTATCGTCTTCGATGGTTTGGGTAAAGAGTATGAGGGGACAATGGTTGAAGAAAGACCCTCCTCTGTCGTGATTAAGATTGGGAATATTTTCTCCTCAAAAAGAGATTCTCCCTTAGAAGTTACTCTGGCCCAAAGCCTGCTCAGGGGTGAGAAGATGGACTACCTGATCCAGAAGGCTACGGAGTTAGGGGTTAAAGAAATCATTCCTTTTTTCTCCTTCCGCTCAGTGCCCCTTTTAGAAAAGTCGGGAAGGCTGAAACGCTATCATCGATGGGAAAGAATTGCCATCGAAGCCTCTAAACAGTGCGGAAGGGGAGTAGTACCCAAGATTGCACCCCTTCAAGACTATTCTGAAATGCTCCAAATTGCTCCCCCATACTCCCTTCGTCTGATTCTCTGGGAAAGAGAAGAGGTTAAGCTGAGAGAGGTAATAGAAAGATCAAAAGAAAATACGAAAATCTTCTTCATCATCGGGCCAGAAGGGGGATTTAACCAGGAGGAGGTTGAAGAGGCAAAAAGGGCTGAATTCATACCTGTTACTTTGGGGAGGAGGATACTAAGGGCTGAAACAGCAAGTTTATGCCTTCTCAGCATTCTTCAATATGAACGGGGAGATATAGGATAAAAAGAGGGCCGATTCCATTCAAGAACCGGCCCGACCAGAAAGGAGGGGTATGAAGAGGTAATTACGCCGCCTTTTTCTCTAAATTATCGACGAATTCCTTATAGGTCTTACATTCTTGTATAAGTTTACACTTTCTCCGGCAAACTTCAACATGAATTTTTGGACTTCCTTTCCTTTTGTCACAAATGAGATAACTCATCCTTAAATCCCCCTTTCTACCTATTGGCAGCCAGTCTAAACGGAAGTAGATATTCTATATTTAGAACTAAAAACATATTAAAACACAAAATATAGAAATGTCAAGAAAAAAATTCAATTTTTTGTAAAATAATTTATATATAATTTCACTAAGTTACATTTTTAAAGAAAAGTAGAATAATACTTTTTTAAATCATCTTAATGAAATTTAAGGGATATACCCTCATTTCTGCTATCTGGCGAAATATGAACAATAATGGAGATGGGAAGCTTTGTGAAAGGGTTTTTTAAAGATTGGGGGTAGTTGAAGAGGATTTCTCTTCGATCGCTATGCCGAGGCGTTCCACTCCTGCGGTTTTTGCCACATCAAGGACTTGAACGACCCGGTCGAAAACCACGCTCTTGTCCGCCCTGACAATCACAGGTCTCGATTTGTGAAAGGCTGTAAGGGATTCCAGTTCTGTCTTCAAATCTCTGAGGCTTTTGGGCTTGTTATTGAGAAAGACTTCATTTCGACTGTTGATCGTCACCACAACGGGCTCTTTCTGGTCAACAGGCATTTTGATATCAGCCTGAGGAAGTTTCACAATGATTTTAGATTCTCTTGTCGGGTTGAAGGTATAGACTAAACTGAATGCGGTGAAGAAGAAGATGAAGATATTGAGAATGATATCGGTGAAGGCAATGGATTCTAATGAGACTACCGAATCTCGATGGGTTTTAATTTTCATCCCACTCCTCCTTATTTGGTCCTTGTCAAAATATCGACCAGCTCATTTCCATAATAAGACATCTCCTGGGCATGGCTCTTAATTTTTCCAACGATAAGGTGATAGAGGATATAAGCAGGGATGGCGACGCTGAGACCTGCTGCAGTAGTAACCATGGCCTGATAAATTCCTGCTGCCAAGGCGCTGACAGTAATATTAGGTCCTAACTGTTCCCAGCTCATAAAGGCCCGAATGAGACCAACGATGGTTCCGAGAAATCCGAGCATGGGCTCTACACCGATGATGATGAGCAGTGCGCCTAAATATCGCTCCAGGTATTGGATCTGCTTATCACCTTCTCGTTCCATCATCGACTCTAATTCTTCTCGTTTCAGAGTCCGGTTGAGAATCCCCAGTTTAAACACATCGGCCATAGGATGTTTCACTTTTTCGCATCGTTCTAAGGCCTTCTGGAAATGCCCCCGTTCCAAAAAGAGGAAAATCTCCTGAGCAAACTGCTGAAAGTTGATTCGGATCTTCCAGAGGGTCCAAAATCTTTCTAAAATGATGGCGAGGGCGACGATCGATAAGGCGATGATGGGGACCATGATAGGTCCCCCCTTTATGATAAGTGAAATGAACATCCCATACCTCCTAAGATGAAAAAATAGGGCAATTGAAATTGCCCTAAAGTTGAAAGCAAAGTGCCGGGTCGCGGAATCGAACCACGGACACGAGGATTTTCAGTCCTCTGCTCTACCGACTGAGCTAACCCGGCATCCTGTGTAATTAGAAAATTTATATTACAACCCCTCCGATGTGTCAAGAGTTCCTTTTGAGTTTCTTTTGAGTTCCTCCCCGGTTGTGAATCTTCTCTTTTAAAACTTCTGGGTGGATCATCCTCACCAATGCCTCCAGCCCTTCTACGATCCTAGGCGTGGGGCGATCTACTAAATTTGAGTCTACAATATAGATCGCATTCATTTTTACAGCAGGGATGGTTTTCCAATTCTGCCACATTTTAACTAAATTCAAATAGTCTCTTTTACTTTCCATGGAACTCATGATGATAATCTCAGGTGCCTTCAATAAGATGGTCTCGATGCTATAGAGAGGGTAGTTTATCAATTCATTTTCTGATATGCTCCTTCCTCCGGCCAAGCGGATGAGATCATCAGCGAGCATTCCTTTTCCCACGGTTATAATAGGAGTATATCCAATCTGGAAGAAGACCTTTGGCTTTGGAAAGGATTTGGTGCGTGTGACGATATCCTCTTTCTTTAAAACCATATTTCCTATAATTTTTTTTGATTCCTCTTCTCTTCCAACCATTTCTCCAATACGATGGATTGCTTTCATTACTCCATTGAAACTTTTTGGATTAATCAGATAGACAGAAAAACCAAAATCGCTAAGTCTGTGAATAGTTTCCATCAAATTGCCATCTCTCGTTCCGATGATCAGGTCTGGTTTTAATGAAACGATTTTTTCAATACTGGGATTGATAAACCCTCCGATCTTGGGTTTGTTCGTAGCGGCTGCTGGAAAATCACAATAGTCTGTGACTCCTATGATTTCCTCATTGAGATGTAAAGCAAACAGGATTTCCGTAATGCTGGGGGCTAAGGAAATAATCCTCTTCGGATAGTTAGAAATTTTCACCTTTCGCCCTATCTCATCGGTCACTGTTCGTTCTTGCCCTTCCACCCAGGTGTTAAGAAAAACAATTATTACAAACATTATAAAAGCCAAGTTGAACAATTTTTTAATCATATTTTCTCGGAAACTTCCGCTTCAGCAAATGTTGCCATTTCATTGAGGATCTTAAGACTGGCCTCTACTAAAAATATTCCAAGTGCTGCCCCTGTCCCCTCTCCCAAGCGGAGGTCGAGATTAAGCAGCGGTTTCAGACCGAGATATTCCAATATGATTTTATGCCCCTGTTCCACCGATTGATGGGCGGCAATGAGATAGGGTTTAACCTCCGGTGCAAGGGAAGTTGCGATTAAGGCGGCGGCCCCGGAGATAAAACCATCAATCACCACAGGAATTTTGTATCTGGCTCCTGCCAATATCACCCCTGCGATTCCTCCGATTTCAAATCCCCCCACTTTGGAAAGGACATCGATCCCGTCATCCGGATTGGGACGGTTGATTTCCAGAGCCTTTTGAATCACCTGAACCTTTCGCCTCCATCCCTCATCATCCAGTCCTGTTCCCCTTCCTGTGACCCTTGAGATATCAGCACCCGTGAATGCGGTCGTGATCGCACTGGAAGGCGTTGTGTTTCCAATTCCCATATCCCCCGTTCCCAATATATCAATCCCTCTCGTTAATTCTTCTTCTACCAGCTCAATTCCAGCTTTAATAGAGCGGATGGCTTCTTCCCGACTCATAGCAGGCCCCTTGGTTATATTCCGAGTCCCCATGTTAATCTTTTTGTCTTTCAATTCAGGATGTTTCTGAAGAACTGAGCTAACTCCGAAGTCTGCGATAACGACTCTGGCTCCGATATGCCGGGCTAAAACATTAATTCCCGCTCCCCCCCGAAGGAAATTATAGACCATTTGAGGAGTGACTTCAGATGGATAGGCGCTCACACCCTCCTCAGTAACGCCGTGGTCTCCGGCCAATGTGAAAATCACTTTATGGATGATCCGAGGCCTTTGAGTTTCTTTTATCCCAGCTAATTGAATGGAAAGGGACTCAAGTTGCCCCAAAGACCCCTGAGGTTTAGTCAGGTTATTCTGCCTCTTTCTGGCCTCTGTCATGGCCTTCTCGTCCAAAGGTTTAATGCTTTCGATAATATCATTAATTTTATCCATGATTTCCTCCATCGTTTGTCCTCTTTCATCTATATATGGCCGCCTTTTAAGAAAAATTCAAACATAGGCGTCTCTCCCGTTTTCAAATAATGGAGGCAGGGAACACTTCCCTGCCTCCTATCCATCTTTTCCTGAAAGTTGTTACCTCCCAAAGAGAGGGAAAAGGTTTTAAAAAGATATTTTAATGCCTCCAAAAAGGGAAAGCCCTGGTGTACCGTAACCCCAGACATCTTCATATTTTCTGTCAAATAGGTTTTCAACACGGCCAAAGACTTGAATGTTTTTAAAAATATCATAGGAAGCAGCTAAGTTGACCAAGGTGTAACCACCTACCTCACCCCTTTTAGGGTAAGGTGCCCAATCATCTCTCTTCCCCACATAGATGACATCGAGGTTGGCATTACCCTTATTGAGGAAGCGGTAGTTTAGGTTCAGGCTGCCTTTGCGCAGTGGTCTTCTCAGGAGTCTCTTTCCGGTTTTTTTGTCCTCGGTGTCGGTATATGTGTAACTTGCCCCTATGGTCAGATCTTCGATAGGACGAACTGAGGCAAAGATTTCAGCACCTTCGGTCTTGGCTTTAGCAATATTGACATATCCTTTAGCCCAATCGAAATCAATAAGATCTTCAAAGTCATTCCGAAAGTAAGTAGCACCAAGTTTCAACCTGTCCTTGAAGAGATATTGCTCTACTCCTGCATCCCATCCTTTACTCTTCTCGGGTTTAAGATTTTCATTGCCTATAGGACCCCATGCAGTGGCCGGGGCATAGAGCTGATAAAGGGAAGGGACCTTGAAACCTGTACCGTAGGTTGCCTTTATTTTGGTACCTGTCTTTTTGAAAAGATAAGCAGGGGCGATACGATAAGTAGTTTCACTACCAAAGCGGCTATGGTCATCTACTCTGATGCCAAGGGTAGCAAAAAGGCTCTCATAGAGCGCTACCTTGTCCAGGATGTAGAGACCTTTTATATTGGCGCTTTTTTCAGGGAAGACGCTTTTGCCAGGACCCCATGCACTCTCCCATGAATATTCCGATTCCCCTCTTTCTTTCTCATATTCAACCCCAAAAGTGAGGGTATTGGTCTTGTGGAGATAGAGATTATGGTGCCAGTCAACCTTCCACATCTTACCATCATAGAAACTTCTTGATGAATCATAGGGATGCTGGGCATCCTTATCGTCGCGATAGTCTCTATCGTGGTCACTTAAAGAAAAACCCAATTTTTGCTCCCACAGGCCGCTAAAAAGGAGAAGTTTACCCTGAGTTCTGAAAAAAAGTTGCCTTGAGTCAAAAACAGAGTTAGGGTCATCCTTACCTCTCCCTCCTCCCTGATCGAGGTCAGTCTTGGCGTCAATGTACCTCAGAATAAAGTCAACTTCAAGATTCTCCTTAGGTGTAAATCCGAGCCTTGCCGAAAGGGAGGTATTTTCATGGCCGTCTTTCTCTCTGTTTCCATACTTCTTATCGGCAGCAGAGAAACCCTTGGTGTCAAAGCGGGAAATGCTCAATGAGTAATTGACCCATTTTGTCCCACCGCTAAGGCCGGCCGCCTCCCTGAAGGTATAGTAGGTTCCTCCCTCTCCTGATAAGAAGAATTTTGGTTTTCCCTCCCCTTTTTTTGTAATAATGTTTATTACACCTCCAATAGCGTCAGAACCGTAAAGGGTACTCTGGGGGCCGCGAAGGATTTCGATCCGCTCGATATTGTCTACAGTGAGTTTGGAAAGATCATAGGAGCGACCTGGTTCCATAGGGTCGTTCATTTCAACCCCATCAATCATGAATAGGGTGTGCTCGGATTTCGCTCCTCTAATAAGGATACGGGTTAATCGACCGGGTCCTCCAGTCTGGACAACGTCCAGCCCGGGAACACCCCTTAAAACCTCCAGAACCGTCTTGGCCTTTTTGTTTTCTATCTCCTTTTCTGTATAATTACCGTAATCGAGCTTGCAACCTCCTTTACCGGCTCCTCTATTCGACTGGCAGTGACAACAATTTCCTCTAATGTAACGGCCTTTTCTTCTCTTTTCTCTTCTGCCCAGATGTGATTGGTCATTAATAAAATCAGCATCGCCATTAAAAAAGCAAAGATTTTCTTTTCCATTTTTTCTCCTCCCCCGAGAATACTCACCAAGATAGGCAATCGCCCGGGCTCCTCCGGCATATGCTCGGAGATTACCGTTGCGGGGCAGCGGAAGGAATTTCACCTTCACTTCCTTTGACTATCCGGTAGTTGTTAGACTATTCTCATTCCTCCTATCTAAATAAGCCACTTTATGCAAAACAGAATGCCGGGTCAACTTAATGGAATCCTTTCACCCCCTTTTTTCCCTGATTGATTCTGGAATTTTTAATTAATATTCAATCCCTTTTCTTCTTCTAACTCCTATATCATAAGGATGTTTTACCTTTTTTATCTCACTCACTAAATCTGCTTTTTTGATCATCCTTTGCGTTGCACCGCGTCCTGTAAGAATAAGTTCTAAATGAGCTGGCTTGGAATCTAATGTCTCCAAAACCTCCTCTTCTTTTAAAAATCCATCCCTCAAAGCGATGATTATCTCGTCCAAGATAAGAATTCCGTATTTATCTTCCTGATAGATCTTTTTAATAAACTCCAAACCTTCAATACATTCCTTACGAATTTCATTTGGGTTTATTTTTTTGAAGAAATGCGGATGCTTTTTTGCAAATCCGAAGATATCGACTCCTAATTTTTGCAGAGCATCGTGCTCTCCATATTCCCATTTTTCTGGGTCTTTATGAAAATAGATATAGCAAACCTTCAGATTATGACCAACTGCTCTTAGAGCAAGGCCAAGTGCAGCAGTCGTTTTCCCTTTACCGTTTCCAGTATAAACCTGAATTAATCCTTTTCTCATGGTTTGCCTCTCTTTTGCCTTTCCTCTTCAGAAACTAACAAGATATAGGGCTTAAAAGATATTGGATTTTTCTCAACCACTACGACTGTTTTATAAACCTCTTCGATGACCTGGTAATTTAATACCTCATCTGGTCGGCCAGCCTTATGAATTCGACCCTCATTAATTAGAATTAGGCGTTGGCAATATTCACTGGCTAAATTAAGGTCATGCAAAACCATAATCACGGTAAGCCCAAATTCTTTATTTAACTTCTTTATAAGGTCTAAAATTCCTACCTGATGGGTTATATCCAGATGGGCTGTAGGTTCGTCTAATAAAAGGAGCTTTGGCTCCTGAGTTAAAGCACGAGCAATATGGGCAAGCTGTCTCTCTCCTCCACTAAGTTCCTGCACAAGCCTCTCCTTAAGTCTAAAAGTCCCAGTTAGTTTCATACATCTCGAGGCAATCTCTAAATCCTCTTTTGTCTCCCAAAATTGAAATTGCTTGTAATATGGAATTCTTCCTAAAAGGACAAATTCTTCTACGGTCATAAATCCTGTCTCAAAACTTTGAGAAATAACCGCAATCTCCTTAGCCAGTTCTTTATACTGCATCTGGCTTACATCTTTTTCTTCAAAGAAAATCACACCTTTCTTTGGCTTAATTACTCGGGTAATTGCCCGGAGGAGTGTTGTCTTTCCTGAGCCATTGGGGCCGATTATTCCCAGAAGTTCTTTTTTCCCTACTTTAAAATTGATATCCTGAAGGATGAATTTTGAATTGTATCCACAGGTTAGATTTTTTATTTCAAGCACTACTTTCCTCCCAAAAAAATCTGTCTTTTACTCAAGGCATAAACAAAAAGGCTTCCTCCTAATATGCCAGTAATTACACCAACTGGTAATTCCAAAGGAGAAATTATCGTCCTGGCCAGGGTATCGCAGAAGATTAAAAAACTTGCGCCGCAAAGAAAAGAACTAATTAAAAGAACCCGATGGTCTCCTCCTATAAACATACGCACAAAATGAGGAACTACCAATCCCACAAATCCAATGATACCCGCCACGGAAACACTAAAGCCGGTAAGTATTGAGGCGAGAACAAAAAGTGAACGTTTTGTTCTTTCTACATTTATTCCCAGATGCAGCGCCTCTTCTTCTCCTAAAGAAAAGGCATTAAGGCGAAAACAGAAGAGATAAGAAATAACTAAACCCAAAATAGATACAAGAAATGCTAATTTTATAAGAAGCCAATTTGGCTCTTCTAAAGAACCCATTATCCAAAAGACAATTCCATGAAGATCTTCTGCACGGGAAATAGCCAGAATGAGCATAATTAAAGAAGAGGAGATAAAACTTATCATTACCCCACAAAGTAAAAGTCCCTGTATTTTTAATATACCTCTTCTTATGCTTAAAGAATAAACGAACAAAATAACCAAAATAGCTCCTAAAAAACCAGAAAGGGGCAAGCTTAAGACCCCCAAAGCCTGATGTAATCGGAAAACAATATTTAAACATACCCCTAATGCCGCCCCACCTGAAATACCCAGAGTGTAGGGTTCAACTAAGGGATTGCGAAACATTCCCTGCAAAATTACGCCAGCCAGACTCAATGCTCCGCCTACAGCAAAACCTAAGATAATCCGGGGCAGGCGAATATCAAAGAGGATGGTATATTCGGTTGTGCCTTTGCCTCCCAATATTAAAGGAATAATGGTGTTAAGAGGTATCTTACTTGAGCCAATAAATAAAGAAAAAATACCTATACTTAAAAGAATTCCACCCAAAGCTAATATCCAAACAATCCAGTAGATCAATTTTTTTCTCATCTATTTTCTTTTTTGGGATGTAAAATTTTAACCATTTCCTCCAAAGTATCAACAAAACTTACCGGCGTTGGGCTACAAAGTTTATAAGAGTCCATAATATAAATTCTGTTATTCTTTGTTGCCTTTAGAGTCTTATATTTCCCCCAAATTTCCTTTTCTTCCTCTCCCACAATTCCCATAGTTACAATAATTATTACCTCTGGGTTATTTTTAAGGACTTCTTCTCTCGAGTAGAGTCCACTGTTTAGGTTTTGAGCAATATTTTCTCCTCCGGCAAATTCGATAAAATCATTAACAAAGGAATCTCGTGTTACAGTAAATAATGGCTTTGCTCCTACCTGGACAAAAACCGTTAGTTTAGGTAGGCCCTTGACTTTTTTCGTTAAGCTCTCCACTTTTTGTTTTGCTTCTACGACAAGCTTATCAGCAACTTTTTCTCTGCCGGTAATCTTTCCTAATTCCAAAAATTGTTCATAGATTTGGGCGAAATGTTTTGGTGATGGGAGGCTTACTACCTTTATTCCTACCCTCTTTAATTTCTCGATGGCTTTAGGGTCGGTTAAAGATGTTGCTAATACCAAGTCGGGTTTAAGACTTACAATCTTCTCGAGGTTAATTTCTACAACTGTCCCTACCTTCTCTTTGCTTTCTGCCTCCTCAGGTCTTTTACAATATACTGTGCAGCCTATTAACCTATCCTGTAGCCCTAACAGATAAAGTTGTTCAGTTATAGATGGCACGAGAGAAATAATTCTTTGAGGATAAGTAGAAAATCTATCCGGATAAAGATAACTTGCAATTTTCTCTATGGATTCAGCTATACGAGGCCCTGGGCGGCAAATAAGATCACAGGGGATAACAAGAATTCTATCTTCTTTAACTGCCTTTAAATTATCCCAACCTTTTTGATTTTTCCCATTTTGCCTAATTTCCTCTGTATTCTTACCACAGATAATAATCACATCCGGATTTCGTTCAATAAGAGTGTCAGGATTAATCTGAAAAAAATCTCTTTTTATATCACTAAAAACATTCCTTCCACCTGCAATACGAAAGACATCCGTTTGAAAGGAATCTCCTCCAATTGTTCCTAATGGATCTAACCCCATCACCCTGAAAATGGCGGGTCTCTTATCTTCTGGAATATCTCCGGTTTTCTCCTGAACATATTTAATCTTCTGTGTTACGCTTTCCTTTAATTGCTCTCCGTTTATCTTTACTCCTGTAATTTCCCCAATCCTTTCAAACGAATCCAAAACATCCTTAACAGTACGTGGGTAAATCCAAAATACTTTCTGCCCTTTTTTCTCTAATTCTTTAACTACTGGTATCTGGGTGGTTCCAAAAGCCAGGATAAGGTCAGAATTTAAAGCAATGATTCTATCAATATCTGGATTAGCAAAACCTCCTATTTTTTGTTTTTCTTTTGTTCCAGGAGGATAGTTGCAATAATCAGTTACTCCTACAATCCTTTCTTCGAGCCCAAGGGCAAAAAGAATCTCAGTATGGGTAGGAGCTAAGGAAACTAATCTCTTAGGAGGTTTTAGAATTTCTATTACTCTGCCTCGATCGTCTTTTACCTTCAATGACGAGCAAAAAGCTACGCTGCAAGTATTGAGCACAAAAATGACTATTAAGGCTATTGGCAAAATTACATATTTCTTCATTTCTAATATATCCTTTCGACTTTATATTTCACATTCACTCCATAATGTAAGATAGAGACGCTTTTTAGATATTTCTCAGCAATCATTTTAGCTGCTTTCATCTCTTCTTCAGTAGGCCTTCTAAATCTATCCTTCATTCCGAAATAGGTATCAGTCGGAATATATCCATCAATACGATAAGGAATATTGGAATCTATACTGACAATAAATTGGGCAATTTTTTCTATCTCATCAATATCAATAAAGTCAGGGATGAAAATACTTTCCGCCCTTAAAACAATATCGGGATTGCCTTTATATCTTTTAAAGTTTTCTAATACCCTTCCCGGGGTGTCCTTGCCGGTGAATCCTCTGAAGATTTCCGGCGTAACTGCCTTGATACTTACACAGACTTCGTCAAGTGCTTTGTCTTCTATATACTCCCAACCATTAGCAAGAAAAATATTATGGGTTGAAAACTTTTCCTTTAATATCTTTGCTAAAGGTAAGAAATATCTGTCCTCTGTTGGCTCCTTGCCCAAAAAGATTGCTTTCTCAAAGGATAGCGGCTTTAAATAAGCTATGACCTCTTCTATATTAAGGATTTTATTTTTTGTTCGCTTCGGCTCTTCTATGTGGCAATCCTCGGGATGGTAGTCAGTAATACAACCATGGCAGGAAAAATTACAGCCACCATCAAGATAAAGACAAACTTCACTTAATCCTCGTGTGTAAGTTATGTGATAAACACCCATATTAGTCCTCAATAAACATTTCAGGATGAATAAATTTAGCTAAGGTCTCTAGTCCTTATGCTGCTCTTGAGCCTGGGACGGCAAATTAGCTCTGCCTCAATCTGGTAAATTCGGTTATTTGAATAGGCATCTGTGATCTTAAAGTATGATCCATCCTTTACATAAAAAAATAAATCTGTGGTCTCCCTATGCCCTTGCTTTCTTTTATCCACAGAGCCGAAGTTCCCAGCCCGTAAGTTTTAGTTCCGAACCATTTACCCCGCCCCGCAGAAAGCCCCGTGATTTATCACGGGGATGAATGCCTTATATCCGAAGAGCCCAATGCCCAGCGTTTTAACGCGGGGACGGGGTTTACAACCTCAGCAATCAGACAGACTATCAACCCCATCCCTTTAGCCAGAAGCATCTACCAGGCATCCATAACACTAAAGTGGCCTTCCTTTGATGAGACTATTTCAATCCGATCAGCCTTGAGGTTCAATCTCGTTACTGCCCTCTCCACATCAAAGTCATCTTCCATCCATTCGCTAACAGTGATATACACTATGGCTCCGATCTTCATCCCTTTCACCTCCCTTTTGATTTTTTTCCACTAATTCCTGTAATATAATCTCCGAGCCTATCTGGAAATGTTTCAATAGAATCTATGCTCTCAATTGATGAAAGAGAAGGGAGAGTACCCATGCCTTTAAGATGTTCTACCTTTCCAATCGTTATTATCTGGGCATCTGGTTGATAATAACTCACCTCTTTCATTAAAGTTAATTTTGGCTCAACAGGCAGAGATAGATCGACGACAACCATAGAAAAGGGGTCTTCCCTTATAGCCTTTCGTGCAGATAGAATGTTGGGGTACCAGAGAGGTTTGAGATTCTGGCATGTTATATGATACCGCAAAAAGTTGCGCCTATCAGGGCTGTCACTAATGATCAATACACAAGGTTTTGGAACCTTAGAACTCATAATTCAAACCTGCATACCAGCTCAAGGGAGGGGCGGGATAACCATCGCCGTAGAAATATTTCTTGTCAAAGAGATTTTCGATCTTCAAAAAGACCCTTACCTTCTTCAGATAATATTCCGCCCTTAAACCAGCCCCAAAATATCCAGGGACTGACTCTTTGTTATCAGAGCGGGTATACTGTCTGGAAACATATTTGGTGTTCAGGGCCAACGTTAAATCCGCAAACGGTCTATATCGAATATCAAGCCTTGCCTCATGCTTCGGCTTGGCTGGCAACCACTTACCGGTGCGCTCGTCTTTGGCGGAAAGATGGGTGTAGGAGGGTTTAATCTCCCAGGCGTCTCCGGGCTTCCATTTCAGGGAGAATTCCACCCCTTTAATAGTCACCTCGCCTAAGTTTTCATACCTTCCAATAACACTGTCACTGCGCACATAGGTTATGCGGTCTTCTACCCTGTTAAAGAAGAAGGCAACATCCCCTTCCAGTGACTTTTCTGAATGGTAGGATAGGGTGGCGCTGTAATTCATGGCCTTCTCCATCTCCAGATCAGGGTTCGGCTTAGTATAAGAGGTCTCGTAATATCTCTGAAGAAAGGTAGGGATGTTGTTGGTCTTTGCAAAAGCGGTCTGGAGGTTAAAATTCCTCCAGGCAAAACCTATTTTCATCTCTGGGTTGATCACCTCTTGAAATTCAGAATAGAGGTTCCATCGCATCCCTCCACTTAAGGTAAGGGGAATGGCCTTGAAGCGATAATCTTTGGCAAGATAAATCCCATACTTCTCTTCCTGTCGGGAGGCTATTTTATTCCCTTCCATATGAGCAACTTCTAAATTTATCCCGGTATTGATCGTTCCCCATTTACCCAGTGAAAAATCTGATCTTAAGTCTTCCATCAATGACCAGCTCTTCAGAAGAGTCTCTAATCTTATAGCCGGGTTTCTATGTTCTTTTTCAAAGTGGCTAAAATGGGTACCGCTCTTCAATCTTCCAATATTACAAAGGAGAGAAGATCCAAAGGTATCATCCTGAGACCTGGCCTTCGGTGTGGGAAAGACAGGAAGCCCCGGTATCCCTCTATCTTCTTTAACGTAATCCAATGATAAATCGAAGGTATATCCCTCATGGGGTGAATAGCTGACTTTTGTTCCTATCCTTTTTCTATCTTTATCATCATTTGTCCTGAAACCGTCAGTTTTATACCACCCGGCAGATAATCCAAGGCCAAAGGACCTGATATCCTGCCGATAACTCAGACTATAGTTCTGGGTATTAAAGTTCCCCCCAAAAGCCTCGATATTGCCCTGGGCACCCTTTGCCCTTTTGGTCGTTATACTGATCACGCCTCCGCTCGTGTCATCCCCAAAGGCTACACTGCCAACTCCCTTATAGATTTCTATCTTCTCAATATTCTCCAGAGAAACCAGATCCCACTTAATGGCGTGATGGGCAGAGAGCGGGTCATTGAGTGGACGGCCATCAAGTAAAACACGCACTTTGTAAGACCCACGGAGTTCGACTGAGAATTCGCCGGCACTTACTCCAGGTATTTGATTCAAAAGTTCTATTATTGTACGCACATTCATACATTTAATATCTTGATCAGTAACTACTATTTTGTCGGTTTCATTTTTAGTATTTTTTTCTTTTGCCATTAAAGGTGGCTGATACATAGCAATCAATATAATTGCCAAAAATGTCTTAAAAATTATCCCTCTCTCTTGAAGTACCTCCTTCATCACACGAATTGTATTCATATATCCCCGGTCCATCCGAAGAAGGGCTTTGATCGTGGTAAATCCCCACTTTCTCCTCCCTCTTTTGGTATCCATGAAATAAAAATCCCCGCATCGGAAAAATATCGAATGCGGGGATACCGTATTCTATCCACCGTCTTTCGTAGCCACCCCCGAATCGCGCGGAGGGGAAAAAGCTACATTTCTACAAGCAGGTCTTCTGGCTCCCGGATCAATCTACTCGCCGCGCCTTCCCATCCTGACCCTTCGACAAGTTCAGGGCTCTGGACAGTGGACTTTTATGCGGCTTTCGTTCCCGGTTACAGCGGCGGGTCCGCGACGGCCTTACACCGTCTTCCCTTGAAGTCCATTTCGGACAACCCGTAGTAAGTGAATTATTTATAATCCTTCCCGCAAAGGTTGTCAATAAAAATTTTGATCAAACCCTATTCCCCTGAAAATAGCAGGCCTCTTATCAAGGTAAAGACAAGCCTCACTCAGTTCTGGCGTGTGGGTAACATGGTAAACTCCCATAACTTTAGCTTTGCTTAGGCAGAAGTTCCAAAAACCAGTGCTTATCCTTAAAGATCTTCTTTCCAATAATAAACTCTACCGGCTTCTCAAAAATAGGCCCGTCATAGACAAAGGTGTGGTATTCACCTTTTTCACCGCAAAGGTCTATATTGCCAAGTGCTGATAATTTCTTAATAAAATCCTTATCAATCTTTTGGCCCAGCCATTCCTTTTCCAAAAAGTCAGCATTAGTTGCTATAACTATTGCTTTGAAACCCGCCTGAATAAATTCTTCAAGCAATTTTTCCCTTCTTTCATTCCATAATGGCAATATCGGCCTTATATCTAAATCTTGGCAAACCCTTTCTATCCAGTCCCTATGTTCTTGAAGGTCAATATCTCCAAATACCCCGGCCTCAATACCTTCCTTTTTAAAGTCTAAAGCAGCTTTTTTGAACTCTTCTTCATAGGTATTCCAGGTAGTTTTTCTTTGAACAATAGGAACTCCTATTTCTTCTGCTTGTAACCTCAGCAATTTGGAGGTAATTCCATGGGAGCGAGAATACTCTCCATCTTCCGAGACCATGTTCAGAAGGTATCTAATCCCAAAATTCTTCTGCATTGCCCTATAGCAGGCTAAAGATGTTTCTTTTCCGCCGCTCCAGGAAACAAATGCTTTCATATCACATACCCACAAACCTTACAGTGAAAAGCAGTGCTTTCCATTCCTGTTCCACATCCCGGACATTTCTTCTGGATACCTTTAGGTTCAGGGATTTCTCCTACCTCCCTTCTATAAATCTCATAATAGTAGAGGTGTTCCTTATTCAAAAATCGTATTGGATAAATTTTCTTCTTTTCTTCAAATTCATCATCCGTGATTTTTGAACTGATAATCTCTCTTAATCCAGTCATTCCTGAACCATGCTCAAGAGGCCTCTTATTCTGCCAGATAATATCTTTCGGCAATAGATCCTCAAAGGCTTTACGTAATATCCATTTTCCCCAGGATTTACCGTTCTCTTTTTTTATTTTTAACTCGGCTGGTATCTTTAAAGCAAAATCTATGACTTCTTTATCAAGGAAAGGTTGTATTATCTTCATTCCGAAAAACTTTCCAATGTCATTAGAGCTAAAGCTCATTTTCTCGGATATCTTTTGAATATAGCCATCTAAATCATCTACGTCTTTCATAAAAGAATATCCGCCAAATAGCTCATCAGCCCCATCGCCAGTTGCTATTTCATTTATACCCATTTCCAAGGCATACCTGAGGCCAAAGTAGACTACTAAGTCATTAGGAATAGCAGGGTCAAAACTCTTGAGGATCTTTATGACCTCTGGAATGGAATCTATGGCCTCATCAATACTTACAGCTCTATGATAATGGTTTAGATTTAACCTTTGTGCTAAAGATCCAGCATATCGAATATCCTCACCAAAAGACCCTAAACTGACAGTTATTGCCTTGGTAGCCGAATTTAAGGCAGCCAATATACTCGTGTCCAGTCCGCCGGAGAAAAGCAGACAGGATGAGATATTTCTTTTAACTGCTTCCTCCAGTTTCTCTCTCAGGGTAAGGATTAACTGTTTCATAATACTTCTCTTAATGCATTTATAAGTTTTATGTTTTCCTTATGCGTTCGCACTGCTACCCTGAAGTATCTGCCATTTAAACCCCTGAAATTGCTGCAATCCCTTATGAGGATCCCTTTCTGAATAAGCTTACCGGTTAAAATTGAAGAGCTGATTCTGCCATCAAGAATCTTCACAAGGAGAAAATTAGCTAAAGATGGATATGGCCTCAGCGCTTTTATTTTGCTCAATTCCTTGAAAAGAAACTCCCTCTCCTTATTGATAAAGCTCCGAGTCCTTTCTATATAGTCTTTATCATTTAAGAGTATCTTCGCCAAAGATTGAGCGATGCTATTTACACTCCATGGCGGTTGAACCTGTTTTGATCTTTTTATTAAATCCTTATGGGCAATCAGGTATCCAATCCTTAAGCCAGGTAAGGCAAAGAATTTGGTAAAGCTCCTGAGCACAATAATCCTCTTGTCTTTTATCGCCTTCCATATAAGGGTGTGGCTTTTCTCATCTGGCAAGAAATCCATAAACGTCTCATCAATGACATTTAATTTGCTTTTTAAGATATCCAACCTTTGATCCTTTATAAGCAGCCTTCCCGTGGGGTTATTGGGATTAGAGATGAAGGATATATCGGCCCTGTGTGAATTGGTTATATTTAATGTAAAGGAATCCTTTTCTTTGAGTTTTAGAAATACATTCTTGCTTCTAACTGACTTTACCGCCCTTTCATACTCTGAAAAGGTCGGTACAGGAATTAGAGTCTTTTCTGGTTTAAAGGTATGAGCTATTAAATAGATGAGCTCGGTTGAGCCATTTCCAATGAGTATATTTTGCTCCTCTACTTTCCAGTATTCGGCAATCTGCCTGATCAGATCTTTTGCCTCGGGATCAGGATAATGAGGAATCAATCTATAACATTTAGAGAGCTCTTTTTTAACCGCTTTTGTTAGGCCCAGAGGGTTGATATTTGCGCTAAAGTCAATGACTTCTTTTTTAAATCTCCTCTTAACCTCGTAAATATTCCCACCATGTATAAAATTTATATTGCCCATTTTACAAATACTCCCAGTAAAACCATAAGAAGAGATGCTACAAAACTTATTGCTAAGGCTTCGTTTATCAATAGAGGGCTTGATGGTTGTTTATCCTCTCCAATGTATGGCTTATCTCTGAGCTTGCCTTGATACGTAGAAGGGCCACCTAATCTTATTCCGAGCGCACCTGCCATCGCTGCCTCTGAAATGCCGCTATTCGGCGAAGGATGCTTTCCCCCATCCCTCAGCATTACCTTAAAAGAATCCTTAAAATTCTTCTTTAAAATAAAAGAAGAGACCTGGATAAGAAGGCCTGTAATGCGCGCCGGAAGAAAATTTGCTGCATCATCCAATTTCGCTGAGAACCATCCAAAATGAATATACCTTTCATTCTTGTATCCAACCATTGAATCAAGGGTATTTATCGCCTTATAAATGATGGCTAATACTGGACCACCCAGCATAAGATAAAATAAAGGAGCGATAATGCCATCGTTTGTGCTTTCAGCAATGCTTTCTACCGCTGCCTTTATTATTTTCTCTTCGGATAGACTTTGTGTATCTCTTCCCACGATCTTAGAAAGTTGAATGCGAGCTCCTGCAAAAGAATTTGATTTGAGCTTCTCCAGTACCGCCTTGGCTTTGAGAAAGAGGTCCTTAATGGAAAGGGTGGTATAGCCTAAATAAATCCAGGCTACATTCCCGATGATAGGATTTAATTTTTTTGCTATCATTATAAGTAGATATGCGAACAAGCCGCTTATTCCTACGACAAGGGATGCTAACATTATGCCTTTAATTCGGCCTTTCCATAGAGTATCTTTTTTATTTAACCTTTTATCTAATAACTCTATGAGCTCGCCCATTGCCCTTGCCGGATGGGGAAGCCATTCCGGGTCGCCAAAAATCAAATCAGCAATATAAGAGGAGGCTATTAAAAACATCGGGCTAAAAAATATCTGATAAAATTAATATTTTTACCTTTCTTCCAAAATTATGAGGAGGATGAGGCATAGCAGTTCTGATAATTCATTTGCCCCACCCAGAATATCTCCTGTCACCCCGCCCAATCTCTTGATGAAAAAGAGCCGGTATCCGAGGCTGAAAAGACAGATTCCCAAGAATACCAAAATCCCCTTAAGGCCCATGAGCAATAAGGCGATGCCAAATGCCGAGACTAAGGATAATGCCATTTCACGATATCCAAGATTTTCAGTGAAAGGTTTAGCTAAGCCTCCTTCAGACCTTGCATAGGGCGATCGATAACAGACCAAAACCATCGCATTTCTGCCCATCACAGCCATTAAGATGAGCGTGTAAGGGATAGAGGGGCTCGGAATTTGATCCAGAGCAAGATATTTAGCTCCAATCAGCAGTATGAGGCTGATGACTCCAAACGAACCAATTCGACTATCCCTCATCACTTCGAGAATTTTTTCCTTTGTTCCACCAGAACCCAAACCATCCATGGTATCTGCAAATCCATCCAGATGGAGCCCTCTGGTTAAAAGCGCAAGAAGTCCAATTGTCAACCAGAGGACAAGGGCTCCGGAGAAAAGGAATGAAAAGAGATAATATCCAAGAGCCAAAATGAAGCCAATGATCAGACCCACTAAGGGGAAAAAGGCCATCGACCTGGCTAATTCCTTCCCCTCTGAGAGGGAAGGGTGCCCACCGGGAAGCATCGTGAGAAACGAAAGGGCTTGAAGAAAATTCTTCACTCTTTTCCTTTCAAAAAGATTGGAATCCCTGAAACCATAAAGATAACCGTATCCATTATTTCGGCCATCCTTTGATTCATCATTCCAGATAGATCTCTGAACCGACGGCTCAATGGGTCGGCTGGAACAATTCCCATCCCCACCTCATTCGATACAAGGAT
>Ga0210051_1000359_pt1 | contig 40735 bp, 47 predicted proteins | sample CryGey092014_all_FD_185464 | JGI IMG/M metagenome (GOLD analysis project Ga0210051, IMG submission 185464) | Groundwater microbial communities from aquifer - Crystal Geyser CG23_combo_of_CG06-09_8/20/14_all (SPAdes) (version 2) | ecosystem: Environmental > Aquatic > Deep subsurface > Groundwater...
CCGCCGTGAGCAGCGCAGCCTGCACTGCGGGGGCGCAGCAGCTCATCTCATCGAGGAGCACTACGACGGTCCCGTGCTCCCGAGTGAGCCGAAGTGCCTTTGCTACCCACCATGCGGGTAGCGCCTCCACTGCGTCTCCCCGGGGGACTGGCAGCCCCCCCACGTCTTCGGGGAGCAGGGTCGCAGCAGAAAGGCCGACAAACCCCCAACCGGACCGGCGGCACAACGCCTCGATCTGGGCTGTTTTCCCAACCCCCGGGGGGCCCCAGAGCAGCACCGGAACCCGAGCCCGGATTGCTGCCTCAAGAGCAGTTGTTGTTGTTGTCACCGAAGCCTCCGTAGCAGCCCGAGCTCCCAGGCTGCCGGGTCGCGGCTCGTCCGGTACCACTCGCCCTCCGGCCTCGGGTTGGCCAAGCGGTACCGAAGCCGCACGACGGCTGCCTCGTCGCCGAGCCGGAGTTCCGAGAGTTCTCGCGAAATCGTCGGGGCTGGCTCCCCGGTGATGGCAGCAATGTAGGCCGCCGTCTCCGGGTAGCCGATGCGTGAAATATAGGGGCCGGTCTGGAGCCAGATTCTGAACTCAACCGCGTCCAGGGAATCGTAGGGGATTACGGCGCTATTTAGCAGCCAGCGAGTCATCTACTCCTCATCTTTCCCGGGCTCGAACCCCGGCAAGTATGACATTTTCTCGGGCTCATCGTTCAGCCCGACGCTACCAAAATACACAAGATAGCTCGGGTCGGATCCATCTGACCACCCCTCAATGGCGACGTACTCGTCATGGGGGATGACTGCGACGAGCCCTTCGGAACCGAGTCGACCGGTGCGGCACTGACCGCCGTACCTAGCGATCTCGACCACATTTTCCGAAATGTGATATCTCGAGCTGATCTGCCGACCAAACCCCTTCAGGGTGGTCTTCCAGCTCCGGACGATGGCCCGAAGCCGACCCGCTGGTGCAGGGCGAGAGCCGGGATCTGCCCCGCCTCGTGGCTCCCCGAGCACGAGATAGCGGTAGCTCTCAGTCCGATGACCGACGACCTCAGGGGCGAGTTCGGATGTCGCCGACCAGACGGCCGTGCCGCGCCCGGTCACACCAACTACCTTTTCGGCGACCATCAGCCTGACACTGGCCTGCTCAACAGGGTAGGGCGCGTTGCCGGGGCGGTGGTCCCAAACGTCGAGACGGCCGTGCCAGACGACCTCGCCGAAGTCACGGCCGCAGAAGGCTCCGCGGCCGACAGTGCCGCGGCGGGTTGGGGCGGCCTCTAGTCGGTCATAGACCTCATGACCGACTAGGATGCACGGCCAGAACCCTAGGCACCGCCGATCAACGACCGTCCCTACCTTCGGGGCGTCGGAGGCCAACGCCTTCCCGACGTCCTTGCACGTCGGGCACTTGGTCGGGATCGACCCCAAATCAAATCGTTGGTAGGTCTCGGTTGAGACCACGAATTCGGAGCCGCAGAGGGCACATTTAAATCGCAGGTCCATCTCACACCTCTAGCCCGATTTTTCGGCGTATTTCGCGCACTGCCGCCGGGCTTCCCAGCAGTGCGCGAACCATCACTTCCGCTCCGACCACGGCTTCAATCTGACGGAGCACAACTCGCGCTTCGAGCTGTGCCGCTGACCGCGACCGATCGGAGTAAATGTCAATCCACTCTGTTGGCCGCGCAGCGAACCGGTATCCGCCACCACGAGGCTTCCGCAGCCCCATGTCCACTGCGAGCCGGTGAAGGCTGGCGTTGAGCATTTTTACGAACCGGGTCTGCCCCACCCGGTTCGGGCGGCCACCCTTCCTCCACGCCGACCTCCGTTCCGCGTCGAAGCATATTAGCTCGATCGTCTGCGACAGGTCGTCGCGGAATTGGGGCGACAGGAGCACCCCGTAGTTCCGCCGGGCGTGACACCAGGCTAGGTGGTGGTAGTCCACCCGGCCCTTTAGGCACCGGCGCTTCGATCGGCCGGTCCGGTGACGCCACTCCCGAAGTTGCCTCGCTCGGGAACGAGCGGGTTTCACTTCTCCTCCTTCTGGGGCGTCATCTTCGGCGCTCCCTGCATGGTCCCTCGTCCCGGGTCGCGAGCCCAGCGCCGGCCTGGTAGCCGGATGCGAGGGATGCCGGGGGCTAGTCGTGCGAACTGGTCCCCAACGTGGTCCGTTTGCCAATAATTAGGCGCTCTCCTGGACCGGGCAGGGCCAGGTCCGGGTGTGTCGCGTGCCGGACAACCCCGGCCGCAGCATCTACATGATGCTGCCGCGGGAGCTGTACAGGCATCTTCGGCCCCGCTGCCCTTACGACAGCAACGTCGCCCTGTCGGCGAATTGGATCGTAACCCGACCAAATCCACCGAAGCACCCCGGTAATGGTGGAGGTTTCCGCCCGCGCCGGGACGGCGTGGGCGAAGGCAGTCCCGATCTCGTTCCTGCCGATGAGGTAACGCTCGGTCAGGATGAACGGGCGCCACCATCCGAGACGAAAATGGAGGGCCTCAGTTTCTTCATCGATTACTGCTAGCCCCGCACCTCCAAGATCAAGGTATGGGGCTGTCTCCGTGTCAGGCGGGCCGAGGTAGCACCGACCAACGACGCGAGACCGACGACCACGGATAAAAAAGGGATCGTCCTCGCCAAACAACCCCAGGTCGAGCGCCAACCTCTTCGCCCGGGGGTCCTGCCTGGTCAATTTTCTACTCCTTCTGGGGCGCCATCCTCAGCGCTCCCCTCTAAACGGCCCCTCGCCCGGGTCGCGAGCCCGATGCCGGCCTTTGTCCGGAACGAGGGAAGGGGTGGGCTAGGCCACCCGGGCAGCCGCCCGAGCCACAGCCCGAGCTACTGCCCGCTCATAATGCCAAACAAAATATGCCATTGGTCTTGCAGACCAGAATGGCGAATACGCTGAAGGTCGCCAGTACATTCCCACCCCCCCGAAGGGAGTTTTTTCGACGACGATCGCGGGGAATATCCCCCGTGTTGGGTCGGCTTCATGTAGAGGGTCTCCACCAGCATTGCGCAATCGCGCACTCGCTGCCTCAACTCGTTCTCGCGCTCCATTTGACATTTTTCTCTCCTCTCGGGAGCGTTCTTGCCCCCGCGTAATCGGCCCCTCGCCCCGGGTCGCGAGCCCGGCGCCGGCCTGCCGTGGCAGGGGCCGGGGCCGGAGACGGGGTGGGGCTAGTCCTCGTCTTCCTCCTCCTCCTCCTCCTCCTCCTCCTCAATTTGAACCTGACCGAACTTTGAGGTCGAAAGCGCCGCGATTGCGGCGCTTTCGACGGCAGCCCGCGTCGAGAACGGTCCATGGTATGTTTTCCCCGGCACATAGCTTGTAAGAGGCGTCGTGACTAGAAAAAATTTCATCTTCTTCCTACCCTTCTTCGGGAGCGTTATACTCCTCAATCCGTCCCGGGACGGCGACCGAGGCCGAACTCGTCGGCACCGGTCGCGGCCCCAGGAAGGGGCCGGGGATCATCGGCAAAGCCAGCGGCTGCCGCTCTGCCACACCATCATCGCTTCCTCCGGGAGCGATGGTAGTTCGTCCTCGAAAAGCACTTCATCTTCGTTGAGGACAAGCTCCCAGGTCGGGCCCTGGACCACAGCGTCATCCCTGATGTCATCTATTATTTTCCACATTTTCTCTCCTCCGGGAGCCTCTCGCTCCCTTGTGGTCCCTCGCCCCGGGTCACGAGCCCAGTGCCGGCCTGCCTGTTACGGCAGAGGCCGGAGACGAGGGGGGCCGGAAATTATGCTGCGTCTTCTGGGGCGCCGTCCCATATAGGACGGACCTCCCCTCCGTCCTCCCGGACGGTCCCCACTGTATAATAATTCGTTCGCGTCCAGACGGACGCGAATTCTCCCTTTGCAACTCGAGCTTCTGCTGCCTCAACGGCAGCAACTCGGGTGCGGTGGAACGATACCACCGTGTCGGCGTCTTCTCCTACCGCGACCACGTACCGGCCGCGACGGGTCGCCTTCTCTTCACCCCATTTTTTAATCATTTCTTACTCCTCTCGGGAGCGTCATTGCTCCCGCGATTGGCCCCTCGCTCGGGCCACGAACCCGGCGCCGGTCTTTGGCCGGATACGAGGGAAGATGACCCGGGTTAGAGGGCACGCAGCTCGCGCAGCTCGCACAGCTCTCGCCCCCATTTATTGAATGCCACCTGGCGGCGGCGATACTCCGCCGCCAGGTGGCATTGGTCGGATGCACTCCTCGTCGCCATCCCCCGGGCGACGGGGCACATTGCGTCTTCCGCAATGTGGGTAAGGAAAGCTGCTTCCGCCGATGCAGCGGCAGCCCTCCGCGCCGCATCGGCGGCGCAATCCTCAAACGTCCATACTGCCTTACCTTTTCCCATTTTCGTTTCCTTCCAGGAGCGTCATCGCTCCCTCTCCCCCTCCGTCCCGGGAAGGGGCCGTGGCACCCCTATCCTAAGCAGGTGCCGTGCCAAGGTCTGCTCAGGTAAGAACCTAATGATTTCAAGCACTTAGCAAATCTAGTACCGGCTTGCGTATTTCAAATCTGAATAATAACATTGCAGTTATGAAAAACCTCAATGATTTCAAGTAGTTAGGAGCTTTTCAGGGTAGGAATTGAGCAAGATCTCGTTGCAATTATAAAAAACCTCAATGATTTCAAGTAGTTAGAGCGATTATTAGTGTAGGAATCAAACAAAACTGCCTTGTAGTCCTAGAGTGCGCGCCTAAAGCGCAAAAGTCGAGAATTTTCCGCCGTCATAAGGAATGATTTGACAATTCCGGGGGTGCTGGGGTAGAAATGAGATCGTGAGCAGGTCTAAAGTAACAAAGCCCCCCCGACAAGTTGACGGAAGGTTTGGCCGGACCAAGGATGCAACGAGCTTGGTCTTGGTCCTGGGTGAGGGTGCGCCAGTCCCTGGCGAAGTAGTTCCGACCGGCCTTATTCCTCGCGATGAACCTACGCTGACCCTGCCTCAACCTCAACCTCAACCTCAACCTCAACCTCAACCTCCCCAGGAAGCATCTTCTCGCACGAACTACTCTGGGGCAGAGACTGATGCGGATCTTATCGAGCTCTGGCTGTCCGACAGGCCCTCAACCACCAAGCAGACCTACCGGAGGGTAGTCGAGGAGTTCGAATCCTTTTTATATGCTCAAGGTCTTGGCCTGCGCTCCCTTAAGCTCACGCACCTTCGAGCATGGGCAGATGCTCTAAGAGGCCTACCCTCTACAGTACGCTCTTATACTTCGATCATCCGTAGTCTGCTCAGCTTTGCCAAGCGCACAGGGTACACCGAGTTTAACGTCGGCGCCGCGCTCAAGCTAGCTAGGGCAAACTTTGGGGGCACCGAGCGTTCGCTGACCGAGGAGGAGGTGTACGCACTCTTCGCTGCCGCTTCCCCAAGGGCGGCCCCGGTGCTTCGTCTGGCCTACTACACCGGCGCCCGCGCCAGCGAGCTGTGTCAGCTCCGATGGAAAAACATTCGATGGGACCAGGATGGAGGGGCAACCATAAACCTACTGGGAAAAGGTAACAAGTTGCGTTCCGTTCGGTTAAGGGCTGTCCCAGCCAAAGTGCTGCACGAGCTTGCCAAAAACGAAACCAATCCCGAGTCCTATGTGCTCGTTACCCGCCAGGGCACCCCGCTTAATCGCCGGGACACCTGGCACATGGTAAGGCGCGCAGCCGAGGCTGCTGGCATCAAAAAACCTGTCTCGCTACATTGGCTTCGGCACTCGCATGCAACCCACGCAGTTCAGCGAGGCGCCCCAGTTCACTTAATACAAGCTACGCTCGGGCACTCTACGCTCGCGATTACAGGGAACTACCTGCACGCAAACCCAACGGAGTCGTCAGGAGATTATCTCATGGGAGCTGGGAACCAGATAGACACCCTAACTCACTCTAACATTCCCCTACCTGAAAGCCCCAAGGCACCACGGAGCAGCCGAAGTGGAGACTGAAGCAAACATTCTGTGGTGGGTAATCGTATCGGTTGGGATCGTATCCCTAGCCTGGATGATCTTCATCGGGTACACTATTCTCAAACCTCTGCACAAGGCCGGCCACCCAATTATACCCACTCCAGACCCGCGCTGTGCTGACTGCCACCGGGTTCCCCACCCAGATTTCATTGTACAGGACGAAATCTGGGCTATGGTGGCTACCCCCGCAAGCTCGGCAGAAAGACAAGCATCTAAGCTATGCCTGCCCTGCTTGCGGAAACGCATCCGCGTGCGGTTAGGGCGCGACCTTTACTTAGAGGACTTCACGGGGGACCCGCGCAATGCGCTATTTTGGCTCGGAACCGAGCTGGAACGGAAAGCATCGGGGGATTGTTCGCATGCTGGCTAAGCGGAAAAGCGCTTTCCGCGAGCGAGGATAATCTATGCACGTCAGAAAACTAGCAATACTGATCGCCGCCCTACTTCTTTCCGGGTGCCCTGCTGTCTGTCAGACGTTTACCACTCGCTGCGCCAACGACGTTGCCCAGATCTGCGACGCCCATGGGCATTGGCAGCAGGTCATGAACTGCAGGGAGATTGAGCCCGGCGAGTGGGACTGCAGTGAGGGCGTTCACGAAGGCGAACCCCGAAGCGAGTGCGTACGGAGGGAGCCATGAGCGAAATCATTCTAGCTCCCAACGACGTGATCGCGCTCTGGGACCACCTTGGCGCGCACTTTGGTGGCCGGGTAGTGCATAAGCAGGACGCCAGGGAGATGCTTGTTATTGCCCGCGCCCTCGACATGCTGGGTGTCCTAGACCAACAAGATTTCCTTGATCGGTACACAACAACGATTTGGGAATCGATCTATACCCCATTCGTTGTTGGAACCCCTAGCCCACGTTATCCCCTGATCAGCCAGGCCATAGTCGGGCCCCACGAGTTCCAGCACATTGTTCAGCACCAGAGGGACCCCATGGGGTTCACCCCCAAGTACCTAGCATCCTCGGCCTGTCGAGCCGGATTCGAAACAGAAGCGCTTGGGACCACAATGGAAATTGAGTGGTTCCTGCTAGGGTACGTCACCCCAGCAGCAGTTCGCGCTAAGATGCTTAGGGACTACGCTTGCTCGGCTGATGATATTGAAGTAACCCGTATCGCTCTTGAGATGCGACAGCAAGTCATTAAGCGGGGCGGGGTTGAAACCGAGTCCGGTAAGGTCTCGATTGCGTTCTTGAAGGAGAGATTAGGGATATGACAGAAAGCAGACACAGGGAGATTCAAGGGCTGAAAGAGATCATTGGCAAGTTGAGCGACGAGAGTGATCGGCTCAGCAAAGATCATCAGGCGCTGTTACGCGCCAAGGAGGTCATGGAGAGACGCTTAGCGGCTCTGACCCTGGAGCCGACACCCGAGTCAAAGCAGGAGCTGGAACCTGAGCAGGAACCGGCTCCTGAACTTGAACCTCCTCCCTATAAGATTTTTAACTTTAAAGAGGGGGCAAGCGCGTCGACAAGCGCGAGTACGTCATCCACTGGGAGGGGGCGATCAAAGCGCAGTCCCAGCAAGACCCGGTCCTTACCAGAGTCCCACAGGACGAGTTCCCCACCGTCGAAGAAGAAGAGGGGCCCTCGCGTAAGCTCGGCAAGCCCGAGTTCTTCTTCAACAAGAAGAACCTCTGGTGCCCCTACCACAACCTGCCCTTCCAGGTCATCGAAACCGTGATGGCAGAAAAGCCATGAACACCCAACAAGCTTGCGCGCTCATCCTCGACGTGCTCGCCGAGTTGGTCATGGCCCTGCGCGACAACGACCGCCTCTGCCTCGTTCACGAGGAGGAGCAGTCGGACGAACCACAGATCATCTGTTCGCTCGGACTTGCCAAGGAGAACGTATAGTGTCCCTGGATCGCAAAGCCGCACTGGAACGCCTCAAGAGATTCGACTTTCCCGGGCTTTTCACTCAGGAACTCGGATGGGACCGGGCGGCGGGGATAAAGTCGATCTCCGTTCGTGATCAGACTTTTGCGCTCGAAGCCGTCGCCGAAAAACGTGGCGTTCAGGTCTTCGTCTGCCCCCCTGCCGACAATGGTCAGATTCCTCCCTCTGACATTCGGGCTGCCGTCGACCGGGAAATCACCAAACACGCCTATGAACATTTGCTAATCTTTGCCGACGTCGCCCAGACCGAACAACTCTGGCTCTATCCCAGGCGCGACACGGGGAAGCCCGTTCGTTTGATCCCCTATCGCTTCGACCCACACACATCCAACGAAGCGCTGCTGCAAAAGCTCTCTGCCATCACGTTCACACTGAACGAAGAAGAGGAACTGACCCTGCTCGGCGTCACCCAACGCCTGAGGGAAACGCTCGACCGCGACAAACTCACCAAGTCCTTCTATCAACGCTTCGCCAAGGAGCGCGAAACCTTCCAGAAATTCCTCGAGGGCATTCCGGACGCCAAACTCAAACATTGGTATGTCGCAGTCCTGATGAACCGACTCATGTTCATCTACTTCATACAAGAGAAGGGATTTCTCGACGCCAGACAGCGTTACCTGCAAGACCGTCTGCAAGGCTTCAATGGCAACTACTATCACGATTTCCTCTGCCCACTCTTCCTTGGATTAGCCCTGCCCGAAGCCGACCGCCCCCCTGCTACAAAAAAAATGCTAGGCCGCATTCCTTATCTCAACAGCAGCATCTTCCAGAAGTACGAGATCGAGGAGCTTCACGGTGGGACCATCGAGATCCCTAACAAAGCGTTCGTCGCGCTCTTTGCTTTCTTTGATGACTACCGCTGGCACCTGGACGAACGCCCCCTATCCGCAGGAAACGAGATCAACCCCGATGTGCTGAGCTACATCTTCGAGAAGTACATCAACCAGAAGCAGATGGGGGCCTACTACACCAAGGAAGACATCACCGAGTACATCAGCAAGAACACGGTGTTACCGTTCCTGTTTGACGCCGCCCGCGCCAAGTGCAAGGTGGCGTTCGAAAACCCCAAGGGCCCCACGGTCTGGGATCTGTTGAGCGACAACCCGGACCGCTACATCTACCCGGCCGTGCGGCACGGCGCGAGCGAGCCGCTACCAGAGAAAATCGCTGCCGGACTCAATCCGCCGACCTTGCACCAGCCCGTCGGCGACGGTCCGGTGCAGACCCTGGAGCTGCGCCAGGGCTGGAACAAGGTGGCACCCCAGGCGCACGCCCTGCGCACGGAGACCTGGCGCGAAGTCATCGCCCGTCGCAAGCGCTACGAGGAGATCAGGGCCAGGCTCGCAGCGGGGGAGGTGCGCGACATCAACGACCTCATCACGCTCAACCTCGACATCCGCCAGTTCGCGCAGGACGTGATCGAGAACTGCGAGGGGCCGGAGCTACTCCGCGCCTTCTGGCACACCATTGAGAAGGTGACCATCCTTGATCCGACCTGTGGCTCCGGGGCGTTCCTGTTCGCGGCGCTCAACATCCTAGAGCCGCTCTACGAAGCCTGCCTCACGCGCATGGAGGCGTTCGTCGCCGACCTCGACCACTCCGGCGAAAAGCACAGTCCCGTGAAGTTCTCCGACTTCCGCAAGGTGCTGACCAACGCCGCCGCTCACCCCAACCGCCGCTACTTCATCTTCAAGAGCATTATCCTGAAAAACCTCTACGGCGTGGACATCATGGAAGAGGCCGTGGAGATCTGCAAGCTCCGCCTATTCCTGAAACTCGCCGCGCAGGTCGAGCCCGACCTGGCGAGCGACAACCTCGGCATCGAGCCGCTACCCGACATCGATTTCAACATTCGCGCCGGCAATACGCTTGTCGGCTATGCGACCTATGATGAGGTGGAACGCGTCGCCTCGGGCGATTTTGGAACCGGCAAGTCGGGTATGTTCGACTTCGACAGCACGATGGAGAAGATCTCGACTGACGCAGCCGACCTGCAGCAGGTCTTCGACGAGTTCCGCGCCAGGCAGGTCGAGGGCGACGGCTCCGTGCCTGCCGAAGACAAGCAGGAGTTGCTCAAGCGCCTGAACGCGCTGGATAATGAGTTGAACCGCTATCTCGCGGGCGAGTACGACGTAGAGCCGTCGAAGAAGGACGCCTACACCAAGTGGCTGAAGTCCCATCAACCGTTTCACTGGTTCATCGAATTCTACAGAATAATGAACGAGGGGGGCTTTGACGTCATCATAGGCAATCCACCGTACACAGAGATTCCGAAGCAGCTCGGACGGCAGATGCTGTGCAACTCATTCAAGACAGCTCTTGAGCGCTGGAGCCGGGATGAAGACCTCTATACTCTTGTCGTGGAGCGCAGCCTGCGCTTGCTGAGGGCTGGCAGCGCTCAGTTTGGGATGATTCTTCCACTCTCCCTGGCGTTCTCGACGAAGCGACCATTTTGCATTCTTCGAAAGATCCTGGGGGTGGACCGCGGTTGTTGGCATTGGTCACACTTCGATCGGATACCAAGCGCCTTGTTCGGAAACGAGGTGCGAACGCGATGCACAATCGCGCTGCTGTCGCGCATGTCAGGGAAGATGTTCCACGACGCAACAACGCCCTTGCGCCGGTGGAACACGGACTACCGAGAGGTTCTGTTCGACACCCTGACGTATGCCGAGCTGGACGTCGATATTGCCTCTGGCATCCCGAAGGTGTCGAGCCAGATCCAGGCCGATGTGTTGAAAGGACTGTTGGCACGCAAGTCACCTCTCGCGCCTGATCTGGCGAGATCAATCCCCTTCAATGAATTGGCTGACGCTGCTCCGCGGTTTCCTCAGCCTTGTGTCTACATCGGCGGAACGGCGTACAACTGGTTCCCCGCGTGGCGCGACATTCCTGAAACTACGACTGTGAATGGACGGCCGTCGCTGCCTGCCCGTACGGCTGGGTACAAGTTCACAACTGAGGAACAGGCAAACGTCGTGTTTGCTCTTCTCTGTAGCTCCCTGGGCTACTGGTGGTGGGCCGTTGCATCGGACGCCTTCAACCTCAAGAAATGGCTGCTGGAACGCTTCCCGTTAAGCATCAACATGATTCCGAGCGATGCGCGAAAGGAGCTGTCCGCGTTGGGCGCAGCTCTACGGAAAGAACTGAAGCGGAACTACGTTTTTAAAAACAACAAGGGACGAATTGGGAACTTTTTCCTGCCCGCATGCGAGCGCGAGGTTGTTGCGATTGATACCTTTCTCGCGTCGTCCCTGCCCGGGCTGTCGTTGGAGTTCTTCGAGGACGTTCGCGGCTTCAACGCATGCTTTTCTCGAGCTGAGGTGTCGGATGCCGAAGCGGAGGACGACGAGTGATGTCTCCGACCACGGTGCTTGCGCGGCACTACGGGTTCACGGAAGAGGAGTTGGACTTCATCATCAACTACGAGATCAAGTACCGCATGGGCCGCGCCGCGGAAGGCGGGGACGAATGAACCTGCCGAACGCAGCGGCGGCCGTGGTCTCAAAGGACAAGATCACGGGTTACTTGCTTTCGACAACACACCGGGACGGCCGTCACAAGGCGGTGTTCTTCCTCGGCTTCGGCTTTGCGGCGGACGCCTGGCAAACGCTTGCGGCCGCCTTGCTGAAGCACGCGCTAGACCACGAGATCGCCAAGGTCGAGAACACTCCCTTTGGCGTCCGCTACGTCGTGGAAGGTACAATAGAAACGCCGCATGGCCAAACGCCAGGGATTCGTGCAGTGTGGTTCGTGGTGACGGAGAAGACGCATGATCAAGGAACTGGACACAGTAATATTAACGGAGGATTTACCGGAACACAGCTTGCGGCGGGGCGACCTCGGAACCGCGGTGTTGATCCACGCAGCAGGGAGCTATGAGGTCGAGTTCGTGACGCTGGACGGTCAGACGCTGTCGGTGGTCTCGCTATCACCATGGACAGGCTGGCCGGTGGGGCAAGCGAACCAAGCCATGGCTCCTAGAAACAGCAGGCTGGCGACGCGCACTCGCCCCTCTTTTGCCCTTCTTGGATCAACCCGCAGCGACACAGGCAGCTTGGTGCTTTCTCGGCCGGTGTGCAGCATTGCTTCACGGACCGGGCACATCATGTAGCAACACGTGCGCTGGCTCTGTCAACAACAAGGTGATCGGAATTGCTGCGGACTTCGGTACCGGGTTGTCTCGACGCAGCGCACGTGATACCGAATAGAAGGCATCCATGTCCAAGAAACCCACGATCATAAGCCTTTACACGGGAGCTGGAGGTCTCGACTACGGCTTCGAGGCGGCGGGGTTCAGGACGTCCGTAGCGGTGGAGCTGGACCACAACTGCTGCGAGACGCTGCGCCGCAACCGCCGGTGGCCGGTCATCGAGCGGGACATCTTCGATGTGCCTACGGACGCGATGCTAGATGTCGCGAAGCTGCGCCGGGGAGAGGCCGATCTTCTTATCGGTGGTCCCCCTTGCCAGCCATTCTCCAAGTCGGGCTACTGGGCCAACGGTGACACTGCGCGGCTCAACGATCCGAGGGCTAACACGCTGGCGGCCTACATGCGCGTGGTCGAGGAGGCTCTGCCCCGGGCGTTTGTGCTGGAGAATGTCGAGGGGCTTGGATACCAGGGCAAGTCTGAAGGGCTCGCCTTCCTGCTTTGGCACATCGAGAAGATCAACAAGCGAGCGAAGGTCAGCTACGTTCCGGAGTTTCAGGTGCTGTTGGCAGCAGACTACGGCGTGCCCCAGCTCAGGGCCCGCTTCATTCTGGTCGCCTCACGCGAGGGGCTTCAGTTTTCGTTCCCCGAGCCAACCCACGGCAAGCCGGATGATGTGCAGCAGCAGCTCGACGGCACAAGCCTTGAGCCCTACCGAATGGCCTGGGATGCGCTCGCCGATGTCGAGCCCGCAGGAGCCGAGGACCTGCAAGTCCGCGGGAAGTGGGCGGGGCTGCTGCCGTCGATTCCCGAGGGGAAGAACTACCTGCACCACACAGACAGGGGCGACGGAAAGCGACTCTTCGGATGGCGCAGGCACTTCTGGTCGTTCCTCCTTAAGCTGGCCAAGAGCCAGCCGTCGTGGACCATCCAGGCGCAGCCCGGGCCCGCCGTCGGGCCGTTTCATTGGAAGAACCGCCGCTTGAGCATGCGGGAGCTGTGCCGGCTGCAGACCTTCCCCGACGACGTGGATGTCCTCGGCGACCAGGCGGCGGTCCAGCGACAGGTCGGCAATGCGGTGCCGTCGCTGCTTGCCGAGGTGCTGGGCCGAGAGGTCTGGACCCAGCTCCTCGGCCTCGGCGCGCTCCGCAGCCCACTGTCCCTGCTGCCGCCCGACAGATCGCCGGCTCCGCCGCCCGAGCCGGTCGAGCCGGTCGCCTCGGAGTACCTCCACCTGGAAGGCGAGCACACGCCGCATCCGGGCACCGGCAAGGGCAACGGCGCGCTGGCGCGTCAGGACGCGACGCAGTAGATCGCGTCCACGATCTTCCTTGTTGCCTCTGCGACGGCTGCCGTATCCTGCCGCCGGAAGGCGGTTCCCATGGAGTAGGTAAAGGACCCAAAGATCCGCAGCGCCAGTACTTTCTGGCACAGAAGGAGTGACCGATGGCCAAGGTAGAGATCACGAAAACCGAGCTGGTCTGGCCGGGCAAGTACAACGACGACGGCACCCTCAAAGAAGTGCCCCGCGTCAACCTGCCCTTCCAGGTCATCGAGACCGTCAACGAAAGCCGCGCCACCCGAGAAGCGAGGAAGGCCGGCATCCAGGAAAACCTCTTCGACGTCTACCAGGGCAAGGAGGGCAACACCTTCGAGTCGGGCTGGCGGAATAAACTCATCTGGGGCGACAACCTGCTGGTGATGGGGTCGCTGCTGGAGAAGTTCGCCGGGAAGATCGACCTGATCTACATCGACCCGCCCTTCGCGACGGGGGCGGATTTTTCGTTTAAGGCAGAGATAGGTGAGTCTGGGTTTGAGATCGAGAAAGATCAGTCCGCAATTGAGGAAAAAGCATATCGCGACACATGGGGAGCAGGTTTGGCGTCGTACTTGTCCATGATGTCCCAACGCCTAAAGGCCATGCGAGATCTTTTAGCGGCTCACGGATGCATGATCGTGCATTGCGATTTTCGCGTGAACAGTCATGTGCGAATGATAATGGACGAGCTATTGGGGTCTCGTAGTTATATCAACGAGATTGTATGGAATTATGCAACCGGCGGAGCAAGCAAGGAGTTTTTTGCCTGCAAGCATGACACGCTCCTGTACTACCGAAAAAGCGATAAGTACAAGTTTTACCCAGATAGGGTGAGAGAGCAGCGCACTGAGAAGGCGATGAGAAGGGCTCAGAACCCAATCGGTGCTAGGATTAGTTCCGATGACACGACAAAATTGCCAACAGATGTATGGCAGATACCTGCACTCAATCCGATGGCCGTTGAACGCCTAAATTACCCAACGCAGAAGCCGGAAGGACTTTTAATGAAGGTTCTTTTGTCGGCTTCTGATCCCGGCGATTTGGTGATGGATACGTTTTGCGGCTCCGGCACCACACTTGCTGTGGCCGAGAAACTCGGCCGCCGCTGGATCGGCTGCGACCTGGGACGTTGGGGCATCCATGTCACCCGCAAACGGCTGCTTGGCATCAAGGACTGCAAGCCCTTCGAGATCCTGAACTTAGGCAAGTACGAGCGCCAGTACTGGCAAGGGGTGACCTTCGGACAAGGTAAGTCGAAGCTCGAGATGACACTCTACGAGTACCTCGCGTTCATACTGAAGCTCTACGGGGCACAACCGGTGGCGGGGCTGACGCATATCCACGGCAAGAAGGGTAAGGCCCTAGTCCACATCGGTGCGGTTGACGCGCCTGTGACCATCGACGAAGTCAACCAGGCACTGGACGAGTGCGCCCATCTGAAACAGACCGAACTTCACATCCTTGCTTGGGAGTGTGAGATGGGGCTTGCGGGCCCGAACAATGACGTGCGCAAGGGTAGCCCCATGCACGAGATCGCCAAGCACAAGGGTGTGAAGCTCCTTCTCCTCCAGATCCCACGTGAGGTGATGGAGCATCAAGCTGCCGCCAAGGGCGACGTGCAGTTCTTCGAGCTGGCCTATCTGGAAGTTAAGATTCAACGATCGACTCCCCGCTCTTCTTCTTCAAGAGAGAGAGAGGTACAAGTTGTTCTCAAGGATTTCGTCATACCCAACACCGAACTGATACCCGAAAAAGTGCGCAGCAAGGTCAAGAAGTGGTCGGACTATATCGACTACTGGGCGGTGGACTGGGACTTTCGCAACGACACCTTCATGCAGGGTTGGGTGGCCTACCGCACCCGTAAGGAACGCAAGCTCCTCCTCACTTCCGAGCCGCACACCTATGAGAATCCGGGCAAATACCGCATCCTCGTCAAGGTGATCGACATCTTTGGCAACGACACCTCCCAGGCATTCGACGTAGAGGTGAAGTAGCTATGGCCAAGTCCGTCATCAATTACGACAAGGACCTGCCTGAGATCCCCAATCGTTGGCCTTGGGAGAAGCCAACTTCCTACCTTGTCAAAGACGATAATTCGCCGACCGGCTGGCGCGAGGATACCTCGGATCGGCGCCCAAGCCAGTTGCTGCTCGTGCCCAAGACCCGTACTGCCGTGGATGCGTGGCGGCAGCAGGGTTATCCCGGAGCCTCGGACGTGACGCGGCGGCTCTTCGAGTACTGGTTCGACGAGGACCATGAGGTCCGCGGCTTCGGCGTGCCCTTCCGCCGCCCCACGGCAGTTCTGAGCTTCAAAGGTGTCGGGCGATGGGGGCAAGTGTAGGTGCAAGTAGCAACCCCGTTGACAACGCCCACAACATCTGTCAGGGTCAACTTGTGGGCATGGCCTCTGCTGCTTGGACCGTTGGCGATTCGCCAGCTAGTATTTTTCGCACCCCGCCCCTTGGGTCTCCCTCGCGGGTTGAGGCGGTGCCCATCGTAGACCAAGCACAGCGGCAACGATATGTCTCTCTCGGGTGATGGGGAGTCGAATGGCACGAGAACAGGTTGAGCGCTTCTCAGCATGGATATCCAAGCACGCACTCACCCACGGGGTGTTCCGGGTCGAGGTCGAGCAGCATCTGTCCTCTCCCGAAGTAGTCTGCGGGCGTGATCGCAAATCTCTTGGGTCCTATTTCTTTGGAGAAGGCGTTGAGTGGCATCGCACGCCAAAAGAGGCAATAAAGCGGGCTGAGGCGATGCGTGAAGCAAAGCTCAGCAAGCTCGAGCGCCAGATCGAGCACCTTAAAGCAAAGGTAGAAGCGATCGAGGGGTTAAAGTTTGATTAGCACGCGAGTATGGAGCGTGCGGGAGTAGGCCCTTCGACCTGGGACATGGAAGGCTCACTGAAATCGCCGGTAGAGTACCCCTCCGCCGGCGCACGGCCTCGCCTCTCCACCAATGATGACATGCTGGCCCCCCCGATGATAAGCTCAGGCATGGCCCCGGCAAGAAAAAGAACGATGACGTTTGCTACGGAGTAGACGATGAAAAAGAACCCTATTGAAGACCTGAACTGGCTCATCTCCTACCTGTCCATGAACGACAAGGACAAAGTTGATGATGCACTGCACAGCTTTGAACACCAGGCGCTCTCTCGCGGGTCACTGATTGAGGATGCCCTAGACGACCCAAACACCCCTGACTCAGCCCGGGACGAGCTGAGTCAGCTACAACAGCAAGTAGAGGACATGGAGGACCACGCCCACCTCGACGACCTTAGCCCAGAGGCTTCCAGCGCGTTGGCAAAGCACCTGGCTGGTATCCGTCTAGAAAATGTGCTTCAAGACGTCATGGAAATGGAACCCACGGAGTACCCCCTATGGGCGGCTGCTCACCTGCGATCGTCAACGCTACAAGCGGGGTGGCTTGTACACGCAACAAACTGCACAAGGGACATCGTGGCACACGGGTTCACCCACGGGGTTGAGGATCTGCGTTGCCTTGCGCTCACAAACCACCTCGGGGACATTTACAAGGGCTACCCAGGGTACAACTACGCTTTTACCCTGGGCGACTTTCCTCGTTATGGCCTCGATCGGGGACGCTCTAAGTACGGAGATGACCTGATCCTGCTCTACGCTCCATACGTCTATATCTTCCACGAACTAGACTCAGAACCCCAAGCCATCTTCTGGGAACCAGATGCTATTAACATACGCCAGATCGGGTGGGATGGGGACAGCTACATCCTCTGGGAAGAAGACGAAGACGGGTACGAGAACGATGAGTACTTTGACACTTTGGACGAGCTGGTCCAGAAACTTGAGGAGTCCGAGCCTCCCAAGCTCAATCCCAAGGTCCCCGACGATCTCGTTCTGTGCCACTCCACCCACCCTACCGTGATCGAATACGCCGTTCAGTTCCTTTACAAAAGAAAGAGCCCCAAGGTAGCTGCTCGGCTAACGGCTGAGCGGCTGAACGGCGCACCTAACCTGTTCATTGACGCAGTCAACCCGCTTGTAGTCGACCCTGATCTGCTTGAGGCAGAGATTTGGAAAGCTATGGCCAAGCGTGCGCTGGAAAACGTCGCACGCTTCCGCCCTGGAGCTACTGATATAGCAATCGGGTGTGTGGTTGACGCCTACCACCTCGGGAAACGGGACACGGCTAAGCTGACAAAGATCGTGCAGGGGCACCTACGAGATTAGGGCAAGCTCAATCCCAAGGTCCCCGACGACCTGTCCGGCTTGGCAACGAAGACGTTGAGAGGGCAGTAGAACCCTACAAGTAGCCCTCGTCCCTCCATTGGACTGTTGCCTGGGACGATAAGCGCGCCTACAAAAACGGAAGTGGGTACACCTGGCGCAAGCGGGATAAGGCAGCCATTAGGGCCGAAGATGTAGTTATCTACGAGATCGACCAGGACTGGATCGTGGAGTACGAAAAGTAAACCTGCCCCGTAAGAAATCGAACCCCCACCCTTGACAGCCCCCGTTCGTCGTGATAAATATCAGGTGTCTCTCGAACCACGCTCAGGCGTTCTCCTACGCCTAAGTCGTGGGCCCTTTGCTCCTGCTCGTTCCCGCTCTGTGGCCCTCGGTGATTCCCCCCCCATCATCGAGGGCCACCACTTTTTAAGCGTGGGTGGAAAAGAGAATCGTAGGCATCGTGCTTCTTTGACCGCTTACAGGTACGACCACACGGTGCTGCGCTCGTTGCTTAGGTAGACGTTGCCGTGCTCCTCGTGGTATCTTCCGAGCATGTCTACTTTCATGGTTCGATGGGACCCGGAACACGCCGCACGACTGTCTAAGACCTACCCCTCGTTCGGGTCAGCTAGGCAAGCCATAGACGTGGCCTACGCCGCTGGTCGACTAACCCGCATCACAGCTTGGAATGCAAATGGAGGGGTCGCGTATCACCTTGGGGATTCTTTGCCTCTTGGAACTCAGATCGATCCGAGTCAAGCTCATGACGATTTCAACTTTTGGATCGATCCGTGGGGCAAGCTCTACCTGTCGAGCTACTACGACCATGCCTTTGTTCTGGGCATGCTGGAGCTGCGCGGTGAGGTCGAGCCCGGCAAGTATCAACACCCTCCCGGATGGATACGCATTTCAACCCAGCCGGGATGCCTTCCCAGAATCTACGGGCACGAAACTCAGCCAGAGCTAACCCAAAGCCAGTTCGACGTGCTCTTTGACCTCGGGCGCTGGAGCGACGATCGCAGATGGGGCGGCTATATCCTGAATGTTGTGCTGCCAAGGTACACCGAGAACCCGTACCCGCCGCCAGAGCCTGAGCGTATCTACCTCACCAACCCGCGTAAGAAGCTCACAGCGGTACTGCCGCTTGGAAAGTACGAGGGCATGCGCGTGCGCCTCGGGATCGTGCGAGACCCAAAGTGGCGAGGCCCAACCAAGCCCATCACCTGCTCGGGGGACGCTTATGCAGCGGTAAAAACTCTTGGGGTTGAGCCCGTTGAGACCATGTACGTGTTGCTCGTTGACACGACGCATCGAGTCATCGGCATTCACGAAGCAGCACGCGGCGGTGGGCGCAGCATCGCCGTCGAGCCTGCCGCGTTGCTTCAAGCCGCCGTGGCAACCGGAGCGCATGCCATAATCCTTGTGCATAACCATCCGAGTGGAGTACCGGAGCCGAGTCCTGAGGATATAGAGATGACCAGGCGCATGAGCGAAGCATGTAAGATCTTGGGAATTAGCCTACTTGATCATCTAGTCGTCGGCGAGAGCAGTTACGTGAGCCTTGCGGACAGAGAACTAATATGACCCGACATAATCCAGAAGCAAATGACAACCCGTGCTGCACCATCAAGGCCAACCTCCTACCAGCTCATCCCGGCATATTTCTCGATAATTTTCCAGGCGCCCTTGCTCACCTGAGCCTCGGACCACAAAATGACCCCGTGATAGCCGAATCGCTCGTGGAGGTCCCAGAGGCGCCCCAGATGCACGTCAAGCTCGTCAGCAGTCATACGCGGGGTTGAGCCATCGGGGGCAAACCGGTAGGTGCCCCCCGCCGGAAGCAGTTGGTCTGCTCCCATGACATGGTAGGCTTCGAGCCCTCGGATCATATCCTCGAGCCCTTTGTCGTAGAGCTGAGGGACCCCGGCATGTGCCTCGGCTGGGTCCCCGACGACCTGAGGGGTAAAGAATGACGCCCAAGGCATTGTTGGGTGCCCCATTGGTATCCCAAAGCTGGTGATGAGCCGCAGCCAGCAAGGGTTCTGCTTCTTCAGCTCCCACATCAAAGCTCGCGCATGATCGATAGCCGACTGTAGCTCCTTAGGGTCGATGTGCTTGTTCTTGTTGTCGTCGGTAGCTTTGGACCGGAGTTCGGGATCGGGGATGGTCCCAATAACCGTGGCATCCGCGCACGATCCCATGTCCAACACGAACTCCCTCTCTCGACCCTTCATGGGGTACCCCCAAAGGAGCACTTTTAGCCCGCGCAGGGCCATCGCCTTGAGGATGAGCTTTGCATGAACCGGGGTGTTGATCCACCGGCTGATGGGCTGCTTGTTCTTGCTGACATCTTGCCAGATGGTGCCTACAGCCGCAAACCCGACTCCGTGGTCAACCATATGGGCTACCCGCGAGCTAATTGTCGAGAGGGCCATGTTGCGCAGGAAGAAACCGATACCGGTTGGAAGCTCTACGAGGGGTTGGGTCATGGGTTTTCCTACAGAAGATCCCCATCAGCCCCGACGCGCAAGTCCTGGAGCTTGAGATGCAACTGCGCCTCCCGCTCTTCATGGTATAGCTTGGACTTGAGCCCAGGTCCGAGAATTTCAATTAGGGGCTTCCACTTCGTCAGGTCCCCGGATTGAGCGTCGTGGTAGATTTGTAGTCCGACGTCGGTTAGGGCGTGGAGAAGTTCGCCTAACATTACTGCACCTCCGTTACTGCGGTCGTCGCTGTCATATCGTCAGCTATCTCTACTACCCAGGAGCACACGGGTTCGAGCAGGGGTCGGATCGTGTCCCAGAGTTCAGGTATCTCAACATCACAAGCCCGCAACGCCTCGGTGATTTGTTCTTGGGCTACCCCGATCGCCCTGCAGATTGCATTCCAGTTGCTTGGCTGCTCTTGGGTGTCCCGCCAAGTTTCCACGCTGGCCTCAGCAATCAACAGGGCAGCCCGCATGGAGTCCAGCGCTTGGATTGTCTGTCGCCACGGGCCGACTTCTGTCTCCCACCGAGCCACGTAGGTCTCAATAGAGGGTGGAGCTTCGCAGGCCAGCGGGGTACCCCCAGTGGAAACCGAGGTTCCTTGCTGCACCAGGCACTCACGGTAGGCTACCAGGTCAGCGGTAGCCTGCTCGATGATGTGATGCTCCTCCCGGTCGTAGTCGGCAGGCATCTGGCTGCGCACAACGGTATCAGTTACCACCGTGGCTCGGGCAACCGCGCTAAGCCCCACGTGGGCAATATCCCAGAGTTGAGCTCCGCACCCCGCCAGGAAGGCCAGGGCAACCAGGGTCATCAAGTTTTGCTTCTTCATTGATTTGCTCCTGTTTAAGCTACTTCGTCGGGGACCTCTTCAGGGACCTCTTCGGTAGGCACTTCAGGGACCTCTTCGGCAGGCACTTCAGGGCCATCCCCGCTAACAGGTAGAAGCAATTTGAGTAGTTGAGGTAGCGGCTCCAGCAGTTGGGGCAGCAGCTCCAGCAGCCTATCCACCCTACCCTGAGCTGCTATCCCCTGCAACACAGCAGGGGTCAGTCTTATGTCGGTAAGGGTGTGCCCCGTGATTAGGAGGAATCCGGCACTGAAGATCAGGTAGAGCAGGGTCGAGACCAAGCTGCTCGAGAGACCCATATGGGGCCCCCCGTACCCGATGAACACCAAGGCGACCACCGTCCCCAGAGCGTACCATAGCTTCCTCGATTTGTACCACTTCTTGTCTTCCACGTTGTTCCTCCGGTTTGGTACTCTATGGACTACATCAGCCTCACGGGGTTGTCAAGGGCAGGAGCACATAGCACCTTCTTCTCTCTACCGTGCATCTGGTTACTTCTGCATGATTTGGTTGCTTAGGTAGAGAGGTAAAGGTTTGGCTGCGCCCTGGTCGGATCACCTTCTCTAGCAAGCCCCCAGGAACTATCAAGCAGTTCTATCTTTCCCCCCTGGCTATGTGCTATGGTCCTGCCCATGACCGCCCTCACCATCATCACCGGCGTTCTTAACGGATGGTCTGCTAGCTCCCGTTCAACACGCACTGCCGACATCGTGCGCGAGGAGCTGGTTGACTCGAAGGTGAAGTTCGAATTCCTGGCCCTTAAGTCCCACTTCTGTTGGTCAGCGGACCGGAAAATGCTGCGCTGGCTTGAAATCATGATTAGCCGGCCGGAGAAGCTCTACCCCGGGCCCCGAGCGTTGTTCCTCGTCGGGAAAAGCCTCGGGGCAGTCCACCTGATCGAGCGGGTACTACCTCAGGTGTCACTTTTGCCCTTCTGCCCCCCGATCTTCATCTTCACCGTTGATCCAAACGAGCCTCGGCGCTGGGACCTCACCCCCAACCTAAATAGCGAGGGCCTACCGGTGGTGGCCCGGGTGCGCCATGCCATTAACGTATACGTCATGAGCCCCGACAAGCAAAGGCAGTGCGGGGCACGTCTTCGGCCAATGGGTTCGAACACCGATGACAACATTGAAAACTTACCAGTCTCCGATCGGCTGGGGTATGACCACTACAGTATCGTCGGGTCAGAGATTGTTCGGAACGCGCTACGGAATATGATTGGGGAGATCAAGGATTGTCTCTCTGGGAAAACCTTATCAAATGCCTGCTGAGCCCATTGGGTTTTCCTCGGCTACCAGCCCCAAGTACTTCGGCGGGATTGACCCATAAACGATGACCGTGTCAGGGTCCATTCCCTGCTCAACATCAACCGAGTACTGCTCTTCGAGCCCGAGCGCACTTACCAGCGCCGTCTTGGCTTCGTAGTCCACCACGTCAGGCTCAAGCCCCACTTCTGGCATGTAGCCGTCGCGCTTCATGCCTTGGGTGTCAATTGCAAAGAGAGCGCTGCCGTAGGCGTCAAGTACATCGGGATTGAGTGAGGTAAACACTGCGCTGCCCACGCCGCGGTTGGTAATCCCGCGGGTTTGGCTCTCCGGCCAAAGCCCGTGCTGTAAGATGCTCTCAATGTTTTCGGGGTCAGTAGCGTGGTACAGGGTGCTCGGGGACTCCCAGAAGTTAGAGAGATCGTCGACGTTGACATACTTCTCGGGCTCCCACATGACCAAGTCGAGCCATTTATTCGCAGTTGCAGCCGTAAGCACTCCGCCGTCGTTTTCGATGACGTAGCGTTTTCTGTTGACGTCCACGGTCCACCGGTTGACCGCGTCAGCGAGCTGCAATCGTTCTGGTTGGAGCTTCAGCGCAGTGAACAGCTCCTCAGCTTCGTTTTGGGTCAGCTCGAGGTCCCCGCCAAGGAACTCGTCGAGGATGTCTGGGGCCTCCTCGGGGTCGAGTATGTCTTCCCATGCCGGATTTGTCTTTATCTCACCTGCCGGTTCTCCTTCGGTCTCGATCCACACCCAAGGGCCCGGCCGACCCGGAAAGCTGGAGCACGTCTTCTCCCACGATAGGTCTACGACTACCACAGCCGGAAATTGACCAATCCCCAACTCACCCAAAGCTGCCAACCGATGCGCGCCCTCCAAAATATAAAGCTCCCCGCACTCAACTCCTACGACGAGCGGCGTGATCTGGCGAGACTCCGCAATGGCTTGAGCCAGCCTAACAGAGGCGTCTATGTCGTCTGCGGCAGCAAAGACTCGCTGGGCTGGCTCAGGAGGCCAGTCCACCAAACGTATGCCCCGAAGCACATGATAATCGGTGTAGCTCGCGTCAATCGACCCCAAGTTATGCACCTGGGGTCGCACAGCCAGACCTGCTACGACGGGTGGAGCCAAAGGAAACTCAGACTCGGCCTTGTCTATAGCTGCCGTAACCCGCCTCTCTTGTACAGTCGTTGTCATGTGCGCCCCAAACCCTTCACGAACTTGTGCTTAACCGACTTTCCAATAATCTCGTACCTCTGCCCTGTGCAACTCGGGTCAAACACAGCTACCTCCGGCTCCTCACGACCAATTTTCCCATCCAAACGTGTATTGGTCAGACGGCACCTGAGCTACCACAATCGTATTACGTGAATCGACGTAGCTAATAAGTGATGCTACGTTCTGCTCTGCCGGTACGACCGCAATACCCGCTACATCGTCGTCAACGTCGTAGCCGGCATCCTCCACAAACTTACTAATGCTAAACGGAAATAGGTATAAGTCACGTGGTTCGTACCAGTCTAACATGGAAATACGATCCCTATAATACTCTACTATATCCTCATACATATTACCCTCGCTTCGTTCAGGATCAATAGCAATGATGATTACTGCATCCAATGCCGCAAGCTCTGTCTGGACTGTCTCCTCGAATACCCCGTGCATCATAGCTCCAAGTGTCCAAATCTGTTCGCGGGTGAGGCCCTGCTCCCTGGCATAGTCAATGTCTTCTGTCGATGGGAGGTTTCCCCCTTTGTCTCGCCACAAGCTAATCAGCCCGGATAACCCTTCATTATTTGCGTCAATCCAACCGTCAGCCAGATCTCGTGCAACGGTCACCGGATCAGCCCCTCTGTTTTGCTCGACCAGTTCATGCAGGTTCTCGGCTCGGTTGCCGAGATCTCCGAGATCAAGTTTTGGCTCGGGCCACGGCGCGTTAAGAAGCCGTGTGTAGGCTTCTGCATACTGCTCGTCGGTCTGCTGGCAATATCCACGGTCAGTGTCGGAGTAGATGTAGCGGGTGAGCGCAATTCCGCGTTGGCCCTGAGGACACAAGCTCAACGCTTCGTAGAACTGCTCGTAGTGTCCTGACGCGGTCTTGAGCATGTCGGAGACGGCAGCTTGATCCCCCAGGTGCGCCGGGCCGTTCCCGTAGGTCTGCCCACCATCTGCGATCCCGATTGCCTCCGAGTAGATCGCCAAAGGCCGTAACACCCGTCGCCCGCACGGCGCGTCAGCCCCTGGACGGTAGAAGAACATGATCGCTGAGCCCGCGGCCATATCGGTCAGGGGGCCCAGCTCAGCAGCGCCTTCGGGCCGCATGCAGGATGTCCATGGGCGGTTGTAGGACATAGTAAGAACGTCGAAGGGGTGAGTGGAAATCTTCCAAAGCCAAACTGGAAGCTGTCGGGTCTCAAAGGCTTTGATCAGGTCCGGTTTGTATCCCAGCTCACGAAGCAGCTTACCTAACTTGAACCTCCGTCGCTTTGGGGGCTTACCCGCGTACAGGTAGGAGACCTCGAACCAGCCGTCGCCCCAGTTGAGCACAGGGCTACCAAACCCGTCAAATGTCGGGTCCTTTTTCGCCGCAGGGTTGAACTTGAATTCCACAAACGCATCGAAAAGGTTGCGGGCGAGAAGCTCCGGCGGGTCATCCACTTCAGCCCTGATTGTCCCTTCCGCTCCGTGGAGATACCAAAGGCACCGGCACCCGGCGAGACCGTCGAGCACCAACCGCGCCGACCGCACCAGCCAGGCTTTTTGAACGCCGGCGGCACGGACCACGTCGTCAAGCAAATCGGAGACATCTTTAGGCAATTTGCCGGAGGGGTTTCGGGTGGGAATCGAACCCTCAGCCAATTCAGGAAAGAGCCAATGAGCAAACTTGTCAAATCCTTGGTCCACGACCTTACCTCGATCGCTGAATGAATGTGTCCCAATCCCAACCCCCCGGGGGGATTTGCACGCTTCGGTCTGCCTTCGCTATAACCTCAGGGATCCCGTCCTCCCGCTGCTTAGCATCCTCATCCAACATCTTTTGGGTACCCTCGTCGAGCCACAACGCCACGACCGTTTGCACCGCGTAAGGATCAAGCGTAAACAGGGTAAGCTGTCGAGGATCGTCAGGGGGAAGGTAAAGTCGTTCGGGACGTACCTGGTTTGTTAGCCCTAGGTCAAAAGCAACATCGTAGTCAGGCGATTCCGGGTACCACCCCGGTAGCTCAGGGTAAAACTGCGTTTTTGTTGACAAACCGGGCGTAACCCACTCCCAAATTGCCGCGACCCGCTTATATGCAGTCAAGAAGTCTGTTACACTACCAGGAAGTTCTTCCCAGGAATCTCGGTAGGCCAAAAGAAGTGTGGGACACTTTGCCAGTGCCTTGTACAGCATGGTTTCAACAAGGCCCCGACATGCCCAGTCAAACTCGCCAACCGCATCTTCCCCAAGGATTTCCTGGATGTCGGAGCTAGGCATCCCCCCGAATAGTTCCCTCCGCAGCCAAGCAAACCCCGCCTCAAACAAATCTCGACCATCAGAATTCAACCAATCCAGTAGCTCAATCGGGCTACTATTACGCCTGACAGTAGCGGAAACAAAACGGTGCGCTGCTACTTTATAGTCAAAGTTCGGTACAGACCACAGTACATCTACATCATGACCAAACTCGTCGAAGTGCCCCTCGGCGATCGCTCGGAGCTGCCCGACGTCCAAACGAGGCTCAGGCCAACCAGACTGAGCAAGCCTGACATAGGCTTTCTCATAATCTTCGTCATCCTGTTCACAACCACCGCGGCCCACATCGCTGAAGATCATGCGCGACAACATGCGCCCGGCAGAACCCACGCGGCACAAGTCGTATTCTGCTACAGGTATCTCGGGCGCACCGGCTTTTGCGAGCATGACCTCAATCGTCTGGGGCGCCAGATTCCGAGGTCCAACCCCGTAAATTGTTCGCCCACTCACGATGACCTTTTGTCCGTTCTCGTCCAAAGCAGGACGCAGGGTAAGCCGACCGCAAGGCGTATCAGCTCCCGGGCAGTAAAAAAACATCATGGCTGAACCCGCAGCGAGGTCGGTCAGAATGCCGTATTGCCAGTCGTAATCGCTCCCAGGACGCATACAAGACGACCAGGGCCGGTTGAAACTCATGGTCAGCACGTCATAAGGATGAGCACTGACCGCCCAACGCATCTTGTCTTTGGCTCTGTTTTTCAGATCGTAACGCATCGTAAGCGCCTCTTGCTTGCCAATGCCCTGTGCCATGATGTAACGTTCCAGCCACTTACCGAGCTTGACGGTTTGACGCTGACTTTCGCGATCCTGGTACCGCTTCAGCACCTCCACCGTTCCCTTTTGCCAATTCACGTAGTCCAACCCATAATTGACTACAGCAACGATACCACGTCGAACCTCGTCAGGGTCCTTGGCTAGCTCTTCTTTCAGAAACAGAGTGATAGATGGTACCCACTCAGGATAATAGTCATCTTCCAGCTCCAGCTTGCCTTCTAGCCCGTGCAGGTACCAAAGGCACTGGAGCCCTGCGAACCCGTTGACCAACCGGCCCGCAACCGAAACGAGCCAGTCGTAAGGTATTTTAGTGTCCGCAGAGACCTGTTGCAGAATATCTCCGACGTCATCAGGCAGGTCAGTCGGGTTCGGATGGTATGCCACCCCAACGTCTTGGAAGGGAAAGAGCCAGTCGGTGAAATTACGGAAGCTCAACGCCATAAGGCTTATCATACCCCTGCTGCTCAGGAATTACAACATAGGATCAAAACGTTGATTTGGGTTGCTTTGCTCGGTTACTTCCCTCTGGAGATACTCGATCCACTCTTCCTCGTCCATGCTGTCCTCGTCTCCTCCAAACTCTTGGCACAGCACTAAGTCCTCAGCTTCAACCACAATTACGGTAATCTTCTCTACTTTAGACTCTAACAACGCCCCAAGTCGGTGATAACCGTCTATGAGGTCATAGTAGGCTCCGTCGGGGTCCTCGATCGATTCGACAATGATAGGAGGAGCCTCACCATCCAAAAGATGTCCAGCTCCAGCGAGTTCACCCCCCCCCACCGTAGATCCTCGGCATCAACTAAGGCAAGATACATTTGTTCAACCCTTTCAGCACCCCCTTGGCAACCAACGCCTTCAATCCAAAGTGTTTCTTTTTTAGCCCTCGAAGCTCGTGCTGGGTTACCCATCTCCACTCATCGGTCTCCCAATTAGCCTCGGGCTCGAACTCGTCATCGACCAAGCCGAGAAAGTTGAAGTACTGAAAGCCAGCCTCGGGGTCAACAAAGCGAAAAAGTGGTTGGAGCTCCAGCCCAAGGTCGTTGCCGTCTTGGCCGGTTTCCTCTTCGAACTCGCGCCAAGCTGCCTCGGCCGCCGTCTCTCCTTCGTCAATACGGCCCCCAATGGTCCCCCAAGTGCGGGGCTCCATGACCCCGCCAGAGCGATAGGCAATGAGGAATCGACCGGTGGAGCGGGCAAAGGGCAAAACTCCGGCTCCCGCAGCGCCCCAATATTGACGGGGGCTCTTAATCGCTCCCGCTGCTCGTGCCGCCCACAGCTCCTCACTGACTTGCTGGTCGGTTTGGTTCTGCACCTGCTCCACGATCCTCCGGCGATTCTCATCCCCGTGCTGCTTCACCTTTTCCCTAATAAGTTGGCGCCGTTGATTCCAGGCAGCATGCTTAAAGGCCCCGTGGCGTTCGAGGAACCGAACCATCTTGCGCCCAGTCAGGACGGCGTCAATAGTGCTTCCGCGCTCACCAGTCATGAACCAATCTCCAGGCTCTACCGATCCGGGATACTCGGCGTAGAACCCCCGGTCCTCCTCGCTTCGTGCCTGGTACCACCGGTCCTCTTCAACACCATATCGGTCTTCTTCGGGCTCGACATCCTTAATGATCACGAGCATCCCATGCTGGACCAGGTCGTCTCGGGTGACGTCTTGCCTGTATTTCCCGAGCTTCCTTCCGACATGGTACTGCATCGCGCCGGTCGCCGCGTCAATCCCTCCTTTGTCAGCGGCAAACACTACACCCCGGATTACTGGAGGACTCCCCTCAGAGTCTACCTCCTTATCGTCCCCTTCCAGGGCGTACTCGGAGCCGTAGAAGTCGGCCACGAAATCTCCAATGATCGGCAGCAGCCCATCGCGTTCAATAGACGCTCGATTGTCAATCACGGTTCCGTGATACAAAGTTCTACCTGGGTTCTTATTCCACTCTTTACTGCCCGTTTCCTCGAGGATGTAGGGCTCCCCTTGTTCTATCTCCACAGTTCGACCCCCCACCAAACGATCTAGCCTCGGCCGCCAGCCGCTTTCTTCACTCCCTGGAATCATAACGCTTGTCCCTAACGAGATCAATAAGGCTCACCACCTGATCTCTGATGTAATCGCGATCCCCCCCAGTTACCGTCAATCCCGTATCTGCTACGGACCGGATAACTACGCTTCGTTCTTCCGGTCGCAGCTCAACGATCCTGAACCCTCGGTTGGTCTGAGTCGGCGTTACCATCCAGCCCGCTCCCTGTCCGACCCTCCACTTTTTCATGTCCGCAGACAGTCGGCGACGTGCTCGGTCCAACGTGATCTCGCCCCCGTGTGTTAGGTGTCGTGGTCCTTCAAGTCTCTTTATGGTCTCCCAGTCAGCTCGATCAGCATCTTGCATCACACGCCCAAATCGAGACTTGAAAGCCTTCTGGTCTACTGTTTGTGCCTTCCGCACGGCGATCCCTTCTTTTGCCCGTTTCCCAGCCGCTTTCTTGGCGTGCGCCGGGGGGTCATAGGTGTCGGCTGCTTCTATGCGAACCGGAACCAGCCCAGTCATGTCAGCCTTGCTGCTCTGCTCTCCCGCACGGAAGTACTCCTGCAACCATTCCAGGATCTGAGCGATAGTATCGTTCGGATTAAGGTTGAAGTACATCCGGTCGGTGTGCCCCTCACCGTCGCGAAGCAGAAACTGGGCGTCGCCATAGAGTCGGTGGGTGTCTCGCTTCAACCGAATCTTCCAGGGATTCCTTCCGCCGTCCCAGAGTGTGCCCAGCACCCCAGTAGTGTTCCCGCCCTCCATAGCATCACGGAAAGTTGTCTGCTCAGCCCACATCGGCACGTCTCCTTTAGGGTTCTCCTCATACTCTTCCCCTAACTGCTCTAATAACTGCACCAGTTCTTCCTTGCTCGGGTCAAACCTCGCCAACTCTTTTGGCCAGAATAACGTCACCTCGGCCTCCGGCCCGTCGACAACCTCGTAGTCTGACATGGCTGATACCAGCCCGGGCCTTCCTCCAGCTTCGATGATGGTTCGAGCAATCGACCCCCAAGGCCAGTCCCACTCCCTCCCAAGCAGGTCCCAGACGGCATGCTGCAACTCAACGTAGAAACACACCTGGCCGGGTTCGTAGGCAACGTCCTCGTCGCTCCAACCACTCCCTGAGGTCTCAGGCAAGGGCTCGTCTAGGTTCTGCACCCGCCAGTACACCTCGGGCTCTCCTGAGCGGTCCCGTCGACTATCTAAGGCCAAAACTTTGTATACAACAGAGTTCTGATCGGCTTCGTGCGAGGTTAGTACCATATGATTACCTCTGACCGGGCGTAAACCCCGTAAGCGCCAACGCGAGTTGCTTCTTCCTGCCAAATTACCCATATAGATCTTGATCTTCGCGACTCTCTAGCAAGCAGGTATACGGCAAGGTAGCATACCATGCCCTCCAGGTCCAATGAGGATTACACACCGGGGTTGAGCAGCAGCCCTACCAGCTACGCCTCGCTCAGGTCCGTAGTGAGCTTCAGCACCACTCCCGGCTGTTGAGTGGGCAGGACACAGCTATAGGAGCCACAGCCACACTCAGCAAAGGCCAGACGCCTCTTCTGCTCCGAAGACGGGTGCGGCAGCCAGTCAGGATCGACAACGTTTTCCAACCGCGCCATGACGTCCCTAAGCGTCTGGCCGACCCAAGGCGTATCATTAGGTATCCACGGGCGTCCAATCATGACTATTTCCTTTCAGCAAGCCAGGCTTTTAGGAACCGGCGTTGCCAACGTCGCATACTACGCTTTGGTAGATGACGGTGGTTGATGTCTCGATGCCTCGATCCGCCGCATGAACACATTACAGGGTTTTGAGAGAGCGCGCACCCCAACCCTACCTTCCTCGACCTCCTTGCAGCCCCCGAAGGAAGTCCGGCTTGTACTTGACCTTTTTGATGAATGCCTTCGCCCCGGTACCTGAAGCGCCCCAGAGCTCCTCACCGCTTCGGGGGTCGTCTGGGCGTTGCTGACCCCATGACAGCCCAAGGTTGTAAGCGAAGGTCTTCATTGCCTGCTCATCGGGAGCTCTGCTGGTTGGGACACGATCTTCAACCTCTTCAGGGCCCCGATCTAGCACAAGCTCTGGTTCCTCCCCAACCCTAATCTCTCGGCGCTTCTTAGCCACCCCTTCTCTAGCTTCCTTGTCCGTCACGATTGCGTTGGCAATACGGATCAAGGTGTTGAACCCATCAGCACAGGTGGCTACATTGTGCGCAGTCGCGTAGGAGAAGGCAACATTGTGTTGCGAGATGTTGTTGGCCATGTGCGTGGCTTCATGGATTGCAGAGGAGTATATCCACTTAAGGTTGTCTCGACTTCCCTTGGAAAATAGGCGCTTCCTGCCAAAGCCGTCAGCCAGCGGGTTAAGCAGTAACCACTTGACCCCCATAAGGTCCGGGCTATATATGGCCCCGACCTCCGCGTCAAAGACGAACCCAACTCCGTAGCGAGCAGGGTAGCCAAGCTGAATAAACACCCACCGGCATGCCTCAGCCCAGGTTTTGAGCAGTAACTCTACTGTGGGGGACATGGTCGCCGGGTAGAACTGCTTAGGAACGGTATACCCCTCCTGGTTGTTCAACAGGCGGTAAGCCGGGGTCCAGATGAGCTGCTGGGCAGTGGTCTCCGGGGTAGGCGTCCCGGGAATGAGCGACGCGAAGATCGCAGTTATGATCTCAGGGGTGATGGGCATGCGCTTTTCGGCTTGACCTTCAGAGCCGTACTGCACGATCCGGTCTACTCGATCCTGCTCCAGCTTGACAGCAATCATCGCCTGCCTGATTATTTCCTGTGCTTCCTGCTTGCCTATCTCCAAAAGCTCCCCAGGATCAACCGGGGCCATTGCGTCCAGCACGCTGGCAGTCGCGCTCCGCTCGTTATCCACGGACATCAGCCCGGCGATATTCCACGACCGGTCAATTAGTTTACTCTTGTGCTTGAGTGCGCGTTCCCCCTCAACTGCAACCTCCTTGGTTAGTAGGTTGAGCTGCTGCCCGATGCGGTTGTCTCGGAAGCTATCCCGGTTATCAGCTAGCACCTGCCGGGAAACACTCCCTGGGATCTCAACCGTGATCGTACCAAGATCTGGTTCCCATAGGTTAGCTTGGGTGAACATGTAGAGCCCGGCTGCCCGGACGTAAACCTCACCGGACTTGGTGCTCTTGTTGTAATGTATGGGGACAGCAACGCGAACTCGGTGCCCCTCGGCGCCCTCGAGCAATCCTAGCTCCAGCTCGGCTTCCTGCCCGGTGGCCCCGTCTTTGATTGGGGCTCCAGGTCGCAACCGTGGGGTAAACCGTTCTCCGTTGATGAAGAACTTTATGCCCGTCACGTTGGAGCGCTGGAGCAGCTCCATCGCTGCCTCAGGTGTCGTATGCCGATCATAACCCACGTCCATCCACGCTGTGACCCGAGTGCCGACTCGCATCGCGGTTCGCTCAGGAGCGTCGTAATAGTTTACCCGACCCTTCACGATCAGGTCGCGGGTGTGTATCTCCCAACGGTGCCAGGCAAAGGCAATCAGACCCTTAGCGATACCAAAGCCGCCAATGGTTTCCTCTCCGGTCTTACTCGTGCCGCCCATCGCGAAGAACTTGTCGATCAGCGTGCGCTCGTCCATTCCGCGTCCGTTGTCTTCGCAGGACGCCACCCAAGTCCCATCGTTGTTTCTTCGGCAATCCAACTGTACCTCAGTGGCCTTGGCGTCGCTGGCGTTTTGGATCACCTCCCTCCACCACTTAATCGGCCACTCGCTGTATCCGTCCGGGATCTTAAGATAGAACTCGGCGGGGGTTTGCACAAATGGGTTCTGGTGATAGTTTGGCTTAATCATGTGCCCATCCTAGCTCATTTCACACCCTGACGCCAGGTCTTGAGCATCTGGGGATCACGCCTAGGGGAGCCCGATGGAGATCAGCCAGGCCCTCGGCATAGCCTCGCCCAAAAGCGTTTAGAATAGCCCATTGCGCCAGGCTCCGCTGCCACATTCCCAACGATTCAGCGGCTTGCACCTGGAAGTCCAACCGCTTCATAGCTGCTAAGCGCCCCGATCGGTAGATCAGGTCGAGCTGCTGTTGGGAGGAAAGCGGGTTCTCGATGAGGCTAGGGGTGTCTCCTTCGGATGCCTTATTGTTCTTCTCAGCACCTTCAAGCGCTTCATCTGGGGGGCAGAAGAAGCCAAAGTCCATCACCCACCACTCGGCCGTGTCGTCGCTCTCGAGCTTGGCTGCTTTCATCCAGCGCGCCTGCATTCCATCGGGGTCGGCGTCTTCCAGCTCGACCCACTCAAAGCCGTCCCATAGCTCAAACCATTCTGGCCTAATGGGCTCCGTCGTGAACCAAGCGTTGTTCCAACGGGCATCCCTTGTTCCTTCCGGGTCAAGGGACATCACCCGATCATCCCAACACCTGAGCACCACCGGGGCCCACCCCTCCTCAGGGGTATCGGTGGACGCCCCAGCATGCTCTTCAAGGTGGTAGATCCACCATGGTACCCCCTTAGCCTCGGTCAAGAAGACCTTGCCCCTTGAGTACCGCTGCAGCCACGCACCTTGCATGGTCGGGGGCGCGTTCGGGACAAGGCCGTGTTCAGCAATCGACGGTATCCGGTTGAGGTAGGTTACGTGGTAGAGCGGGCTTGGGGCCGACTCGCCCTCCTTACCTGGGTTCGCTACATAGGTCACCTCCTTAGCGTAGGCGTGAGCTAGATTTGCCATCTCCATCGCGTGTGAGGTCGGGTCCGGCGCGACCCCCGACAGGATAGTCGTTGCGATCTTCTCTGACTTCCGCTTTCCTCTCCAAACCTTCACCCCGGGCTGCCCCACGTCCACCCTGACTTCGTCATCGTCATAGAAGTCCACCCAGGAGCCTGCTGGTATGTTGATAATGAAGGTCCCCTTGGGCACATCAACCTTGCGCTTGGGCCACTTCGAGTAGGCACATACCTCTTTCGGAACCCAAGATGTCACTGGTCGACCAAAGTGGTACACCGTCATGCCCTTTTCGATGACTCCTCCACCTGTTCGCCGCTCCGTCCATGGCTCGAACTGCCCCGGATAGTCCGCGTCTTCCCGTACCATTACCGGCTCTCCCCGTTCTATCCGGGGGACAACCTCCTCGCCGTGGACGAAGCGTTGAGCATCCTCCATCGAGCTAAACAGACGGAAGCATCCCTTTCCTCCCCAAGTCAGCCAAGTATCAAAGCGCACTACCACCCCGTCAGCTCTAGGTTCAATCCGTATGTTTTCTGCGTGCGGAGGTAGTCTCATAACGCTCAACTCCGTTCGTTGCTGCTCAGAGGCAGTGCCTCGCCTAGCATCCACCGCGAGGCAATTGGGCCCCTTGCATAACGATCCCAGTCCCCAGGATTTCTTGACCCCAGCGCAGCCCTCCCCCAAACCAGCCCCATGATGTGCTCGCCAGGGCGCCCCTGCCATCCGGTCTTGATCTTGAACCGCCGCCCTTGAGGATTTTGCAGTACGGTCCCCCGAGTCGTGTGCGCTCTTACCTCACCGTGGTTCCCTCCAGCTCCGGCTGCGACCAGGTAATCTCGGATGTGCGCAGCTAGGCTGTCAGCCCCGCCGTCACCAGTAATGGTCGCTTGGTTTCGGTACTCACTTGGCGAAGCGCCTGCTGAGCAACCCGCTAGTGAAACAATAACCCCACGGGCAGCCTTGCGGGCGAGCTCACGCGAGAAGGTTTCTGAAGACACCCAGGCTGGAAGCTGATCGCCACCGCGACGTGCCGTCCGCAAGCCGAAGCTCCGGGGCTCGAAGAACTTGTCCTGAGTTCCGTGACCGATTAGCACAACCCGGGTGAGACCGGAAGGCGCCTGGCGAATTGCATTGATAACGTCCTGACCAGAGCGAATTGGCACAGCGTCGGCTCCAAGCGCACAGGCAGCAAGGGTCGCGTTGTTTAAGAAAACTCCGGCGTCCCCCGGAGAGTCCGATCGGACGTTTGCGGCGTACATAACCAGGGCTCGGGGGGAGCTGGAGAAGGGGTTCCAGGATCCCGCGGCAACGCGCACCCCCGCCCGAGAAGCCGCACGGAGCCCCAATCCTACCGCAGCAGCACCAACTCCGGTAATTACTGCGACGGGTATTAGCCAAGGCATGTTATGGAAAACCTCATTGGCCCTACCATACCATGGGGGAGCGAAATACCAAAAAAATCGCTTGCGCTGGGAGGGGGATTTTGGGAATACTCGGCGTAGGATCAGGAAGAGCAGAGAGCTCGGGAGGAAAGAAATGGGACTGAACAAACTGGTGCTGGGTTACTTGGTATTGGTGTTTATAGAGAGTCTGCCCGGGTGCATGGTGGAATACCGCGGGTGGGGAGGTGGAGATGGCGATATCGTACCCGATGGAGGTGTTGACGGCGATCTCGAAGAGGACGGGGATGGTGATGCGGACAGCGATGGCGACTTAGACGCCGACTCGGACGCCGACGGAGACTGTCAGGACCTCGACGGGGACGGCTTCTGCGCCGAGGAGGACTGTAATGACTTGAACCCGTACAGCCATCCTGGGGCCGAGGAGGTCTGTAACGGAGCCGACGACAACTGCAACGGCGAGATCGACGAGGGAGTCACGATGACTTTCTACGAGGACGCCGACGGTGACGGGTATGGCAACCCTCTATCACGAGCGCTTGCCTGCGCTGCGCCTATCGGATTCATCTCGAACTCCACCGATTGCAACGACGGGGACCCCACGATCAACCCCGGCGCCACCAAAGTTTGCAACGACCGGGTCGACAACGACTGCAACGGCGAAGTGGATGAGGAGCTCGGGGAGAGCGCCGGGTGTGCCGCGAGGAGCTGCCTTGACCTTCACGAACGCCGGCCAGGGCTGGGAAGCGAGGTGTACTGGGCGATGCGGGCCGATGGGATCACACCCGTGTATGTCTACTGCGACATGGAAACAGACGGGGGCGGGTGGACAGCGCTGATCAACCCAGTTGATCCAAGGCTGCCCGGCACACATCCTGACTTAGAGATGTCGTTAGCAGTCGAGGGTTATGCGCACCCCGGCTGCCCCGGAGCGATTACACACGGCACCGTGCCCGGCTGGCATACAATTTTGGCTTACCTTTGTGGCACTGCAACAATTGCGCTAACCATTTCGTCTACTTTCCCCGCCAGTGATGTGATGTTCTTAGCCACGATCCAGGGGCAGATAACGCACGCTATAACAGTTAATGGGACAGATATCCCTCCTGATACATCAACTGGTGCCTATATGCAGTGCGTCTTTTGGAACAGTAGTAGCGAGCTAGCCTACCCGGAGACGAACGAGTGTTGGAGGACGACCCTTGATTCGGCTCCCCATCTCGAGCTTGGGGTACTTGGGGGGGAGGGGCTGACGATGAGCTTGTCTTCCGGCCCGAGCTGTAGCCCGGACTGCTTGCACGGCACGGGGATGAACGTCGCACGGTTATTCGTGCGGTGAGCGGCAACGTCCGACCGAGAAAGAAAACGCCACCCGTACCCATCTACCTCTTGCTTGTACCACTACGCCTTGGTATCCTCAGGTCATGGCAGAGAATTACATCATAAATAGCTGTTTTTTGGACACTGATCTGCTCGAACGCCATATACGCCGTATACGCTCCTTCTTGGACCTTTACGCCAAAGGGTGTGACACTACAAATTCAACTGTGGTAAAGTGGGGGCGCCGTGCCGTTAATGAGGGTTGGTGGTGGTATGGCTGCGAGGGCAAGCAAGGTAAAGAGCTCAAAGCCTGCATTATCCTCCGCCAGCAAGAAATCATAACGTTGTTTAAGAGCATTAAGCGTGATGGTTACAATGGCAGCATCATAAGTATCTACTTCAACAAGCACACAGGAAAAGTTAATGTCTACGATGGTTTTCACCGGCTGAGCATTATGAATTACTTGGGGATCAAAGCAGACTGTAACTGCACAATTAGCCACTACGATCCTACCCGTGAGGACATGCGCGGTGACTTTCCATTAACGGATCGGCTTAAAGAATTAAACAGCGGAGAGTATCTATATGAGCCTTGCGAAGATACACGAGTTAGTGGATGGACGGTCTGGCGCCCCGACAGCGAAGCCCGCTTAAGGGTGGTTCGTCAAGCAGCCGTTGCAGGCTCGGTCTTAGACGTAGGCTGTAGCTGTGGATGGTTTAGCCGGCAACTTGCACGAGAAGGCCGTAAGGTTACAAGCCTGGAGTTGAATAAGCAGCGCGCCGCAGTCGCAAGATACCTGGCAATCACGCAGAACACGCCAATAGAGCTGCGTGAGGTAAAGTGGCAAGCCCTTCCCCCAGACCAAGAGTTTGATAACATCCTCATGCTGTCCGTACTGCACCATGACTTCATAGGTGTAGGTGCTTCCCAAACCTTGCAGGATCTAGCTAAACTTCGAGGTCGCTGCAAACGGTTAATCATTGAGGTACCCCTATCAGTCAAGTCCGTGGTATGGTTGAAGACGGAGCAGGAACACCCATGGAATTTCACATTGGATGAGCTATCATCCCTGTTAACTACTGCTACAGGCATGAAAGTGCAGAACATTACCTACGTGCATCCAACACGCCCCATAATAGTCCTAGAACCCCATTAAATAGAGCTTACCGCCAGCCAGCCAGCCAGCCAGCCGGGACGCAAGATACACCCATCTGTGCCCTCCAGCTTCTCTTGACTTTACTTCGACTTTCTGTATTCTTAATCCATGGCCGAAAGAGAAAAGCTGAAACTTCGCCCGCAGTTCGTCAGGGGTGTACTCTCTCACATGGTACCGATTCCTTGCACGGCTCACTCTCTAGTTCGGAGTCGTCAAGAACACTACCTCTCGTGAGACCCTTAATAGCTGCCGTAAGAATTCTCGGTCATCCTCAACGTGCTCGATGACGTCGATTGCCAGCACCCAATCGAAGGATCGGTCGGAGTAGTCTTGAATAGCCGCCTTTTTCACCCCTGGAAGCTCGGCCACGTCGAAGCCCTCAACCCTACTTGCTTCTCCCTCCCGAAGGATACTCAGTCCATAGCCGCTTCCAGTGCCGGCGTCCAGTACGCTCTTCCCTCTAACCATCTCAGTCACATGCTGGTACCAATGTGCCTGAAACTCGTGTACTTCAATAGCCATGCGCTCGGCTAGAGGTAAATTCTCCATGGGGAAAAAGCCACCTTCGCGTCTAGGCATGGTCAATCACCATAATTTCCTACAGGGACAGGAAGTCTGCGTACCGGTCAGCCCATACAGGCCACGACCAAGCGCGCTTGATCTCCCTACGGTTCAACCAGCCCATTTTGGCTATTCGTTTGGGGTTGCCTCTAAGCTCTTCTAGCGCATGCGTAAGTGCCTCTTGAGACCGCTCAACCAGCATAATGCCAGAGTCTCCATACTCCGCAAGCATCGACTCGTGCATCTCACGGTGATTTCCTACGTCCGTTGCGATAACCGCGTGACCCGCTGCCATTCCCTCCATAACAGAGTTACTTGCTCCTTCGTATGCCGACATATTCAGAGAGACATTTCCCCGAGAGTAGAACTTTGGCATGTCGTCCATGGGAATACGTGTGGTTGAGTACTCGGCAAACACTAGAGGTATTTTCATTTTTTGGCAGGTCGGAAAGATGATGGAATAGAACCCTTTAATGTCCTTATACGGGTTGTTTCCATGATTTGCGTTTCCATTCCATGTTGCAATCAGCCTGTTGCACCCCGCTACTGCTTGCGGAAATCGCTCCATGTCAATCGGGTTTGTCAAGTAGCAAACAGGTGTATTTCCCACATGGTCTATCCCCTCAAGCCCATTGCGTGTAACCACCGCAAACTTCTGATACTGACGAACTACGTTTAGCTCCCGCTCACCTATACGCTCACGGTTTTCTTCTGGAAAGAAATACTGTGAGCGCAGTGCCCCAATCATTCTCCCTTTCGGAACATAGCGCTCTACACCCCAACGATGATAAGGCATGTAGATAACGTCATACGGCTCCATACTTGGAACTGTTGCACGGTCGGCACCCCAATCCTCAATGTAGGCAAAATCAAAGTCGAAGCGGTCCCCAAGGTACTTGGCCATGTCATGAGCATTGCGGTCAAACGCCCACCTTCTCACGTCAGACACCAACAATATCTTGGGTTTTCCCGTACTTGCTCTTTGCTCCCGCCGCACACAAGCGCCTATCATCTCCTTCACCCAACGTGACGAGCTTTTACGCTTTTTCTTTCCCCGTACAGTAACAGGAAAACCCTTGAACGGATCAACCTCGAACCCCGCCTGGGCAAACCAGCGTTGAACCTCGTCTACCGTATGACAACTTCGGTACTTTGTTGCATGCCAAGCATATATGTCCGAGACGCGCTCAGCGTCATCAGTGCTGTTAGACACGCGCAAAACCTGCTGCAGCGGTCCCCAAACCCCGTGGTATAAGTCACGCAAGGAACCAGCGTGCTTATGGATGATTTCGTAGAGCTGTTCAGGCAAGACTGCCCTGGCCAGATCACGCATAAATTCCAAGGGACCCCGTAGACCGTCAGAGTTAACGGGGGCGCTCCGAAGCCACACCGCAAGCTGTCCTCCGACCTTCACCACGTCTGCTACCTGGTTGAACGCACGCTGTGCATCCGCTGACGTGTGAAGTGATCCAAGAGCGTAGGCCAAATCGAACGACTCCGGTTCTACTTGATCCAAACAGAGCAGGTTATCTTGGACAAAAGAGATCGGGCAGATGCCCTGGGCGTTCTCTGCCCCTGCTCGTGCAGCTTTGATAGCGTCGGGGCTGGAGTCAACGCCAACAACCCTTCCTGCCGCGTGCGCAGCGACTAACACATAGCTGCCGTTACCGCACCCGTAGTCCAAAACGGACTTTCCTTTCAACCCTCTTGGCCCCCAACCCGTTATGCGCCAAAGCGTTTCCGCTGCGTTTTGTCGTTGCTCGGGAGACCACGCCCAACGATAGTCCATGGCTAAATCATACCCTCCAGTCTTGCTCTTACATCCTATCCGACCCCCATGTCCTGGCTAATGGGCTAGCCATGCGACCACTCTACCACCGCATATGCTCCCCTGCAATACCGGTTCATGGTATGACGTCGGCTGAAACCGGTCGATATGCTTGATGATGCTCTCACCGATGACGCGCCCGAGTTCCACCGGCACCGCGTTGCCAATAAGGTGCCCGAGCACCTTAAATCAAATGGGATCCCCGTCGCGTACAAAGGAGTGCCCGAACCTGCCGTTTCCGAATCCATAGAACTGCGTGGTCAGCGTCGGCGCCGGCTCGTCGTACTTCATGCGACCGTATACGCCGGGGTACGTCTTGCCCGTCCTCTTCCTGTGGCACTCGGCAACGAGGTGCTTCAGCCAATCCCGCCACGTGCCACCCGGCTTTGAGTGCTGCGGGTTCGTGCAGCTTGATCTCACCGTGAAGTGACGCGAGGAGCACCGTGTGGTAGCGGCGCTGCGGCAGGCCGTACCTCGCGCAGTCGATGATATCGACCCAGACCTCATAGCCGAGGCGCTCGAGCGTGGCTTTGAAGTTCTTGAACACCGAGTGCTTCGTAGCGGTGGGCGCGTTTTCCATCATGACGATGTCGGGCATCGTTGCCTCGACGGTGTTACCATCCTCTTCCTTCTGGTAGCAAAGGACGCAGTTTGAGAACGGCTGGCGGGGTGCGCAGCCCACGAGGACACACACCTTGGCGTCGCCGAACCACTTCTGGATCTCCGACGCCTCCAGCGTGGTGACGTCGCACCTGTGGAACGCGATCCCCTCGTGGTTCACTGTGTATGGGTGCTCGTATGCGCCATTGAGCAGGATGCGCCATTGAGCAGGATGCGCCATCGAACGGGATGCGCCATCGAGCGGAATGCGCCATCGAGCGGAATGCGCCATGCAAGTCAAACATCTTATTCAATCTGCGCGCCCGTTATGCTAGAGTAGGGACGTGAACAGGGCTCAAGGTAGAACTCCAAGGAGATGATGGCATGCGACCAGCCCAGATCAGACCCAGTAAAAAGCGAAGCTCCTCCCCCAACCCAGCTAAGCAAGGGGGCCATTGGGCCTATCAACTAGGCTGGGTCTGGGGCAACCAAGACCAGGGGGCGCGCTCGGTCGAGTCCCTCTGGAAGAACGCTAAGGCCCATGTGCTCAAAAGCGCCCGGGGGCTGTTCGAGGCAGGCATTGCCGGGGGGTCAAAAGCTCCGGTAGGGACACCACCCCCAACTGAGCTGTCGGTTGCAGGCGCCGAAGCTAAAGCTGAGGCTGAGCCCAAGCCTGAGGCTGAACAGGCCGTCGCGACT
>Ga0210051_1000362_pt1 | contig 40616 bp, 36 predicted proteins | sample CryGey092014_all_FD_185464 | JGI IMG/M metagenome (GOLD analysis project Ga0210051, IMG submission 185464) | Groundwater microbial communities from aquifer - Crystal Geyser CG23_combo_of_CG06-09_8/20/14_all (SPAdes) (version 2) | ecosystem: Environmental > Aquatic > Deep subsurface > Groundwater...
ATTTGATTAAAGATGATTTATTTCAAAGTATAAAAGATAGAGAAGCAGTTGATGGAATAATGGGTGGGATTAGAAAATCTGATGTATTAAAAATTAAAATCCCTCTTCTCCCTCTTGAAATACAGGAGCAGATTGTTTCTGAATTGGACAGCTATCAAAAAATAATCGATGGTGCAAAACAAGTTGTGGAAAATTACAAACCAACCTTCAAAATTGACCCTGAATGGGAAATTATAGAATTAGATAAGATATGCAAACTTGAATATGGATATTCAGAATCAGCAAAAAACAATGGCGAATATCGGTATATTCGTATAACAGATATTTCTGAGGATGGGTTGTTGAAATATGACGAAATTAAATATGTAAATCTTAACGAAAAATCAAAGAAATATATTTTAAAAAAGGGTGATGTTTTAGTTGCTCGAACGGGTGCTACATATGGAAAGACTTTATATTTCGATGAAGAGATTAAAGCTATTTTTGCAGGATATTTAATAAGGCTTAATTTTAGAAAAGAACAAATTAATAGTAAATTTTATTGGATTTTTTCACAAAGCTCAAATTATAGGAAGCAAAAAAATGAATTGGTACAAGGAGGAGGGCAACCTCAATTTAATGCAAATGTTATTAAACATATTAAAGTTCCTCTTCCTTCTCTCGAAATACAAGAGAAAATTGTTTTTAAAATTATAAAAGAACAAAAAGTTATTAATGCCAACAAAGAATTAATTACGATTTTTGAAAATAAAATTAAAGATAAAATCGCAGAAGTATGGGGGTAAATAAAAAAGGAGATGCCTTTTAAATATTTGATTACCTGTGATAACTAGATAAATTTAGTCAGGTGAGAAAGAGTTTTGCCTTAATAAAAAATCAAAAAATAAAAGAGGTTTATAGAGAAATTATAATGCAAAATTTTATAAAATATATTATTAAAAATATTTTAAAAATTACTTCTATTTTACTTCTATCAATATTTTTTGTATTTCTGATTTTTCCTGTATTATTTCAATTAAACTTTATTGATGGTTTATTAAACAAACCCTTAACAAATCATTTAATAGCAATTACTGCTCTTATTCTATTTTTTCTTATACTTTCATGGAAAAGAATTCAAGAACTATTTCAGAGGTATAAAAATACTTATAATTTAAAAGAAACTTCCTTGATTTGGGTAGATTATATAGTTTTGTTTATTTTTTTTAGTATTTTATTGATTATCTTATTTCAAAATAAATACACCACCAATGTTTCATATAAATTTTGTATTTTTCTATTAGTTAATTTATTTTTCGTACTAATTTGGATTTTATCAAGCTATTATTGGAAAGATAAAAGAGAAAAACAAACTATATTAAATAAAGATAAATATTCACTCTTTGATGAGCCTATTCAATTTATGGAACAGGATTTATTGGGTAGAGAAAAATTTATTGAAGATTTAGAGAAAGAGATTAAAAGTCTTCCTTTTGAAAATTCTTTTATTTTTGGACTTTATGGAAGTTGGGGAGAGGGTAAAACTTCAGTTATTAATTTATTAAAAAATAAATTTAAGGAGAGCAAGGATTATCTAATTGTAAATTTTGACCCTTGGAATTTCAAAGGCGAAGAAGCAATTTTAACTGCCTTTTATAATAAAATAGAACAATCTCTCAGTCAAAAGTTTATTTTTCCTGGGTTTAAAAAAACATTTCTGAAGTATCGAAATCTCATTTCTATGGGACTATCTCAAACAGGAATTACAATAAATTTTTCGGATACTAAAGAGTCTATAGAAGAAATTAGACAAAGAATCGAATCATATATAGCACAGACCAAAAAGAAAATTATCATCTTTATAGATGATATTGACAGACTTCAACCAAATGAGATTTTACTTGTTTTTAAACTAGTGTAGTGCGTCATAAATAACTTGACATTTAAAAGGATATATGTTATGCTTATTTCAAATGAACATATCAGAACGTATTATTTTAGATCCTCAAGAACAGGCAACCATCCGACTCTGGGCTCACGGGAAAAGCTTCCCCCTGCGATTGGTACAACGCGCCCAAATCATCCAGATGGCAGCCGATGGAATCTTCAGCCACGACATAGCTTGTCGCCTGGGGATTTCCCGTCCTACGGTTCAACTCTGGCGGCAGCGTTTTTTGTCCCTCCGCTGCGCCGGGTTGGAAAAGGATGCGCCCCGTTCCGGTCGTATCCCCAAAATTTCGAAAGCGAAAATCAAAGCGGTGGTCGAAGCCACTCTAGAGACCACGCCTCCCCAGGCGACGCACTGGAGTACGCGAACCATGGCCAAAGCTCAGGACTTAAGCGAAGCAACCATACGTCGGATATGGAAGCAACACCACCTGAAGCCACATCTGGTCAAAACCTTCAAACTCAGCCGCGACAAGCACTTTGTCGAAAAGTTGTACGACATCGTTGGATTGTATCTGAATCCTCCGGACAAATCGCTGGTTCTCTGCGTGGACGAAAAGAGTCAAATCCAGGCCCTGGACAGGACCCAGCCGGGTCTGCCGCTAAAGAAAGGCCGCTGCGGAACGATGACTCACGATTACCAACGCCACGGCACGACCACCTTGTTTGCGGCCTTAAGTATGCTGGACGGCAAAGTTATCGGCGACTGCATGCCGCGTCATCGACACCAGGAGTTTATCCGTTTCCTCAAGCAAATAGATGGAGAAACCCCCTTCGGACTGGATCTTCATTTGATTGTAGACAATTACGGTACCCACAAACACCCGCGAGTGAAGTCCTGGCTCAAACGGCATCCCCGGTTCCATCTACACTTTACACCAACTTCCAGTTCCTGGTTAAATCTGATCGAACGCTGGTTTCGCGAGATCACCGACAAACGGATACGACGCGGTTCTTTTCAAAACGTCTCCGCCTTGATCAAAGCTATCAAAGACTACCTGGAAAATCACAACCAAAATCCAAAGATTTTCATCTGGAGCGCTCCGGTGGGGCGTATTTTGGCGAAGATCGCCAAATGTAAAGAAGCGTTGGACGCACTACACTAGTACGTCTTAGTTCAAATTTCAAAAATACAATTTTACTATTATGTCTTGACCCAACTATAGTACAAGGCTATCTTAAGGATAATTTGAAAATGGATCCGGAATTCTTGGAAAAAATCATACAGAAACCAATCCCATTACCGGCAATTGAACAGCAATATATTGATCAGTTTTTAGATAATCATATAGAAAAACTTTTTGATGAATTAGTAATTTCCAAAGAAAGAAGAGAAAAACTTAATAAAACTTTTTCACTTATTTATCAGACACAAGTCAAAAAAATATTTAAAACATTGCGTCGCGTAAAAAGATATCTAAATGGCTTACGTTCAACGCTTCCGCCGATTAAGAATGAAGTAAATTTACATGATTTTTTAATTCTGGAGGTAATAAGGGTTTTTTACTCCAGGATATATCACGATATTTGGCATAATCCTTGGTTCTATATCCCTTCAAAATGGAGTACTGAGATTTATTTTTTATCTCCCTTTGCTTATTTAGAAGCAAATAAAAAATATAAGTTGATTAATGAACATATTAATGAGTTTATTAAGAATGAAAAAGAAGGAGAAGTTATAAAAGAATTATTAAAGGATATATTTTTCATTGAAGTGAAAAATGCTCTAAGCGGTGGTGGAATAGAATATGGTAGTGATATGGCAGCAAGTTATAGGGCAGAAAAAAGAATTACCCATCCAGAGTCTTTTAGAAAATATTTTATGTTAAAAGTACCATCATCGGATATATCCGATGATTTTATAGAAATAACTTTAGATGCATGGCTTTCAACAGAAAACGTAAAAAAAGAAAATGTAATTTCTAAAACAATATTTGAACTTCAAAAAAAATCAATACTTTCGAAATTTTTCAATAAACTTAAGGTATTTATAGACAGAATACCAAAAGAAGCGATTTATGAAATAATAAGAGTTATATATAAAAATGCAGGTAAGTTTTCTATAAAAGGTGAAGGAAGTATTGGAGGTTCTGAATATCACAATTCAATTAGTCTTTTGCTATTGCTTGTTAATGACAAAATAGAAAAAGATAAAATACAATCTGTTTTAGAAGAAGTTGTTATGGATACCCAATATCTTCCATTTGCTGTTCTTATAGTTCATTTATGTCAAAGAAGAGGGGGTGGGTTATTTCATAATATTTATGAATCAGTAAATCTCGATAAATTGCAAAACGAAGTTGCTAACCGATTGAAAAAATACTTTGTTGATGAAAAAAGAGATATATTTGAAGAAATTACAGAAAAAGATGGAGGATGTATTTTTGTATTATATCAATGGGGAAGTAATTGGGAAATATTTAAAGGAAATAATAATAAAATTGTAAATAAGTACGTTTTGTCACTTATTGGGGATGATGCCAAAAAGTTTGTTAAATTTCTTATGTCTCAAAAGGGTATTACATTTTCAGATGACACGGTTTTTAGTTTAAAAGAAATTAACCGAATTTATAGTATTGCAGATTTAAATAAATTAGCAGAAAAATTTAAAGATGATCCTACTTTATCCAGTAAAGAAAAGGAAACAATAGAAATATTTTTAAAGACATATAAAGATTTTAAAAAAAATGAATAACTTAAAAGAAAATTTACTTCAAATTTTTACATTTGATGTAACAGGAAGTTGTTTTATCACATTAAAAAAAGAATAAGAATTTAGCGAAGAGAGGAAAGCATGATAATAGGTAAGATATATGATTTTTTAATACTTCATTTTATTGAACCTCTTGCTAAATTAAATAATTTTCCAAATATAATTCAAGGGATAGGATTAGCCCTATTAACCATTCTAATTCCTTTAGCTATAGCAGTTTTAGCGGATATATATCAAAAGAGAAAGGATAAGGAAAAGGAATTTGTATATCTAGATCTCCATGTTATTTTAGATAATGTTTTTAATATTAAATTACTTATTTTATCCGTTTTTTTAATATTTCTTCCAATGTTTTTTTGGGAAATTCTAACAGGTCTATATAAATTGATTGCTGTCCCTTTTATTTTTATTGGTATAATATTACTTGTAAATATCATATTCAAAGTTTCTCATTGGGTTAAGGGAAATATATTTGAATTTAGATTCTCTTATTTGCGAAAGTTAAATAGATATAATGATCTTGAAATTGTATGGAGCTCTATATGGCAAGTTAAAAATATAAATATTCACAACGAACAAAAATTTTGTAATTTATTTTTTTCAAAAATTGATCAGTTGATAGAGTCACCAAAAAATAGTTTTAAAATCACTTCTCAGCTTCTGAATGATTTTTATAATTTTATAAATGGACGCTCAATTACATTATTAGCAGAACTAGAAATCACTTTGCCCAAAATTTTAGAATGGCATTTTAAGATGTGGCAAAAAAAATATACATATTTTATCAAAAAAGACAAAGTAAAAGAGTTGGGTAGTTTTAGTCAAATCTCAAGAATATTAGATTTTATTTTAACCAACATAGAAGAACGTTCTTTAAAAGGAATAGAAGCTTTTTCTTTTTTTAATCATTTTAGAAGGCATGTAGAAAATTATAAGAAAGAATTTATTGAGAGTGATAAGAAACATTATTATATTAGTTCTTTATTTAACATTTTTTACCGAGTGTTTTTTAAAAATATAGCAAAATCTTCGGAAAGCGATTCTATTTGGGAGAATTGTTTTCCAAAAGAATGGAAGATCACTAAGAATAATCTAGAGAACAAGGAAAATATTATATCAAAAATATCATTAAATGAATTTTTACATTGGACTCAAATGAGAATGTGGAAATTGGAAGAAAACTTCGATAGGGATTTAGATGAAGTATCAAGAAATCTTTTTCCAGACGTAGAACCTATTTTATGGAGCAGGATTTTAATTTTTATTTTCTCACCGCATGGTGACAATAGAATGAAATTTGTTTTAGAACGATCGTGGACTTTTGGTTCTATGGGGAGATTTAGAACATATTCTGGAGATATTGAAGCTAGCAAAGAAGAATCTAGAAGAAAAATGGATGAAGCAATGCAATTAGCAGAGGAAGCGGAGAAGAAAAACACTTTTGAATTAGCTTACTTATTATTTAAAGAAAATTTTTCAAAAGAAAATTTAGAGAAATATATTAAATCGCTACAAGAGCTTAAATATAAGGAAAATTCCGAAAAAGAAAATAAAAGATTGGAGCTCCTAAATATTTTTAATGAGATGATGAAACTCTCATGACAGGTGAAAATGTTATAGGTAAGGTTCCTCTGACAATAGAATATTAAAAGAATAAATTTGTACACGTCAATGGATGTGGAATCAAACTTCACAACTTCACAAAATCTAAAACGCAGAAATGCAAATTTGTGAAATCTAACAAAATGACTCCTTAAATAAAAGTATTGCTGAATATCAACAGAAATTGAGGTGATTCTATGGGTATTTTACTTGAACCGGGAGATATCTTCCTTACACGAGGTTATGGTTTAATAAGTAAAGCAATTCGCTTTTTCACCAGGTCTATAGGCGAAAAACGAACCAAGGTCAATCATGTTGGTTTAGTTGTTCAAAGAGGTGATATGAAAACTGCCATAGTAGTAGAGGCGCTATATAAGGTAATGCACCATAAACTTTGGTCTCAATATGGCTCACCCAAGAAAGATTTTGTAGCCGTCTATCGCGCTACCAATCTTACAGCAGAACAAGTCAAAGATATTGTTGATGAAGCCGAAAAACAAGTTGGCAAGAAATATGGCTATTGTATGATTGTCGCTCATTTAAAAGACTGGCTATTTTTGGAATATATCTCTTTAGACGATTGATTCCTGGTAATAAATACCCGATATGCTCATGGGTTGTGGCTGATGCTTTTGCGAAGGTTGGTAAGGATTTTGGTGTTGAGGTAGGCATGGCAACCCCAGATGATATTTGGGATTTTATTGAAAAAAACACAGAAAAATATAAAGAGATACATCCACTCAAACTGTTGAGTCAGGAATAATGTAGTTTTCACATTTGACATAAAATTACACTAAGTAGAATAATATATAAGACATTTGGAGTTGTTCTCTGAAAAACAGTCAGCTTTCCTTTCCGTAGGAACAGGGTTGTTCCTATTTATGAATTGAAATTTTGTGTTTTTATTTTTGACAAAAAGAAGTTATTTTTTTATGTAAATATTTTTGGCTAACAAGTGGCTGAAGTCGAACTGGTAAATCTGCTGCCTTCTTCTTTGTTAACTGCTTAGCCGTATCGTTAGTCTATAAAAAATACATATAAAGTATCAATATTTAGGTATTTTTGTTACTTTAAGTATAAAATACTTGAAATTGAGGTAAAAATGTTGTATTATAGGTATGCGGATTTTAAAAAAGCATGTGAGAATGATAAAAATAAACCAATCAAGGTTGATGCTTATGAATTTACATCTATGTATAAATTGGGGTATATAGCATTTATGCATAATGATGAAACCAATAAATGGCTTATTAAATCTTTTCATTTATCTAGTAATAGAAATATGACAATATATCTTGCCATGGAGAAAGCAGGTCTAATTAATAAGTTGGAGGAAGAACATGAATAAACAGAGATGTCCAGCATGTGGCTCTATAGATATTATAGACGAGAAAAAAAGTATTTTAATAAAGGAACCTTTTGGAGGTCAAAATAATATTGAAATACATGAAAATATATGTTCTTTATGTGGATCTCGAGGTGATTTTTTTAACCAGAATGAAACTTTAATAGATGAAACGATTAAAAAATTAAAACAAAAAAGTATTGAGAATATTCTAAATTATTTTATCGATAGTAAAATGAGTATGTCATCAATTGAACGAGCATTAGAAATACCTCAACGAACACTTACTAAATGGAAAAATAGAACTAATGTGCCTTCTTCTGCAGGCATTGCTTTAATGCGATTTATTAAACTGTTCCCATGGTTGTTAGAAGTAGCAGAAAATAAATATGATTATAATGAATCTCAGAAAATACATATAAATGCGGCAATACAAAAATTGCTGCCTGAAATAGATTTTTGCAAGGAAGATTTCGTTGAGGCTGGTGGTATAGTAGCAACATCCGGATCTGCGCTTTTCTATAAGTATTATGAGAAAAAGGATATGAATAACCAAGAAAAAATATATAACGAAGTCACGCTTATAACAAACACAGAATAGAGGAGATTAGAAATGAAATTATTGGATTTTATTATTTGTGATGATATTAGAAACGAATTAGGGAACAAACACTCTCTGATGGGTATTTATGATGATTCTATTGAGTTCCAAGTAACTCCGGATAATCAAAATACGTGGCCAAAATTATTAAGAATTGGGATATATGCAAAAGTAAAAACTGAAGACGATGAGGAAGTATTTAAATTTAAAATACGGATGAAATACAATGAAAAAGAAACAGTATTAGTTGATAGTGTTTTACCCCAACCGAGAATTAAAACTTTAAAAAAAATAAATATCGCATTTGTCCATAGTGCTTTCAAATTTGAAAACCCAGGAAATATTACATTTTTCTTAGATTTTTATAATCAAAAAAAAGAACTTATAGCTACACTTTCTCCAGAATTTGTAATTAGTGTTAAGGAAAAAGTAATACAATAGTAGTCTAATATTTCGTAGGAATAGTTGGTGTGTTTAAGATATAGAGCTGCCTCAATGGTTTGTTACGGGGATAGATGTCCTAGCTCAATAATTCGGTAACTTTTTCAAACTTTTTTTAAGGGGTATGATAATCTAATCCCACATTTTCTTATAAATAATTATATTCATACGACAGAAGGACTCGGTCTTTTAGTGCAAAGAAATACTTGAATTACTGCTGGAGTTTACACTCACGAAAGTGGGTGCAGGAATGACATAGGAACCTTTATTTACAAGGGTTTTAGAAAATAATGGGGACAGGCTTTACTTTTTGTCTGGCACTAAATGCGGGAGGACAAAAGAAGACTGTCCCCATTATTTTTAAATTTTCATGCATTTGGAAAAATTTGAGAACCTTAATTTTATTCAGGAAGGAGAACTATGAGTAAAATTTTTAAAATAAATAGAAAAATTGTTTTAGTAATTTTTATTGTCCTTGATTTATTCTGCATTGCCATGGGGATGGGAGTTCCTATCTTTTGCATTTTGTTCGGGTTTCCTATGGGATGGTATATCGCAAAAAGAATAACTATTAACCCAGAAAATATGAATATTATTTTTAGGAAAATTTTCGTTTATGCCATTATCACTTCATTTTTTACTTTTTTTATAATGAGTATTATATGGGGGAATACTATTTCCATGCTCTTCATGCTCTTTAATCCAAGTGCTGACTTTAAGAATTTTGGAATTCCACTAATCCTTTATGATCCGAAATTAAGCTTTATAGGATGGTTAATTTTAATGATATTTATATCTCCCTTCTTACAATTATTAACTACAATTTTTGCTGCTTATTTAACTTTATTAAGGTGGTCAAGGAATATTAGCTACCATTTGTAATTTTTTTACCTGATCCTATTTCGCCTATTGACGAGATTATATTTTTATATTATAATGTTTTTCATTCTAAATATTTGTATAAGAAATATATTTATCCAAAGTATATTAGGAATAAGGAGGGAAATGATAATGTCCGAATTTGAAAGCAGTTCTAAAATTATTAACCTGATTAGAAACCTCAATAAATCTATGAGGCATAGGTTTCATGATTTTATGCAGGATTCAGGACTTACCTTCCCTCAACTTTCGGTAGTATCAACTTTAACTAAAAATGGAGAATTAAAGGTAAGCGTACTAAGTGATAAGATAGGGTTGTCTGATAGCACCGTCTCAGGAATCCTGGATAGACTTGAACAGAAAAATATCATTAGACGTGAGCGCAACCAAGATGACCGACGAGTAGTAAAAATCGCCTTGACCGAGGGAAGTCAGAAATTTTGTAAAGACTTTCATAAGAGAGCAGAAGAGCATTTTAGTAATTTACTTAAAAGGCTTTCCGAACAGGAAATAAAAGATATAATTAAAGGTCTGGAAACTCTTAATAGCGTACTCTCTAATGGCGAACACCCTATATAAAATAAACCTAAAATAAAAAATCATACTAGGAGATAATTTTATGAAACAGATAAGCACTAGACTGGGAGAACAAAAAATAAGTAAACTTTTACTAAATTTATCTTTACCGGCAACTGTTGGCATGTTGGTAAATGCCTTATACAATCTGGTTGATACCATCTTTGTGGGAAGAGGCGTAGGAGCTATTGCTATTGGGGGATTAACCGTAGCCTTTCCTATTCAAATGATAATTATGGCTTTTGCCATGATGATAGGAATTGGTGCAGCCTCTGCCATATCCAGGAGTTTAGGGGAAAAGAATATAGAAAGAGCAGATTATGTTGCCGGCAATTCCTTTCTTTGTGTAATTATCTTGAGTGCCATAATTTCTGCCCTTGGTCTTATCTTTACCGAACCAATGTTAAGAATTTTCGGTTCAACAGAAACTATCTTGCCTTATGCTAAAGATTACATCAAGATAATACTTTGGGGTAGTATTTTCTTTTCCTTTGCTATGTCTTCTAATAATTTAATCAGAGCCGAAGGTAATGCTAAAGTAGCTATGGCCAGCATGCTCATCGGTGCAATATTGAATATCATCTTAGACCCCATATTTATATTTATCTTTAAATTAGGGGTTAAAGGCGCTGCCCTGGCAACTATTATTTCTCAATTTATTTCTTTTCTCTATATATTAATCTATTTATATAGTGGTAAAAGTTCATTAAAAATAAAATTACACCATCTAAAACCTAAGATAAATATTATAAAAGAAATATTTGCCATAGGATCTGCTGCTTTTTCCAGACAGATTAGTGGGAGTGTAGTAGCCATCGTGGTAAATAACTCTCTGAGGGTTTTTGGCGGAGATATAGCCTTGATAATTGTTGGCATGCTCCAGCGGATAACTATGTTTATGTTTATGCCCTTATTCGGGGTAATACAAGGAATGCAGCCCATAGTAGGCTTTAATTATGGAGCGAAAAAATATGATCGGCTAAAAGAAGCGGTAAAATTAGCGCTTATTACCGCTACTGCCCTGGCCACTTTTAGCTGGCTGATAGTAGAGCTATTCCCGGCTGCGATTATAAGTATATTTACTACGGATACGGAAATAATTACTAAAGGTTCTATAGTAATTAGGATAGCAGTTTCGATGATACCATTTATCGGTATACAGATAGTAGCTGCTGGCCTATTTCAGTCTTTGGGAAAGGCAGTCCCTTCTTTGGTATTATCTTTACTTAGGCAAGTTTTGCTCTTTATTCCATTAGTTATTATTTTACCAAGAGTTTGGGGATTAGGAATTATGGGGGTTTGGATTGCCTATCCTGCTGCCGATATTTTGTCAGCTATTCTTACTGTCTTATACTTAAGAAGTGAGTTAAAAAAGATGGATTTCTGGTTTGATAGTAACCTGGTTAGAGAGGAGTTATCTAATTTAACTTAACAAGGAGATAATAGATGTTTTTACCCACTAGCAGAGAAGAGATAAAAAGATTATCCTGGAAAAAATTAGATATAATTATAGTAACCGGGGATACTTATCTAGATAGCCCCTATATTGGCGCTGCAGTTATAGGAAAGGTACTATTTGCGGCAGGCTACAAAGTAGGTATTATCGCCCAGCCAGATTTAAATAGTGAAATAGATATAACTAGACTGGGAGAACCGGCTATATTTTGGGGAATCACTGCTGGTTCAGTAGACTCGATGGTGGCAAATTATACTGCTTTGAAGAAAAAGAGGAGAAAGGACGATTTCACTCCCGGAGGAGAAAATACTAAAAGACCTAATCGGGCAACCATAGTTTATTGTAATTTGATAAAAAAATATTTTAAAAATACTAAACCACTTGTTTTAGGTGGAATAGAAGCGAGTCTGCGCCGGATAACCCATTATGATTATTGGGATGATAAAATAAGAAAATCCATACTCTTTGATTCGAAAGCAGATATTTTAATCTATGGTATGGGAGAAAAATCTGTTTTGGAGCTGGCCGAAAAATTAGAATCTGGTGAAGATTTTAAAAAGATCAGAGGTTTATGTTATATCTCTCCTCAACCCCAAGAAGGTTTTATAATTTTACCTTCTTATCAAGAAGTTCAAGAAGATAAACAGAAATTTATTACTATGTTTCACGACTTTTACCTAAATAACGACCCTCTAACCGCTAAGGGTCTCTGTCAAAAGCAGGATAGTAGATATTTAATTCAAAATCCACCTAATTATCCTCTATCTCAGAAAAGACTTGATCAAATCTATGATTTGGATTATGAAAGAGAAGTTCATCCTTATTATAGAAAAGATGGTTCGGTAAAAGCTCTTGAAACTATAAAATTTTCTATTCCCACTCATCGAGGTTGTTATGGCGATTGCAATTTTTGTTCTATAGCGGTTCACCAGGGTAGAACTATTCAGCAAAGAAGCGAAAAGTCTATTTTAAAAGAAGTGAAATTACTGGCTTCAATGAAGGATTTTAAGGGATATATTTTAGATCTAGGTGGACCTACCGCAAATATGTATGGAATAGAATGTCAAAAGAAATTAAAATTGGGAAGTTGCCCGAATAAGAGATGTTTATATCCTCAGATTTGCGCGAATTTACAAATAAATCATCAGGCACAGATAGAAATTTTAAAAAAAATAAGAAAAATTAAAGGAATAAAAAAAGTATTTGTTGCTTCAGGGATACGCTATGATATGTTATTGGAGGATCAAAAATATGGAGAAGAATATTTACGCGAATTAATTAAGCATCACATCTCCGGGCAACTTAAAATTGCTCCCGAACATATTGAAGATAATGTCTTAGAAAAAATGGGTAAACCTGACCAGGGATATTTAAAAAAATTTAAAGATAAATTTTTCCAGATAAATAAAGAACTGAAAAAGAAACAATTTTTAACTTATTATTTAATAGCTGCTCATCCAGGTTGTAAAGAAGAGGATATGCAAAGATTAAAAAAATTTACTTCTCAAGAATTAAAGATTAATCCAGAACAGGTACAGATATTTACTCCCCTTCCATCAACCTATTCTACCCTGATGTATTACACGGAAATAGATCCTTTTAACCAAAAACTAATTTTTGTAGAAAAGAATTTAAAAAAGAAAGAAAGACAGAAAGAAATTGTGGTAAAATAAAAAGGATACTGCTAAAAAATTGCGCAGTATTTTTAGATAAGAGTGTAAAAAAGTAACACTATTAAGAAAAAATAAATTAACCAGATAATATAACGAATAAAAATAATTCTATAAATAAGATAAAAAAATGTATTGTATAATAAGGTTTTATTTTAATAGAATTTGACTATTTGATAAATTTCTACCAAATTAAAAAAAAGATATTGTCATTGTTTTCTTAATTGGCATAATAATTGCTTTAATATATTATATAGGTATAGGTAAATATTAGTTAAAGCATAATATTAAAAATTTAAATTAGGAGGGTGTATCTTTTTATGATTAAAAATATAGTAAAAGGCATAACATTGTTTTTGGTTATATTTTTTATTTTTTCTGGTATAATATTTGGCGCAGAACCAACACCGCCAACAAAACCAAAAGAAATAGATCTTTCTCTGGCAGTTAATTTAGCCTTAACTGATAATTTAAATCTAAAGATAGCTAATTTAGACTTAGAAAATGCTCAAATAGATTACGAAAAAACTAAAGCAAGCAATCTACTGACTTCATCGCGGTATATACAATTGCAGGGAGACTTAGGCTTGCTGCAGGCCAAGGATAATTATACTCAAACCAGAAATCAGGTAATTGTTGATGTAGTGCAAAAATACCTTCAATTAAATCAAGCTAAAAAAAATATAATGGTTACAGATAAGAAAGTAGAATTGGAGAAAAAGTTATTAGAAGAAATAAAAGCTCAAGTTCAATCTGGGCACAAAGGAAATTTAGATCTTCTTCAACAAGAAAACCTATATCAAAATGCGGTCTTTAATTTAGAGAAAGCCAATGACGATTATGATCAGTCTTTTAAGGAATTTAAAGTAGAATTAGGAGTAGTTAATCAAGGCGAAGAAGAATTGGTTTTATCGGTAATAGATTCTCCTCAAGTGTGGGAAATAAGCGAAGAAGAAGCTTTAAAAAGGGCTATGGAGAATAGTTTTACTTTAGAATTAAGCAAACGTCAAATAGAATTAAACGAAGTTGACTTAGAAAGTGCGGAAGTAGCAGCAAGTCCGAAATTAGATTTGCAAAAGCTTAAAAATAATGTTGTCTTGGCTAATTTAAACTATGATAAAACTCAAAAAGAATTAAATAATTCAATTAGTAAACAATTTTATACTTATAAGCAGGCTATTAATAGTTTAGATTTAAGCAAGCAAAACTTAAATCAAGCTCAGGAAAATAATAGTATTATAGTGGAGCAGGTAAATGCCGGACTTAAAACTAAAAGTGATCTTTTATCAGCAGAAATAAATACATTGCAGGCCGAGTCCGATTTAGAATCAACTATTCTGAATTATTATAGGAGTAAATTGACTTTACAACAATTAATGGGGCAGAAGATCGAAGAAGGAGAAATTAAATGAACCTAATCAGAAAAAATAATTCATTTTTTCTTCTAACTTTAATAATAATGATAAGTTTTATTTTCATAGGTTTGGAGATAAATATTCAAGCTGAGGAGATTTCTTTACCAGATGCTATTAACTGGGGGTTAGAACAGAATTCATCCCTTCGAGTAATCAAGGATGAAATAAAAACCATAGAAAGAAATTTAGCTTTAATTGATACGGAATATGCTCCGAAAATGTCCTTGCAGGCTAATCCCATCATTGCTGGAAATTCTACTAAGGGAGGAGATAGCACTAGTACTACTACTACTACTACTGATACCACTCCCAAAATCAGTTTAGAAACATCTAAAATATTTGCTAATGGATTAATGATTAACTCAAAAATTTCGGTACAAGAAGAAGGGATCTTTGATTTAGAAAATATTTCTGAAAATATCAATCGGACTATAAGTGCTTCAAAAACTATTTATCCTCTAGTTCCTATCTTACCAGCACAAGAAAAATATAAAGCTGCTAATGAATTGCTTAAAATTAATCAAAATTTACAATGGCAGAAGGAAATTAAAAAAATTGATTTTTTAGAATCATATCTTAATCTTTTACGGTTACAGGAAAATTTATTTTTAGTGGAAACCAATTATCAGTATGCTCAAGAAGATTTAGACCGAATGTTAAAGAAAATTAAAATTGGAGAAGCAGGCGAAAAGCAAGGTCTGGAAGCGAAGATTGCTTTAAAAACGGCCGAAATAAATTTATTACAAGCCCAGAATGATTTTAATCAACAGAAGAAGAGATGGTATCTGGATTTAAATCTTCCAGAAGGAACCGAAGTGACCTTAAGAGAAGATCTACCCTTTTTAGAAGAGATAAAAAAATGGATTGAATCTTTAGAATTAAATCTGGAAGATCAGGGGAAATTAATGGCATTAGTAGTGGCTAATCACTATCAAACTAAAGCAAACCTGTTAGATCAAGAAAATGCTAAAAAAGAATTAGAATGGGATTTAACCAAAAATAAACCTCAAATTAATTTGTATGGTGCTTATGATATTAAAGATAACAGTTGGGGAGTAGGAATAGATTTAAGCTATAATATTTTTGACGGAGGAACAAAGAAATTAGAAAATGAGGCATATCAGGTTAATTTAATTAATTTAGAGGATGCTTATTTACAAACAGTAGCTGAATTGCGATTGGAATTGGTTAATTTAATTAATCTATCTACGGTAGGTAATTTAAATTTAGAGGAAAAGGTGCTGTCTTATCAGCAAGCAGAATTAGAAAAAGAATCTTACCAAATCCAATTAAAGGCGGGTTTGATTAGTGCTAGTGAATTTAAATACCAGGAGTTTAATTGGCAAGAAGCAGAGATAAATCTAAAATCTGCCCGAGATGAAGTTTTTATAGCTAAATTACGTCTGGCTCAATTTTTAGGTTTCAGAAAAAGTAGTTAAGGGGTGAAGAAAGAGATGAAAAAGAAATGGTTAATGGTGGGAGTAATTATTATATTAATTGCTACCTTTCTGGTCTGGAATAGATTTTTTAAGGTAAATAGCGATAAAGAGTTAACCGATCAAAATATTAATATCACTATCAATCCGCAAACGGTGATGACCTTAGAAAAAGGAGATCTTAGAAAGACAGTTTCCACTAGCGGCTATTTACAGCCAGTAGATGAAAAGGTACTTAGTTTTAATTTAAATGGTGAAGTTAAAGAAATATTAATTAACGAAGGTGATAAAGTTACCCAAGGAGAAGACTTGATAAAATTAGATAAAAATGAACGAGAGCTAAATTATTTAAAAATAAAAAATGCTTATGAATTGATTAAGATCAATGGTTCAGATAGTGGGATAGAAGAAACCAAATTGGATTTGACCATAGCTGCAAAAAGTTTAGAAGATACTACTCTTAAGGCTCCTTTTTCTGGTTTAGTTACTGATATTTCAGTAAAACCTGGTGATTATGTAACTCAAGGGTTGCAAGTTGCCTATTTAATAGATGACAGCAGTTATGAAATAAACGCTGCCGTTAATGAAATTGACAGTTTAGAAATAAAAAAAGAGCAGGAAGTAATTATTAGACTGGATGCCTTTCCAGATAGAGAATTTGAAGGAAGAGTAAAAGAGATCGGTTATTATACCGAAAATGTTAATGGGGTGGTTACCCTTCCAGTGGTAATCCAGGTAAATACAGCTGAACCGGAATTTAGACCAGGATTTTCTGCTTTATTAGAGATTATTGTTGATCAGGTGGAAGGTAAATTATTAGTTCCGATTACCGCGGTTTTCAATCAAAATGAGCAGTCCATGGTAGCTAAGGTAGTTGATAGTAAACCAAAATTAATCCCCGTAAAAACTGGAGTTAGTGATGGAGTTTATACCGTTATAGAGGATGGCTTAATCGAAGGAGATCAAATTATGATTAATGCTTATCAATTTGCTGGTATAAAGCCAGAGGCTAATCTATTTGGAGGAGGAATGCCTCCGGGTATGGGTGGCGGGGTTATGATAAGAAAGTAAAAAATAATAAATAAAAAATTATGAAGGTGCTTCTTAATGTTGGAAATAAAAAAAATAACCAAAGTATATAAAATGGGCGAAGTATTAGTGAATGCTTTAAGGGGAGTTTCTTTTCATATTAATAAAGGTCAATTTGTAGCCATAATGGGTCCTTCTGGCTCTGGTAAATCCACCTTGATGCATATCATAGGTTGTCTTGACCATCCTACAGAAGGAATTTTTATCATGGACGGAGAGGATATAAGTAAAGTAAATGATAATAAATTAGCTGAAATCCGAAATAAAAAGATTGGCTTTGTTTTTCAACAATTTAACTTGCTTGCACGAACTACTATTTTGTATAATGTAGAAGTCCCCTTGATTTATGCCGGAGTAAATTCAAAGAAAAGAAAAAAATTAGCCGAGCAGGCATTAGAGAATGTAGGATTAAGTAATAGATTAAAACATAGACCTAATGAGATATCCGGAGGAGAGATACAAAGAGCCGCTATTGCCCGGGCTTTAGTTAATAATCCTTTGATTATTTTAGCTGATGAACCGACTGGGAATCTCGATAGTAAAAATGGAGAAGAAATTATGAAAATCTTCAATAAATTACACCAAGAGGGGCATACTATTATTATGGTAACTCATGAATTAGAGGTTGCTAAATATGCGCAAAGGATTATTCATCTGCATGACGGTTTAATTGAGAAAGATGAGGTGATAGAGAATGTTTTTTGAAACCTTAAAAATTGCCGTTAATAGTTTGAAAAGTAATAAACTACGTACTTTACTCTCTATGTTAGGTATCATTATTGGAGTTGGAGCAGTAATTGCCATAGTTTCTATTGGTTCAGGGGCTCGAGAACAGATAACCTCCAATATTTCTAATCTAGGTTCTAATCTTATTAATATTTTTCCGGGTACCAGTAGAGGTTGGGGTGGTAGAATCAGTGCGAGTTCAGAAAATGTTTTTACTTTAAAATTAGCTGATGATATTAAAAAATTATGCCCTTCAGTAAAAAAGGTAGTACCGGTAGCCCAAGGCTCGGGTTTATTAATAGCCGGAGATGTTAATGTTCAAGCTAATATTGTGGGGACAAACGCTGATTATCAGGAAGTGAATAATTATAATTTATACCAGGGACAGTTTATAAATTCAGATGATCTTGAATCCAACCTTAATGTGATTGTACTTGGTTCACAACTGGCCAAAGACCTATTTAACAGTGAAAATCCTTTAGGGAAAAAGATTAAATTAAATTATAAAGATAAGAATTATCTTTTTACGGTAATTGGGGTTATGGAAGAAAAAGGAGGAGGATTAACTGGTGATCTTGATGACCGATCTTATATTCCAATTACCACTTATATGAAAAAATTGTCCAATTCGCGATATGTGTCCTCTTATTTAGCTCAAGCTAATTCCAGCCAGGAAGCTTCCTCAGCACTGGGAGAAATAGAGTATTTTTTAATTAAAAATTTAGATGATCAAGACAAGGAAAAATTTAGATTGCTAAGTATGGATCAAATTTTAGATACAGTAAATTCAGTTACTGCTTCTTTAAGCCTAATGTTAGGTGGGATTGCCGCTATTTCCTTGCTGGTAGGGGGAATTGGGATTATGAATATTATGTTAGTTTCAGTAACCGAAAGAACCAGAGAAATAGGGATTCGTAAAGCATTAGGAGCAAAAAGAAAAAATATAATGAGTCAATTTCTTATTGAGGCTTTAAGCTTAAGCGGTTTAGGAGGAATAATCGGTATTATTTTAGGTTGGTTAGGTGCTTATTTTATTGCTCAATTGGGGAAATGGTCTCTGGTAATTTCGCTTTCTTCGGTTTTATTAGCCTTTGGTTTTGCAGTAGCTATTGGTCTATTCTTCGGTCTCTATCCGGCTATGAAAGCTGCTAAAATGGATCCTGTCGAAGCCTTAAGTTATGAGTAAATGTGTCAGGGGACGGTTCTTTGACACGTTTATATTCCTATTTATTCCCCTCTTTTATAAAAATATTTTTAGCTATTTTTAAATAAAAAAGAGGATTTTAAAACTATTTTATAGAATATATTTAAAGAAACTATTTTAATAAAGAATTAATCAGCTATTTAAAGTAAGCAAAATGTTAGAGTTCTAACATATTAATTTAGAGGGTGATAAAAATTAAATCAAAATTAACCATAAGTTTCATATTATTAATCATTATAATAATATTTTCTTTTACTAATTTGTCTATTGATGCTCAGCGGAGTTTTGAGATAACTGATTATAACGCCCAGGTAAGGATATTAGAAAATGGTGATATGCAGGTAAGTGAAATTTTTGAGTACAGTTTTGATGGCGATTTTAATGGAATTATAAGAGACATAGGGATTAAAGGCTCGGATGGCCTGCAGTATTTTAAAGCTTCTGAATATTTCCCTGAAGATAAAGAATTAAATTATGACCAAAGTAGTAAAGGGGATATGATAACTTATAGAATTTATGATAAGTCCAATAATGAGAGAAAATTATTTTTACTTGAATATCAATTAAAAAATGTTATAAATTTGTATAATGACACCGCCGAGTTTTACTGGAAATTTTTCGATGAGTCCAATACTTCACCTATTGGACACGTTAAGGTAGAAGTGGTACTTCCAGGGGAAGTGTCTAAAGAAGAATTAAAAGTATTTGGACATGGTCCTCTCGATGGAAAAGTATCTATCCAGGAGAACAGTAAAATAGTGTATGAAGTTTATAGATTGTCTTCGGGAGAAATGGTAGAAGCGAGAATTTTATTTCCTACCAGTTTAGTACATAAGGGTCATAAAATAATTAATGAAAATAAGTTTGCGGAAATAATGAAAGAGGAATTAGGATGGGCTAAAAAAGCAGATCGAGAGAAGAATTTTAATATTCTGGGTATTTTATTAATACCACTTATCATATTATTGAATATATTCTTAGCTATACGACTTTATTTTAAATATGATAAAGAACTTAAACCAGAAGTTGAAATAGATTATTATCGTGAATTACCTCAAGATATTACCCCCGCTGTCTTAAGTAAATTGATGAGTATTCAGGGAGTTGGTACTAAAGACATTATGGCCACCTTGATGGATTTAGTGCGTAAAAAATATTTAAAAATTGAAGAGATTCAAGATAGAAAAAAGAAAGATTATAAATTTATATTAATCGAGAGTGATACCAAGAATTTAAAAGAACATGAATCATATTTGATCCAATGGCTTCTTTATTCTATTGGTGATGGAAGGAGTGTAACTCTAAAAGAAATAAAGGATTATGCTAAGTCATCTCGAACTCAGAGGAGTTTTGTTCATAATTATAATAACTGGGCGAAAAAGGTTGGTCAGGAATTTAAAAAATATAATTATTTTGGTGAATCAAAAGAAGGATTAAAAACTGCAGTCAAAGTAATTTTTATGGAATTAGGAGCAATATTTTTATTACTTGTCCTGGGAATCCTATTTAGAGTACAATGGTTTATTTTTATTCCATTACTATTTGCTGCCGGATTTACTGGTTTTGGGGTAATAGTTTATAGTGCTTTAATCAGAAAAAAGACTCAAGCAGGAGTTAACGAATATACTAAATGGAGTGCCTTTAAAAGATTTTTATTACATTTTAGTAATATGAAGGATTACGAAATTCCTTCTATAGTAGTTTGGGAACATTATTTAGTTTATGCCATCTCCTTGGGAGTAGCCGAAAAAGTTATCTCAAAATTAAAAATTATTTTAAGTAATCAAGATATGTCTTTAAGTAATTCTACCTATCTATTTTTTATGACTGATAGAAGTGGAAGATTAAATAGTAGTTTATTTAATTCTTTTGATAAAGTATTCAGTTCTGCTTTTGCCAATACCAGTACTAAGTCTTCAACCGGTTCCGGTGGTGGCTTCTCCTCCGGAGGTGGAGGAGGCGGTGGTGGTGGTGGTGGAGCAGGTGCTTTTTAAATAATTTATCAAAATGAAAAAGAGAAAGGAGTGGTTTTATGAGTTTTATAATGATTTTTCTTATTCTAATTGTATTATGGGGAGTTTTAACTTACAATAAACTAGTAACCTTAAGAGGTAGAATAGATAATTCCTGGGCTCAAATTGATGTTCAGTTAAAAAGAAGATTTGATCTAATTCCCAATTTAGTAAGCTCTGTAAAAGGATACGCCAAGCATGAGAAAGAAACCTTAGAAGAAGTAACCGCCTCCAGGACTAAGTATTTATCGGCAAAAACACCAGAGGAAAAATTGGGAGCAAATTCAGAATTAAGCGGTGCTCTAAGTAGGCTTTTTGCGGTGGCAGAAAGTTATCCTGATTTAAAAGCTAATACAAATTTTTTGGATTTACAGACCCAGCTTAAGGATACTGAGGATAAGATAAGCTATTCAAGACAATTCTATAATGACACTGCTATGAAATTTAATATAGCTATAGTTAAAGTACCTACTTCAATAATTGCTGGTTTGTTTGGATTTAAAGATAGACCTTATTTCAAAACAGAAGGAGAAGAAAGAGAAAACGTGGAAGTAAAATTTTAAAAAAAACAGGGGAAGGTTCTTTGTTCTTTTACAGTCCCCTGTTTCAGAAAAAATAAAAGTAGATAGGAGGAAATAAGATGAGTTCAAAGGTTCCAACTCGAGAAGAAGCTTATCAATTACTTACTGAATATAATAAAAGTGATAGTTTGATAAAACATGCCTTAGCTGTGGAAGGAGTTATGCGTTATATGGCCAGAAAACGGGGAAAAGATGAAGAAAAATGGGGTGTAATCGGTCTGGTTCATGACCTTGATTACGAACAATTTCCCGAAGAACATTGCCATAAAAGTGAGGAAATATTAAAAGAAAAAGGCTGGCCTGAGGAATACATCCGAGCCGTTGTTAGTCACGGCTGGGGGCTCTGTTCAGATGTTGAGCCACAAACAGAACTGGAAAAAGTTCTTTATGCCATTGATGAACTTACTGGACTGGTAGTAACTACCGCCTTAGTTCGCCCTTCCAAGAGTGTTATGGATGTCCAAGTTAAATCGGTAAAGAAGAAATGGAAAGATAAAAGATTTGCTGCTGGGGTAAATAGATCTGTTATTGAACAAGGTGCTCAAAGGTTAGGAATGGAAATAGCTGACCTTATTGCAGATACCATTGCCGGTATGCAGGAAGTAGCGGAAGAAATCGGTTTGAAAGGGGTGTACCAGGAGAAATAATTATGAAAAAATCTGAAGAAGTCAATCTGAATATTCGAAAGGCTTCCCATAAAGATGTCTCCTTAATACTCAATTTTATAAAAGATTTAGCAGAGTATGAAAAATTATCGGAGCAAGTAGTTGCTACCGAAGATATATTACAAGAAACCCTCTTTGGAGATAAATCATATGCCCAGGTCCTTATAGCAGAAATTGAGGGGAAACCCGTCGGTTATGCCCTATATTTTTATAATTACTCTACTTTTTTAGGACGTCCTGGGCTTTATATAGAAGATGTATTTGTTGCTGAGGAATATCGAGGACGAGGGGTTGCTACTGCCTTATTTAAAAAGTGTGCCCATATTGCTCAAGAGCATAAATGTAGTAGAATGGAATGGTCTGTTTTGAAATGGAATCCGGCTCGAAAATTTTATGACCATATGGAGGCAAAACCTATGGATGAGTGGGTGGTCTATCGTTTAGCCGGAGAAGCCTTAGACAAAATGGCAGAATTGTAGTCACTAAATAATCTGGTGTCATTCTCATAATCCATGTCATACTTGTAACTTATGTCATTCCCGCCCCCGCTTTCGCGAGGGTAAACTCCAGCGGGAATCTATCTTTTTCTATCATTGCGAGACCTGATTTATCAGGGCGTGGCAATCCCTCTTCCCTCCTCCCTATTCTCTTATATGTCATTCCCGTGAAAACGGGAATCTATCTACTCCCCCTTGCAGGAGGAGAACTAAACTCACACACTTCCTCCCCCTTCGAGGGGGGAGGATTAAGGTGGGGGCGATTACTCTTTTAATCTTTATTTTAAAAATATTTCTCACAAAAAAGGGATTTCTCAGAGTTTTGTCGAATATAAAAAATATAGTAATAAAAATTTACTCTAATCAAAATTTCTTTAGGGAGTTAAAATATGAATTCATTATTAAATTTTATTTCAATAGTAGCACCAATAATTTTTGCAGCTTGCCTATTTAAGCTAAAAAATATAACTATGGAAATGAAGATATGGTTATGGGCTGTCTGTGCCTTAATAATTATCTTTGATGCATATATAATAATAAAAGATAAAAAGGCCAAAGAAAAAAAGTCTAAAAGAGAAGTCCTTTATAATCGTTTATACGAAAGACAGGAATTATTTAATAGAAATTTACCCAGGACTTTGATCGATACTCTGGAAAGAAATCCCTTATTAGTAGATTCTTTCCAAACAGGTCAAAGGTATGAAAAAGAACATAAATTTAAGGAAGCCATTGAAGCATATAGAGGATGCCTGAATAAGGCCAGCGTCACAGAAGGAGACAAACTTGCCCTCAATATCCTTATGGGTAACTGTTATTACTTTTTATCTGAATGGAAAGAGGCAGAAAAACATTTTAGAGAATCATTAAATATTTTTAAAAGAGCAGAAAATAAAATTGCCAGATTGCCAGCAAAATCAGTTGCTCTTGGCAATATAGGAAACATCTACCATAACCTGGGAAAACCCGATGAAGCATTAGAATATTACCAGCAAGCCTTAGAGATTAATAAAAAGCTCGGATACGAACAAGAAATAGCCCATAATCTTAGTAATATAGGTACGGTATATAATGAATTAGGTAAACATGAGGAAGCCTTAAAATTTCAAGAAGAAGCCTTAGAGATTAACCGGAAGATTGAAGATGAACCGGGTATAGCCAATAGCTTAAATAATATTGGGGTAGTATATAATGATTCAGGCAAAACCAAGGAAGCCTTAAAATTTTATCAAGAAGCCTTAGAGATTAATAAAAAGATAGGATATGAAGAAGGAATAGCCAATGTTATTAACAATATCGGTCTTACTTACAGTAAATTAAGGGAAATCAATCTAGCCCTAAATTATTATCAGGAAGCCCTAAAGATAAATAGAAAGATAGGATATAAAGAAGGTATAGCCACTAATCTGGGAAACATTGGTCTGGTGTATATTACTTTAGGCCAGTCTAAGGAGGCATTAAAGTATTATCAGGAGGCATTAGAAGTATTTGTCCATATTAATGCTCAGCCACGAATAGAAATATTACTAAAGATTATTAAAATTATTGAGGACGAAAAAAAGGAAAAGTAAAGAATAAATTAAAACGGAGATGATAATATGTCATTAGGAATAAATACTACTACTCCAGAGGGAATTGTTTTAGCTGCTGATAGCCGACAATCTTACCGTAACAGTAAGGGAATAGGCCGAATCGGAAGTGATAATGCTTCTAAGCTTTTTCAATTGAATGAAAGGATAGGAGTAATTGTAACCGGGCTGGCTTTTTTACCGGAAGATGGAGTAATGAAAAATGTCAGTAAATTTGTCGAGCAATTTAAAAGAGAGACCGAGGTAGAAAAGTTGAACGTAAGAGATGCTACGGATAGATTACATAGTCTTTTTAATAAAAAATACGATTGGCAGAAGAGGTTAGATGATGCGGTAGAAAAGATTAATAGCGATTTGGTAAGACAGGGTTTTGAAGTTTTGGAAGTTAAACAAGAAAATTATATGATTAAGTTCCAATTTAAAGACTTGCAGGGGAATTTAAAAAATGGAATCGGGGGAATTGATACCATTAACCTTCTGGTAGCAGGATTTAATAAAGATGGTTCTCACGAAGTTTATACTTGTCTTATCCCTGGTGAGGTTCAGAAAAAACGAGATAGTAGAGAAAAAAGTAAAGAATATGGAGCAAGCTGGATCGGTCAAACTGATGTAGTTTCCAGAATTGTTTTAGGATTTGACGGAAGAATTAATAATTTAAAATTTATTAGTGAAGCAGTACAGAAGCTGGGGCAAGGTGAAATAAGAAAACAACTGGGGAGCTTACAATATGCTATTCAGTGGGGGACTATGACCCTGCAGGATGCCATAGACTTTTGTACTTTAATGATCCAGACTACTTCAGCACTGCAGCGGTTTTCCGATGGCATCGTAGCTAATCCGGGAGATATGCCCGGTGTAGGCGGCCCGGTGGATGTGGCAGTTATCACTGCAGACCAGGGCTTCGTCTGGGTCAGCAGAAAAAAATTAAAAATCGAAGGAAAAGAAATCAATTTAGATAAAGGTTAAACCTTTCTCTTTCTTTCTCTTTGTGTAGGGGCTTGATTCATCAAGCCCGTCTATTCCTTTCTGTCATTCCCGCTCCCCCATATGTCATTCCCGCTCCCCCATATGTCATTCCCGCGGAAGCGGGAATCCATCTTTTTCTTTTCTTGTTTTTCATAATGTAGGGGCTTGATTCATCAAGCCCGTCTTTTCTTTTTTTGTCATTGCGAGTCCTGATTTATCAGGGCGTGGCAATCTCTATTTACAATATATACAGACTCAATTTACAAATCCCCAAAAAAATATTATTAAACTATTTTCCCAAAAAAGATGGATTTTTAAAATTAATAGCCCAAATGATATAAATATGATATAATTTTTTATAAAATGAATCTCCCCGCAGCAGAGCTACGGGGTATCTATTACTCTCTAAAGCAAACTAATTGATCGCAGCAGAGCTGCGGGGAATTTAACCCTAAGCGATTAAAAAGATTATAGAATTTATGCTTTTTTATGGGTACATTTAGTTTATAGCTAAAATATTAGTGATTCACATTTTCCATTACTACTATAAAACTATAGAATTTTTTCACTTAATAGAAAATTTAAGAAGTTATTATAAATATAAAATAATGGAGTAATATAAGATGGGAACTAAACAAAAAGTAATTATAGAACTTTTTAAAAAATGTTATATGAAGAAAGATTTTGTCTTTGATAATATGCTAGTAAAACAAATATGTAAGAAATATGGATTTGGTAATCCCTTTGATGCAACAAAACTAGACGATACCTCAAAATTTCCAAAAATTTTGTTAGATGAAGATTATTTTATTTTGCATTTAGGAGAAGGAAAACATAAATTTGTTAAAGGAATAAATAATGGATTTCATTCTTTTGAAGAAATTACCCGAAAAATCTATTGATATGGTTTATGGCGATCCTGATTATAATGTTGGCATAAAATATGGTGATAAGTCTTATACTAAAACTTTTGATGAATATATTGATTGGTATATAGATTTAGCCAGGGAATCTTTAAGAGTTTTAAAAGATGATGGTAACATGTTTTTAATAAATTATCCAAAACAAAATGCTTATCTTCGGGTGAAATATCTAGATCGGGCTTGTTATGAAGTTTCAGATTATGTATGGGCATATAATACGAATGTTGGGCACAGCCCTAAGCGATTTACTACTGCTCATCGAAGTATTTTGCATTGTAGAAAAACAAAATATAATAAGTTTTACAAGGACAATGTGTCGGTTCCTTATAAGAATCCTACAGATAAGAGAATTCTAAGAAATTTAGCAAATGGTTCAAAAGGAAGAATGCCATATGACTGGTTTTATTTTGATTTAGTTAAAAATGTTAGTAGAGAGAAAACATTTCATGCTTGTCAGATTCCTCAAAAATTATCCGAAATGTTAATTAACTCATGTACTCTGCCAAATGATAATGTTTTAGTTCTTTTTGGGGGAAGCGGTTCTGAGGTTGAAATTTGTAAAATACTCAAAAGACAATATATTTCCGCTGAAATTGATGAGAAATATCATAAGTTAATTCTTGATAGGATAAGTACAGGAAGAATAGAAGAAAAATATAGGTTAAGATTAAAAAGGTATGAAATTAAAAATATTCAAGTACAACTTAAAATTCTTGAAAGTCAAAAAGAGTATTTAATAGATAAAGAAAAGACAAAGCCTAGAATAAAAAAAGATAATTGATAATGGAACTTATAAATCAGAGGGGCTTCTTTGGTCTAATTAAGAAGAAATTTGTAGAGTATTCAATGAAGCAATGGATGGTTCTTTTATTCAGTTTAAAAGGGGATTTTAGAATATTTTTGCAATAAATTTAATTCGAGAATATATTATTCTACCTCAGGAAATGAAAGATCCTCTTCAACAATCCTATCACAATATCGCTCTTGGCAGTGAGGCATTTATCTAATCAAGCATTTCAGTTTACTTTCTTTGGCTTAGATGGGCCAGCTTTTTGAGATGGATTACACGGCTGTTTCTCAGACTGCTAAAAGATTCGAGCAAGAAAGTAAAACGAATCATAAAATAGGCGAGATCAAGCAAAAGATGATGACAGTATTTTTTACTCAATGTTGGCAAATACATATGTAAAAGATAAACTAAAAACGAAGGTCGAAGTTTAGAATTTTAAAGCCACAGGGGGAGGCACAAACCTGTGTTATAATTTGAAATAAATCAATTAGACCTGTCTGCGTGCGAATCTGTCTGCGTGCGTACACGCACAGGCAGGAACACGCACAGGCAGAAAGGAGAGTCATGAGTAAAAAGGAATTACTTATAAACGAAATTGAACAAGTTCCTGAACCTCTTCTTGACGAGGTATTGGATTTTATTAAGTTTTTAAAAACAAAGGTTATCAAAGAGCGAATGAATATAGCTATGGCAAGCGAAGCTTCTCTTAAAAAGGATTGGCTGAAGCCAGAGGAAGATGAAGTATGGCAAAATTTATAAAAGGTGATGTCATAGTTATTCCAAAAGACGTCCTGCTTTAGTCATTTCGGCATTAGAAGGAGATGATGTAATTCTCTGTCAGATAACAAGCCGAACCATGACTAGACCATTAAGGAGTACTTTTGATCATGCAGTTTACCATATAACTGCCCGGGGAAATAGAAAAGAGAAAATATTTTATTTGGATAATATAAGCCAGGGGATGCACTATCTGAATGCTTCTTACGCCAACTATTTTGCCGTTAAATATATTTATTATTACCAAATTAATCCAAAAAATGATAAAATAAAAAAAACAATAGACAAATGATTAATATATCTTTTTCTTTATTTTAGGGTAATATAATATGAGATTTTAGTATGTTTTGCTTATTATTAAAAAATGCAAAGGAAACAATATGCCAAACAAAAATTATTTAAAAGAAATCACACAACAAATTGTAAATGAAGTTGCTCCTGATAAAATTATCCTATTCGGTTCACGAGCAAAAAAGAAACAGAGTAAAGAAAGTGATTATGATATTTTCGTGTTGAAAAATGACCTTACTCACAAGAGAAAGCTTGCCCAGAGGATTTACCTAAAGCTGGATGTAGATGTTTCTGTTGATATAATTGTGGAGACTCCTAAAAGATTTAATCAATTAAAAGATAATCCTTTTCTAATATATAATGAAATTGCTAAATATGGGCGGGTGATCTATGAAAAATAGAGAAATTATCTTAAACTGGTTAAAAAGAGCCAGAAGTAATTTAGAAAGAGCAAAGATGGGAAAAGTCACTCAAGGGATACTTTATGAAGATCTTTGTTTTGATGCCCAGCAAGCAGTTGAAAAATTTTTGAAGGCAATATTAGTTAAACTCAACCAGCCTTTCCCTAAAACCCATTCTATTGGAACATTACTTAAACTTATTGAAGAAGCTGGTGTAGAAATACCCAAGAATATTAATCAGGCCAAACTGCTTACTGCTTATGCAGTAGATGCCCGTTATCCTGGTGATTATGAACCGGTAAACAAAGAAGAATATAAGGAAGCTTTAAAAATTGCAGAGGATGTCTTCAAATGGTTAGATAATATTATAAAGTTCGAAGAATAAAGAACAGGGGATAACGGTTATCTGTATCATTTTAAAAGAAGATTTTAGAATATTTTTCAGTCTAGTTAAAACGAATAAAAGTAAAGCTTAAATTTTAACTTAACAAAAAGCCATAAGCCAGACTTAGTTTGGATTGCTATGGAATATTTCCAATGCAATTACATTCTAAGTCTGGTTTTATTTTTTAATATAATTTTGATTCGGAAATATATTATTCAACATCAGGATATGAAAGATCCTCTTCAACAATCCTATCGTAAGTATCGCCCTTAAGAGTGAGTAATTTATCTAATCAAGCATTTCGCTTCATTTTCTTTGGCTTAGATTGGCCAGCTTTTTGAGATGGATTACTCTACTGTCTCTAAGACTGCTAAAAGATTTGAACAAGAAAGTAAAACGAATCATAAAATAAGTGAGATCAAGCAAAAGATGATAACAACATTGAGAGAGAGGGTAAGAAAAAAAATTGATAATCTCAATTAAATAACTTATAATAAATTTAAGAAAATATAGCTCAGAACCGGAAATTGTAAAATGAGTATCAATATAGGAGTAAATTTTGAAATTTAGTGAGTTGGTAAGAATTTTAGAAAAAAACGGATATTCCATTATTTTAAAGAGTGTTGGTCTAAAACAAGGGAGGAATTTATAATATGATCAATTTAAAATATTCTCTGGTAATAGAAGCCACTAAAGACCCCACTTTTTTTACTTTTTATTCTCCTAATATCGAAGGATTTACAGGGGTCGGCCATTCAATAGAAGATTGCCTTTATCAAGCAAAGTGGGGGATAGAAGAGCATTTAAAATTATTAAAAGAAAGAAAATTACCAATTCCCAAAGAAAATAAAAACCCAGAAATAGTTATTAGAAATGAAAGAAAATTAAAAGTCGCGGTTTAAACTTTAATTCGGGAATATATTATTCAACATCAGAATATGAAAGATCCTATTCAACAATCCTATCGTATTATCGCTCTTGGTAGTGAGGTATTTATCTAATCAAGCATTTCACTTCATTTTCTTTGCATCCTATTTTTCAAATCACTTGTATTATAAGGTTTTCGCAAATGTATTTTTAGATAAGTCTTACTCTTTAGAGAAGACAGATTTATTTACCCTATCTTCAGACGGGGCGGATAAATCCGCCCCTACTGAAAAAAGAGGGGTTTTGCTCGTTTTGTAAAATAATAGGACTTGCGGAAAAGTGCTGAAGTAGGTAATAAATTACATCTTAATTACACATTTTTGCAAGTACACTATTTGATATTACGGATAAATTGCGGTATTACACTAATAAATAGTAGTAATTTGCAAAAAAGATGTAAATATAGAATTTACGCTTTAATTTAAAATATTTTCTTAAAAAAGAAGGATTTTTAAAATTTATGTAGAACTATAGATATAATCATAATTTAAATAACCTGAAAGATTTATAGGATACGGGTAAATATAATATTAGACCTGCCTAAAACAATTTAACATTCTCTTTAAATGGAGAGCAAGAAGGATTTTATTTTTCTAAATTTAAAAATTTATTAATAATGGAGGTGCCAAAATGGCAGCGAAAAAGAGAGAAGAAGTGAGAAGTTATCAGAAGAGTTTTTCTGAAGTTTTTTCAGCTATTACTAAGGCCTTAGAAGATCTTAAAATTGGAATAGTCAGCAAAAATGAAAAAGAAGGAATAATCAATATATCTACGGGGTTTACTATATTTTCTACCGGAGGAGAAGGAATTATTGAAGTAAAATCTGTTCCCGATACTAATGAAACTACTGTGGCTATTGGTATTAAGCCCAAAGTGAAAACACTTCTTATTGATTGGGGGCAAGCTTCAAGAGAAACAAAGCGAATATTCAGTAAGATAGAGGAATATTTAGGAGTGGTAGTTGCTGCGCCTGCACTAGAAAAGACTGAACCTTCAACTTCGAATACTTGTCCTTCCTGTAGTAAGCCTGTGGGAGCAGCTGATAAGTTCTGCCAGAATTGTGGAGCAAAATTAAAATAATCAAGAGGAAAAGAGGGGTAAAAAATGTCTTTTTGTCCAAATTGTGGTAAAAAAATTGAAGGTGAGGTAACTTTTTGTCCGTCATGTGGTTTTAATCTGAAAGGGGAACAAAAAAGTTCTTCTTCAACTTCTTCTCCCGGGAAAGGCAGAATAACAAGTGGAAGTGGATTAAATACCAGGACTTACATGATTATTTCAGTATCTGGCTTGGGGGCATTAGCGATATTATCTCTTATGTTGGGAGATAGTATGGGCTTTATAATTGCAGCTGCTTTATGTGCTGTACTATATTTTTTAGGGATGAAAAAGTTTGAAGAAGGAGACAAAGATACAGCTAAAAAGATTTTTTTAATTGTTGCTGTTTTGACTGGAGTATTAGGATTCGCAATTGTAGTAATGGGAAGATTTTTTGGGGCTGTTGATATTTTAGTTGCCATCCCTATCTATATGGCCTGGAATGAAATGGAGAAGAGTTAGTTTAAGAGATTAAAACTTGAAAAGACGGGTCGGATAAATCCGACCCCTACATTTGAATGAGACAGGCGAGACGCCTGTTCTGCTCCCCCTCACCCTAACCCTCTTCCTCCAAGGGGAGAGGGGGTTTGGTTTCTAAGGTTAAACCTTCGTGGGATTTGGTTAGGGTGGTAAGTTCCTGGTTATAACTCTTTAAATCAATCATCAAGATCTGTACTTTTTTAGAATCCTTCAATGTCACCGGGTCGCATAATTGAGCTTCTGCGGTAGTTTTATTTTCTTTTAAGACTTTTATTTTTTCTTCTATTGATTTTAATTTTTCCAGAATATCTTTATTCTGCCGGTACAGGTGGTTTCGCTGTTCCGCTTCTTCCCGTTTTTTTAGTTTATCTAAAGTTTTTGCTTTTGGTTTTGATGATGGTGTATTTTTAATAGTTAAAGCACGGTTATCAATTTCTGCTGACAATTGAGCTCGTTTTTCTATAAAGTAGGAATAGTTCCCGGGATAATCATAAATCCGACCATCCCTTATTTCAATTACCCGGTTGATCAGATGGTCTAAAAAATAGCGGTCATGGGAAACAATTAAGATTGTTCCTGAATATTTCAGCAGGGCTTGTTGAAATAATTCCTTAGTAGCTATATCCAGATGATTGGTAGGTTCATCGAGGATCAGGAAATTAGATTCCTGCATCAATATTTTTACTAAAGTCAGACGGGATTTTTCTCCTCCGGAAAGTATATTAATTGACTTATAAACATTATCTCCGGAAAAAAGGAAGGCTCCCAGTAAACTTCTTCTTTCTCCTGTAGCCATAAGGCTTGAGGTGTTAGATATTTCCTCCCAGATGGAATGGAGATAATTAAGATTTTGTGAGCTTTCCTGAGAAAAGAAAGCCAGATTAACTTTGTGCCCAAGATGCACTACGCCAGAGGAAGGCATTTCTCGGTTACTAATTAATCGAGAGAGGGTTGATTTTCCTGCCCCGTTTACCCCTACCAAAGCAACTTTTTCTCCACGATGCAGGGTAAAATCCAAATTACTAAAAACTTTATTACCATCATAAATCTTAGATAAATTTTCCACTTCCACTACTTTATTCCCGCTTCGTGGACATTCTGGAAAGCGTATGGTGACTTTTTTTACGGCTTTTTGAATTTGGATAGTTTTAATTTTTTGGAGCATCTTTATCCTGCTTTGAACCTGTGCTGCTTTGGTGTTCTTATAGCGGAATCTTTCAATGAAAGATTCAGTTTTAGCAATTTTATCTTGCTGATTTTTAGCTTCGTTTATTAATAATTCCTGGCGTTTTATCTTTTCTTTTAGATAATAGGAAAAATTACCATGGTAAAGGGTTAATTTTTGATGCTCTAGTTCTGCAATCTGAGTCATAAGTTTATCCAGGAAGTATCGATCATGAGATACTGATATTATGCTGCCAGAAAAATTTTGCAGCCAATTTTCTAACCATTCCAAACTTTCTGAATCCAGATGGTTAGTAGGTTCATCAAGCAGAAGAGAGTTAGGAGAGGAAAGTAGTATGGAAGCTAAAAGTATTCGCATCTTCCATCCACCAGAGAATTCGGTACATCGGCGGGTGAAATCTTTTTCTCGGAAGCCTAAACCTTTAAGAATTTTATGAGCTTGGGTAGAAAAAGAATAACCTCCTTGGTGTTCAAAGAGGTTGGTTATTTTTTCATATTTTTCAAGAGCTGCTTGATATTTACTCGATTCGGGAGAAAAGGAGGTCAAATGTTCTTCACAAATTCTAAGAGAATGTTCCAATTTGGCAATGCCTGATTTTTCCTTCAGATAGGGGATAAGCTCGGTGTCGCTATTAAGTTCAACTATATCCTGAGGCAGATAGCCAATTTGATGATTTTTTGGTAAAGTAATATTTCCCTTATCAGGAAGCACCAAGCCCATAATAACCCGGAATAAAGTAGTCTTCCCGGTGCCATTATTACCCACTAAGCCAATACGACTACCTTTAGGGATTCTCCAGCTTAAATTTTCAAAGAGAACTTTTTCCGGGAAAGTAATTCTGATATTTTCCAGGGAAATCATAGAATTTATCTCCTGCTTAGTTTAATTTGTTAATTGGTTAATCAATATTTCTTATATCCTATTTTTTAATTGGCAAATCGGTCAATCGGTTAATTGGTGAATCAATATACCTTGTATCCTATTTTTTTAATTGGTAAATTGGTAAATCGGTCAATTGGTAAATTAATTAATCTATTATACACGAAATTTTTAAGATTTGTGGTGGATTGATATATAATAAGAATAAATATTTATTTTTATTCAAAATCGTGTCAAAGGACCGTCCCCTGACAAAGAACCGTCCCCTGACACGCTGACACGGAAGGAAGAGATGTATTTAGTATGAAAGATGATCAGGTATTTGATATTGCGGTAATAGGTGGAGGGCCAGCTGGGATGATAGCCGCTGGTCGGGCAGCAGAATTGGGAGCAAAGGTGGTTTTAATGGAAAAGAATGAGGTTTTGGGTAAAAAATTGTTACTTACTGGAAAAGGACGCTGTAATTTTACCCATAATGAATTGGATATAAGGAAATTTACCGAAAAATATGGCCGGAATGGGCGTTTTCTTTATAGAGCCTTAGCGGTATTTGGAGTAAAAGAGGTGATTGATTTTTTCGAATCCCGAGGAGTGAAGGGAAAAGTAGAACAGGGAGATAGAATCTTCCCCGAGAATGGAAATGTCCAGGATATATTAAAGGTACTTTTAAAATATTTATCGGAAGGTAAAGTGACTATTTTATATAATGTGGAGGTAATTAATTTTAAGCAGGAAGATAGAAAAATATCTCAAGTCATACTTCGGGACCGACAGATAATTGCAGCTAAATTTATTATCTGTACTGGAGGTAAATCTTATCCTCAGACTGGTTCCACTGGTGATGGCTACCACTGGGCTCGGCAATGGGGGCATACTATAATTGAACCAGTCCCAGCCCTTAATCCAATTAAAATTGCTGAAAAATGGGTAAAAGAATTGCAGGGTCTATCTCTTAAAAATATTTCTCTTCAGTTATTTCAAAACGGTAAAAAACAGGATGAGCGTTTTGGAGAGATGCTTTTTACCCATTTTGGAGTTAGTGGTCCTATCGTTATGGATCTGAGCAAAAATATCGGGACTTTACTGAAACGGGGTGCGGTTAAATTGATCTTAGATTTAAAGCCAGCCCTGGATTTTAAAAAATTAGATCAGCGTATTCAGAGAGATTTGGACAAATTTAAGGGGAGGAGGTTTAAGAATTCACTGAAAGGATTATTGCCTTTATCGATGATTCCAGTAATGATTAGACTTTCTGGCATAGAACCGGAAAAACAGGTGGATTATATTTCCCGGGAGGAACGGAATAAATTAGTCCACCTCTTCAAAGAATTGGAATTATCGCCTACGGAATTGCTGGGATTTAAATGGTCAGTAGTGACCAGCGGAGGAATTGCCCTTAAAGAAGTAGATCCGGATACGATGTGCTCTAAAAAGATTGAAAATCTTTATTTTGCCGGGGAGATTTTAGACCTTGACGGCCCATCGGGAGGATATAATCTGCAGGAATGTTGGAGTACTGGATATCTGGCCGGAGAAAGTGCGGCAAAAAAGTCCTCATAATTTTATGCTATAATTAAATAAATTATTCTCAAAAATCAAAAAGGATAAGATAGAATTACAAAATTAATTTGATTGTATAGGAATTTCCTTTTTTTGTAAGCCCTGTTTAGCAGATACTCACTTATCAGGATCAAACAAAAGACAATAAAATGAGAAGGGCACAATTCATTGTGCCCCTACAATATGAATAAAGACGATAAATTTATATTTCCGTACTGATTAACGGTTAACTGGTCTACTAATTTAAAGAAGAAGTGGAAAGGTAAAAATAGATGAAATTTCTTCATTTTGCCGATGTTCATTTAGGGATAGAAAATTATGGACGGATAGATCCTTCTACTGGTTTACACACCCGATTACAGGATTTTATAAAGTGTTTTAGTTTTGCTATGGATATTGCCTTAGAAGAAAAAGTGGATTTAGTATTATTTGCCGGTGATGCCTATAAAACCAGTAATCCTAATCCTACCCACCAACGTGAATTTGCCCGGCAAATTTACCGGCTTAGCGAAGCTAAAATTCCGGTAATCATGATCAATGGGAATCACGATATTCCGGTTTCTTTTGGTAGAGCTACTTCTTTAGATATCTTCGCTACTTTAAATGTTTCTGGTATGAGAGTGGTGACCGAGCCAGAGTTGTTAAATATAGAGACTAAGGCAGGACCGGTTCAAGTCTTTGGTATGCCCTGGCCTACTAAAAACTTATTTCTGGATAAAGAAGAATATAAAAATTTTACTGATGAAGAAATTACTTTAGAAATTCAAAAAAGAGTAAGTGACCAAATTATTGCATCTGCCCGAGTGATAAATCCGAATATTCCAGCTATCTTTGCTGCTCACCTGGCTGCTGCGGAAGCCACTTATTCTGGTTCAGAAAGATCCGCTATCATTGGAAGAGACCCGGTATTCCTCACTTCAATATTAGCCCAGAAAGAGTTTGATTATGTAGCTCTGGGGCATATCCATAAATTTCAGGATTTAAATCTTGCTAGTCATCCCCCGGTAGTCTATTCCGGAAGCATCGAAAGAATAAATTTTGGTGAGGAGAAGGATGATAAAGGAGTTTGTTTGGTAAATATTGAAAAAGGCCAGACTTCTTATGAATTTATCCCTCTTCCGGCTAGAAAGTTTGTTACTATAGAGGTTAACATTTCTGAGGAGCAAGAACCTACCAATGCTTTAATACGAGAAATTGAAAAATATGATTTATCTGAGGCGGTAGTGAGGGTATTTTATACTATGTCAGCAGAGAAAGAGGATTTGATGGATTTTAAAAGAATAAACTCTGCTTTAGAAGGGGCATTTTTAGTGACTACTATTGCTAAAAAGTCTAAACCGGAAGAACGAAGAAAAAGGGTGGAAGAAATTACCGAAGATTTAGGGATGTTGGAGGCTATGGATAAGTATATCCAGAATAATCCTGATTTAGTTCCTTTAGCTGAGGAATTAAAAACTCATGCCCAGGAGTTAGAAAAAGAATTTGAAGGGGCAGAAAGGGACGGAAATTGATACCGGTAAAGTTAGCCTTGAAAAATTTTTTAAGTTATGGTGAGAATGTTCCCCCTCTTGATTTTACTCAATTTCACCTAGCTTGTCTTTCGGGAAACAATGGACAGGGTAAGTCCGCTCTTCTGGATGCTCTAACCTGGGCAGTATGGGGAGAAGGAAGAAAATCCAGTCAGGAGAAGAAGGCTGATCATAGTCTACTTCGGATTGGCCAGAAGGATATGCAGGTAGAATTTATATTTGATCTGGAAGGGGACCGATATCGCATTATTAGAAATTATTCTATGCTGCAGAAAAGTTCCCGTTCCAGCCTGGAATTTCAGATATATAACCCGAAAGATGATAAGTATATATCTCTCACCGCTTCCTCTATTCGAAAAACTCAAGAAAGAATTACTAAAACCCTAAGGATAGATTATCGAACCTTCATAAATTCTGCTTTTATCCTCCAGGGTCGGATAGATGAATTTAGCCGAAAGAACGCTCGAGAAAGGAAAGAAATATTATCTGAGATTTTAAGTCTTTCTCATTATGATGAACTGGCTAATTTGGCCAAGTCCCATCTTAAGGAAATTAATAATATTATGATGACCAAAGAAAGCCGGTTGGAATATATCTATCAGGAGATGACCAATATTGATGCTTATAAACAAAAGATCAAGGAATTGTCGGACAGTTATGAAGATATTTCCCAAAAAGTAAAGAAAAATGAAGACCAGTTAAATCAGTTAAAAGAGGATATAAACCTATTAAAGCATAAAAAGGAGCAATTTGAAGAATTAAAAGACCGAACCGAACAACAAAGGCAGGAGATTGGACGAGGACAAAAACAGATTGAATTAAAAAATAAAGAGATAGCAGATTCTAAAAAAATAATTTCCCAAAAAGAAATTATTTTAAGCAATTTTATAAATTATCAGAAATTCAATACCGAAAATAATGAACTTACTCTAAAGCTGCAAAAGATTAGAAAAATAGAAGAGGAAAGAATACTTACCGAGAGAAAAATAGAAAGTGGGAAGACGGATTTAACGGTAGAAATTAGAAATAAACGAGATAGATTCAGAGATTTGCAGCTTAAAGCTGAGCGGGAGCTAAAGAGCAAAACCGAAGTTTTAGAAGCAGAAAAAAAGATGAGGGAGATAAAATTTTTCGAAGAAGAGAGTGAAGAAATTCGTAAAAAAGGTAGCGAGTTTAATATAGCAATAAATACCATTAAAGGTCAGCTAGAAAGATTAGAAAAAGACCATAGAGACAATGAAGAAAAATTACGTCTGTTAAGGGAGAATCCAGAAGGAGAGTGCCCCTTGTGTGAAGCTAAGTTAAATGCAGAGAGAAAGAAGAAGATTGAAACTAATCTAAGCAGAGAAATAAATTTAAATCTTAAAGAGATAGAAAGGTTAAAAAAAGAAGAAGAAAGATTAGGTAAACCACGAGAAGAATTAGTGAAAAAATGGAGAGAAATTAATCAAAAATTAAAAGATAAAGATAGATGGCAGCAGAAGCTAAGTAAGGCAGGTCTTGAGTACGATGAGTCTAAACAAGCGGCAAAATTAATGGTTGGTTTGCAAGGAGAGATTAAGGAAATAGAAAAAATAATCATAGAAAAGAAATATGCTTTAGAAGAACAGATAAGTTTAAAAGCTTTTGAAGTGCAGATTAAGAATATTGGTTATGAGGAAGAAAAGCATCGCCAACTTAATGGTAAGATTGAAGAATTAGGTAACGCCCCTTTAGAAAAAGCAAAATTAGAAGAGGCAGAAAAAAAGATTGATTCTTTAAGAGACCTACTTTCCGAATTAAAAGAGAATTATCAGCAGAAAGAATTAAATTGGAAAGATCTGGAGAAGAAGAAAGAGAAGATAAAAATAGAGCTAAAAGATTTACCTTGGTGGAAAGAAAAATTAATTCAAGAAGAACAATTTTTAAAACAAAACCAAATTCTTAAAGATAAAATTTTAGAAGAAAGAGGAGGATATCAGAGTAAATTTGAGCAGTGCCTTAAATTAGAAAAAGAAAAGAAAGAGATAAAAAAAGAATTAGAAGAAAGTAAGAGAGAGCAGAATATTTACGAAAAATTAATGCTGGCTTTGGGGAAGAATGGGATTCAAGCCTTAATTATTGAAAATGTTTTACCCGAAATAGAAGAAGAGGCTAATAATTTACTGGCTAAGTTGACTAATAATAGTACTCAGATAACCATTGAGTCTCTTCGGGATTTGAAGAGCGGAAAAATTAAAGAAACTTTAGATCTAAAGATAAGTGATGAACTGGGCATCCGTGACTATGAACTATACAGTGGGGGAGAATCATTTCGGATAGATTTTTCTTTAAGGATTGCTCTATCAAAATTATTGACCAGAAGGGCAGGGACTAAATTGAGAACCCTGGTTATGGATGAAGGATTTGGAACTCAAGATGAAGAGGGCCTGGATAATTTAGTCCAGGCTATCCAATCTATCAGTGATGATTTTGATAAGATCTTGGTTATTACTCATTTAGAATCATTAAAAGATGCCTTCCCGGTAAGGATTGAAGTGACTAAACATCCGGAAACTGGTTCCCGATATGAGATTATAAAAAATTAAGTTTGTTATTCAGTGTAGGGCCATTATTATGCATCTTTAAAGATTTATTGAAAATTATCTCGAATATAGTTATAATAAAAAACAAAAAACTAAAAAGGGGTATGATATGAACGTTAAGTATGAATTATTTGGAACAACTCCAGAAGGGGAAAAAGTCGGAAAATTCATTTTAAATAACTCCCAAGGGGTTACGGCCACGGTAATGAGCCTGGGCAGTACCATTATCTCCCTTAAAATGCCTGACCGAGAAGGAGAAATTAAAGAAGTAACTCTCGGATTTGATAATCTTCAACAATATTTGGCTGGTCATTCTTATTTTGGTGCCGTAATCGGTCGTTTTGCTAATCGTATCGCCAAAGGAGTTTTTCAGTTGGAGGGGGTTAGATATGATCTTGCTCGTAATGAGAATGGTCTGAATCACCTGCATGGCGGGAACCAGGGATTTGATAAGGTTATCTGGCAAGCTGAGAGTTTCGAAGACACTGTTTTAAGCGGAGTGACCTTCTCTTATCTCAGTTCAGATGGAGAGGAAGGATACCCTGGAAATCTAAGAGTGACAGTAACCTACAGTCTGAATGAAGATAATGAGTTTAAAATTGAATATAATGCTCAAACAGATAAAACGACTATTGTAAATCTAACTAACCATACTTACTGGAATTTGGCTGGTGCAGGTTCTGGAACAATTATGAATCATCAGTTGACTCTTAAAAGTAAAAAATACCTCCCGGTCAATAATTATTTAATCCCCACCGGAGAAATTAAGACTGTTTACGGTACCCCTATGGATTTCACCAAGCCGAAATTAATTGGAAAAGATATTAATGATACTGCAGGCGGTTATGACCACTGCTTTGTTATCGAATCGCTAAATCAAGAGCGGAGCCTGGCGGCAAAGCTTTATGAACCGGAAAGCGGTCGCACTATGGAAATTTTAACCACCACACCAGGTATCCAATTTTATTCCGGGAACTTTCTTGACCATATTAGAGGTGCAGGTGGAGCGCTATTTCAGAAACACAGTGGCCTCTGCTTGGAAACTGGATTTTTTCCTAATTCAATTAATGAACCTGAGTTTCCCTCTCCCATCCTATATCCAGATAGAACCTACCACCAGGTTACGATACACCGCTTTTTTACCGATTAAGTTAGCACTTTTTGTACCTCCCGAATATCTCCTCTGGGGTAGGTGATGGATTGGCTATGAATCATTGGGTTGCCTCCTTTTTGGGGTAGATCTCTTAAATCCTACTAAAAAAGTAGGGGGGGGAAGGCTTTAGTCAAGGTCACTAAAACATTTGAGAATAAATAGTTTAAGAGAAAATCAGTAAATTATTTTTGACCTTACTAGTGTCTTGTAACTGAAATAACTTGACAATCTAAATTAAATATATTATAAAGAGAGTATGAAAACATTACTCTCAAAAATAGTTCTTTCCA
>Ga0210051_1000363_pt1 | contig 40579 bp, 33 predicted proteins | sample CryGey092014_all_FD_185464 | JGI IMG/M metagenome (GOLD analysis project Ga0210051, IMG submission 185464) | Groundwater microbial communities from aquifer - Crystal Geyser CG23_combo_of_CG06-09_8/20/14_all (SPAdes) (version 2) | ecosystem: Environmental > Aquatic > Deep subsurface > Groundwater...
TGTGCCATTCTGTGGCTACCATTTTTTACTTTACAGAACCTAACGGCAATTAAAAATGTAAAAACTTGTCCCGCTTTAGCGGGATTTAAAATTAAAAATTAAAATCCTGTTAATCCTGTCAAAACTAAAAAAAGATTCTTCGCTACGCTCAGAATGACATCAACAAAAAATATCTTTTTCATAACTGATACAATCATACAAAATTAAAAAAACTTTGTCAAAGGACTTTTTTTTAATAACTCGCCTTCGGATGTTTTTCCCGCCAGTCCTGATGAATAGCAATTATGAGTGTAATAACTATAAATAAAATTACACCCATACCGGCAATATAAAAATTATCCATTTATTCACCTCCGCGATCTATAAATATTGAATACACAAAACATACTATTGAAATAATTAAGCCGAATATAAACTTGTTTTTAGAAAAATTCGTCGGTGACGCCCATTGACCGAGAACAATAATTGCTAAAAATAATTTACCAATGTCAGCAACGATTTTTCCTAAATTTTCCCTTTGCCCCTATAAAGGGACTTCCTTCGGTCGCTTTTTTGTTAATTTCATTTGCGGTTTCAATATAACATAAATTATGCGTTCTATCAAGTACTTTTTGTCATTTTCTCATTTAACTAAATGATTAAATGACTTCTTATACTTCCGCTAAATCCAGTTTTTGCAGATTTTGATTTTTAACAAGACGACCGACTAATGCCGGTTCGTTTTGGATAATTTCAATAGCGAGTTGTTTCGCCTGTTGTATTATGGCATAATCGGTTAAGATATTTCCGATATTAAATTCGGGGATACCTGATTGGTCGGTCCCGAAAAACTCGCCGGGCCCGCGAAGTTTCAAATCCTCTTCCGCAATTTTAAAGCCGTCGGTCGTTTTTGTAAGAACATCTAATCGTGTTTTTGCATTTTCGGTTTTTGCATCGCCGATGAGAATACAGTGTGATTCTTTATCGCTTCGTCCTACCCTTCCGCGAAGTTGGTGCAAAGTTGAAAGTCCATATCTTTCGGCATGTTCAATAACCATAACGGTTGCGTTTGAAATGTCAATCCCCGATTCAATTACCGTCGTAGAAATAAGTATTTGATATTTTTTTTTAGCAAAATCCGACATAATTTTGTCTTTTTCTTCCGGCTTCATTCTTCCGTAGATAAGTCCGACGGAAAAATCCTTAAACTCCGTCAGCCGAAGATTTTCCGCTTCTTTTATCGCAGATTTTAATTGCAGTTTTTCCGACTCATCAACCAGCGGATAAACGATAAACGCCTGCTCGCCTTGCACAATTTTTTCTCTTATAAAATTATACGCATTTTTGTCCGACATTTCAAGTGTTTTTATCGGAATGCGTCCCGGCGGAAGTTCTTTTATCGTAGAAATGTCTAAGTCGCCGTAAAGGGTTAGTCCGAGCGTTCTTGGAATAGGGGTTGCCGACATCAGCAGAAAATCGGCGTTTTTGAATTTTGTTTTTCTTCTCATTTTTAACCGCTGTTCTACGCCGAATCGGTGCTGTTCGTCAATAACAACCAAAGAAAGATTTTTGAATTTTATATCCTCTTCAAGTAAAGTGTGGGTGCCTATTATTATGTTTGCAGTGCCGTCTGCGATTTTTTGTTTAGTATCTTTTTTTTCTTTCCGGGACATTTGTCCCACAATGAATCCGACTTCAATATCTAATTTTTTAAGAAGTTTTTTAATTGTCAAAAAATGCTGTTCGGCGAGAATTTCCGTAGGGGCAAGAAGTACCGACTGAAAACCCGACTCAACTGCCAACAGCATCGCAGATAATGCAACTACCGTTTTACCGCTTCCCACATCTCCCTGCAAAAGACGGTTCATCGGTTTTTCCGAAAGCATATCATCAAAAATTTCGTTGATGACATTTTTTTGCGCTGCGGTTAATTCAAACGGCAGATTCGCTTTGAAAGGAGTCAGAAGTTTTTTTGTGAGAGTATACTTAAATTCTTTTTTTTCATATTTGCGCTTCTGCTTCAAAAACTCAAGTTTCAACTGAAAGTCAAGAAATTCGTCAAACGCCAGCCGATTTTTTGCCTTGTCCCTGTCGGTAAATGTTTCGGGAAAATGTATGTTTTGCACGGCATATTTTATACCAGCTAGTTCGTATTTTTTCAGATATTTTTCAGGTATAATTTCTGCGATACTGTCCATATATTTTTCAATAGAGCGTTTTATGATTGTTCTTAAAAACTTATTGGTAAAATTTTTCGTAAGAGGATAAACCGGAACGATTCTATTAGCGTTTATAAGATTTTTTTCATCGCCCGTGATAACTTCGTATTCCTGGACATTGATTGTTTTTTCCCAGAAATCGCCGCTGACAGTCCCTGTCACAAATATATCACATCCTTTTAGAATTTCTTTTTTTAATGTTCCGAGCACATCATAACTTCTTGTGTATCGTCTTAGCCAGATTAAATTTAACGTGCCGCTTGAGTCCTTAATTTTTGACTTAAATGCAACCAAATATCTGCCACGCCATTCGGTTGAAACATTCTCAACTTTTCCGCGGACAGTTGCTCTTTCACCGCCTTTGAGTTCAGATATTTTTTTCGGGTGCGCCCTGTCCTCCCATTCGCGAGGAAAATAATATAATAAATCTTTTACGGATTTTATTTTTAAATACTGCTCCAGTTTTTGTGCAGTTTTTCCGCCCACACCTTTTATGTATTGAACCGAAATGTTTTCTATTGACATTTTTTTATATTTTTGTATACTAAACACAGATTACATGGATTTATAATTATTGATACTTTCTCATTTAACTAAATGATTAAATGACTTTTTCAACTTTTTGGGGGTAAATATGGCATTCAAATGTGTTATATGCGGAAAAAAAACAAAATCGGGACACCGTGTCAGTCACTCAAACAGAAAAAGCAACAGAAAATTCAAGCCGAATCTTCAGAAAATCAGAATTGTTCTTGACGGTAAAACACGCACTGCGTACAACTATGTTTGCACAAAATGCATCAAATCCAATCTAGTAACAAAAGCAATCTAACCGATACTTGATTACAGCAATACAAGAACGATTACGGCGACAGGGTATAGATTTTATCGCTGGTATCTGCCGCTATATCGCTGTCATCAAGATTGCTTAAAAAGACATGCTTAATGAAAAGGTGTAGTCGGTAACTTTGCTTTTGCCGGTATTTTCAAGTTGATATGATTTTGCCGCGAAATCAATAATCCATTTTTTTAGTTCGTAGCCGCCTCCGAAAGTCAGCGACTTTTTGTCAGAATTGTTAAAAAACTTTTCGGAAATTATGCCCTGCCTGAAAAAAACATGTTTTGCGAGCGTCTGTTGAAGTCCGCCATGGTAGAACTCTTTTTTTATTGAGGCGATATTTTCATAATCAAAGGACATCAAAAGCCAATCGGCAGGTTTTACAGACAGTCCCGCCCGTATATGTGATTTAATAATGTTTCGCTTGTAATCAGTCCACCAGATATAGCCGGGTGAGTTTTCAATGGAAAAACCTAATTTTATAAATTCGGACGCGGTATAAAGCAATCCGAAGTCAATTGCTATTCCGTTTCCGTCGGATATGTTCGCCGTCGTTATTAAGTCAGTTACTCCGAGATGTGCGGAAATATAATTAATATTTATACCCAATTGCATTTTGTTTGTATATTGCGATGCCGAAGAGAAAGTATATTTATTAGCCCGTAGTTCTATTTTTTTAACTTCAAAAACCGACGAATAATCGGAAATAGGTCTGAATGAAAATGCGCTTTTAGAGTTGGCAAATCCGATGAAAATAAGTTTTTTCCCTTGAAGTGAATCCCCGGCAAAAAGTTCGTCATCGGAAGCGTCAGTTTTATGAGATGTATTTATACAGGTTGTGAAATATTTCCCTTCAAGCTGTTTCAGTCCCGCGGGATTCCAATATGATACGGATGCATTATCGCACACTGCAGAAAAGGATTCGCCCATAGAGATTGCTTTTGCATCAACAGGTTTTCCGTCAAAAATAAAATCTGGTAAAGAAATCTTCTGTTTGGCGAAACACGGACTAACACAGATGACAGTTGCCATAGCAACTGTCATGCTGAACGAAGTGAAGCATCTCAAGAACGAGATTCTTCGCTGACGCTCAGAATGACAGATAAGTCCCGATAAAACTTTTTTCATAATATCTCCAATTTCATCTCCGACGGTAAATTGAAGGCTATTCAACTACTTTCGTAACTACGAAACTACGAAAGTAGTTGATTACCTGACCGGAAAAAATTTAAGTAATATCCTGCAGTTCGTAAAGTTGTTTATATAAAGTAGATTTTTCTATGAGTTCAGAGTGTGTTCCTACGGCAGCTATTTTTCCTTTATCAATAATAATTATTTTTTCCGCGGATTTAACGGTTGAAAGCCGGTGTGCAATAACAACGGTTGTTTTTCCTTCCATAACCCTTGAAAGAGCATCCTGAACCAGCATTTCCGATTCGGAATCCAGCGCGGATGTTGCTTCGTCAAGAATTAAAATCTGCGGATTTCTTAAGATTACTCTCGCAATTGCTATCCTTTGTCTTTCTCCGCCGGAAAGAGTGACGCCCCTTTCTCCAATGATTGTATCGTATTTCTGTGAAAGTTTTTCTATAAAATCAGCGGCATTTGCCTTTTTTGCCGCCATCTCTATATCGGTAAAACTTGCGTTTTGCATTCCGTAAGAAATATTGTTGGAAACGGTATCGTTAAATAAAATTGTCTCCTGAGTAACTATTCCCATTTGGCATCTGAGTGATTTCAATGTAAAATTTTTTATGTTATTGCCGTCTATAGAAATAATCCCGCGTGTCGGGTCAAAAAATCTTGCAAGCAGATTTATTATTGTTGTTTTCCCGCTGCCGGATGGGCCCACTATAGCCGCTATCTCGCCTTTTTTTATAGTAAAGTTTATGTCGGTTAATACGGGTTTTTGCAGGTCATAACTAAAATTAACGTTTTCAAATTTTATTTCTTTTGCCAGACCTTTCATTTCTTCTGCATTAGACAATTCTATAACCGTCGGTTTCTCGTCTATTATCTCAAAAATTCTCTCAGTTGCGGCGAGTGCCGTCTGGATGTCGGTGTTGACATCGGTTATTGATTTTGCAGGTCTGTACATTGACATTGATGTCACAATAAACGCGACAAGCGTTCCGAGTGTTGATGTTCCGGTGCATACTTGATACCCGCCAACAATTACTACAATAGCGATGCTGAACACACCTACAAATTCTATGAGGGGCGCCTGTAAAACATCCGCACGGGCTAAACGCATTAAAATTTCAAAATATTTCTGGTTTTGATTTTTCATTTCTTCAATTTCTTTTTCTTCCGATACGACGGATTTTATAAGTTTTACACCTGTAATTTTTTCCTGTAAAATTGAATATATATCGGCAGTCAACTCCTGTGCCCGTTTTGACCTTCTTCTGATTTTTTTGCCGATTTTAAGAATTATAATTGACATAACCGGAAAGGCGACAAAAACGGCTAATGCCCATTCCCAATTCAAATAAAACAAAACGCCGATATAAAATATGATATAAAGTCCGTCCCTGAAAGTATTTCTTGGAATCATTACAATCCCCTGTTGTATCAGAGAGACATCATATGTGAGACGGGAAATTAATCTGCCCGTTTGTGATTTTATAAAATAAGCAAGCGAGGAATTCATAAGTTTTTCATACATCTCGTTTCTTATATTCCGTATGACCGCCTGACCGATAAACGATAAAATGTAGTTCTGAAAATACGAAAAAACGAATTTCAGAAAACCTGCGAGCACCATCCCTATCCCCAACGGTAAAATAAATTTTGTCTGTTTTGACACAAAAATTTTATCCATAACCGGTTTTGTAAGTAACATTAAAGCGGATTGACTAGCTGCTACGAATATCATGCAGACCATCGCATAGATGAATTTCTTTTTATAAGGTTTTAAGTATTTGAATAATCGCTTAAGATTTTCCATACATCAATTCCTCGTATACTTTTTCGTGTTTAGAAACCATTGTGTCTATGGAGAAATTTTCCAATACCGTTTTTCTGCCGTTTTCACCCATTTTTTTTGCTTCATCCGGATTTTTGATAAAAAATATAATTGCGTCAGAAATCGCAGATGAATTTCTTGGCTCTACCAAAACACCCGTTTCGTAATTTCTCACTATTTCCGAATTTCCGCCGACAGCCGTTGCAACAACCGGTACTTCCATTGCCAATGCTTCTCTTATTGCGCCTGCCAGCCCTTCCTGCAGCGATGGGCATACAAGCAGATTTGATGCTTTCAAAATCTGCGGGATATCTGTTCTAAAATTGAGAAAAATCACATCGTTTTCAAGTTGCAATTTTTTTGCCAAATCCTGCAATATGTTATTTGTTTTACCGACAATTAGGAATTTTATATTTTTATATTTCTCCGTAACTTTTTTGGTCGCTTCCAAAAAAAATGTATGACCTTTGTAATATGAATAGTTTCCTATAAGACAGCATACAAAATCGGTTTGAGGTATATTGAATTCATCCCGTATTTTTGACCTGATTATCGGCGAAAAAATATCGGTATTCGTCGCGCTGTAAATCACATTTACTTTCTCATTTTTTATGCCATAATTTACAAGCATATCTTTTACCGATTTTGAAACTGCAATATATTTATCAATTTTTTTTGATTTATATTTCAATCGGCTGAAAATATTATTTCTTAACTTAAATATTACCCGCCGTGAAACGACAAATTTTATTTTTTTCAATCCCAAAGTCGCCAGCAATCCTATTGAATGCGCCCTTGAGTGATGGCTGTGTAATATGTCAATTTTCTCGGCTACAAGATATCTTCGCAGATTTAACGCCGAAAAAATATCGTAGTCCTGTCGCATTTTTATCGGTTTAATTTTTATTCCCGATTCCTTGAAATAATTCCCGATTTTACTTTCCGGTTGGCATATAAGATGTATTTTATGCCCATTTTTTTTAAGTCCTTTTATCAGTAAAATTAATTGCTGCGTGCCGCCGGAAATCCCGGTTGATTCCGTTATATGTGCGATGTTCACTTAAGGATTCCTTTAATTTTTCTATCCAGTCCGAATACCAAGCCGTATAAATTTATTGCCGTTTTATTGCCGCAAAGCAGTACTCGGTTTTTGAACCAGTTAACGTTTTCTTTTTCTATTTTGAAACGTTTTATTTTGTAGGGATCGCTATTCTGAGCGTTTGCACCGACTGTGGTCGTAACGCATCCGATATATCCGTTTTTTTTTGCAAGTTTTATCCAGTTTTTTTCGTATTTTCCCCACGGCCAGCATATAAACTCACATTTTTTTTTGAGATTTTTTTCTATATGATTTTTTGAAGTTTTAATTTCATCTTCTATGTTTGAATATCCGGCATTTTTGTCAAAATTTTTATGGGTGTGAGTATGCGACTGGAAATCAATCAAGCCGGAGTCATGCATTATTTTTATTTCAGACCAGTTTAAAAAATTTTTTCCGTTTTTTTCGTCCGTAACAGTATCTAATTTTATATCAGGGTTGTTATCCGTATTTTTTCTCGGTTCGCCGATTCCGATGAACGATGTCGTTAAAAATATTGTTGCCTTAAAACCGAATTTTTTTAAGATTGGATATGCATAAACCCAGTTATCAAGAAAACCGTCGTCAAAAGTTATCGCTACCGACTTTTCAACTTTATCGGTAAAGCACGGCAGTTCGCTCAAGAAAATTGTCTTGTATCCGGAATTTTTCAGGAACTCCAATTGATTGAAAAAGCCGACCGGAGTTATTTCTCTGTCCGCCGAAATATGGTGATATAAAAGAACCGGGACAGAGTTCATACCTTGACATCCCGCAAAAATTTCGCGTCATTCTCGGGCAAAGACGAATTTATAAACATTCCGCTTCCAAGTTCAAACCCGGCTGTTTTCGTAATTCTCGGCACAATAGTTAGATACCAGTGAAAAAAATCCAGATTTTTTAAGTCGGTCGGCGCCGAGCGGATGACATAATTGAAATCCGGGTCGTCAAGACCGTAATAATATTTTTTAAGGGTTGTCTGAAGGTTAATGGCTAAATCGGAAATTTCATCTTCGGCAATATTGCCGAAACTTGAGCAATGTCTTTTCGGATAAATCCACAAGTGGAAGGGCGACAACGCTGCATATGGAATAAAAGCAACAAAATGTTTTGTTTCAAGAACTATTCGTGAGCCGTCTTTTAATTCCTCCGAGAGAATTTTACAGTATACGCATTCAAAATTCTCGTCAAAATATTCCTGAGCGTCATTGAACCTTTCTCTAACCTGCGACGGGACAACTGGTGTTGCAACGATTTGCGAGTGCGAATGAATTAAAGAAGTCCCCGCTGCCTCTCCGTGATTTTTGAAAATTATTATCATTTCTATGCGTTTGTCTTTAAGCATTTCGTTGTAGCGTACTTTGTATGATTTTATAATACTGCGGAAATCTTCCGACGATAGAAGTGCTGATGTAATGTTGTGCATCGGAGTTTCAATAACCACTTCGTGAAGTCCGACGCCGGTAAGTTTTCTTTTGATGCCGTCAACAGTACGGATGCGTTCGCCGGTTTTTGAAAGTGCGGGGAATTTATTGGGAATAATGCGAACCTGCCAGGTGCCGTTTTTTTCTATGCGGAGTGTTTCATCAGGCGACATTTGTTGCTCATTACCGGGACAAAACGGACAACTCGTTTCAAACTCTGGCAGTGTCTCTTTTGATTTTTCCGTTTTCTTAAAATCTTCCGGTCGTTTCGCTCTTTCCGTCGCAATAATCACCCAATCTTTTGTTACGAGATTCTGTCTTATTTCCGGCATTTCGCCTCACTTTCCCATTTGCCTAAATGAGAAACTATCTACTTTCTTTACAGATTTTTAATATCGCAAAGTTAATTCTTTTATTTTTGTCCAAGTTTAACGAATAATAAATCCATTTGCTTGTTTGTCGTTTTTTTAACAAACCAACATTTTCTAATTTTAGTAAATGTTTTGAGACGGATGGCAGACTTAAATTTAACTCATCTGCGATATTATTAACTGTCATTTCATCTTTTTTGCCAAACATTCTTATGATTTTTACCCGTCTTTCATTTGCTACTGCCTTAAAAATCTTTGTCGCTAAATCCATACTCACCTCACTTAATCATTTAACTAAATGATTACTAAGGGGAGCATAAAATACTTTACATCCGTAAAGTACTTCGTCTGTCACCCTGAACTCGTTTCAGGGTCTATAGATGCTGAATCAAGTTCAGCATGACACCATCTTCCATGTAAAGTATATTCCGCTCTTGTTAGTAACTATTCAATTTTATCATTCTCTTAAAATCAGAACCAAAAGTATTATTCCGATACAACCTAATATAGAATTATACTCTTTATTCTTAAAAATTGCAAGTTTTATGTCAAATTTTTCATTCTCATTATTGTATGGTTTCCACCGCGGAATCCATCTGCCGACATTTTTTTTGTAGTTAATATATTTTTCACCGAAGATTTTTGCTAATTCTTTTTCTTCCGAGTTGATTTGCAGAGTGTAAATCAACAGAAAAATTATAATTATCAGTGCTAATATGATGAAATTGCTGCTCAAAATCCCGAATCCCGCACCGATTAAAAATGAACCGGCATACAGCGGATTTCTGACATGCCGATATGGTCCCAGAATAGCCAAAACCTTGTTTTTTCTGATGTAGCCCGCCGCCCAAACCCTCAAAATCTCGCCGAAAAAAATAGGCACAACACCCCACCAACACAAAATTTTTTCGGATTTTGCACTAAAATACACGACTGCTATAGCAAATAAAAGTCCCAAAAATCGCCTTAAATTGTTATACAGAAAAATCCTCCAAAATTATTTTTGCCGCCCGCTTTGTCGTCCCTGCCTCGCCTAATTTTTTATTTGTTTCAACAAGTTCAGTCCGCATTTTCGTCAAAATTTGATTATTTTTCAAGATTTCAAGGCATTTTTCCGAGATTTTTTCAGCCGTTACCTCATTTTGAATCAATTCCGGGCAGATTTCCCTCCCAGCAAGTATGTTCGGCATGCCTATGAATTTCGCATTTATAAGTCGCTTGGCAATCTGATATGTAAGCCAGGAAGTCCTGTATAAAATCAGCATCGGCACCCCCAAAATCATATTTTCAACGGTCGCAGTGCCGGAAGAAGTAATACAAAGCGACATTTTTGACCTTTTTTCATAATCACCGTGCATAACGAACTCAACTTTCTTCTCATCTAACTTAAAGTTATTTATAATATAATTTTTAATTTTGTCCGAAAATACGGGAATAATCGCTTTAATATCAGTAAATACATTATTTATTTTGACATAAGCCTCATAAAATGGGATAAAATGTTTGTTTATTTCCTGAATTCTTGAGCCGGGCATGATACCTATATTGAAGAGATTAGGAGATTGGGAGATTGGGAGATTGGGGATAAGGCCTAACAAGGGATTGCCTACAAATTCGCTGGGAACCCCTGCTCTTTCATAAATTTCTTTTTCAAACGGGAAAATAACCAGCACTTTTTTGACAAATTTTTTGATTTTTTGGATTCTCCCTCCTCTTGTTGCCCATACCTGCGGCGAAATGTAGTAAATTACCGGAATTTTATGTTTTTTTGCCAATTTCGCCAGATGTATATTGTAGCCGTAATAATCTATTATTATGAGTCCTTCAGGTTTATTTTTAATGAAGAATTTTTCGGCTAAATTGAGATTTCTTTTCAAGCGTGCGAGATTTTTTACCGGCTCCCAGAAACCTATAATTGATGAATCGGCGATTTTGTCAAAAATTTCCGCCCCGGTGTTTGCCATTTTACTTCCGCCGAAACCGGATATTCCAACTTCCGGGTTTTGAACTTTTAATTCTTTTATCAGATTCGCCCCGTGCAGATCGCCGGACGGGTCTCCCGCCGATATGAATATTTTCATTAAATATCCTCAAAAAATGTAGAAATCAAGTATTCCAAAAAATGCTTTTCCGACGGTAAAATCAAAACTACTTTTGTAGTTTCGTAGTTGCGAAAGTAGTTGAATAGGTTTTATTTTTTTTGCGTTACTATTTTTAATTATTAGAAAGTTTTTTCAGTATTGCAATTGCAATTTCCAATGCGTCCCGTCCGTGCTCGCCCGTTACTATGGGCGGTTTTCCGGTTCTTATGCAGTTTATGAAATGTTCAAGTTCTCTTTTTAGCGGTTCTTCCGGTTTAAGTTTAGGTTTTATTATTTCTATATCCGACATAGAGGTTACGACATCAGATTTTTTTTTGTAAATTTTCAGCGATTGCCCGGCATAATCAAGCGAAATATAACTATCGTCCTGAAATATTCGTATTTTTCTGAATTTGTCTAACGAGACCCGTGACGCTGATATGTTTGCAACGCAGCCGTTTTCAAATTTTAACCGAACATTCGCAATATCCTCTTTTTGAGACAAAACTTTCGCCCCGATAGCATCCATCTGTACGATTTTTGAATTGACAAGCGTTAAAATTATGTCAATGTCGTGAATCATCAAATCCATTACGACGCCGATGTGTGCAACCCGCGGGTCATAAGGGCCGAGCCGCTGTGCTTCAATAAATTTTGGCTGTTTTATATATTTTTGTGCCTCAATGACCGCAGTGTTAAATCTTTCAATATGCCCGATTTGAAGTATAATATTTTTTTCGTTTGCGATTTTAAGGAGTTCTTCCGCCTGTGAAACATCCTCGGTAATCGGTTTTTCCACAAGGCAGTGAATTCCCGCATTAAGAAAATCTTTTGCTACAGTATAATGCAACGGCGTTGGAACCACGATACTTACCGCGTTAATTTTGCCGATAAGTTCTTTGTAGTCGGAAAACGGCTTCGCATTAAAATTTTTTGCGATTTTTTCAGCGCGCTTTTTATCAACATCACACACCCCGAACAGTTCAATCCCGAGATTTCGCTCGGGACAGGCTTTCGGAATCTGTGAATACACCCGTGCATGATGCTGTCCCAATGAGCCGACCCCGATAACACCAATTTTCATAGAATCACCATTTTTTGAAGATGAAGACGGCAGCCGGTATTATGAAAATGAAACCGACCAGATAGTTCCACTTGAATTCCTCTTTTAGATACAGGACGGGAAAAACAGAAAATACGATGAGGGTTATTACCTCCTGTATGGTTTTTAACTGTGCCGCGGAGAAACGGCCGTGTCCCCATCTATTGGCGGGCACCTGAAAACAATACTCAAAAAATGCAATAAGCCAACTTATGAGAATAACTTTTCTAAGCGGCGAATTCTTGTATTTCAGATGGCCGTACCAGGCAATTGTCATAAATATGTTTGATATGGTTAATAGTAGAACTGTCGTCATTGTTTTAAAAAAATTTAAACACCCACTATGCAGATTTTATATTCGTCGGATTTTTTTATCACTTCATCAATTTCAAGAATAAGGGTTTTGGCCGACTCCACTGCCAGGACGGATACTTTTGATTCTTTCAGCGTTTCAATTGTTTTTAAGCCGATAACCGGTATGTCGAATCTCATATCCTGTTTTGGTCTCGCAACTTTTACGACGGTAAAATTGTCCGTAATTTTTCCCGCCCGCCTGATGCACTCGTCGGTGCCTTCCATCGCCTCAACTGCAACTATTGATTTGTCTTTTACGCAGACCGTCTGTCCTATATCAAGTTTTGCGATTTCTTTTGCGATGCCGTAACCGAATTCAATGTTTTCTTTTTGTGATTTATCAGATTTGGTTTTTGTAAGAATTCCTTTTTTTGCGATGAAATCCGAAAGATATGTTGCAGACGATAAAAATTCAATTTCCTCTTTTTTTAATTCGTCGCAGACGGCGGAAAGTATTGAGTCGGCAGTTTTTGATTTAAGTTTTGCGAGAAGTGAGATTGCTCTGAAATCTGGTTTTACCGAAAAAAGTTTTGTGTGTTTTACCTGTCCCGCCATCACGCATTTTGTAACATTTTCTTTTTTGAGGATTTCAATCAATCTGGAAAGTTGTCCTACTTTTATCCAGTATGTTTTATCGGCAATGTTTTCTATGGATTTGTCCGTCTCGTCAAAGAGAGCGACCGCAACGACTTTTTCGCCTTTTTTTTTTGCCTGTTTTGTGAAAATCAGAGGAAAGTTCCCGTTACCGGCAATAAGTCCCAACATTTTCTCATTTAATCATTTAGCTAAATGATTAAGTATCCTTAATTTTTTGTATTTTAATTCGTTTATTACTCAGCATTATTTTCAGTAATTTTTCCCGGTCTTGTAATTCCTCGTTTTGAATTTTTTATGAACGTTGTAAATTCTATAACCTCTTTTGACGGCCCTGCCGCTTCAAGTTGGTCAATTGCTTCTGCAACGGTAATGCCTGATGTAAAAATCGTTTTATATGTTGATTTGATATTGCTAATCTGTTTTTCAGTGAAACCGTGTCTTTTAATTCCCACCAGATTTAAGCCCACCAGTTTTGCCCTGTCGCCTTGCGCCTGACAAAAAGGCGGAACATCAAGAACAATCATTGCCCCGCCCCCCAGCATAGAAAATCTTCCGATTCTCACAAACTGATGAATTGCAGCGAGGCCGCCAATGACCACGAAATCACCTATTTCAACATGTCCCGCAAGCGTTACACAGTTTGCCATAATCACATTATTTCCGACTATGCAGTCATGTGCGACATGCGAATACGACATAAAAAGACAGTTGTCACCTATGCTCGTTAAACGGCTCGCCGATGTCCCTCTGTTAAGAGTTACACATTCACGGATAATGCAATTGTTTCCGATAACAATTTTTGTCGGCTCATCCTGATACTTCAAATCCTGCGGGGCTGTGCCTATAAATGCGGAAGAAAATATTTTGCAGTTTTTCCCAATTTCTGCGTATTCTATAACAGTAAATGCTCCGATTTTTGTCCCGCTTTTTATACAGACATTTTTTCCGATGACGGTATATGGACCGACCTCAACATCTTTTTCAATTTCCGCCGATTTATCTATTATTGCAGTTGAATGAATCATTGTCGCTTCGCTCCTATCACGAATAACTTATCACGAATGCCATCACGAATTTTCACGAATCTACGGTCAGTGCAGTTTTCGTGCTGTGTTCGTGATGTTTGCCATTATTCGTGTTTAATTCGTGATTTTACGGTTTATCAACCAACACGAAACTAAATTCGGCTTCCGTCACAGGTTTACCGTCCACAAATGCACAACCCCTAACTATGCCCCTCGTCTGTTTCGCCTTTAACACTTCAACATCAAGATAAAGTGTGTCCCCGGGAAAAACAGGTTTTCTGAATTTTACATTGTTTATGGACATGAAATATGCGAGTTTTTTGCTTTTTAATTCCGGTTTTGAAAGAAGTAAAACACATGCGGTCTGTGCCAACGCCTCAATAATTAACACGCCGGGCATTATTGCCTGTTCCGGAAAATGTCCCTGAAAAAAAGGTTCGCCTGCAGATACATTTTTTATGCCGACAGCCCTTTTAACTTCTTCAACCAAAATTACTTTATCAACAAAAAGAAACGGGAACCGGTGCGGAATAGTTGCTTTTATTTCATTTATGTCTATCATTTTACCGTCGGGAATTTGCCATAATGACGAAGATTTTGCCGAGGCAAGCGATTGGACATTTTGAGTGGAAATAAGTTTTTTTGCAAATTCAACATTGTTTTTATGTCCGCATTTTACGGCAGTTACATCCATTTTCAGCGAACTTTCCAAAAGTGAAATGTCTCCTATCAAGTCAAGAATTTTATGGCGGACAAACTCATCTTCAAAGCGAAGTTTTGTAAGAATTTTTTTTGCGCCGATTACTACGGCATTTTCAAGCGAGCCGCCTTTTGCAAGTCCTTTATTTTTGAGCGCTTCAATTTCATAATCAAAACAGAAAGTCCGTGCCGGTGCGATTTCTTTTTCAAAAATTTCAGGTGTTATATCAAGAGATAAAAATTGATTTTTTAATAACGGATGATTATAAATAATTGTGCAGGAAATATGGAATCTGTTGGACGGACTTGCGGTTATAAGAACATCGTCGTTTTTATAGACGACAGTTTCCGAAAGATTAAAACATTTTTTTTCATTCTGCAGTTCAATTATCCCGGCTTTTTTTATAAGTTCAACAAAAGGCAGAGCGCTGCCGTCGGCAATCGGCGGTTCGTTGGAATTCATTTCAATTATTAAATTGTCTATACCAAAAGCAAATAATGCTGCAAGAAGATGTTCAACCGTATGAACAGATGTCTTTTCATCAAGTCCTACGGTCGTCCCGCGAACAGTTGTTAGAACATTTGAGATATCCGCTTTTATTTTCGGATTGTCAGGCAAATCGCATCTTACAAAAATTATTCCCATGTTTTCGGTTGCGGGTTTTAATTTAATTGAAACGTTATTGCCCGTGTGAAGTCCTGTGCCAGAATAAGAAACCTCTTTTGAAATGGTTTTTTGTTTCCCCATAAAATACCTCGCTGATTTACGCCGATAATAACGCTGATATACGCAGAAATTTCAGTGCCAATCCGCGTAGAAATCAGCGTTTATCCGCGTTGTTTTTAAGTTTTTTAATTTCTTCAAATAATTCAGGAAGTTTTTGTATTAACGCGTAGATTTTCATTGCATGTTTGTGGGGTCTTGCGGGATAGCCGGAAACGGTTTCATGCGGTGCAACATCACCGATAACTCCTGACTGTGCGGCAATTACTGCTCCGTCACCGACGGTAATATGTCCTACAAGTCCCGCCTGTCCCGCAATCGTAACTCCGTTTCCTATTTTTGTGCTTCCTGAAATTCCCGCCTGCGAAACTATTATAGAATTTTCACCGATATGGACATTGTGGGCAATTTGGACGAGGTTGTCAATTTTTGTGCCTTGTCCTATAAATGTTTTTCCGGTTGTCGCCCGGTCGATTGTAACATTGGCACCTATTTCTACATCGTCGGCAATTTCAACAATTCCTATCTGAGGGATTTTTTTAAACAAGCCGTTTTCCTGTACATATCCGAATCCGTCGGAACCGATAACCGTTCCTGCGTGTATTATCACGTTGTTACCGATAATTATATTTTCCCTTATCGTAACATTTGAGTAAATTAGACAATTTTTTCCTATTTTTGAATTTCTACCGATATAACAATTGGGATAAATAGTTGTTCCGTCGTTAATTTTTGAATTTTCGTCAACTGCAACAAAATCAGAAATTGCCACATTTTCGCCTATTTTTGCCGATTTAGAGATTGAACAATTTTTAGAAATCCCCGATGGATGTTTTTCTATTTCTTTGGCAATATGCATAATTATTTTTGCATATGAAAGGTACGGATTTTTTGAAACGATGGCGGGAATTTTAACTTTATCTTTCTGGGATTCCTTAATGATTATAGCAGAGGCATTTGTTGAACCGATATACTGCTCATATTTCGGATTTGATACAAAAGTAATGTCTCCCTTTTTTGCTTCGGTAATGCCGGCAACATTTGTAATAATCGTATCTTCGTTACCTAAAATCTCTCCGCCCGTTATTTTAATAATTTCTTTCAATGTTTTCTTCATTTTCTCATTTAACTAAATGATTAACTGATATTTTTATTATCAGGCGAACGAGCGAAAAGCAAACTTGTTTGTTTTTCCGAGCGAGCGCAGATAACACAGGGTTTAATACCCTTTATTTTAATTTCTTTAACACTTTTTCCGTTATATCCTGTGCGTCCTCGCCATAAATAAGATTGCAGGAGTCAACCAATACAGTAAGCCCTTCCTCGGAAGATACCTCTTTTATGGCATCGTAAATTTTTCCCATTATATTTTTTTTTGCCTTATTGTTTATATCCTTTTCTTCCTGTTTTGTGACAGCAATATATTTTTCAAGGTCAATTTTTTGTTTTCCCAGCGCAACTTTTTTCGTTTCTATATCCGCAGTTGTAAAAGTAGGAGATGATATTTGGGTTACAGTTCCGGTATCTACGAGAACAACGGTTTCCGTAGAAGACGATACATCTGAACCTTCAGCCAGTGCGGTAACTTTCGCATTTTCTTTGGTTTTTTTTTGTTCTTCGTTGTATGTTTGAAGTTGTTCTTCCATCTGTTTTATTTCTAATTCCGTTGCAACAATCTGTGACTGAAAATTTTTTATATTTTCCTTGCGGGTATTGAGGTTTGCGGATAATTCATCCTTAATTTTTTTTGCGTCGGGATATTCATCCATAATGCGATTCATATCTACGCATCCGATTCTTTGTATTGAAATTGTGGCAGAATAAAGACAATTAAAAATGTAAAATGTCAAATTAAAAATTATGGTGAAAATTATTAAAAATTTTCTTATTATTTTATTCCAATTTTTCATTTTTAATTTTGAATTGTTCATTGCAGTATCAAAACACTTGTCCCATCGTGAAATAAAATTGCGACAATTGTTCTCCGGGTTTATGATTTAATCCGTATCCCCAGTCAATTCTAATAGGAAGTACCGGCATCGGTCTTATTCGCAGCCCGAATCCCGCGCCGGTTTTAAGTTGGTTTTCTTCGGAGCCAATTTCCAAACTCACATTGTTGCTTTTCCGCCAGGAGCCGCCCATATCGGCAAATATCGCAGCGGATAAAATGGAATGCCCTTTTTCCTGAACAATGGGGAATTTATACTCAAGATTAGATACAAAAATTATTTTTCCTTTTTCAGACGGTCCTATTTCTCCGAAGTCGTAACCGCGCACCGTATCGGCGCCGCCCAAGAAATATCTTTCATAGATAGGAACTTCGTCCGATGGTGAAAACTCCTTAACATAAGATATGCGTGAATTAAATCCGAGCACAAATTTCCAGAATGTCGGAATAAATTTTGATGTTGTTAATGTGGGTTTGTAAAAATTAACGGTTCCGCCCAGAGGTCCGCCCGCAAGTTTTACGGCGAGCGAATGTCTGGAACCGCGGGTTGTGTCAAACACATTATCCCTAGTATCGCGGCTAATTGCGGATGTCAGTGAGGAAGAAACATCTTTGGAAGCGGTAATCAGGCTGGTCAGTGAACTGTCAATATCAAAAACCTCAACCTCTTCATATGCGTAAGTAAAATTAAGAGATGTAATATCGGAAAGCGGTTTGCCGATTCTTATGTCGCCCCCTCTTCTTCTTTCTCTGTAAGCGGTTGAATCACTGCCGTAACTTCTATATACTGTCGTATTAAAAACATCTGCTCCGAATAAAAGTTTTTTTCCGAAAAGATAGGGCTCGGTAAATCCGATTTCGTAATTTGTCCGCCTGGCGCCGAACTCATATGTAAGATTTAATTTCTGTCCTCTTCCGAAAAGATTTAACTCGGTGACTTGAACCGTTCCCACAACTTTATCTACGGATGAATATCCCGCTCCGAGAGAAACAAGTCCGGTTTTATCTTCTTCTACCTCAATAGCAAGGTTGGCTTTATCGGGTTCCTTCGTTTCTTCAATATCAACTTTGATATCCTTGAAAAATCCGAGATTGTAAAGCCGCTCCTGACTTTTACTGATACGTCCTACGGCAAAAACATCCCCTTCTTTTACGAGGAGTTCTCTTTTTATCACATATTCTTTTGTCTTTGTGTTTCCGTCAATATAGATTCTATCAATATAGATTATACCGTTTTCAATAATTGTGAAAGATGAATTTACAACACCTGTTTCTTCATTTTTGTCCAACTTTAATTCGAATTTTGCACGGATATATCCCCTGTCACCGTAAAGTGATTTAATGTTTGATTCGTTTCCTTCATATTGCGATTGGTTGAAAATTTCGCCTTCTTTGAAATTAAAAACTTTTATGAGTTCGTTTTCGGAAAATACTGTATTTCCTGAAAAATTTACTTTTCCGTTTTTGTATTGTTTTCCTTCGTCAATTTTAATTTTTATAAACATTTTTGTTCGGGTGTCATTATAAGTAATTTCCGGCTCCGCAATTTTTACCGACAGATAACCGCGGTCTTTGTAAAATGATTCCACTTTTTTAATATCGTCTTTGAATGTCTCGTCTTTATAAACTTTTTTTCTTTTTGTTGCAAAAAGTTTTTTGATTTTTTTCGGTTTGAAACTTGTAACACCCTCAATTGTAACATCGCCTATAAGTATTTTATTACCCTCAGTAACTGAAAATGTTACCGTTGCAAAACCTGATTTTTCATCAGTTGTGGAGAAATCTTCAACCTTTACATCGGCGTAGCCCTTATCTTTATAAAGTGTGGTTATTTTGCCGATGTCATCCTGAATTTTTCTGGTATCATAGCCCTCTTTTTCTTTTGAGGAAATTTCTTCTTTAAGTTTTCCATTTGAAAATTCTTTATTGCCTTTGAATTCAACCTTTTTTATTATAAGTTTTTCCTGTAAAATAAAGGTTACTTTTAAGCCGTCTTTGAAATCTGAGACATCCGCCGCAACATCCGAGAAAAGTCCGAGTTTATAAATGTTTGAAATATCCTCGTCAACAAGTTTCTGGTCAAATAAATCGCCCTTGCTTATTTTAAGAGCATCTTTTACGACCCGCACCTTGACATTTCTCAAACCCGAGAATTCAACGGCTCTGATTTTTTTCGGTTTCAAATCTTGGCAGATGAGCAAAGTTAGAGTCACCATTCCGCATAAAAAAAACAAAATAATTTTCTTATTCATAATTTTAATTATACAAAGTTTAGAATAAAAAGTCAAGTTTTTTTGTTAAAAAGCTCTGCCACAAACAGATGTCATGCTGAACTCGTTTCAGCATCCCGGAATAAATTCGGGACGGCGTCTATTTAGACCCTGAATTAAATTCAGGGTGACACTTCGTGTCATTTTTTTTCGCCTTCGGTTCCGAATCGCCACCATTTTTCAAAGAAAAATTTACTTTCTCCGGATTCATTTTTTTCAATTTCCTGCGAGGTTCTAAACATTATTCCATTTTTCAGACGGTAAGATAATTCAATTTCATGCTTTAGGGAAAGTTTATTTTCAAATTCGTCGAATTTTACTCCATAGTCGGCTGAAAATCCCCGTGTGAATTCCTTACCTATCTGCAATTGTGCACCTTTATATAATCCAAGAACGGACGGTTGCACACCGGACGGTTGCGGTGTAGAGGTAGATTCCCGTTTTATGGCAAAACTATCAATAAATCCGGTTTTCTTTAAGATGGATTTTACAAAAGGAGTTGTTAAAAAAGTATCAATTCGTTTTGACATATCCTCTGCAGTTAAAGGTTGCGCTTGCCCCGTGCTTTGCATACCCATTGCCGCTCGTGCCGCTGTTTGTTCATCCATTTGCGGATTTGTTTTAGATGAAAAACGCGGTTTTACTTCTTCCAAAGGTCCTCTTGGAATAGTTATAATAATAGTATCTGTAACATATTCAGGTTTCATTTCATGATTTACAAAATCTTCCCTTTGTATTTGAATTTCTGTATCTGCTTCTGCTCTGCCGGACAAAAAAAGATTGCTCTTTTCCGCTTCAAAGATTGCCTCTATTATTGTAAAGTTTCGTCCGAGATAATCCAACTCGCCGCGCAATGCCTCAACCCTGCCTGTAACAAGCGGCGACGAACCTTTGCCGTGCAGTAATAACTCGCCCTTGGCTTCAACCGATGCAAAATTTCTTTCGTACCAGCAGTCCTTTCCGGCAATTATTTTTAAGTTCCAGTTTGCATTTTTTAAAAAATCCCAACTTCCTTCCTCGCTTCCTTTTCCGGGATATGTGAATCTGGCGTTTGATATTTTCATATAACCGTCTATGTTCCAGTTATCGGGCGTGCCAAAAAATTTTATATCCGTCTTGATTTTTGCTTTTGATGGGTTGGATAGCGCGGCACCCCCTGACTTTATATTCAAATCATTTATTGTAACGGGAATATCTTTCTGCGGTGTTAAGAGCTGAAAGTTGAAGTTCCCGGGGTTAAAGCCGTCCGCAATCGCCATTTCGCCGTTAATAGAAATTGGTTCTTTATCTATCAACGCATCTAACTGTTTTAATTTTATAATTTTGCCGTTAAAATTAATTTCACATTTTGCATCGGTTATTTTTTTGAATATGTTGTTGAGTTGAATTTCATCCGCTTTCGCCGTGAAGGTGCCTTTTACATCGGGTTTGTTCAGTGTCCCGCGAATATCAACATTTGTAGAAAAATTTCCTTTTGCTTTTTTTACCGATTTTGTCAAAGACGGAAGTATTGCTAAATCGCCGTCCGCAACTTTCAAAGAAATATCAATCGGATAATTCGCAAGTTTTTTTCTGGCGGCGTCGGTCAAAGGTAGCGGCGTAGTTCCCTCTCCTTCAAATGAATAAAGTTTAGCGCGTGAAAGTTTAAGATGTTTTAAGTCCAGAATATTTTCTTTTAACTGAAAAAATACCGACGCGATATCAAAACCAAGATTTTCTATTTTTCCGTTTGCTGAACTCAAAAGACAGGTAATGGTCGGCTCTTGTGATTTACCGGTTGCTTTTAAGTTGAAATCGGTATTTCCTTCTGCCGTAATTTTTATATCAAACAGGTTTAAAAGGTCGCCGATGGAAATATTTTCACCTTCGGCGGTTAAATCTATATTATCATTTACAAGAGAACCGTTCAGATAAAACAATCTTTTGCCTAGTTCAAATATTGAAAAATTGTTTATAGAAAATTCCGACGGTTTTGAAAAATCCACTGTTCCGGTTATTTGGGTGGATTTTCCCATTTCAGGAATAAATCGCATAATTCCTTTACTGTATTCAATGTAATGTTTTGAGTTCTTAAGTTGTTTTTGGTTTATCCATAATCCTGCGGTTGAAATATCGGCTTTAACGGTATCTTTGTCCAATCTGCCGTCGGCATCGATGCCTCCGAAAAGTGTAATTCCCGGAAACTTGAGATTTCGTATTTCCGCTATTATTCTAAAAACAACATCTTTTGAAAAATCGATATATGTGTCGGGCAGGATTTTTATATTTGTCAACGACCATTTTATATCCCCTTTTGAAAAAAGTATTTTTTTGCTTTTAAGAGAGCATTTTCCGGAAATTGCATCAACAGTTTTATTTTCAACCCTCATATTTTTACCAAAAAAATCTGCTGTAATCTGCGGGTCTTTCAAATCGCCGAATATATTCAATTCAATTGTTTTCCAAGTTCCGGACAAAAGATACGTGCTTTTTAATAAATCGTAAATGGTCTGGGTTTTTAAGTTACTTAAGGAAATGTTCAAACCGGAAAATTCCTTTTTGTTTAAATCAATAATTCCGGAGATTTCTGCTGTTGCTCCGTCAACAGATAATTTTGACTCCTCAACTTTTAATAAATCATGGTTTATTAAAAGTTTTCCGTATCCGTTTGCTGCCTTTTCATAAATTCTTCCGTCAAAATAGTAGCCGGCAAGCACCTGTGGACTATTTATATTTCCCCGCACGGTAATTTTTCCGACGAGAGGACCCTGTAGATTTTTGTTAAGGTTTTCAGCATCAAATCTAAAATCAATATCGGATGACAAATATTTTGATGAAATAAAATAACCGGCTGTTCCGGAAATTTTATCACCCCATTTAATTTTTTTAATATCTATTTTTTTGCCGTCATAACTTCCGTAAGCGGAGAGTTTTTCCGTAATTTTGTCAATTGCCAGTTTATCGGATGTGATATTAAACTGAATAAAATTCTCCGCCAATTTTTCCCCGGTAAGTTCTAAATTGCCGTTTATTGTCTTTCCGGATATTTCAAATTCGTCAAGTTTTAGATTAAGGTTGAATCTATTCTTATCTATTTCGCCGGAAAGCCGTATTGATGTTTTTGATGCTTTTTGTTGCACGGCAAATTCAGTAATTATAAGTTTTGACAGTTTTGTTTCGAAAGAAGTTACAATTAAATCATATGGAATATTCTTGAAAAGTTTTCCGCGGGTTATCGCGATTATTCCATGTGGTTTTGGATTTCCGTTTTTGCTATTCCAGTTTATTTTACCCGATATATTGCCGGATATAACATCGGAGCCGATGCCGACAAATGGCAAAATTATATTGCTGTTGCATTTGGAAAGATTAAGATAACCGGATGTCTCCCTAATGGAACTCCCTTCGGTTGTATTTTTCTTTATTTTTATTTCTCCGTTTAATCCGTCCGTTTTCAAATTTTTTATGTACATTCCTTCTCTGTCATAAAAAAATTCGCCTGTAATAGATGTTGTACTTTCGTTGATTGTTATATTGTCAGATGAAAAAGATGCTGCGATTTCCGGATGACTAACCCCGTCACCGCCTGCGCCATTTTTGATGTAGCCGTCTATGTATCCGATAAAACCTGAAATATTATTGTCAAACATAGAGACATCAACATTTTTACAATGAAAGTTGATTTTGTCATATTTTCCGGAAAATAAAATTTCTGTCGTGTCATACTTTATATTTCCCCTTGTAATTTTTGACTTATTGCCTTCTATATTTAAGGCGAAATTAGATCCGGACATTTTAACGGAACCCTTGCCGTTTTCCCATAAAACCCTGCCCGAAACATTTTTTGATGATTTATTTTTGAGAGATAAATTATCCGTTGTTATTTTACCCGCGATTTTTGGGTTATCAAATGTCCCGAGTATTTTTAAATCAAGTGCACAGGTTGCGGAAACATAATCCGACTGAATCTCCATATCACGAAAGGTTATAGATAAATCAAGGTTATTTTTCTGTATCTTGCCGGTTAAAATTACATCGCCGTTCAATGCCGTCGCCGTGGAGTTAACGATACATTCGTTATTAAAGATTATTAAATCTGTTCTTACATTTCTTAATGAAATAATGTTTGCTATTTTCATATCGTTTTGTTTTATATTTAATGTTAATTTCTTATCGGGCAGTTGATATGAACCGTCAAACGATGCGGCATTTTCCGGCAGATATTGAAAAGTGGTTCCGGGTAAAAGATGTTCTGCAAATTTTCTCAAATTGTTTATGTTGCCGGACACCTGCGAGTTAATTTTAAGATTATCTAAAATTATGTTTGTGTCTATTTTGAGGTTAATCTCGGCTGAATTTAATTTGCCTGAAAGATTAAAGTTGCCGTTAGAACCCCTGATGTTGAAATCACCGTTGAGTTTTTCTAAATTGTTGAAGTTTGTATTTCCCAGAGTACCCTTCAATTTTACCGACGAATCATTGTTAATCATTCCGGCTACTTCTATTTGCGATGAAAAATTATTTTTATCGTGCGTAATTACAACGGCTTTTGATTTTACGGCATAATTATTGTTTTTGTTAACGGTTTCAAGATTGAAATTGTTGACGGTAAAAGTGCTGCTAAAAGTAACTGTTCCATTAAGTACGGAAATTTTTGCAGGCAATAAAAATGCAGATTTTTTTTTAGATTTTTTGATGCGAGTATTTTTTACAGCAGATATATTAACTTGCGGGTTGATAAGAGTTATGCTTTCAATTGAGGATAGTCCTTTGCTTATTTTTTTAAGATTGACGGCAACGACCGCTTCCTCGCAGTTAAAACCTTCAAATTGTATTTTTTTCAATACTATTTTATTGAAAGGAAGCCAGACAACTTTTTCTATTTTTACAGGTCTTGATAATGCAACGGTGAGTTGTGACTGTGCAAGGTATTTCAGCGAGGTTGTGAAGATGTTAAATCGTATAAAAAGGTATACGCCGGCAGTTAACGCTGTAAATACAGATAAAATTAAAATTATTTTTTTCATTCATTCAGTTTATTTTACCGCAGAGGCGCAGAGAGAAACATAGAGAAAATCTTTTTCTTAAACTCTGCGAACGGCGACTGTCCCGCTTGCGGGATGTCTCTGCGGTTTATTTCTTTTTCCGTTTTCTTAAAAGTAAAAAAATTTCGCCCAGCGACATTGTAAGCGACTTAAATGTTTTTTTTGTTTTGAGAAGTCCGCTATATGCAATACCGTATCGCTTATAATATTTTTCTTTCAGATGTTCCTCTTCTTTTAATTTTTCCATTTTAAGTTTTTGTCTCGGCAAGTCCTGACTTAAATATGAGTTTTTTTGCATCCGCAGAATAATCAATTTGTATTGATGTTCCTTTCGGGATTTTTTTGGAAAGTATTTCTTCCGCAAGGCAATCCTCAAGATATTTTGAAATTGTTCTGTTTAAGGGTCTTGCCCCGTATTGCGGGTCAAATCCCTTTTCCAGCAGGAAATTTTTTGCCTCGTCGGTTAAATTAACGGAAAATCCCTGCCGGCTGGTTTTTTTTGATACCCTTTCCAAAAGCAAGTCAAGAATTTTTTTCATATCATCACGGTCAAGCGGATGGAAAACAATTATATCGTCAAGACGGTTTATAAATTCCGGGTTCAGCGTTTTTTTTAGTTCTTCAAGAACGGTTTCTTTCATTGAAGAAAAATCATTTTGAGCGTCTTCCTGAACAAGAAATCCGAGCGATTTGCCTTTTGATATAAGCCGTGCGCCTATATTTGATGTCATAAGAACTATTGTATTTTTGAAGTTGACTTTGTGTCCCAAATTATCGGTTAAAATTCCCGTGTCCATTATCTGAAGAAGTATGTTCAGCACATCCGGATGCGCCTTTTCAATTTCATCAAGCAAAATTACCGAGTAAGGTTTGCGCCGCACCTTTTCGGTGAGTTGTCCGCCTTCGTCGTATCCGACATATCCGGGCGGCGCTCCTATAAGATGAGAGGAAGAAAATTTTTCCATGTATTCCGACATATCAAGACGAATTAAAGCATCCTCATAACCGAACATAAACTCTGCTAATGCTTTTGCCACTTCCGTTTTTCCGACGCCCGTAGGTCCCAAAAATATGAATGTTCCTATCGGTTTTTTGGGGTCTTTAAGTCCGGTTCGCGTTCGTCTTATGGCGTGTGATATGGATACAATCGCTTCGTTCTGACCTATTATTCTTTTGTGAAGTTCATCCTCCATTTTCAGAAGCCGTCCGGATTCTTTTTCGGTAAGTTTTGTCGGAGGAATTCCCGTCCATTTTGAAACAATCCCGGCAACATCTTCCTCTGTAATTGTAGGTTTTACAAGATTAAGCGTCTGCCTCCATTTTTTTTTATCGTCGGCAAGTATGCGTCTTAATTCGTCTTCTTTATCACGCAGTTTTGCGGCATTTTCAAATTCCTGATTATTGACTGCTTTGTCTTTTTCAACTACCGTGTTTTCAATTTCTATTTCTTTTTTCTTAAACTCCGCCGGCATTGATGTTATGTTAAGATGTGCTCTGCTGCCCGCCTCGTCCAAAAGATCAATCGCTTTATCAGGAAGATACCTGTCGGTTATATATCTGTCGGATAATTCTACTGCGGCGACAATTGATTCGTCGGAATATTTTACCTTGTGATGCATTTCGTATTTTTCTTTAAGACCCTGTAAAATTTTTATCGTTTCTTCAACGCTCGGCGGATTTACCGTTATCGGCTGAAATCTTCTTTCCAACGCCGCATCATGTTCAATATGTTTTCTGTATTCGGAAAAAGTTGTTGCACCGATACATTGAAGTTCTCCACGTGCTAATGCCGGTTTCAGCATGTTTGATGCGTCAATTGCGCCCTCTGCCGCTCCTGCGCCTATGACCGTGTGAAGTTCGTCTATAAAAAGAATTATGTTGGATTTTGCCGCCCTTATTTCATCCATTATATTTTTAAGCCGTTGTTCAAATTCTCCCCTGTATTTTGTGCCGGCGACAACTCCGGATAAATCAAGGGTGATGACCCGTTTGTTAAGTAAAATTTCCGGCGCATCCTGATTTATGATTTTTTGGGCAAGTCCTTCAACGATTGCCGTTTTACCGACGCCGGGATCGCCGACTAAAACAGGATTATTTTTTGTTCGCCGTGATAGAATCTGAATCAACCGTTCAATTTCGGATTCACGTCCTATTACGGGGTCAAGTTTGCCTTCTCTTGCCATTTCAGTTAAATCCCGTCCGAACTCGTCAATGGTCGGCGTTTTGGATTTATGTTTGTGCTGCGGTAGCGGCGGCGTCGGCGTTGTCTCACCGAGCATATTTATTATTTCTTCCTTAATTAAATCATAACTTAAACCGAAATTCTCAAGTATCGCCGTTGTTTTCAAATCGGGATTTTTAAGAAGCCCGAGAAGAATATGTTCCGTGCCGATATAACTGTGCGCCATTTTTTGCGCTTCTTCAATAGCGTATTCTAAAACCTTTCTTGCTTTCGGTGTTAAAGGAAGTTCGCCGTATTGTAATAGATTATCGCCGATGGGAAGTGTTTTTTCAATTTCAATTTTAATTCTTGCGGTGTGAACGTTTAGATTTAATATTATCGTGGCAACGACGCCGTCGTCAAGATCTAAAAGTCCCAATAAAATGTGTTCGGGTGTGATGCTGTCATGGTTCAACCGTTTTGCTTCTTCCTGCGCCAGTCGTATCGCTCTCTGCGCCCTTTCGGTAAATCTGTTATACATAAATAATATCAGTGATTAAGTGATTAGTGATTAAGTGATTAGTAAAAATCTCAACACTAACCACTTAGCCACTTAACCACTTCCTTTCACTGCCTCTATTTGTCCGTCAACTAATTTTATTTTTCTTGAACATTTATTTGCGACTTCCTCATTATGCGTTGCCAGAATCAAAGTGAAATTATAGTCCGAACGAAGTTGCATAATTAAGTCAATAACTTTTTCTCCCGTTGCTTTGTCAAGATTTCCGGTCGGTTCGTCGGCAATAAAAATCTGCGGCGAATTTATAAGCGCCCGCGCTATTGCTATCCGCTGCTGTTCCCCGCCTGAAAGTTCCGACGGCAAATGTTCCGCCCGAGATGCCAGTCCTACTTCCGATATGAGTTTATGTGCTTTTTTTTTTGATTCCGATTTATTTTTTTCTAAAATTATTGACGGCATCATAATGTTTTCAAGCGCCGTGAACTCCGGCAAAAGATTGTAAAACTGGAATGCAAAGCCGATTGATTCATTTCTGAAATTTGAGAGTGTTTTTTCCGTTAAGTTGTCGTTTAAGCCGTCCACAAAAATAACTCCGGAGGTTGGCTTATCCATCAGTCCCAAAATATGTAAAAGCGTTGATTTCCCGGCGCCTGAAGGGCCCGTAACAGCCACCGTTTCCCCTCTTTTTATGTCAAGCGAAATCCCTTTTAGAACGGCAACATCAATTTTGCCGTCGGTATATTTTTTCGTGATATTTTCACATCGTATAATAAAATCATTCATACCGAATCGCTTCACAGGGCTCAATTCTTGACGCTTTCCACGCAGGATAAATCGCCGCCAGAAGCGCAATAATTATACTTACGCAAATTATCAGAATTATATCGGAAAAAACAATTTTTACCGGCAGTTTATCAATGTAATACACGTCGGCGGGAAGTTTAATGAATTTATATTTTTTCAAAATAAAAGATATTAAAAGTCCGAGTGTTGTTCCGGCAGCCGTTCCGATTGTTCCGATAATAAATCCGAGATAAAGAAAAATTTTCATAATTGAAATTTGTAGAGCCCCGATTGCTTTTAACACGCCTATTGAGTGTATTTTTTCCACTGTAGTTATCAGTAGAAGCGAAATTATGTTAAAAGTTGCGACTATAATAATGAGCGTTAAAATAAGAAACATTACGAACTTTTCTAGTTTTAGAGCGGAAAATAGATTTTTGTTCATTTCATTCCACGATTTAACGGTGTAGCCGAAACCCAGTTTGTTTCTAATTGCCGATGCCATTTTATCCGAATTAAAAATGTTGTCGGTTTTTATTTCTAATCCGCGGATGCTCTCTGAACCTAAAAGCCGGTTAGCGTCGGAAAAATTCATATAAACAAGAGACGAGTCATACTCATACATACCGGAATCAAATATATCCGAGACGGTGAATTTTTCCATCCTCGGAATGATTCCGAATGCGGATGTTTGTCCGAACGGCGAGACAAGAATTATTTCATCGCCGGCGGAAACTAAAAGATTTTTAGAGAGTTCAATCCCTATAAAAACTGTTTTTTCTTTTAATGCGTTTATGTTTTTACTTTTGAGAATTCTTTCAAGAGAAATTATTTTTTTTTCTTCTTCCGGAATTATTCCCTTTACGGCAACACCTGTCGCATTTTTACCTTTCCTTAAAATCATCTGACCATAGAGAAACTCTGAGGTATTAAGAACACCGTCCATCTTTAACATTTCCTTGGGTATTTTGGAGTCGGGATAAATCGTGATGTGCGGACTTAAGGATAAAATTTTTTCCTTTATATCCGTCTGAAAACCGTTCATTACTGAAATAGTTATGATAAGCGCTGCAACGCCTACGGCGATTCCTGATATGGAAATTACCGTCAAAATCGCGTTGAAAAACTTTTTTCTCGTCGCCCAAAAATACCTTAAAGCAATAAATTTTTCAAAGTTCATTTTTATATTATACCATTCAGTATATCATTCATACAGTTAGTATGCCATTCGTTTCCATTTGGCTGACTGCCCTTTGCCGAGGCTTTTAATTTTCTTTTCTTTCTGCATTTTATCCAACACTTTTTTAATCATCACACGGCTTACGGCAGGACATTCTTTTTCTATATCGCTTATAGAAAATTCACCTAATTGCTTTTCTATGGCTTTTATAATAATTTCTGTCTTTGCGCCCCTTGGCGGTTTTACATTCCCCGCTCTCTCCTCAAATTCCTTATAGGCATTAAGTACAGTACCGAGAAAAAAGTGAAACCACGGCATTACATCGTGTTTTGACTCGTGCCATCTCTGCGAACTTTTATTTAATGCTTCGTAATAAGTTTCTTTGGATTGTTCAATAATACGTTCCAAACTTATATATTTGCCGACGACAAAACCATTCTGATACAATGCAAGTAATGTCAAAAGTCGCGAGACCCTGCCGTTGCCGTCCCTGAAAGGGTGGATGCATAGAAAATCAAGAATTAGGCAGGCGGTTGAATACAGCGACGGATATTTCATTTGATTGACGCTGTTTTCGTAGGCAAGACATAATTGTTCCATCGCATCGGGTGTTTGTTTCGCACTAACGGGCTTGAAAATTACATCAATGCTTCCGTCCGGATTTTTGCGGATAATATCATTGTCTTTTTCCTTCCATTTGCCGGCATCCCATGATTCGCCGTGACTTAGGTGGTGCAATTCCTTTATCGTTTCAGGTGTTATTCTCAAACCTTCATATTTTTTGTGAATTAAATCAAGGGCTTTGCGATAACCGGCAACTTCTTCTTCCGAGCGGTCGCGGGGTTTGCTGTGACCGAGAATTAACGGCTTTAGGCGATTCTTTTCTACCGTCACGCCTTCAATACGGTTTGATGACTCGGCGCTTTCAATTAAAGCCGCATCCAGCAGTGCTTTTAAAATCTGCGGCGACTGTTTGATATACAAATCCTGTTTTCCTTTGTGTTCGGAAATGGAATTCATCAGCCATACCGCACCCAAAGGCAATTTTGTATTTTCGTTTCTAAACGAGTTCATAATGGCCAACTTTTTTATTCTTAAAGATTTCCAATGGCTATAAGTAATTTTTTGTGCCCTTCAATTTGTTTGGTAATTTTTTTAAATTTACTAAAAAATTCTTTTTGTGAATTTGGGTTGTGTAAAAAAAACTTATAATTTTTTAACATTTTGAATGCTGATTCATAAACTTTTTTATCGTTTAAATTCTCGGATTTTGCCATTTCTAATCCACCCCCTAATTTCTAAATCAGTATAAATTATCTTTTTCATTGCGCAAAATTAATATAGCATCATTTCAGGCACTGTTTTTGAACTGCCGAGTTTTTGAAGAAGCCCACCCAGTTCAAACGGTATCGCCTGCCGTCTCAAAAATTCAATATCTAATGATTTCATAAATTTATCTCTTGATTATTGTCACATTTTAAAAGATAATATGGCAAATTTATTTCAAAATGATTACTGTCAAAAACGTTCAAATATGGAGAAATCAATATTGTTTCTATTTGTAAGTCAACCAAGTCAACTCCGTCCCCTAACTCCTCTAACTCCTCAGTCCCCTAACTCCTCATCCTTTAACTAAAACTGGGACGTCCTACTTTTTTACACATAATATTATGCAGAAACACAAGTCCGAAAATCAAATTCTTTTTGTTTCTTAAATGATATGATGGGAATAAATTTCTCCGCTTTATCACGAGAGATAAAAAACAGATATTCTATGTTCCTTTGATTATTTTCTGCTGCGCCATTAAGCCATTCTTTCGTCCAGACCATACCAGCCATTACATTTTTTTTGTAGTCAATTTCCAGCACATCATATTTCAATTTTAAATCGTCAAACATCTCAATTATTTCATTATAAGTACTTCTTCCTTCATTACTATACGAAAGAATTACATATTTGGCATTCGTATTATCAATCAGTTTTTTTATTGCTTTGGAAACAATGTATTTCCCGTCTTCTGTTTTTCTGAATTCTTCAAACACCGATGAACTTATCGTATCAGAAGCGTCTTCCCTCCTGTTTGATACACCTACGAGATTCGGTTTATCGTTAAGACAAATCGTTTTCCAAATGTGATAGTATGAAGCATAGCGGACACGGGAAGGCGGCATTTTTTCGTTTGAAGAACCATATGGCGGGTCGTAATATGCTAAATCAACCTTTATATTTTTTATCAACTTAAAAATATCTTTCTGAAATACTTTATGGTCTTTATCGTCAATAATCAGTTTTGGTACTTCCATTTTCATTGTGGAATAAGCCCGCGGCGCCCATTCTCTCAAATAAGAAACCTGATGCCCTAATGTGCTGTCTACTTTATCCATAGCAAGCATTAAACTTGTGAGCAAGACGGATTTTTCTATTTCATTTTTTGCGATATTTTCTATTTCTTCACGTATGGCATCCAATTTCATCGTGTTATGTATCTGCCAAATTCTTTTTTTTCCATCTCCCTGTACAGAACTTCCACCGTTGGGTTTACCGCCGTAATTTTCAGAAAACCAGCCGTATTTACCTTTTAATTTGTTAAGATGCGAAATTATTGGCAGATAATAACTTGGCGGTTTCCGATTTATAAGATAACATTCAGCAAAGACCTTTGACCAGGTTGATGCATCGTTAGAAAAAACGGTATAGCCGTCCTTTTTTAATGCCTGTGAAACCCGCGTGGTGCCGGAAAAACCGTCCAGGACAGTTTTAACATTAAGAGTTTTTATCAATTCCAAAATATACGGAATTATCAATTTTTTTGAGCCGGTATATTTTATGCCTTCTGTTTCCATATAATAATTTGTTAAGAGTTGCCGTTTAATTGACGGAGTAAATCTAGTATTTTTTCATGTTTTTCTCTCGCTGAAACAAGAATTTTGGATACCAATTTAATCAGCGGTTCGTTTATTTCATATGTTCCGTTTAATATTTCATTAAAAAATGGGGATGCATTTTCGGTATGCGTCCACATTCCGCGTTGTAATGCGTTTGCACCGGCGCCTCCGTATCTTACTTCAAAAATATATTGTTCATCAGTAGCAAAGAATTTATAAACAGGAAACGTTTCTCTGTCTTTTCCATATTTTCTTGGTGGGAAATACTTTATTTTACTAACCGAATTGTATGCTTTTTCAAGGTCAAATAAAATAATTTTGAAAGTTTTATTTTTTTCGTCATAAATAAGCGGAAGAACATTAACTTTGCTGAAATCAAAAAAACAGGGATTTTTAAGTATGTCTTTTATCCCCTGTGAATTTGTAATTTCACTCTTACCGACAATTCCGGTTAAACATGAAAACATAGAGCCGGTTTTATTCGTAGATAATTGTAATGGGCCTACGCCATATGTTTTTATGCTTATAGGAAAAGTTGCACCGGTAAGTTTATTGGTTACGCTTATATCTTCTTCAAATTTTTTTGCCCGGAATTTCTCTTTTCCTGTATGTATAGCCGAATAATCTTTAACGAATTCGTTTATGTATTCCGTCAGAGCGATTTCGGCAAGGTCGCCGTGTGTTTTGTTACCGATAACTCTCATAGAAAAAACATTTCCCAAAACACTGTGAATGACCGGTTTCGTTCCCCTAAAACTTTCCCTGAATTTTAATAAAAAATCTTCAAAAATAGACATTATTATTTTTTACAATTTTATCGGTTTTAACAGCGGGAACAGTATGACGTCTTTGATGGATTCCTGCCGGGTTAGAAGAATTACGAGACGGTCAATTCCTATCCCAAGTCCACCGGTGGGCGGCATCCCGTATTCAAGTGCCTTAACATAATCATCGTCTAAAAATTCCGCCTCGTCGTCTCCCTTTTCCCGTTCTTTCACCTGCTCTTCAAATCTTTTTTTCTGTTCAACGGGGTCGTTTAATTCGGAATATGCGTTTGCAAGTTCTTCGCCTGCGATATACAGTTCAAACCGCTCTGCGATTTCCGGTCGTTCAAATTTTGATTTCGCCAGCGGACATAGAAATTTTGGCCAATCAACGACGAATGTCGGCTCTGTTAGTTTTGGTTTTATCAATTTGTCAAACAGATGGTCAAATATTTTTCTCGTTGGAATTTTTTGATAATTTTCCACTTCAAATTGCTGTCCCAATTTTTTTAATTTTTCTTCGGAAAAAACATCAGGAAAATTTATTCCCGCTTCCGTAAATGCCGTTTCAATTGACAGTCGTTTCCAGTCGCCGAAAAGGTCAATTTTATTCGCGGAGTTTACCCCGATTTTATTATTGGGGCTCACCTCCGACCCTAAAGGGTCGGCTACAAGTCGGGGGCTACTATTTGTTTCGGTAATTTTTGAAACACCGGCAGCCCGCGCCGTTTCCTGAATGATATTTTTGCACAGAACCATCATATCGTTATAGTCGGCATATCCCTGATAAACCTCCAGAATTGTGAACTCGGGATTATGTCTTATTGAAATACCCTCGTTTCTGAAAGTTCTTCCCATTTCATAAACGCGGTCAAGTCCGCCGACGACAAGTCGTTTCAAATAAAGTTCCGGCGCAACTCTTAAATATAAATCCATATCAAGTGCATTGTGGTGTGTGATGAACGGTTTTGCGGCAGCCCCGCCCGGAATTGACTGCATCATCGGTGTTTCTACTTCAACAAAACCGTTGCCGTCAAGATAGTTCCTAATTGAGGAAATGATTTTTGCGCGTTTTTTGAATATTTCTGCGACTTCACTGTTAGAAATTAAATCCAGATAACGCTGACGGTATCGCGTTTCCACATCTTTTAAGCCGTGCCATTTTTCAGGCAGTCCCCGCAATGATTTTGACAAGAGTTGAAATTTTGCTACTCGGATTGTTGTTTCGCCAGTGTGCGTCTTAAAAACGGTCCCTTCAACGCCGATGAAATCGCCGATGTCAAAAAGTTCAAATATCTTATAGCTTTCATCGCCGACCAAATCCTGTTTTATATAAAGTTGTATTTTTCCGGTTGAGTCCTGTATTGTTAAAAATGCCGCCTTTCCCATTTTCCGCATTGTCAAAATGCGCCCACCGATAGAAATATTCCCGCCGGGCATTTCGTTAAGAATTTTTTCGGCGGTAGATGTTGCAAGAAATTTAGTCGGATAGGGATTTATTCCTTTACTTTTAATCTGCGATATTTTTTCAAGCCGCTGGTCAAAAATTTCCTGTTCAGACATTTAGTACCTCTTTTACTTTCTCTCTCAAAATTTTCGGGTCAAACGGTTTTTCAATGAAAGCGACTATATTTTTTTCAAATTGAAACATATCCTGCATTCCGCCCTTTGCGGTAAGAACAATGGTCGGTATGTTTGCGGTTTTTTCATCCGCCTGAAGTTGTTTCTGCACGGTGTATCCGTCAATTTTCGGAAGCATTATATCAAGCAAAATTAAATCCGGCCTGGCTGCCGTAACCTGTTTTAACGCCTCTTCACCGTCAAACGCGACGGCGGTTGTATAACCATCTTTCTCAAGCAGAAATTTTAACAAATCAACCACAGACGGTTCATCTTCAACGATAAGTACGGTTTTATTAGCCATATTTTTGTAGTTTTTTATCTAACGCTATCTTTTAAAGTATAATAAATATTTTTGATTTTGTCAAGGTGTTTTTTTGGTTTTTTGAGAGAGGTATGCATGAATAAATTTATCAATGTCGCCGTCCATAATTTTCTGGACATTTCCGGTTTCAAATCCGGTTCTGTGGTCTTTTACCATCTGATACGGCATAAAAACATAACTTCTAATCTGGCTGCCCCATGCTATTGAGCCCTTTTCGTCATAATGTTTTTCCACTTTTGCGCGTTTTTTCTCCTGTTCAAGTTCATAAAGTTTTGCTTTTAACAGTTTCATCGCGGTGACTTTGTTCTTAAACTGGGAGCGTTCGTTTTGTGATTGCACCACGATACCAGTGGGATTATGGGTGATGCGAACTGCCGAGTCGGTTTTCTGAAGATACTGTCCGCCGTGACCCCCCGCCCGATAAGTGTCAATACGCAGGTCGCTTTCATCAATTTTTATTTCAATATCATCCTCAATTTCAGGAATTACATCAACGGACGCAAATGATGTGTGTCTTCTTTTGTTGGCGTCAAACGGCGAAATTCTGACCAGACGATGGACGCCAATTTCCGATTTAAGATAACCGTAAGCATATTCGCCCTTGACGATAAATGTTATTGATTTTATTCCTGCTTCGTCGCCGGCAAGTGAATCAACAATTTCTATTTTGAAATTTTTTCTTTCCGCCCACCGCAAATATAGACGCAAAAGCATGTCAGCCCAGTCGCACGCTTCGGTCCCGCCGGCTCCGGAATGAATGGAAACAATCGCGCCGTTTTTGTCAAACTCGCCGGAAAGTTTCAACTGCAAATCCATTTCCGAGATTTTGTCCTCTATTTTTTCAAGCATTCTTGAAATATCGGGATACATTGTTTCATCGTTTTCCGTCTCTAAAATGGAAAGCAATTCAGAGGTCTCGGCAAGTTCTTTTATGATACTTTGATATTTTGTGATTTGTGATTTTAGCGAGTTAAGGTGTTGCATTGTTTTCTGGGCTTCGGCGGGATTGTTCCAAAAATTTTTAGCGGCTGCAGTTTTTTCAATTTCGGTTATCTCTTTTGTTTTGTTTTCTATGTCAAAGATACCTCCCGAGTTCGTCGGTTCTTTGCAATAATTTTCTTGTTTTTTCTTTTAGTTCAGGTAGCATATAATACCTTTATTTTTTTGCCCTTTTAATCGTGGAGCGAGCAAGAAATTTTTGAAGAGATTCAATCGACGAAGTCGTTGTGAGTGTTAGCGACACAATCTGACATCAAAGATGTCATGCTGAACTCGTTTCAGCATCCCGAAATAAATTCGGGACGGCGTCTATATAGACCCCGGAACAAGTTCGGGGTGACACTTCGTGTCATTTCAACAACTCCGATATGTTTATATTCTTAATGTCGGCGAATTTGTCAAAATCCTCTTCCTTATCGCTGTATTTTTCCCTGATAGTATTTATTTCATTTATACTTGAAAGAAAAACATCCAGAATTTTTTCGTCAAAGTGAGTGCCACTTCCCTCTTTAAGAATGCTTATTACTTTCTCTTCGCAAAATGGTTCTTTGTAACATCTTTTTGATGAGAGTGCGTCATAGACATCCGCCAGCGCGATAATTTTTCCCTCAATCGGGATTTCATTGCCTTTAAGTTTTAATGGGTAGCCGGTGCCGTCGACTTTTTCGTGATGCGTTAAAGCGACAATCCTTGATTTTTTGAGAACATCGGCAGTCGTATCTTTCAAAACCATAGCGCCTATAACAGTGTGCTGTTCCATTACCGTTCTTTCTTCGGGAGTGAGTTTTCCGGGTTTCTGTAAAATTGCGTCGGGAATACCTAATTTCCCGATGTCGTGCATCGGCGCCGCCCAAAAAATAAGTTCGGTTTCTTCCGCAGAGAGTCCCATTTTTTCCGCTATGATTTTAGAATAATGGCTTACCCGTTTTATGTGATTGCCTGTTTCTTTGTCTCTGTATTCCGCGGCGGCACTGAGACGGAAAATTGTGTCAAAATGAGCGCTTTTTAAGTCCTCGGTGAGTTTTGCATTTTGAATTGCAACCGCCGCCTGCGAAGAAAAAGATGTTGTAATTTTTTCATGCTCGTCGGTAAAAGGAACAATTTTACCGTCAGAAAGCGAATTTATAAGTTGGAGTATTCCTATGATGTTGCCGGCGCGGTTAAGCATAGGAATAACGAGCATTGAGACGGTTTTGTAATCGTATTTTTTATCAAGAGTAGGATTGTAGTGAAACTCAAAGTCCTGCGGAATAGTTTGGACATCGTGTATATTTAACGGCCGACAGGTGAGCGCTACGTATCCGGCAATACTTTGTTTTGTTATAGGCATCTCAAAACTTTTGAAAATTTCCCGTGTCTTTTTTTCGCCCCATCTTTTAAAATAGGTATTTGAACGACTGGTCTTAAAAATAAGTTTGTCGCCCTCAACAAGATAAATTGAGCCGCTGTCGGCGGATGTAAGTTTCTGCGCCTCGGATAAAATCATATCCAAAAGTTTATCCAAATCGTGAACGCTGGATAACGCAATGCCGATATTTAGCAATTCTTCAATATTTTTTGTCAACATAGTTAAAGTTTATCAATTTTTTTTCTAAATGTCAAAAGAATTATTGAAATTATTATGCATAGATAGGCAAAAATATCGCCGAATTTGGTATAAAAGGTTAGATAATTTAACGGCTGAATATCATCAGTAAGCGTTGTTGTAATAAAAATTTCTGTCTTTGATTTTACCCTGCCCGATGGGTCAATGAAACCGGAAACGCCTGTATTTGCCGCACGGACAACAAACCGCCTGTTTTCTACTGCCCTGAAAACATTCATAGTAAAATGTTGATACGGTGCCGATGTTTTTAAGTACCACGCATCGTTTGTTAAGTTAACGATTACTTCCGCACCGTTTTTGACAGATTTTCTTACTTCATTCGGGAAAATTGCTTCAAAACAGATATTTAGACCGAGTTTCCCGGCGGTTGAATTTATAACATTGTGTTTTTCGCCGGATGAAAATTCTCCGATTTCATTGACAACTTTTATAAATTTACTTAAAAAATTTCTTAACAGAATATATTCGCCGAACGGGACAAGATGAACTTTTGAGTATTCATCTGTAATTTTACCGTCGGAAGATACCAAAAACGCCGAGTTGTAAAATTTACCGTTTTTATAATCAAGCGAGCGAGTGAAATCAAACTTGTTTGAATTTCCGAGCGAGCGATGATAACAAACTTGTTTATAATCGTTTGAAGCGACAAGATGCTGCATTCCGGTTTTTTTGGCGATATCTGAAATCCAACCATATAATTTTTTATCACTTTTCAAAAAACCCGGAACAGATGATTCGGGCCAAACGATTAAGGCAGGGTAGAGGGTAGAAGGTAGACGGTAGAAGGTAGAGACAAGTTCGGAATAAGTGTCAACAATTTCCTGCTCATATTTTTCATTCCATTTTTTGTACTGGTCAATATTGCCCTGAAGGATAGAAACAGTTTTGATGTTCCGATGTTCTGATGTTCCGATGTTTTTGAGTTTGTAAAATCCAAAAATTAAACTGACTGAAATTAGCAATAATGTAAATCCACAATTTTTAATGTTGTCATTCTGCGCGAAGCGAAGAATCCTATCTTTAGATTTGAGACCCTTCGCCTCTGTCTCAGGGTGACACTTCGTGTCATTTTTAATTGCATTAGATATTGTTAAATTCACAAGAATAATTAAGAATGAAACGCCATAAACGCCCGCAAATTCCGAAATCTGTATTATCGGCAGATTATTCCACTGTGAATATCCCAACACTGCCCACGGAAATCCGGTAAATAAATGGGTGCGGATAGATTCAAGAGAAACCCAGAGAAAGGCAGCGAGTAGCGAGTAGCGAATTGTAGCCCCCGACTTTAGTCGGAGGTGAGCGAAGCGAATAAAAAGACAAAAAAGTCCGTAATAAATTGCGAGATAAAAAGAGAGTAAGATTAAAACGGCAATTCCGATTATTTTCGGCTCTCCGGCAGCAGAAAATGTAGGAACAAGCCAGTATAAAATTCCGCAATATGCGGCAAGTCCGGTAATGATTCCGTATAAAAATGATTTTAACGGTTTCTCATTCTGAACTGCAAAAAAAAGCGGAACTAATGAAATCCATGCAAGAGGCCAAAGGGAAGTTTTTGGAAAAGAGAGTATTAAAAAAATTGCAGATAAAATACAAAGGGCTATTTTTCTCATTTGCTCATTTAGTTAAATGATTAAATGACATTTTTTACTATTACTTAAAAATTTCTGGTAGGGTTAGTTTGTGCTTTGCAGAATGTAAGTAATTGCTTACATTCCCACTATATTTTTTACTCCTTAATTGTTGTTCAAGTGCGTCATAAGTTATTCCGATTTCGTCTTCGTCTGTTTGGCCCGTCCAAAGCCCTGCTGTCGGCGGTTTTGTTATTATTTCTTCCGGGATTTTAAGATATTTTGCCAACCCGCGGACTTCGGATTTATAGAGGTTGCCTATTGGAAGAATGTCCGCTCCGCCGTCGCCGTATTTTGTAAAATAACCGATTGAAAGTTCCGATTTATTTCCCGTTCCTGCAACGAGGTAATTTAATTTATTGGCAAAATAATAAAGCGTAAGCATTCGCAATCTCGGTTTAAGATTTGCCTGTGCGAGTTTAGTTGCCGTCGGTAGAATTCCGATTAAATTTTTATAGATTTTGGTAAGGTCAACTGTCTCTGTTTTTAACCCGAATTTTTTTGCAACTTTTTTTGCATCTGCAATATCGGTTTTTTGCGATTGGCAGGGAAGAATTAAGCAAAGAATATTTTTTGTGCCGCCCGCTTTTTGGCACAGCAAAGAAACAACCGCAGAATCAATCCCGCCGGAAAGCCCGACGACAAATCCTGATTTTTTTGCCGATTCTAATTTCGTTTTTAACCATACAGTAATTTTTTTCTCAAAAAGTTCACAATTCATAAAAATTTCCTTTACCAAATGTTATATACCAATTGGTATATAACATCGTCTGAAAAATCAAGGGTCTCAGCCAGTGATTTTTATCCAAATCTCCCTTTTTCTTGGACCGTCAAATTCGCAGAAATAAATCCCTTGCCACCTGCCTAATTGAAGTTTCCCGTTTTCAATAATTACCGAAACCGATGAACCGATAAGCGATGCTTTTATGTGCGCGGCAGAATTACCTTCCGAATGTCTGTATCCCGAATCGCCCATCGGAATTTTTTTATTAAGTATCATCAAAATATCTTGAACAACATCAGGGTCGGCATTTTCATTTATCGTAATTCCCGCAGTAGTATGAGGAACAAAAACAACGCAAACACCGTCTGAAATTTCCGATTGTGAAATTTTTTTCTGAACCTGTGTTGTAATATCAACAAATTCCGTTTGTTTATTGGTGTTTATTTCAATTTTTGAGAACATTTATTTCTATTAATTTCCCCGTCCCCATTCCTACAATTTCCAACTTTTCATTTTCCGCATTTCCGTCGGTAAAACCCGACCTATTCAACTACTTTCGCAACTACGAAACTACGAAAATAGTTAACTTCATTCTGTATCCGATTTCTCTGAAATAATTTTTCCTGCCCGCCGACGATTCAGTGGAGGGTCAAGTTTTCAAATCAGAAACCAGAATCGT
>Ga0210051_1000370_pt1 | contig 40420 bp, 38 predicted proteins | sample CryGey092014_all_FD_185464 | JGI IMG/M metagenome (GOLD analysis project Ga0210051, IMG submission 185464) | Groundwater microbial communities from aquifer - Crystal Geyser CG23_combo_of_CG06-09_8/20/14_all (SPAdes) (version 2) | ecosystem: Environmental > Aquatic > Deep subsurface > Groundwater...
TCCGGTCTCTGATATTCTTAATCCCTTAGGGAATCTTGCTTTGGGACTTAAAGTCGCTTTCCTTCTTTTCTGAGATACTTTTCTGTTTATCAGTCCTCTTCTTTTTAATATTCTTCCTACTGTGCTGACAGAAACTTCAATCCCTTCTCTTTTTAGTAAAGCCCTCAGCTTATGCTTTGACCAAGCAGGATATTGTTTTCTTAATTGAACAGTTCTTATTACAATATCTCCAGAAATAGTGGGTTGTCTTAAATGTTTAGGTTTTCTGGAATATTCATTCAGTCCAATAATTCCATAATGTTTGAATCTCTTTAACCACCTGTATAATGTCATTCTTCCTATTCCGAAGTGTCTGGCTGTAAGCGATGCATTGTTTCCATGAGCCCTGTGCCAATCCAAAATCCTTATCTTGTATTTTGCCCGTTCTGTTAATTTATCTGTCAGGAACGCTGAACGGGCAATAGATATCGCTCCTGGCAGGATTGTGCCGTATATTGTCATACGGCATCCATTATACTTTCCTCTCATATTTTTCAAAGGACAAGTGTATCATATCATATGGACCAGTACATTTAATTGACATCCTTTTCTGTGATATAATATAAATTAGACCTTTACTTAATCATACTCTGCGCCAAATTGTTTACATATACCAAAGATGATTAATTAAAGAGGAGACATTTTATTTTAGCCTTTTTCTTTAGCATTAAAAAAATTTGGCGCAAACAAAAAATGGATAAAACATATTTTAGGATTTGTTTAATTTTAATTTTAGTTGTTTTTGCTGGATTATTATTTGTCAGTAAAGCGTCGGCCGCCGTTACTTTGACACCAGCCACCGGCGGCACCAATGTCTCAATTGATACAACTTCGTATTCCGGCGGCACAAGCGCCTGGACCACTTTAACTGGTCCCGTGATCGCTGAAAATATAAACGGAGATATCGGTTCAAGCACGACCGCCCATGTTTTGACTTTGCCCGCCGGCTGGGAATTTAATACCACCGTGGGTCAGTGGCACGCGATTGTCACCGGAACCATGCTTTTGGGCGCGACCTCAACAACCGCTAATACCATGAGTTTTGTAGTTTCCGCTACTTCGAGCATAGGGACGCTTTCTACTTTGACTTTTTCCGGCATTCAGGTCAAACCGACTGGCACTGCAACCTCAACTGTTAACATAACCCAAACCACAGGTATAATTACAGGCATTACCAATGGAGACAGCGGAGTCGGAACAAGTCTGGGCTTGATTAATAGCGTGGTTGGCGCTGTTAACAATCTTAATATCTATCAAGCGCCGGTCGTCGGGGCAACAGTTGACAATCCATTTAACACTCAGCCGATAATTTCGGTGATTGACCGATTTGGCAACGGAGTGGGCAGTCAGAATGTCGTTGCTTCGGTGGGAAGCGGTACAGGAACGTTGTTTGGCACATTGACGCAAACCAGTAACGGCAATGGTTCAACGACCTTTAGCGGGTTGGGCTACAGGAAATCAGGCGAAACTTTTACTATTAATTTTGCGGTCGGTGGTGTTAGCACGACCAGCGCCGCTTTGGGCCCGTTGAGTGCGGGTGCGGCCGCTTCGCTTTCAGTAGAAACCGCGGTTGACGGCAGCGGAACAACTGTGCCGTCTCAGAACTTAAATTCCGGCAGCGCTATAACCGCTTATTCAATAACGCGTGACCAGTATAGCAATTTTGTTGCTAACGCGGCAGCTGATGCTTGGTCGTTGGCAAGCAAGACTGGCAACGTAGTTGACACCGATTTGGTGGCTGCCTCTGATTCAAAAAGCGCGGTGATGACCGGCCATAATTCCGGCACCGCCACAATTCATGCGACAAAAGCAGGTTTGACAGCGGCTGATTCCGGCACAATCACTGTTAGCGCCTGCTCGCCCTACTCTGTTTCTGACGGCTCTGTTGGCAGTTATCCGACATGCGCGATTACCTGTAACGCCGGATATTATTTAACCGGTAGTTCTTGTTCGTTGATCGGCGGCGGCGGTGTCTTCAGCGGAATACTTCTATCCAGTCCGACATATTCCAGTGGCAGTTTATTGCGGGCAAGCAATTCGGATAAGGTTTATTTAATTGATAACGGGGAAAAACGCTGGATACCGACCGGAGAGATTTTTAATGCCAACGGTTATTCTTGGGCAAATGTCAAGGTTGTTGCTTCAGGTGTTATTTCTGGATACACCGAAGGCGCAAATGTTCAGCAGGCGACCACTCTGCCTCCTTGGCAGACCATTCCCGAAGGCGGACTTATCCGCGCCAATGGCGATGTTGATGTCTATATTGTCAAATATGTCGGTTCAAAAAAATTCAAGCGTTTAATCCTAAATCCATCTATCTTCAACAGCTACAAGCATCTTAAATGGAGAGATATAAAAGATGTTGGTAAATCGGTAGCTGATTCTTTTACCGTTTCTGATTTGGTTCGCGCTGTTAATGACTTTAGGGTCTATAAGCTTTATCCTGCAGGCGACACTGGCGAGAAACGCTGGATTGAGACAGCCGCCGTATTCACAAGTCTTGGTTATAATTGGGATTCCGTCTATGAAATAAATCAGACTGACAGAGACTCATATAAAACTGGCCAGACATTGAAATAAGATTTTATTTACAGGTGATTATAAAAAAATCCCCGCATGATTTGGTGCGGGGATTTTTGAAAAGTTTTTTATTTCACTAAAGGTAAAATGCGCCGGACATCTGGCAAAGAATCTTAAAAAAGGCGATGTTGCTGTTATTATGGGAGCGGGGGATATTTATAAATTGACCCAGCAACTGATTGTCTAAGATTTATCCACAGGTCAACCTGTTATTTGTGCCAGGTTCTTGTTATAATTATAAAAGATAAAGAGAGCACATAATAAAAATTAATTAGATTAACCATTTCTGAGCGTTTTTCAGACGTTCAAAGTGGTTAGATAAAGCATGAATTATTGGATTTATATTGCTGTGGCAGTGGTGCTTGTCGGACTGATCGTCTGGATGTTTATGAAGAAGAAAAAGGATGGCGGGCAGGCGCCGCCTGAGCCGCCGTCAACTCCGCCTGGCACGCCTGGTATGTAGGCTAAGTTTGCCAATTTTAAAAAGCAGTTTTTCAAAAGCTGCTTTTTAATTTCCGCTGGGGTTGCCCGGAACGCGTTTTTTTATTAAAATAGAAATAAGATATGCCAGGTAGTAGAAATTTGACTGTTCGCCGTAGGCGAACAAAAAATAAGCATTGTCACGGAGCGTGACAATGCTTGAAATTGCGTCGTTCGCCACAGGCGAAAGCAAGCTTTCGCCTGTGGATTCGCTAGCAATTATAATTTTTTCCTGCTATCGGGCGTATTGATTAACGATTAGACGATAGGCGATTTTTCAGTTAAAACAATTTGTCAAATTTTCACTACCTGGTATGGCCGATAAATTAAAGAAAAAATTAGGCCTTGTTTTGTTTATTGCCTTGCTTTTGGCAAGCAACGGATTTTTTGTGTTTGGAGCGTTTCCCGGCGCGCAGGCGCAGTCAAGTTCTCTATTTTACGCAGATTCTGATATTCCGATAATTTTACCCCGTTCGACCTGGGATAATTCTGCCCAGTTGCACGCGATGCTTTCGTGGCTGCCGCAAAATGAAACTTTTCCTTCTGATTGGCAGCCGGTTGAACGGATTGTCGTTCATGACACGGCGACCGCAAACAGTGATTCTTTATCGGCAATTGCCAGAATCCAGAGCATTTATCGATTTCATGCAGTCACTCAAGGATGGGGAGACATCGGCTATAATTATTTGATTGATAGGGATGGCAAAATTTATGAAGGCCGTTTGGGCGGAAACGGCTCGAGAGGCGCCCATGCTTTCAACAACAGAACCAGCCAGAATTTCAATTACGGCAGCATAGGTATAACTTTGTTAGGCGAATACACAAATAGTTCAGTTCCCGCGGCGATGGTAGATTCTTTATCAAGATTGATCGGCTGGCTGGCGGCAACAAATAATTTTGACCCGACCCTGACCCAAAAAACTTTTTCGATCTGGACTCCGACGACAAACAGTTTTAGCTCAATCTTTACCGGAGCGGTGGTGGCCGGTCATAAAGATATTGATGCGGGGAATCCCGACCCGGGCACTCTGGATTTTGCGGCGGTCCGCCAGGCAGCGGCGCAATACAAACAGAAATATCAAGGGGTTGTTTATCAGTCGCCATCTGGCTCAAAAATTTATCAGCTTATAAGCGGAGAAAGAAAAACATTTGAATCGCTGGCTGATTTTTCTAGCCAAGGCGGCACTTATCAAAAAATTGCCGTGATTTCACAGACGCAGCTTGATCTTTTTTCATCGGGCAGATTTTTAAAATATCCGGACGGCAGTCTGCTTCAGGCGGTCGATTCTCCCTCCGTCTTTTTGATGGATGGCGGCAAAAAAAGAAATTTGAATGTTACTGCGGCGCAGTTTGCAAAATTGGGATTTGACTGGGATAACGTTAAAAAAATAACGACTGGTGATTTGAGTTTATATACTAGCGGCCCGGATATTGTTTATGGTTCGGATAAAAGTTTGATTAAAGATTCGCAGGGTAAGGTCTATTTTATTGAGAATGGGCGAAAACGCTGGGTTAGTTCAGGTCAGCTTTTTAAAGTGCTGGGCTATCAATGGTCAAAAGTGAAAGATAAAACCAAGGAATATATTGATACGATTCTGGAAGGCGGTCCGATGAGCTATCCTTCCGGGAGTTTGGTAAAAGGGAGCGGACCGACTGTATATCTGATTGAAAACGGACTGAAAAGAGAAATTTTATCCGGCCAGATTTTTACAAAGCTTGGATATCAATGGAATAAAATATTGTCTGTTTCAGATGAAGAACTGGCAAGGTATCCGGCCGGCGACTTTGTCGGTTACAAAAACGGCACGCTCGCCAAAGCGGCCGGCGAAGCAACGGTTTATTTGCTTTCGGGCGGCCAGAAACAGGCCTTTGTATCGGCCGAGCAATTTACAAATCTAGGCTATCAATGGAAAAACGTGCTGTCAGTTTCTGCCGGAGAATTAGAGCGATATTTTTTGGGCGAAACCGTAAAATATCCCGACGGCGCTTTGGTTCAAAGAAAAGGGGATGTTAATGTATTTAGAATTGAAAGCGGTTTAGCAAAATTAATTCCAGATTTGGCGACTTTCAAAAAACTGAAACTCTCCTGGTTAAATGTTTTAAAAATAAGCGGAGGTGATTTTCAAAAACTTTTTGCTTACGCTTTGCCGGCGCCTCCAACTGCGCCGTCAACTCCGTCAACGGCATCTGGCCCAAGCCAGCAAAGTCAGCCAAATATTCGTGTTGCTATCTGGAATGTCCCTCAAGCGCAGACAGAAGTAGTATTTTCGGGCAGCGGGCCATATGATGTCTATGATAAAAGCGGTAACCTTGTCGTCAGCAAGCAGACAGGAGAACAGTTCTCCGTAAGCGTGGCCAACCCTTCTGGCGTCTTTGCAAAATTGGTGCCAAAATCCGGAACAATTCTTGAGATTATTTCTTATCAGGATTTAGCTTCCTGGAAAATAGGATTAAACTACAATAAATTCCGCGGCAATTTGGAGATTGTTTATTCCAATAAATCAGGTAAACTCTGGGTGGTCAATGAATTGCCGCTTGAAGAATATCTTAAGGGTGTGGCCGAAACAAATCAGGGATTGAATATGGAATATTTAAAAACAATGAGCGTGGCGGCCCGGACTTATGCTTATCACTATTTTAAATTGGGAGGGAAATACGGCGGTGACGAAGTTTATCATATTACCAACACAACTTCGGACCAGCTTTATAAAGGATATGGCCGCGAGCCATACGCTTCGGATATCGTTACTGCCGCCGGTGCGACATTTGGCGAAATGGTTTTCTATAATGGTCAGACCATTGTGACTGCGTATAGTTCCGGCGCGCCGGAATTGATAACTAACGGTTCAAGGTCGGCCTGTTCTGTGTGGGGAGGAAAATATTGTCAATCAGGATATGAATATTTAAATGGCGGGGTGAAAGATCCTCAAGGCACAACCTATGGTTATGATGCTTGCGGAGGCGGAAATCATTGCGTGGGGCTTTCGGGCGCCGGAACCAGACAATTAGCAGCGCAGGGAAAAACCTACAAAGAAATTCTTTTATATTATTATCCCGGTACGACAATACAGAAATTATATTAATTTTTAAGCTTTAGCTGATTGCTTTTATGGTTATAGAAAAGTAGGAAAAATATGTCACCAAAAGTTTTTATTATTATTTTAAACTGGAACGGCTGCAATGACACGATAGAGTGTATAGAATCCTTGAAAAAAGTTAATTATCCGAATTTTTCCGTTGTCGTTGTGGACAACGCTTCTTCTGATTCTTCTATAGACATAATTCCCAGAAAATACCGGGACATTTCTTTTATTGAAGTCAAAAAAAATCTTGGTTTTGCTGGCGGCAATAATATCGGCATAAAATATGCGCTTACGCACGAGGCTGATTATATTTTGCTTTTGAACAACGATACAACCGTTGAGTCAAATTTTCTATCGGAATTAGTTAATGCCGCGGAAGCCAACAAAAAAATCGGAATTTTAGGCCCAAAAATTTATTTTTATTCCGAGCCGGTAAGAATCTGGTTTGGCGGAGGGAAACTAAATTTGCTAAGGACAAAAGGCACGCACGCCGATTATATGAAAATAGACAATAAAGAATTGGCCGCCAAAATGCCTGTGCAAACAAAATATATTACCGGCTGCTGTTTATTGGTCAAAAAAGAAGTGATTCAGAAAGTTGGATTAATGAGCGAAGATTACTTTTTATATTATGAAGATGTGGATTGGTGTTTGCGGGTTAAAAAAGCCGGCTGGCAAATATTTTTTGTTCCTTCTTCTATGATTTATCATAAGCAGTCGCGCAGCGCGGGCGAGCACACATTCCCTTATATTTATTATCATTCGCGCAATGGATTAATTCTTGGTTCGCGCTTTGGCGCAACGACTTTAACCTATCTGCTCAGCTTTTGGATTTTTGCAAAGCAAATTATTAAATTGTTTATCGGCTACAACCGCAATTGGGCAAGGCCGGTCATTAAAGGAGTGGTTGATTTTTGGCTGTTAAAACGAGGGAAGCTGGAAGGGTACTATTAAAAATTCAAAAATCAAATATCAAAATGCAAAATGACAATGCAAAATGTAAAATGGATAAAAGTCAAAATCAATTTTAGCATTAGCTAATTTTGAATTTTGATTTGTCATTTTGATTTTTGCACTTTGCATTTTGAATTATTTATGCTGATAGGTATTGATGTGCACAATTTGGAAGGCAATCGCACCGGCGTGGGCCGGTATCTATTTAATTTGCTCCAGGAATGGAGTAAATTAAGTTCAAAGTTCAAAGTTCAAAGTTCAAAGTTTATTCTATATTTTAAAGACGAAATTCCGGCAGACGTTCCAAGGTCTGCTCTGTTCGAAATGAAATTATTTAAAGTCGGCAGCACGGCCAAATTTATGCACTGGAATTTGTGGCGGGCGGCGAAAAAAGACAAAGTTGATATTTTGTTCTGTCCCGGATATGTCGCGCCGATATTTTGGCAAGATAAACTTGCCTTGACTTTGCATGATATAATTTATGAAGCACATCCGGATTGGTTTGAATTCAAAAATCCAGCTGACAAAATTTTATTAGAATGGGTTTCCAAACGCAGCGCTAAAAAAGCATCTGTCATTTTTGTGCCGTCTGAATTTTCAAGAAATGAAGTCATTAAATATTATAAAGTTAAATCCGAAAAAATAACTGTCACTTATGAAGCAGGAGAAATTAATGCTGCAGAAACAATTGGCAGTCAAGACTTAATTAAAGGACGTCTGAATTTAAAAAAACAATTTGCTTTTTTTGTCGGTTCAATTTTTAACCGCCGTCATATGAGCGAAATAATTTCTGCTTTCGGCAGGCTGGCAAAAGAAAGGCCGGATTTGCAGCTGCTAATAGCAGGTAAGGATAGGACGAAACCCGAGCAGCATATTGACAAGCTCGTAAGCTTGCTTAATGAAAAATTAGGCCGACAGGCAATTTTGCGGGTTGATTTTGTCGGTGATAATGATTTAAAATTATTATATCAGGCGTGCGCCTTTTTTATTTGGCTTTCAGATTATGAGGGATTTGGTTTGCCGCCTCTGGAAGCGATGGCGCTGGGCGCGCCAGTTATTACCAGCGATAGCACTTCGTTAAAAGAAGTGGCCGGCTCTGCCGCGCTTTTGATAAAAAATAATTCTGATGTGAATGAAATTTATCAGGCGATGAGGCGACTGGTCGAAGATGAAAATTTGCGACAGGAGCTTATAAGGCATGGAAAAGAGCAGGCGGCAAAGTTTTCCTGGGAAAAATGCGCGGAGGAAACTTTAAATGGTTTAATAAGAATTAAATCCTAATTGTGTGAAAAAATATTTTACTCCACTAAATATCATTTTTGCGATTGAAGTGATAGTCGTGACGGTTGTTTCTCTGGGTCTAATTCCCCGCGAGGCAGTTTTGGCGTTAACAGGCCTGGTCATTTTTTATATGATCTTTTCGCCGGTGGAGGATTCTTTATATCTGACGATAATGTCTATTCCGCTTTTTGTGGCGCTGCCGATCTCCGATACTTTTGATTCCATGGCCAACTGGCGGATTTGGATAACGGTTCTCTTTTTATGTCTGTTTTTCAGAAAAGGAATTTCGGCGGCCATTATCAAAGGTCCGGATGGCCGATATCATTTGAAAGAAAAATTCAAACACTACGGCATAGAATATTTGCTTTTGTGGTTTTTGATCTTGGCGGGGCTATCAATTTTTGTCGCGGGATATAAAATTTTGGCAATAAAGAAATTTTTATTTTTGGGCAACATTCTGATCCTTTTCGTAATTTTGAGAAACCTGGCCAGGAACAAGGAGGTTATTTTAAATATTTTAAGATCAGCGGCAGTCGGTGCCGGCGCGGTGATCGCTGTTTCTTTGATCCAATTGATAGTGACGCTTTCTGTTCCGCTTTACACTTTCTGGCAGTTTTGGGCGCGTAACGTAATCCCCGCTTTTTACGGCCAGAATTTAAGTCAGCTTTTGAAGGTTAGTAACACCTGGTTCTCTTATTTTTCCGACAAGCCGCCGACCTTGCGAGTTTTTTCTGTTTTTCCCGATTCTCATTCTTTGGCCATGTTCTCGCTTCTTTCTCTGCCCGTTTTTTTGGCGTTGGCAATTTTTTATAATGAACAAAAAGGCAAAAAAATATTTTTCTGGGTTCTAGGAGGTCTGGCGCTTCTGGGCGCGGTTCTTTCGGGCTCCAGAGGAGTCTGGCTGAGCTTTATTCCGGTGCTTGCCCTGGCCATTTATCTTTTTTTCTGGAAAAGAACAGATCGCCTTCTGACAAAAAAGGCGCTGGTTGCTCTTCTGCTTTTTGCGGGAGTGTTTCTTATTTCTTCTTTTTACGCGCCGCTTTATTATAAAGCCCAGTCTTTGCAGGGAAACATTGATAAAGAGGCGTTAAGCCTTTTTGACCGCGCAAAATCGATATCTGACCTGGACGAACTTTCAAATAAAAGCCGTCTTCAGATATGGGGGGCGAGCTTGAAATCAATTTTAGCGCATCCTTTGCTCGGAGTGGGGCTGGGAAACTATGTCACTGTTCTGAATGAGGATGCATCAGCGGCAAAACAAGGCGCTTCTGCCCATAATCTTTATCTTGATATTGCGACAGAAATAGGGCTTTTGGGGGCGTTGCTTCTGGTGTTGATTTTTGCTGAAATTTTGCGTACTAGCTGGCTGGTTTTCCGTTGGTCAGAAGAGCTATATTTCAAAATTTTTGGTTTGGCTTTCGGTCTTTACTTTTTGTGGGTGTTGATTTATAGTTTATTTGATGTGGTGCTTTTGAACGACAAAGTACTTTTATTTTTTATTGTCGGAACAGCGACGCTTTACAGCATCAGGAGACTAGCAGGAGATAATGCGTAAAAACCTTTGCGGTTTAAGTAAAAAATATAAGAAATGCCACGGCATTTCTTGAATTTCCGTCGCTCGCCCATCACGAAAATAAATTTTTGCGTGGGCTCGCTAGGAAATATAAAAAGTGCCATGGCAATTAAAATAGTAAAAACTCCAATAAAAAAATCAGAACTTGCGGAGATAGCCAAGGAGGAGTTTGGCGATATTGTCAAAGCGGTGGTGGACACAGAGCAGGAAATTATGGCCATTGGTGGAGAGCTTCACGCCGATGAGGAAGTTTTGTTGACGGAAAAAGAGAGCTCAAAGAGAGAAAATACCTGGGGAATCAATATTTATCCGAAAAAAGCGGGCGAGGATTTTATTGAGTTTGACTCGATGGTTAATCTTAAACCGAATTTTGGCAATCGTTTGCGCGGCGTGGAGAATTCGGAAGTACAGAATAAAATCAGGGGCATAGTAAAAAAACTAATTATTGAATAGAGTCTTATTCTTAAAATCCACCCTAACCCCCCCTTTTTTTAAAGGAGGGAGACGAATAAAATGATTATCAAATATCACAAAGAATTGGCTGCCGGAAGATGGCAAGAACTTTCTTTGGCAGAGCAGATGGGAAATATCGGCAGCGAGGTTTCAAGGGCCTCGCGTCAAAAGGGCAAAGACGAAAAATTGTTTTGGCTGGCCGTTGAAAAGGCATTGGAACTTTTTGATTTAACTCTGGAAGATTTGCGCTGGAAAGGCCGACGGCAGGAAATTGCCAGAGCCAGAGAGGTGTTTTGCGACGCGGTTTATGGCGGGAAGCTTTATAAAAGTTCGCTGACCGACCTGGTGCGCTATTTTGACCATTTTGCCTTGGCGGCACGCAATAAATTAAACTAAGATGTTTTTAGTTTCTGTCAGCTTACTAACTTATAACGGCAGCCGTTTTATAAAAAATTGTCTGAGATCTGTTTTAGCGCAGACCTATCCTAAAATTGAACTTTTAATAATTGATAATGGGTCTGACGATGAAACGGTGAATCTAGCAAAAGAAATTATTTTAAAAGAAAATCCAAAAATCCCAGTTCGCATAATTGAAAATGAAAAAAATTTAGGATTTTCCGGCGGCCACAATCTGGGAATCAGAGAAAGCAAAGGAGAGCTGATTCTGTTTTTAAATCAAGACGTGATTCTTCGCCAAGATTTTATCGGAAAAATTGTAGGATATTTTGAAAAAAACAAGGATAAAAAAATAGGTTCTTTTCAGGGAAAATTGCTTAGGCTTGAAAATAATTTGCAGCCAACGGATATAATTGATACAGCGGGATTTTTGATGATGAGAAATAGACGGATTATTAATCGGGGGCAGGGGGAAAAGGACAGAGGCCAATTTGAAAAAACCGAAGAAATTTTCGGAGCAGACGGCGCGGCTCCGGTATATCGTAAAGAAGCTCTTGTAGACTCGGAAATCATGGGCGAATATTTTGATGAAGAATTTTTTATGTACAAAGAAGACGTTGATTTGGCTTGGCGGCTTAAACTTTTTGGCTGGGAAAGCATTTTTTTGCCCGAAGCTAAAGCTTGGCACAAACGCGGCGTAGGAGAAGCTGCGGCGATGAATTATTTTTCAATAATCAAAGAAAGAAGAAAAATAAATAAATTCGGAAAATTTCTGGCCTTCAGAAATCAAAGGCTCATGCAGATTAAAAATGAGTTGCCCGCTTTGCTTTTTAAGCATTTGCCCTGGATTTTGTTTAAGGAAATAGGCGCTTGGCTGTATGTAATTTTATTTGAACCTTATACGTTGAAAGCAGCGAAGGATTTAATAAAAATGGCGCCTCAAGCCTTTGCCAAACGTAAAATAATTATGAGCCGTAAACGTATTGACAGCATAGAAATGAAAAAATGGTTTGTTTAAAATTTAAAATGCAAAATGGAAAAATCAGAACGGCAACTTAGTTGTCATCCTGAGGTGCGAAGCGCCGAAGGATCTCTCACTTTATGTCGGCCCCGCAAAATGCGGGGAGATCCTTCACTTCGTTCAGGATGACGCAGAGCGTCAATTTTAAATTTTACATTGTCATTTTACATTTTGATTTTTGATTTTTAAATTTAGACAGTTTATGGAATTAGAAACATCAGAAAAAATAGAACAAAATCAGCCCCAAAAGAAGAGACGTTTTTGGCTCTGGTTTTTTATTTCTTTATTGATTTTGGCGGCGGCCGTTGGTACCTTTTTTTACAAGGCTGGCTTTACTTTTTCCCAGATGAATGTAAATCAAGGAGGCGGTATTTTGCCGATTTCAGAGGACGCGCCAAAAATTGAAAAAGACCCCGACAGGATTAATATTTTGCTTTTGGGTCTCAGAGGTCCCAATGACCCCAACGGCGGCTTGTTAACCGATACGATGATGATACTGAGTATCAAACAATCAACCGGGCAAGTTGCCATTATTTCAATTCCCAGAGACCTTTTTATAAAGATGCCGACCGAATCGGGTAAAAGCGGCAGCCAGGCCATAAAGGAAAAAATAAATTTTGCCTATGCTTTGGGCGAGGAAAGAAAACAAAGCGGGGGATTGGTCTATGCAAAAGTGGCGGTTCAAGCGGTTACCGGATTATTTATAGACCATGTTGTTTCGGTTAATTTTTTGGCTTTCAAAGACGTTGTCGATATTTTGGGCGGGGTTGATATTCATTTGAACAAACCTTTTATTGAAGATCAGCAATGGGTAGACAGTGGAGACGCCGGTCCTTCATCGGCATTTTTTATCAAGACTGAAACCGCCACCAGCTCAGCCGGCGTAACTCAAAAGCAGAAGTGGGTTTTTGAAATTCCGGCCGGCACTTCTCATCTTGATGGCAATACCGCCCTTTATTATGCGCGGGCGCGCTATTCCAGCAATGATTTTAATCGGGTCGAGCGGCAGCAGCAGCTTCTGCTGGCTATAAAAGACAGGGCAACGTCGCTGGGGATACTGCTTAATCCCGTCAAAATTTTTGAACTTTTGGATACCATGGGCAAGAACGTGCGTACCGACATGAGTTTGGGAGACATAAATAATATGATCGGTTTGTCAAAAAATCCGGATTTTAAAAATATAAACAAGAAAGTTTTTGATACAACGCCTGAAGGCCTGCTTTACTCAACGACTAATGAAAAGGGCGCCTATATCCTGCTGCCAGTTGGAGATAATTATGACAAGATACGGGAAGCATGCAGGAATATATTTCAATAAAAGGTTTATGGTTTAAAGTCATAGCAGCCGGTCTGGTCAAGGGTCATGGTCAAAGGTTAAAACCCAAAGGCCAAGACCAAAAACTATACTGGCCGCCAAGACCAAAAACTTTTAACTGATTATGGACTTATCTGTCATCGTCACCAATTATAAAACCCCCGAACTGCTGAAATTATGCCTTAATTCATTGAAAGAGGCGTTGGCTGAAATTGAAGCAGAAGTTTTTGTCATGGATTCGCAGTCTGACGAAGATACGGAATTTGTGGTCAAAGAATTTTTTCCTGAATTTCAATTGATTCCTTTCCAAAAAAATCTGGGTTTCAGGGCTTTGGTAAATGAAGGATTAAAAAGAGTAAAAGGCAAATATATTTTAATTTTAAATTCTGATATTATTTTAAAAGAAGATGCAATTGAAAAATTGATTAATTATCTTGATATTCACGAAGATGTGGCAATAGTTGGGCCGCAGTTATTGAATCTTGACGGCAGCGTCCAGGAATCTTGTTTGAGATTTTTTGGCCCGTTAACAATTCTGGCCCGCCGCACAATTTTTGGCAAGACAAATCTGGGAAAGAAATTAGAGGAAAGGTTTCTGATGCGCGATTATAATCATAAACAGCCGCGTGAAGTTGATTGGCTGCTAGGCTCTTCTCTTCTTGTGCGAGCAGATGCCGCTCGCGAAGTAGGGCCGATGGACGACCGTTTTTTTATGTATTTTGAGGACGTTGATTGGTGCCGAAGATTTTGGCAGGCAGGATTTAAGATTGTCTATTTTCCCGAAGCCAAAATGTATCATTACCATTTAAGAACTAGTAAAAAGGCCGGCGGCATCTTGGATCTCTTTATGAATAAATATACCAGGATACATATTTCCAGTGCGGTGAAATATTATTTAAAATACGGATTTAAAAATATCCAATATCCAATATCGTAAAGATGGTTACAAAAGTGCCAAAATAGATTCGACAAAGCTGAGCTTAGCTCTGCAAGCTCACTATAAATTTTATTCCCTGAGCTAGTTTACCCTGAGTTTATCGAAGGGAAGGGTAAAATTTTGGCAGGAAACCAGTGAAATTAGCCTTTGACTCCAGTTCACCCTGAGCGAAGTCGAAGGGCTCAGGCCCAGCTAAGCTGGGCAGGCAATAACGAGTTTTGTAACCATCTTGTAATATCGAAATTAGATATTAGGAAATTAAGATATTAAGATATTCAAAAATGCGGAGAAAATTTATATCTTCAGTAATTATAGTTATTTTGCTGGCTGGCAGCTTTTACGGCGGTTTTTGGTATGGCAAAAATTCAAGGCCGTCAATTGAAAAAGTAAGTGGTGTTTTTAATAAAGAAACAGGCAAGCCAGATAGTATTGATTTTAGCCTTTTCTGGGACAGCTGGACACAAATTGAAGAAAAATTTGTTAATCGTTCAGCCTTGGATTATCAAAAAATGGTTTATGGCGCGATTGACGGTATGGTTAAGTCGCTCGGCGATCCATATACCGCATTTTTCCCTCCCGTGGAAAGCAAAAAATTTAGCGAGGACATCAAGGGCAGCTTTGACGGTATTGGCGCTGAAATCGGAATGCGCAAAGATATTTTGATAGTTATATCGCCTCTTGAAGGCTCGCCGGCAAAAAAAGCCGGGCTACTGGCCGGCGATCAAATTCTAAAAATTGATGATAAGGCAACTGCGGATTTAAATGTGGATGAGGCGGTTAATTTAATTAGAGGGTCAAAAGGTACCCAAGTGACCCTGGCAATACTAAGAGAAGGATGGTCAGACACAAAAGACTATAAGATTACTAGGGATGTTATAAATGTGCCGATTTTAAAATACGAAATAAAAGATATCGGCGGCAAAAAAATTGTCTATATTCAGCTGTATGAATTTACAGAAAACGCAGCCAATGAATTTACAAAAAAAGTTAATGAAATTTTAAATTCAAACGCGCAGGGAATTGTTCTTGATTTGCGCGGCAATCCGGGCGGATATCTGGAAGTAGCAGTTGACATTGCCAGCTGGTTTGTTGACGGCGGCAAATTAGTGGTTAGCGAAGATTTTGGCAATGGCAATAAGAACGAACATACAAGCTATGGATATAAAAAATTAGCCACTTATCCCACGGTTGTTTTGATTGATCAAGGCTCGGCTTCCGCCTCTGAAATTTTGGCGGGCGCGCTCAGGGATGATAACGGAATAAAATTAGTCGGAGAAAAATCATTCGGAAAGGGCTCGGTTCAGGAACTAGAAAATTTACGCGGCGGCACATCGCTCAAAGTGACGGTTGCCAAATGGCTGACGCCATCAGGTCACTCAATTATGGAGCAGGGGCTGGAACCGGATATTCAAGTCGGGCGAACACAGGAAGATGTTGATGCTGGCCGCGATCCGCAGCTAGATAAGGCTTTGGAGTTATTAAAATAATGAATAAACGCGTTATCATTAAGGTTTCTGGTGCGGTTCAAGGAGTTTTCTTCAGGGCCCATATTTTTGATAAAGCGCAAGAAATTTTATTGGTAGGCTGGGTATCCAACGAGCCGGACGGGACGGTTAAAATTGTGGTTGAAGGAGAAGAAGAAAAATTAAAAAAATTTATTGAATATTGCAAAGAAGGGCCTAAATTTGCTAATGTGGAGAATCTTGATGTAAAATGGGAAGAGGCAAAAGGAGAGTTTGAAAAATTTGAGATTAGGTATTTATGATATACGAATTATGCGAATTTAATGCGAATCTACAAATATGCGAATTCGCATATTCGCGTATTCGCATAGAATTCGTAGATTCGTATAGATTATGAAAATTATTCTTCTTCGCGATGTAGAAAAATTAGGCAAGAAATATGATGTGAAAGATGTGGCAGACGGCCATGCCAGGAACTTTTTGATTCCCCAAGGATTAGCCAAGCCGGCAACAGAAGTAGCGCTAAGAGAAATTGAGACGGAAAAAGCGACTGCGGAACTTGCCGCCGAGCTTGATTTAAAAAAGACAGAAGAAACGGTGCAAGAGCTGGACGGCCAGGAAATAGAAATCCAGGCCAAGATTGGCGATGACGGGAAATTATTCGGTTCTATAACGCCGTTGAAAATTACAAAAGCCATTCAGGAAAAAGGGTTTGATATTAAAAAGAATCAAGTTAAATTAGAGGAGCCGATTAAAGAAGTAGGGGAATATGAAATTACTCTGGAGCTTGATCACGGGCTTGAGGCGAAGATTAAAATTATTGTGACAGAAGAGATTAAAGAAAAAGCGTAAATTCAAAAATCAAAAATCAAAATGCAAAATTACAATGTAAAATTCAAAATGATTTAAATTTAAAATTGTCATTTTGTCCGCCAGCTGGCGGATTGAACTTTGCACTTTGAATTACTGTTGTGGCAAAATATATTTTTGTAGCCGGAGGAGTGATGTCTGGCGTCGGAAAAGGAGTCGCTACTGCTTCTATCGGGAAAATTATTCAAGCGCGCGGATTTTCGGTCACTGCCATAAAAATTGATCCGTATGTCAACGTTGACGCCGGCACCATGAATCCCACTGAACACGGTGAGGTTTTTGTTTTGGATGAAGGAACAGAATGCGACCAAGACATGGGCAATTACGAAAGATTTTTAGGTTTGGATTTGCCGGCTATAAATTATATGACCACGGGCAGCATTTATGAGGCGGTTATCCATCGTGAAAGAAATATGGGTTATGAAGGAAAATGCGTGGAGGTGGTGCCTCATATTCCGTTGGAGGTTATTGAAAGAATAGAAAAAGCGCTGAAAAAAGCCAAAGCGGATTTTATCACAATTGAAATCGGCGGAACTGTCGGCGAATACCAGAATGTTTTATTTTTAGAAGCAGCCAGAATGCTTAAATTAAAAAAACCAAAGGATGTACTTTTTGTTTTGGTGAGTTATTTGCCTATCCCGAGTAAAATCGGCGAAATGAAAACAAAACCAACCCAGTATGCCGTGCGTACATTAAATTCTGCCGGCATACAGCCCGATTTTATTTTAGCGCGTTCGTCTGTGCCGCTTGACAAAAAACGCAAGGAAAAAATCGCCGTCAATTGCAACATGCACGAGGAAAATGTAATTTCTGCGCCGGACATTGAAACGATTTATGAAGTGCCAATAAATTTTGAGAAAGACAAATTAAGCGATTTGATTTTGCAGAAATTAGAAGTAAAGCCAAAAAAGTCTAACATGAAGGATTGGGCTGGTTTGGTCAAAATAATCAAGACTGCCAAGAAGCCCATAAAAATCGGGATTGTCGGAAAATATTTTGGGACGGGCGATTTCATTTTATCGGATGCATATATTTCCGTTATTGAGGCAATAAAGCACGCGGCATTTTTCCATAAACGCAAACCGGAGATTGATTGGATTAACGCGGAATCATTTGAGAAAGATGCCAAAGCCGTAAAAATTCTTAAAGAGTACGACGGCATTATAGTCCCCGGCGGCTTTGGCTCGCGGGGCACTGAGGGAAAAATAAAAGTGATTGAGTTTTGCAGAAAAAATAAAATCCCGTATCTGGGATTGTGTTATGGCATGCAGCTCGCAGTTATAGAATTTGCCCGTCATGTCTGCGGATTGAAAGCCGCGCATACAACGGAAATAGACAAAGAGACAAAGTATCCGGTGATTGATATTATGCCCGAACAGAAGAAAATTCTGGAAGATAAAAACTACGGCGCGACAATGCGGTTGGGGGCGTATCCGGCGGCAATTACCATGCGTACCCAAGCATTTAGCGCCTATAAAAAACATTTGATTTCGGAACGCCACCGCCATCGCTGGGAAGTGAATCCCGAATATATAGAAACTCTGGAAAAAAGTGGCCTGGTGTTTTCGGGTAAATCGCCGGACGGCCGGCTGATGGAAATTGCGGAACTGCCAAAAACCGAACACCCATTTTTTCTCGGAACGCAATTCCATCCTGAATTTAAATCCCGTCCCCTTGAGCCGCATCCGTTGTTTAGGGAATTTGTGGGAGCGGCAATCAATAAATAAAAAACGCCCCTCTTTTGTAAAGAGGGGAGAAGAGACTTATTGTGTCAGGATTTAACCATATGGCCGTTGACTGGCAGATTCAGCGCAAAGCGCAGCGCCCTTAAATACTTTTACCTGCAATCCCTGAAAAGTAATTCGGAGCTCCACTTGATAGCCGTTTGCCTTAATGCTTTTTTTGATTTCGCCACCTTCGTTAAGTTGCCTTTTTTGGCGTTCAGTAATAGACGGCGGTTCGTACAAGTACTGCTTTAAAATCTTTTTTGCCATATCTTTGCAGAGTTTTTCCATATCAGCCCACTCCTTTCTTTTAAAAGAACTATTTGCCCGGTATCACATTAACAATCTTTGCTTCGCGTTTGTTGCCGTCAAATTTTTTGATATTTTTTGTGGCAAACTGGACTATGCCTTCTGCTATAGAATAAAGGGTGTCGTCTGAGCCGCGCTTGACATTTTTGCCAGGTTTGAATTTAGTGCCTCGTTGGCGGACTAAAATACTGCCGGGTTTGGCGCGCTCGCCGGCAAATAATTTTACTCCTAAATATTTTGGTTGTGAATCGCGACCTAATCTTGAAGTTCCGGCCGCCTTTGTATGGGCCATAAATTTAATTCAAAATTCAAAAATCAAAATTTACCACGAATACAGTATAACAAATAAAAATTACTATGTCAACTTCAGAAAATCAAAATCCAGTTAAGCTTTCATGGTATGGGAGAGCAGGGGATTGGGCGAAGAAAAACCAGGGCGATATTGCGTTGGTTTTGGGATTTGTTTTTGTGGCGTTGATAAGTTTTGGAATCGGATATTTGACTGCACCGGGAGTGCAAAAAAATCCGCTGATTATTGAAGGACCGCAGACAGGAATTAGTGAACAAGTGGCAAGCGGACAAGCAGGGGACGCGGCGAGCGCTTCTGTGCTGGAAAGCGCGACAAACGCTGTCGATTCGGGAAAAGGTTTAATCGTTGCTTCAAAAAACAGCAAAATATATCACTGGCCTTGGTGTTCGGCGGCCAAAAACATAAAGCCGGAGAATCAGGTTTGGTTTAAATCAGAAGCTGAGGCGCAGGCAACAGGACGGACAAGATGCGCTGACTTTGAAAAACTAGCGCCGGCTGGATATATAAAATAAATTAAAAATAAAAAACGAAAAAATAGATCCCCTCGGCCTAACGGCCGAGGTACTGCGTACCTGCCGCAATTTTGCAAAAATATTATGATTTTGCTTTTGCAAAATCTTTTGCAAAATTGCGGGGGTCTATATATTTTCCTCCGCTCGCCCCGCTTCGCCCAGCTTAGCTGGGGGCTTTACGGGACTCGCTCCGGGCTGGCATTCATCCGCGGACTTACGTCCGCGGTGTTCTGCCAGAAATTATAAAAATTCTGATTCAAAAAGAAAGGCTGGCAGAATATTTTACCAGCCTTTCTTGATTAGGGTTTAGTCATTCTTTTGGAAGAACTAAATAAATCTGGATTTGCGCCGATAGGTACTTTCGCCGTAAATGATAAAAAATTTCTTTTGCCGCTTGCAGCAAAGCCATAAGTAACAGAAGAAAAAAGATAATACCCAGCTTTATCTTTGCTACGGCGAGCACGTATTTCCATCCAGCAAAGAGCCAGATAATGCTGTAAATTGGCCACCAGCCCACAATCCACGCAGAAAGCACTAGGCCAATCAACCCAAGCACACACCAGAACTTATCTTTAAATCCAATTTCTGTCCCTATGAGTGTCTCCATATTCTGTCCTCCTTTTTAATATTTTTAAGAACAATATAATATTACACCGAATTTATTAATTTGTTAAGGTTTTTTCTTTTTCGTCTTTGATATTGAAAACGTCTTATATTCTTTGTATAATTTTCTCGCTTCTTCGATTTTTTGGCGGATATCATAAGGCAATTCTTTGATTGCCTTATTTAGTTTTGTTTCGTCAACTTTTAAAATTTCCTGCCATTTGCCCAGCGGCTCCAGGATATCTTTGATTAAAAGGGGATCGTATTTAAAACGCTGTACCATCTGCCGGGCAATAAAACCCGAATCGGAAAACAACCGTTCCATATTTTCTTGGTCCATAAATTTTGAAAAAGTGTCTTTTATCCCCGTCATTTTTTTGGCCCGCTCATCAACTTCGTCCTTTAAAGAAATATATTCATTAATTAAAGCTTTTACGTCCTGGTCGTTAAAAAATATTTTTTGTTCAACGAATTTGTGCTTCCAAACAGGGCAGATTTGCTGATATGGACACCAAGGACAAAGCGGCCCTGGCTGGGGAGGGAATTTTTCTTCTCCGTGTGCTTTTTTGACTTGCTCCAAAAGGTTTATAACATTTTGCTCGGCAAATTGCAAATCTTGATTGGTTTTTATGCTGGATAATTTTTCTCCGTGTTTTAAAAAATACAAGGATGTTTTTATGGGACGGTTTTCTTGTTTGATAGATGGCCAGCGATTGGCAAGGCCGATGTGATAGACCGAAAGCTGCAAATTATGGTCAACGTTTTTTTGCGCCGGCATTTTTTTGGCGGTTTTATAATCAATCACTTCAAGCAAATCGTTTTCTATTTTATCAACGCGGTCTATTTTCCCGGTGACAAGATGAATTTCGTTGGCGATTTTTATAGGTGCCTCAAAAGGGGTTTCCAGCGCCATAATATTAAACTGAAGCGGAGAATTTTTTGCAAAATAATTTTTTAAAATTAAAACGCCTTGGGTAAACGCAGCCGCTTCTTCGCGGCTGTCTGTGAATGCCGAAGGCGCCCAATTTTCACTCCAAAAAGAGAGTAGTTCCTCTTCGGTAGGGGAGACAATGCGTTGGGGGTCATGGAAAAACTTTAGGGCATTGTGAATTAAAGTGCCAAAAATCGCTTCCTTTGATTTTGGCGCGGAAATTTTATCAACATATTGAAATTTATATTTTTGCGGACACTGTTTGAAAGTGTCCAGAGCCGAGTAGGAAAGACGCATAGAAATTTATTCCGAGCTTGTCGAGGGATGCTTCACTGTTTAAAGGGGATAGTAAGGTTTAAGTTATATATGGCGAGTTTGCCAAACCATATAGGACGTCGCACAAGATTCCTTTTGCGACGTACCTTGTATATAGCAAAAGGGGGATGAGATTGTGCAATGTTTAAAAACATCGCCCAATATCGCCTCAAGAATAATTAAGGATAAAGTTTTTTGTAAAATTGCATAATTAATTTTAAAAAAACATCTTTTATCTCCCCTAATGCGTATATAAAGTCGTTAAAAAATTTTTTGACACTTTGAATAGTTGTTTTGTTTCTCAGGCCGTTTATGGCTTTGAGCGCCTGGGTCGGGCTACTTATGGGTACTACCTGCCCGACGAAGTTAATCAAAAAGAGAGGTATTTTGGATAAGGTCAGGGTAAGCTCCTGCCGCCTTGGCAGATAATTCGTCGTTTGGGCACCCAAAGGCCTTTCCTGGGCCAAAATTTGGGCTTCTGGAGCGAAAATAGCTAAAATAAAGATAAATATAAGGGCTAATTTAAGGATTTTGGGCATAAAAAAGAGAAGGTGTTAAAAGTAGTGATTACGTCGCACAACATAGATTATCCAACAGATGTTTCTGTCGGATAATCTGGCGAAATTGTACAACATAATTAAAAATTATATCGCACAATTTTGCCCGCATTCATATTATTTTCTATAAATAATTCATCGGATTAATTGAGCCGCCTAAAGGAAGCAAGCCGTACCATTTATCCTGCACCGAAAAAGTGTTGGCGGCATAAACCGTGAAGTGCAGATGCGGGCCGGTTGAAAAACCGGTGTTGCCCGCGTAGCCGATAACCTGCCCTGCTTTTACTTTCTGTCCGACAGAAACCGCATAGCCGGAAAAATGGCCGTACAAAGTTATCAATCCGTTTTGATGGTCAATAGCGACCCATTTGCCATAAGCATATTTGCCGTCATTGCCGATTGCTTTGACAACTCCGTCCCCTGCCGATTTTATCGGGTCGCCGATGTTGGCGTCAATGTCAATTCCGTTGTGAAAATTATAAGCGTCATTTATAAAACCGGTTTGCGAAGTCGGGCCGTATCTTTGATTGATTGCGCCTTGCAATGGCCAGGCAAGAACGCCCGAGCGATAGACGGGAATTGAACTCGGGTCAATCGTCAGTCGCAGCTTGTCTTCAATAGCGTAGATATCTTTTTGGATTTGCTGCTGCTGTTTTTGCAGATCGGTTAATATCTGCTGATATTTTTTTTCCTGATTTTTGGTTTGGGAAAGCAGGTCGTTTTTTTCGCCTTTTTGATTATTTAAAACGATATTTTGCCCGGAAAGCTGGCCGCGTAATTGTTCAAGCTGATCTTTTTGGTCTTGCGCCTCGGCTTTTGAATTTTCCAGATCTGTTTTTAATTGCTGGATTTGATCAAGCTTTGTCTGAATGCCGGCTTGGAGGCTTTCGGCCGATTGCATTAAATTTAAGAAAGAGGAAAAAGTAGCGCTGACCAAAACCATTTGAAACGGCGATACCTCGTCATATTCGTTTATCGTTCTTATTGTTTCGCTTAAGTTTTGTTTTTGTTTTTCTATTTCGGCATTTTTGGCAGCGATACCAGAAGAGAGTTCATCAATTTTAAGCGAAGTGGCCGAAATTTTTGTCTGGGTCAATTTTATATCAGCCTCCAGTTTTTTTATCTGGAGCTGCATGTTGGCAATTTGTTTGGTTAGGGAACTTTCCTGGTTTTTTTTGTTTTTGAGCTCGGCGTTATATTCAGCGATTTGTTTTTCCAGCTGCTGGATTTCGGCTTGCTTAGCCGCGATTTGTGCCCTCATTTCTTCGGTGGTTTCAGCCGATGTAAAAATAGGCAATGTGATGGTTGCTAACAGAATTAAAAAAATTATGATTTTGCGAAATTTCGTCCCCATCTTTAATTTAAAATTTAAAATGCAAAAGTCAAAATGACAATTCAAAATTAAAAATTGATAACTTTGTTGTCATCCTGAGGGCGTTGCCCGAAGGATCTCATAGAAATAGCGAGATTCTTCGCTTCGCTCAGGATGACGCTATGCGTCATTTTACATTTTGATTTTTTACTTTTAAATTTACGTTCTTGTTGTAAAACCAGCCGCTAATCCAATTTTTTTATCGCAAATGAAATTCTTTCAAATGTTTTTTCTTTTCCCAAAACTTCGGCGATCTCAAAGGGTCCGGGCGAAGCTTTCTGGCCCGAAAGCGCGGCGCGCAGAGGCCAAAGCATTATTCCCCTATCGCTCAATTTTTCAGCCTCGGGCATTATTATTTCCTGCAAATTTTCTTTTTTGAATTTTTTTTCGGTAATGTCGCTAATTATTTTTTGCAAAGTCTGCAAAGATTTTTTTATTTCTTCTTCGCTCGTGTCTTTCCAGAAAAGAAGCGATTTGTCATATTGGGGTTCCTCAAAAAAGAATTTAACGCTCTCCCCTATCTCCGATAAGGTCTTTGAGCGTTCTTGTTCCAGAGCAACCGCTTTTTTTATATAATCAAATGAAATTTTTTCTTTTGTTAGGCAAGTTTCAAAATCTTTGACAGTAAAAGGGCCTTTCATAGCGGCAATGTCAAAACTATGGTCAAATTTGGGGACAATCAAATCATTTTCTATAAGATATGGAATGCATAGTTCGGTCAGTTTGTCCAAAGGTATCTGGCGCATATAATATTGGTTATACCAATTTAACTTTTCAATATTAAAAATCGCGCCGGCTTTATGGACTTTTTCAAGTGAAAAATCTTTTAATAATTCTTGCATTGAATAAATTTCTTTTTCCGTTCCCGCCTTCGCCAAGGCTTCGGCGGGCAAGCCGGGATTCCAGCCCAAAAATGCCAGAAAATTTATCATGGCTTCAGGCAGATAACCTTTTTTAATATAATCTCCAACCATCACATCGCCTTTTCTTTTGCTCATTTTTGTTTTGTCGGGATTTAATAAAAGCGGCAAATGTGCCCAGGCCGGCGCTTCCCAGCCGAAATATTCATAAAGCAAAATATGTTTTGGCGTTGAGGGCAGCCATTCTTCTGTACGCGTCACATGGGAAATCTGCATCAGATGGTCATCAACAACGACTGCTAAGTGATATGTCGGATAGCCGTCGGATTTTAAAAGCACCTGGTCGTCAAGCTCGTTCGTATTGTAAGCGACTTTGCCGCGCACGATATCAGTGAATTCAATAATTCGTTTTTCAGGAATTTTCATTCTGATGACGCGTGGCTCGTTTGCCGTCAGCTTTTGTTTGACCTCCTCGTCCCTTAGCTTCAGGCACCGTCTATCGTATTTTGGCGCTTGTTTTTTGGCGATTTGTTCTTGGCGCATTTGTTCCAATGTCTCGTCAGAGCAAAAACAATAATAAGCATTACCATTTTTAATTAATTCATTCGCGTACTTTTTATACAAATCAAGTCGCTTTGACTGAACGTACGGCCCAAAAGGTCCGCCAACATCAGGCCCTTCGTCGTAATTTAAACCGGCCCATTTTAAGCCGTTATAAATTGCTTCAGCCGCGCCCTCAACCAATCTTTCTAAGTCAGTATCTTCCAGCCGCAAAATGAACTGGCCACCTGATTGTTTGGCAAAAAGATAAGTATAAAGCGCGGTGCGCAAACTCCCGATATGCAAAAAACCGGTGGGGCTCGGCGCAAAACGGGTGCGGATTAGAGAATTTAATTTCATGATAAAAAAATCATTGAGGGTTAGTTATTAAGCAGCAAAATGGCTGAAGTAAACTTACCAACGTAAGCACAATAAAAGAAAATATTGGCGCAAACAAGAAAATTTTTTCAAATTTATCTAAAGATTTAAATTTTATGACCGATAAGATAAAAACAAAAAATGAAAAAATAAATAAAACCAAAGATGCAGAATTTAAAATGCGAAAATAGCTATTGATTTTAATAAAATTTGATGGGGTGAAACTCGGCTCCATGGGGCCAGGGGCGACGATACCCCATAAAATCAAAATTATTGTAAAAACCGAAATTATTATAACACCAAAGAAAAGAGTTGTGTCGGCAATTTTTATAAACGTATTATGCCTCCAATTAATCGGCCAGAGTTTGTTGGAGGGTAGTTGTTGCGTAGACGGTTCAGACGCTGACGGTTGTTGATAGAGATTTGATTGTTGATTTTGCATATTTTTTATTTAATTATTTTGAGAAATATTTTTTCGTATCGGTCAACCATTCGTTCAATACTGAAATTATTTTCGACATGGGCCCGGCAGTCTGCGCGATTTATTGCATCAATTTTTTTAACTGCCTCGGCCATTGCCTCAATATCATTATTTTTGATGATAAAACCGTTTTTGCCGTCAACGATGATTTCCGGCACCGAGCCTCTGTCAAAAGCAATCACCGGCGTGCCGCAGGCCATTGATTCGGTTAAGACCAGGCCGAACGGCTCTTCCCATTGAATCGGCACAAGAGTTGCTTTGGCCCGCTGGTAGTATTTGAAAATTTGTTCTCGCGGGACGTAGCCCAAATATTGGATTTTGTCATTTAAATAAGGCGCGATTCTCTTGTCCCAATATTCGCCGGTGACCGGCGGGCCGATAATTAAAAGTTTATCGCCGGTAATTTTTGCCACCTGGATTGCTTCGGCCACTCCTTTTTCCGGCTGGATGCGTCCCAAAAAAAGCAGATAATCATCATGCTCTTTAGAAAAAGGAAAATCATTCAAATTAACGCCGTTATAAATGGTGGCCGCATAATTTAAATTGGGCGCCGGTTTTCTTTGAGCATCGCTTATAGAAATATAATATTGATTGGGGCTGGCAAACATAGAAAAAACTTCCGCCCGCCAGGGATAAATCGGATCGTGGAGAGTATAAAAAACCGGAATTTTAGGATGAGATAATCCAAGAGGAATTGCCCGATCGGGCGGATGAATATGCAGCAAATCATATTCTCCCTTTTCGGCCGCTTCAAACATCTTGGCGATCAAATACTGATCCCAAAGATTAAAAATTTTATTAATTTCGGCATTGCCGACATTAAGACCTTTAATAATTTTTTCTCCCTCGGGTTGCTTTAAGGGTTTTAGGTTAAAACTCACAACTCTGGTTGCATTAACTTTTGTTCCTTCCGGACCATAAAAATCAACTAGGTGGCCCTTTTTTACCAGACCTTCTGTAATATCAACAGCTACATCCATCGGAGCATAAATTATGCCTTCGGGAGGCGGGGTAGCAAAATGACCGGTGACCATGGTGGCGATCTTTAATTTTTTCATATTTTATTTTGTTTGGGTTAAAAATTGAATGGCAGCTCCCGAAGCCCAGGCCTGGAGCTTGCAGGCTTTTTCTATTTCTTCCAATTTGCCCTCAGGGGTGACTGCGTAGAGTTCGGGAATATAACCAAACTCTTTTTGGGCTTTTAAAATCGCCTCTTTTATTTTTTGATATTCGTTATTATAACGAAGTTTTTTTAACCCCTGAGCAATAATCCAATTGTCGTGGGGCCAGACAGAGCCGAGATGATAGCTTTTAGCATCAAAATTCGTTTCGTTTAAGGAATGGGTTCTCAAACCATAAGTTGTCCACATATCTGGTTCAAAAAGTCTTTTGACCACCAAATCTTCTTTGTCTTTTTCTAGAATGCCTGTAAAAAGCAAGTGGCCGGGATTTGAGGTAATTGTCTTTTTTTGTTGATTTTCTCCATCAAGCGCCAAGGCAAAATATTTTTCGTCTTCCATCCAAAATTTTTCGTTAAACCGTTTTTTGAATTCGTCGGCTAGCTGATTGTATTTTTTATTATTTAATAGTTTAGCAGCTTCTTTTAGCGCTAAATAACTATAGCCTTGGGCTTCCACAATGGCAACCGGCGGCTCTATCCCTAGACTATCAGAAAAACTGTCTTTCCATCCTTGGTGAAAAAGCTGGCCTTTTTCCTGTTTCCTTTGATAGCGAAGAAAGCCACTGGGATCGCTTTTTGTTTTTGTTTCCAGCCACTGGGCGGCCGCTTCAATATTTTCTTTATGTTGATTTAAAAATTCTTGGTCATCAGTTTTTTCAAGGTATTTGGCGAATGTGATTAAAAACCAGGGAGTGGAATCAACAGAGCCATAATAAGGAAAAGGAATCCATTCATATTCTGGATGATGATTTTTGCCGGGATCGGTTTCATGAACAATTTTGCCTGGTTCCTCTTCGCTTACCGCGTCAAATTTTTTGCCTTGAAATTCCGATAAAATTTCTAAAGTTGAACGGCAAATATTTGGGTCCGTTTCCATTAATTGATTGGAAACAATTAAAGAGTCTCGGCCAAAAAGGCGCATGAATCTGGGATAGCCGGCTCTTATATAGCCGTGCTCCGGATCGCGAAGAGTGGCAATATCATTTTGCAATTTTTCTTTAAGTTCCTGCACTTTGTTATCCTCTGAAATTTTTTCTGAAAATTCAGGCATTTTTATTTTCAGAAATTAATTTATAATAAGCTTTCTCATAATTATCGACCATTGTTTCTTTGCTGAATTTTTCCTCAACTCTTTGGCGAACTAAGGCTCGGTCAATTCGGTCAGCTTTTTTCATTGCTTCAACTAATAAATCTATATTGCTGTCAACTACAAAACCGGTTTTGCCGTCTTCAATTAATTCGGGCATTGAACCGCGGCGGTAAGCAATCACCGGCGTACCGCAGGCCATTGACTCGGTCACCACCAAACCAAAAGGTTCTTCCCATTCAATCGGATAAAGCAAGGCTTTAGCCGGTCCGTAAAAATCAGATAGCTGGTCTTCGGTCAACTCCCCGACGTATTCTATTTTTTCATTAAGATGCGGCTTTATATAAGTTTCAAAATATTCTTTTTGAGTTGGGTCAATGCGGCCGGCCAGCAGCAATTTGACGTCCATTTTTTCGCAAGCGGCAATGGCATTCTCCACTCCTTTATGTTTGTTCATCCTGGCAATCCAAACAAAATGGTCACCGCCCTTGGGGTTAAATTGAAAATGGCTAATGTCACTTCCGTTATAGATAATTTGGCCATTACCTTCGGGAAATTTAACCATTGCCTGATTTTTGGCTGATTGGCTGATAAAAACAATATCGATTTTTCCGGCTTCTTCGGTGAAAAGCTTTAAACGGTCATCTTTTGATGCATCCGCATTGTCGCGATATAAAGGATTATGCATTGTTTGCAAAACGGGTATTTTTGTGAGGTTATGAAAAAAGAGCGTCCACAAATCAAGGTGGGAATGGATAATGTCAAATTGACCATTGTTTGCCATTTCAAACGCCTTTGATAAATTTCTGAGGTTCCAGACAGGATTTGACCACGAAATATTGGCTTCAAGAAGAGGTTTCTCAAAAACCGAAATAAGCTTGGCTTTTGTTTTTGAACCGGGAGCGGCGAAAAGGGTTACCTCATGACCTTTTTGGGTTAAGCCGTCGCAAAGCATAGCGATAATTCTTTCAATCCCGCCGTATTTTTCCGGTGGGACAGTTATCCATAAGGGCGCCACTTGAGCAATGCGTAATTTTTTTTCCATGCCGGGTAGTAGAAATTCAACTAAAATCAGATTTTATTAAAAATTTGATTTTAATATAATTTTACAATTTTAATTTTTATTTTTTGCCAGATAGTACTTTTAGTCTATGTCGAATTTTCACTACCCGGCATGATTTTTAAGTTAATTTTTTATAAATTTTTTCGTATTTATCAACCATTTGGTTTAAGGTAAAATTTTGCTCAATATGTTTGCGGCAGTCTTTTCTTTTGATTGAGCCAATTTCTTTAATCGCTTCAATCATTTCTTCTTTATCATCTACAATAAACCCAGTTTTTTTATCAACCACCACTTCTGGCACTGATCCTCGATTGAAAGCAATGACAGGCGTACCGCAAGCCATCGCTTCAATCATAACCAGGCCAAATGGTTCTCGCCGATCAATTGGGAAAAGAATTCCCTCTGCGTCGCTTAATAATTTTACTTTTTGTTCAAAGCCCACTTGACCAACAAACTGTATTCCTTCATCGTTTAAAATTGGTTGGACTTCGTGCAAGAAATAATTCCATTCATCACCACCGGCCACGTTTCCGGCAACGATCAGTTTAACACGAGCTTCTTTTGCCGCATAAATTGCCTCAGTCACTCCCTTATCTTTATTTAAACGCCCCAAATACATGAAATAATCATTTGGCTTTTCATTAAATGTGTAATCTTGGACTTTTATGCCGTTATGAACGACGTCAATGATTTCTAAACCCTTTTCTTCTGCGCTTTGTCGCTGGTCATTTGAGATAGCGCAAAATTTCATTTTTGGGAAAGAGCGAGCAACTCGGGCCAGTTCTTCGTCAATTGGCCGATGAAGGGTTGTCAGCACCGGCGGGCAGTCATTGCTTATCAAAAGCGAAAACATAAAGAAATCAAAATGATTGTGAATCAAATCAAATTGTTTGCGCCGGTCATGGACCATTCTTAGCAGGCGAGTGATCACTGCATGGGGACTGCGTAAGTCTTTTCTTAGCCATAAAGCTTTTTCAGTGGCGACAACGATATTGGCTTTTGTTTTGGAATCGCCCGAGGCAAAAAGCGTTATATCATAACCGCGCCTGACCAACTCTTCAGTTAAAAGCGATAATAACAATTCAATGCCGCCGTAGGTGCGGGGCGGCACAGGAATCCATAAAGGGGCAATTTGAGCGATTTTTAGTTTATTAATATTTTTATTTTAACACTATCGGGTTAAGTCGATATCGATAAGTCGATATCGACTTACGATGCCGTTAAATATTAATGTTTTGCGATACTTAGAACTTCTTGGGCAATAATTCTGTCCGCATCCGGCTTGGCGAAAGTTTTGGCGGCGGCAGACATTTTGGCAAGCAAATCGGGATTTTCAAGCAGGGCGAAAACGCGGTCTTTCAAGAAATTCGGCGTTAAATTTTCCTGTACCAAAACCAATGTGGCGCCGGTTAGAGCATAATCAAAAGCGTTTGTTTTCTGGTGGTCGCCGGCAGAATCCGGCAGAGGAATTAAAATGCTGGGCTTGCCCGAGCCGGCAATTTCAAAAATGCTTCCGGCGCCGGCCCGTGAAATCACCAGATCGGCTGCTGCCAAAGCGTGTTTCATTTGTTCCTCGTCCAAAAAAGAATACAAATGATATTCTGGCGGAATGTTAGTTCCCAAAAGCGTTTTTAATTCTGAAAAATTTTCCTGGCCGCATTGGTGGATTATTTCGCATTTTTCAAGCAAGCCTTTCATTGCCAAAAATACAATATCATTAATTGTTTTGGCTCCCTGGCTGCCCCCCAAAATTAAAAGTAACGGCTTTTGTCCCGCAAGCTGAAATAAGGATTTGGCTTGTTCCTTTGAGCCGGAAAAGATATCGGAACGGACGGGATTGCCAAGCAGCGCTGTCTTTTTGGCGGGGAAAAATGAAGCGGCTCTTGGAAAAGATATGGCAATTCTTTTTGAAAAATGCGACGTTAGCTTAACAGAAAGTCCCGGCACAGAATCGGATTCGTGAACTAAGACAGGAATCCGATAAATCCAGGCGACCAGAACCACTGGCACTGAGCCAAAACCCCCTTTTGAAAAAACGACATTAGGCATATAGGAAAAAAGTATCCATAAGGATTCAAAAAAGCCGATAATGACGCGAAATACATCCAGCAGATTATGGCCTGAAAAATAACGCCGCAATTTGCCGGCTAAAATATTTTTACTGGCAATACCTTCTTTGCTAAAAGCCTCTTCGCCCACCGTTTTGGGCCCGACAAAAAGCATTTCCAAAGGTTGGCCATCCGGCGTCTGATTTATTTTTTTAAGTTCTCTGGCAACGGCGATTATTGGGAAGAGATGTCCGCCCGTGCCGCCGCCGGTAAAAATGATTCTCATTTTTAAATTTAAAATGCAAAGTGCAAAGTTCAAAATGACAAATCAAAATTCAAAATTAGCTAATGCTAAAATCAAATTTGACTTTTATCCATTTTGCATTTTACATTGTCATTTTGCATTTTGATTTTTAAAATTTGAATTATTTTATAACTACTTTGTCGCATACTTTGAGATGTTCAATAAAATTCCTACTGCTATTAGCGATACCATCAAGGAAGTTCCTCCGTATGAAATAAAAGGCAGGGTGACCCCGGTCAAAGGAATTAAGCCGACGATGGCAGTGATATTGATAAAAGCCTGAATAATTATATAGCAGGTGATGCCCCCTGCTAAAAGTCTTGAAAAATCGTCAGGCGCGTTTTTGGCGATTTTTAAACCCTGAAAGCCAAAAGTGACAAAAAGCGTCAGCATCCCCAGCATTCCCAAAAAGCCCAATTCTTCCCCGATGACCGCGGCAATTGAATCGCTGGCTGCCTGAGGCAGATAAAGAAATTTTTGTTTTCCCTGGTCGAGCCCCTGGCCGAATATGCCGCCCGAACCAAAAGCAATCAGGCTTTGGTTTATCTGGTATGCCTTGCCTCCCTGTTCAATGTCCGGATGTAAAAGCACCTGCACTCTTTCCAAAGCATGCGGGAAAATATTTACAAGAAGCACTAATGCGAGAATGCCGGCTACGCCCAGTATCAGTACATGGCCTAGAGGCGTTTTGGCCATAAAATACATCGCGAATGCCGTTAAAGCAAAAACTCCCAAGGTTCCGATATCCGGCTCAAGCGCGATTAGCAATCCTGTTATTCCTAGGATAATTAAAAATGGGATAAGGCGCTGGCGGTTTTCTTTTTTGTCTGACTTGTCTGTTTTTCCAAGAAACGATGCCAGATAGATGATAAAGCCTAATTTGAAAATTTCGCTGGGCTGAAAATTAAAACTGCCGATTTGAAGCCATCTTTTTGCCCCGCTCAGAGCCATGCCGATGCCGGGGATAAAAACCGCGGTCAACATAGCCAGTCCGATGACAAAAATTGGCAGAGCGTATTTGCGCAGATATTGATAAGGAACGCGAAAAAAAATATAGCCCAGAATTAGACCCGGAATCAGCCCTTTTAAAATCTGATTTTTCGCAAAATAAAAAGACTGATTAAATCTTTCTTGAGAGATGACGACTTCCGCACTTGTCACCATAAAAAGTCCGAAAATAACCAAAATCGCCACGACGGTTAAAATAATTAAATTTGGCGTTTTTTTACTCCCGATTAAACGCATAGTTTATAATTTATTTACTGCCTGATTAAATTTTTCGCCGCGCTCGTACTGATTTCTGAAAACGCCGAAGCTGGCGCAGCCGGGCGAAAGCAGCACAATATCGCCGGGTTTGGCAATTTTTGCCGCAAAGGAAACGGTTTTTTCAATGCTGGAAAATCTTTTTATCGGCAATTTAATTTTTTTGTTAAAAATTGCTTTTTTAATCTGGTTTTCAATTTTCTGGGTGGCCGTGCCGGGAAGCATTAATACGGCTTTTGTCTGTTTGGCTAAAATTGCGGCAAAGTCTCGAAAATCAAGATTTTTATCCGCCCCTCCCGTAATTAAAATTATGCGCCTTGGCTCCAGGCAATAACGGGAGCTTAAGCCCGAAATTGCGGCAATGGCGGCTTCGGGGATTGTGGAAGCCGTGTCGTTTATGTATTTGACGCCGTTTATCTCTTTTATTAGCTGAATTCTGCCCGATAGACCTTCAAAACTATTCAACGTTTTTTTAATAATTCTGGCCGGCACATTAAATAATTTGGCAACCGTGACGGCGGCTAAAACATTGCTTATGTTATGGCGGCCGATTAATTTTATGTCCGAAAGCTCGGCGATTTTTTCTTTAGCCGCGCCAAAGAAAATAGATTCTCCCGCCAGATACGCGCCCAATCTTGATTCCTGGCTGGTTTTTGGCAGTTTTTCAAGTTCGCCGATTGTCTGGGCGTTGATTGAATAATAATAAATTTTTGATTTTGCTTCGGGCGCTAAATTTTTTAAAATCTCGTCGTCGTAATTTAAGACTAAAAAGTTGTTTGATTTTTGGAATTGAAAAATAACTTTTTTATCCAAAATATAATCTTTCATGGAGTTATATCGGTCAAGGTGGTCATGTATAATGTTAGTTATAACTGAAACCTGCGGACTTTTTTTTTGGGGTGTGAGTCCGTTTAATTGCCAGGAAGAAAGCTCAAGGACGACTAAGGTGGTTTTTTGGATTTCTTGCAATTTTTCCAGAACCGACATTCTGATGTTGCCTGCCAAAACCGTATCGGGGTGCTTTGGTTTTAAAAATTGATAAATTAAAGAAGCAGTTGTTGATTTTCCACGCGAGCCGGTCACTCCGATGATCGTCGCCGGGCAAAGCTCAAAAAATATTCCGATGTCGGTTTCAATCGGCACGCCGGCTTTTTTGGCGATTTTTAAAAATTTTGATTCATTGGGCACGGCCGGATTTTTTATAATTAAATCGGCGTTTTTAAAATCTTCTTCTCTGTGCTGGCCTAAAACATACCTGACGCCATGAAAATTTCTTAATGCGTCCAGCGATTCCCTGAGCTCGCGGCGGGTCCTTAAATCAGTCGCCAGAATTTTGGCGCCTGCCTGATAGAAAAAATTTATTACGCCGAGCCCTCCGCCATGCAGCCCGATGCCCATGACGGTGACGCGTTTACCTCGAAAATCTTGTATAGTCATTGTTTATAATCATAGCAGCCGGTATAGTCTCGAGTCTTAGGTTAAAGGTAAAAAACCCGAAAACCAAGGTCCAAGACCAAACTGGCCGCCAAGACCAAAAACCTGTTCCTTATTTATCTTTAATTATAGCAAAACTTTGGGTTGCTGGCTACTAAAATAGTCCACAAAACCAAAAAGCGTTCCAACTTTTCGTTAGAACGCTTTTTTCTTCCTTTTCGGAGACTTCGCAGGAGAGAGCCATACAAAGTCTCAGAAAAGGAGGCGTGTGGATTTTTTTCAAAAATCCACACGCCGAATGCTATCTTTACGAACTCATTTTTGTTGTTATTGCCACTGACGAAGACATAGACAGTTTTGTTTGCTCCGTCGTTGGCTTCGGCGTGACAATGTTTCTTTCATAAGGAGATGGTATATCAACAAATCCATCCCTACACTTCCGACAACCTGTCCCTCCACAACTTGAACAAATGATAATAGCCATAATCTAACCCTCCTCTTTCTTTGGATTTTTTGGATTTTATCCAGAAACCTGACGAAATTTTGTCCAGTAAACTGACGAAATCGTCAGCATCAGGCCAAGAGCGCTAAGTACCACCAAGCATTTAAATGCCATCCAGGCGACTTTTGAAATACTATCAGAATCAGAGTTTATCGCTAGAAACAACGCGACTGATCCTAGAAAGACAATAGTCAATGTACCGAAAAACAGGAATGAAGTTGAAGTTATCGATTCCATCTTTTTCTCCTTTTGTTTATGAAATGTACTACACTTTTATTTTAATTCTTTTTAACTGTTTGTCTATCAACAGCCCTTAATCTTAATGTATTCCTTCTCTGAGATTTCGTAAATTAATTTGACAAAATCTCGGAGAAAGAGGGCAGAATCGTTTTGATATCTGCCCTTTTTTTGATGGTTTTGCTTGCACCCTTTTTAGGCTCACTACGCAAGGTTGGTAATACCTTGATCCCTATAGGCGAAATCATAGATAATTAATCCTTCGCCAATGAACATAGCTATGGCAATGAGAATTCCACCGATAATAGATTGAGTGAAAAACTTCGCAATCGCACCCATTAATATTGAGCCGATAATCAATAATAAGAGCGTAAGAAAAAACTTTCTATTTGTTTTTTTCATATCATCCTCCTTGCTTTATTTCTACCCCGCCGATGCAAGCGGATTTTGGATTTTTTTCACAAAGAACTTTATCTTTTCTGCAAAGCTGAGCTTAGTTATGCCAGAGACAGGAATGAAAGGGAGATTTAGAAGGTAAAATATTACCTAACCTCCCCTCCATACCTGTTCCTAGCCCTTCGCCGAAGTTTATCCCGAGCAAAGTCGAAGGACTCAGGGTAGACTATTATTTGGTTAAGCAAAAAGCGGCTCACTCGCCCCGTAAAATATCTCGAGGAGATTTTACGGGGTAAAAGGAGGAGCCGCTTTTTGTTTGTCCCTTAGCCCAGACGAATCCGGGCTTGGGACTAACCCATTTATACGTATATTCAGGTAGTAGAAATTCGGCTTGTTTTCTAGATTGGTTGCCTGCGGCAACCAGCCGAATTTTCACTACCTGGTATATATGCGTTTATTTAAGCTTTAATTGGCTTAAATGCTCTCTCCTCGCTTATCTATCTAATTTTTAACTGTCGCTAACTCTACTTCTTATACGTATGATGTGAAATTCAGCTCTATTTTATTCCCTGAGCAAGTCCCGCTTAGCGGGACGCCGAAGGGTCTAAATAATCCTTCGACTTCGGCCTGACGGCCTCCGCTCAGGCAATAAGCGCCTTATTTAAGCCAAGGAATTTCACATCACGCGTTACTTCTTATTGCTACAGTATAGCATATATCAAAAACCTTGTCAAGGGTTGACAAGGTTTCGTAAATTTTGTCTTATTTGGTGATTTTAAATTATCTTATCCAAAAATGCCAGAATTAATCCAACTGATGCCATGACCCAGGAAATAATCCAAAAACGCATTGTAATTTTTGTTTCCGGCCAGCCCTTGGCTTCAAGATGATGATGAAGCGGCGCGGATAAAAATATTTTTTTGCCGCGAAGTTTTTTTGAAATTGTCTGCGCAATCACAGAAAGTGATTCAACCATCATAATAAAAGCAATAAATGGCAGAAGCAAAAATTGATTTGTCAGCATCGAAATTATGCCCAAAGTGATGCCAAGTGACATCGCACCCGTATCGCCCATAAAAAATCTGGCCGGATAAATATTGAACCACAAAAATGCTAAAAGCGCCCCGGCCGTTACTCCGCAAAAAGCAGCCAGATTATAATGGCCGAGGCTGTAAGCAATTACGCCGTAAGTGCCGAAAGCTATCAAAAGCGTGCCGCCTGCCAAACCGTCCAGGCCGTCGGTTTCATTAACCGAAAACGCAGTTGCCACCAAAACAAAAACAAAAACCAAAATATACCAGATGCCGATATTGAAATTTCCGACAAAAGGAATATGAATGGTGCTCCAGTCCAGCTTTGAAAAAAACCACCAGGCGCCAAAAGCGGCAATGGCTGTATAAACAATAATTCGGTGGCGCATGCGCAGTCCTCCGCCCCTTGGACCGATTCGCAAAACTCCCAATAGGTCGTCCGCTAATCCGACCAAAGCCGAGGCAACCAGCGCTCCCAAAGGCAGGAGGGTTTCGCTTCTTGAGAAAAAATTAAGTTTTCCGATTATTGAATCAACGCCGAGTTTTGATAGCAGCCAGAATAAACCAATTAAAACTAGCACTGTAAACCAGACTAAAATTCCGCCCATTGTCGGCGTGCCTTCTTTTTTTTGGTGGAATTTGGCATAAATCGGAGCGCCTTCTGTTCTGATTTGCTTGCCCAGACGCCACTTATAAAGAAAATGGGTTAAAATGGGCGTTAGCAAAAATGCCACGATAAAAGCTAAAGCGGTTAGGCCAAGGATTCGGGAGATTTGGAAGATGTCTTGCATGTCAAATTCAAAATGTAAATATCAAAATGAAAAATGACAGTTTAAAATGTAAAATTAGCTATAACTAAAAACCATTTTAACATTTCGTTTTAAATTTTGCATTGTAATTTTGATTTTTGATTTTTGAATTTTAAATTATCTATATTCTACCACAAGAATGCTTCTTTTGCCCATTGGATAACCTTGTCCATTTCTCCTATTCTGTCTTGCGAATCTAAAATTACATTTATAATTGCGCCTTTGCCATCGGGAGCGGAAACGGCAACAATCATGCAATTTCCCGCCTCATCAATATAGCCCGTTTTCCCGGCAATGATTTCCGGATATTTTAAAAGCAGTTTATCGGTGTTGATTAAATGGTGATTGCGCTTGCCGTCAGCGGAAAGAATGTCTATTTCGGAAGTTTTCATTATGTTTTTAAGAAGCGGATATTTGATTGCTTCCTGCATAATTTTTACCAGTTCCTTGGCGTTGGAAACATTTTCAATGGCCAGGCCGCTGGCATCGGCAAAATGAGTATTTTTCAATCCAAGCTGTTCGGCCTTTTTATTCATAAAAGCGACGAATTGGCCGTTGAATTTTTCTGACAGCGCCACGGCTGCGTCATTGCTTGATTCAATAAGCATGGCAAAAAGCAGAGATTCAATTGTCATTTTTTCATCGGTAACCAAATTGCCCATTTCGCCGTAAGTATCAACTGCATTTTTGCTGATTGTAATTTCATCTTTGAGATTGGCGCGTTCAATAATAACCAGCGCGGTCATTAATTTTGAGAGACTGGCAATTGGTCTTGTCTGCTCCGGTTCTCTTTGCGCCAAAACTTTGCCCGAATTAACTTCAATAACATAATATGATTTGGCGCTGAGCTTAGGTTCTTCAATATTCCAATTTCTTATAGGAGTGACAATGTCATTTCTTGGAATCAAGAAAGCATCCTGCGCCACGGGCAAAGATGCGGCAAAAACAGTTTCGGTTTGAGGCGGGTTGAATTTTGGCGAATTTTGCGATTGTGTCTCTGTTTTATTCTTAAATAATACAGAACCAAAATAAACTGCGGCTAAAATTGCCAAAGCAGTAAATAGTTTCAAAAAATAAGCAGGGTCTAAATTATCAGACTTGTCAGAAGAAAATTGAGTTTCCAAGAATTTTTTAATTCAAAATTCAAAAATCAAAATGCAGAATAACAGTTTAAAATTCAAAATTTTAAATTTTACATTGTCATTTTTATTTTTGCAATTTGCATTTTAATTTTTCTTTTGGCTGAAGCCTCCCTTAATAATTTTTTTGTCTAATTTAAATAATGAGCCGGGCGCGATTTTCAAAGAGTTCTGATAATCCCCGGCATTAACAACGAGTTTGGGCTGATTGGCCAGCGCATTATCAATGAATGTCGGGAGCCGATAAAGAATTCCAAAGGGCGGCGTGGCGCCGAGCTTTATGCCTTTTAGATTGGCTTTCATCCATTTTTCGCTCACAAAATCTATTTTTTTGTAATTTAAAAGTTTTGCTTTCTGCCTTTGCTTATTTATCAGTGCCAGAAGTTTTTTCTTGTCTAAATTTTTGTTGGCCGGAATCAAGCCAAGCGCATGGTCTTTATCGTTCAAACTGACAATCACCGTCTTTGCCACTTGCTGGGGTTTAAGCCCAAGTGTCGCAGCCTTATCATAAGCGGTATAAACAATGCGATGGCTGATAATTTCGTATTTTATTTTATTTTTATTTAAATAATTTAAGATAGATTTTGGTATCGGCATACCAGGTAGTAGAAATTCGACTTTTTATTGACAGTTTATCATTAAAAAGTCTTCTTTTTACTTATTTTTTAAGCCAAGTGGCAAAATTATTTTGTGCGCTTCGCGCACTGTCGAATTTTCACTACCTGGCATATTTTTATAAATTAATGGTTATTCTATAGTTTAACACAAAGTTTTGTTTTTTTTCAACCAATTCGCTGGGGATAAAAAAGACCCGCAAAATTTAGCGGGTCGAATTTCAGGCATAGGCAACAGAAGCAATCGTTTCCAAATAAGACTGGGTTGTCTTTAGTAAACTGAATAATTCAGTCGACTGGGAGTTTGTGCCTTGCAATACCAGTATCAGCCTATTAAGGGATATGAGCGCAAGCGTATATTGATGCGCTTTAATATTTATATCAAAGGAATCAACTAATTTAACGACAAAATCAGTATTGGCAATTTTATCCGTCATTAAATCTATTTTTGCTTGGCATTTTGCTTCTTTCTTAAAGTTGCTGTCCCGGCTTGCTTTTTCGCAGTCTAAAAAAAGCGAAACTTTTTCCTGAAAAAGATTTATTCTCCGCCTCATCAAGAATTTTTTAAATGAAAAGAGCTTCAAAATAGCCTTGGTCACAATCTCTTCTTCTCTCATTTTTTAACCCTCCCTCGGTAATCCGAAGTTTTAATGTAGGATACCTTTTTTATACGAATACCATAATTTTTCAAAAAAATCAATGATTTAAGCGTTTACATGAAAATATATTACATCCCCGTCCTGCACAATATATTCTTTTCCTTCAAGCCGCATTTTGCCCGATTCTTTTAAATGCGGCCAGCCGCCCAGCGAAACAAAATCCTGCCAGCCGATAACATCCGCCTTAATAAACCCTTTGATAAAATCGGTATGAATCACTCCTGCGGCCTCGCGCGCTTTTGTGTTTTGACGAACTGTCCAGGCGCGGGTTTCCGGCTCTCCGCTGGTCAAAAAAGTTATCAATCCGAGCAGTTTATAGCTTGCTTTGATTAATTTATCCAAACCCGTTTCTTGAATCCCCATTGTTTTTAGATATTCACGGGCTTCGTTTTCTGATAAATCAGCCAGGTCTGATTCAAGCTTGGCAGAAATTTCTATTTGTTTTGCTTTCTCTTCTATTATCGGAATTTCAGCGGCCTTGTTTTCGTCGGTATTTAAAACATATAAGATTGGTTTTGCCGTCAATAAATTTAAATCTGAAAGCCATTTTTTTTCTTCGGCATCAAAATTATACGATCGGATAGATTTGAAGCCTCCTAATATTTGATAAGTTTTTTCAAAAAATTCAAGCTGTTTAGACGCTTCTTTATTAGCCGGATTTTTGGCGGCGCTTCTTAAGGCCTCAAGCCGTTTTTGCACCATTGCCAAATCCGCCAGAGCGAGTTCAATGTTTACAATTTCGGCATCTGATTTAGGGTCTACTTTGCCTTGCGTATTGACTACGTTTGAGTCAGAAAACGCGCGAACAACTTGGACAATCGCGTCAGCTTCCCTTATATGCGACAAAAATTTGTTGCCCAGCCCCTCCCCTTTTGAAGCGCCGGCAACAAGGCCTGCAATATCAACAAATTCAATCACAGTCGGAATTATTTTTTTTGATTTGGAAACTTCGGCGATTTTTTTGAGGCGTTCGTCGGGAACTTCAACAACCCCGATATTGGGGTTAATTGTGCAGAAAGGATAATTTGCCACATTGGCCTGTTTGGAGCGGGTCAGCGCATTAAACAGCGTTGATTTGCCCACATTTGGCAGGCCGACGATTCCGACGGAAAGAGACATAGAATTGTAATTAAAATGTGGACTATTCTTAAAATAGTTCGGACGGTTTTCGCCGCCTGCGGCGGCGAGGAATTGGCCAAAAATTCCGAACCGAAATCCTGAACTTTGACAATTTCAAGTTTTTCTTTGGCGGCAAATTCTTTTGAAACCGAGAAGAAGAAACCTACTTAAATATCTGATTCAAGGGTGTGCCTTCTA
>Ga0210051_1000377_pt1 | contig 40266 bp, 39 predicted proteins | sample CryGey092014_all_FD_185464 | JGI IMG/M metagenome (GOLD analysis project Ga0210051, IMG submission 185464) | Groundwater microbial communities from aquifer - Crystal Geyser CG23_combo_of_CG06-09_8/20/14_all (SPAdes) (version 2) | ecosystem: Environmental > Aquatic > Deep subsurface > Groundwater...
TGACTGCATAGGCCGCGCCGCAACGTAACGCGCGTTATTTCAAGAAGCGGTTCGAAGAAAAGTGTAACATCGTGTTGTCATTTTTCTTTTTCCGCCCGCCTCTCCCAAATTTTGAAACACGGAGGTATCAAAATTTGCCCCTCTTTTTCCTTCGGGCTATTCCTTGCCCAAACACTTGTCCTTGACCAGAACATCAAGGATTTCACCAAAATCAGCAAGCGCAGGTCAGCAAGGACGCAACCCTTGACCAAAACATCAAGGGCATGGAAAACGCAGTCCAAACCAACTCACTTGTGCTTATGCTTACCCCCTCTGTAAGCTCTGCTTTTGTTCAAGTTGCCTGTTCCGCTGTTGTTGATAAGTTATTTTTTCCGTTCGCACGGATGAGATTGCTCATGCTTTTTATAATCGAAATAATTTATAACAATTCAGTTCGTATAATAGCAAATTTTGGTAGAACTTTCTGACAAAATTGAACTATTCTATCAGCAGCTTTAATATATTTTGTCACATCTTCAGAAGCATATTTTTTTTCAGGAGTATTAATTCCGGGATACCGGGTGTCAATATAAACGCCATCAAGAAGCGAAAGATCTGTTTGAGCTATGTGTTTAGAACTGAATAAATAATCTGACCAAATTTTTGTCAAATTATGACTTGGGTCTTTAAGTCGGCGCCAATCTTGCCCAAGCGCTAAAAGTAGTGATTTCATAGCGAGTTCTGCTGATTGATGACATAAAAAAATAGACCATTCTTTCTCCGATGATGAAAGTTTTATTGCTATTGACAAATTACGCACCGCTTGTGTAATAAAAGTTTGACTCATAATTTTCTTATTAATTGTTCAACAGTTTCAACACCTTTGGAAGAAATAGAATAATACTTGTTACCTGCTTCAATAAGATCTACAAGCCCTTCTGAAACAAGACGTTTTAATATATCCTCTACTTTACTAAGCGCAAGGTCAAGGTCGTCAGCAATTTTAATTGCTAATAGAGGCGTATCTTCAAAATTAAATGGATTCGTGTGATAATCATAAAGATATTTTAATACAGAGTCCTTTTCTATATCCCACATATTATCCGTTTCGCGCCCTAAAATAGTATTTTGAACCATGTAACGAAAATAACTAATTAACAATATTTTGTAAAGCAATTTCTCTCAAACTGATACTGTGTGAAGTGTACCCCAAAAACTGGACACGCCGTTAAGGTGGTAAAATCGCCGAATCTTAGGAGGAGGACAGCATGAAAAAACAACGGCAACGGTACGGCGCGGATTTCAAGACGCGGGTCGCTTTGGAAGCCATCAAAGGCGAGAGAACTCTCAACGAGATCGCAACGGATTATAAAGTTCATCCGAACCAAATTCCAAAATGGAAAAAACGGGCGATAGAATTTGTCGCCTCAGGATTTTCGGGCGAGCTCACGGCGCGAGCCGAAGACGACGATCGGATCAAGGATCAGCTTTATCAGCAAATCGGCAAACTCAATGTCGAACTTGATTGGTTGAAAAAAAAATCCGGACTGTGGAGCTGAGGTAAAACGCGCATGCATCGAAATTGCAAACCCAGGAATTACGATTACCAGGCAGTGCGAACTATTAAGTCTTCCGCGGTCAACGTTCTATTACGAACCGGCCGGCGAGTCGGAAGAGAATTTGAAGCTGATGAGATTGATCGACGAGCAGTACACCGCCACGCCGTTCTTTGGAATCCGCCAAATGACGTCATGGCTCAAACGACCACCTTTCGAGGAAGACGTGAATCACAAACGGATTCGCAGATTAATGCAGCTGATGGGATTGGAAGCCCTGTGCCCCAAACCAGGATTGTCAAAACCCTCTCCGATGAACAAGATATACCCGTATCTCTTGAAAGGACTCAACATCACGAAACCAAATCAGGTCTGGGCAACGGACATTACTTATATTCGCCTGCGCCGAGGCTTTGTTTATTTAGCGGCGATTTTGGACTGGTTCAGCCGGTATGTCGTGTCATGGGAAATCTCCATAACACTGACCTCGGAGTTTTGCATAGCGGCGTTGGACCGGGCGCTCATGATCGCTCAGCCAGGAATCTTCAACTCGGATCAGGGCGCGCAATTTACAAGTTCGGATTTCACCGCTCGGCTTTTGCAAAAAGAAATACGGATCAGCATGGACGGCCGCGGGCGCGCATTCGACAACATATTCGTGGAGCGGTTGTGGAGGAGTGTGAAGCACGAGGACATTTACTTGAACGATTACGAAACGGTTCCCGAGCTTATCGGCGGCCTCAGAAAATATTTTCAGTTCTACAACAACGATCGACCTCATCAGGCGCTCGGAAATCGGTCGCCTGCGGAAGTGTATTGGAATTGAAGATAAAAGTTGATTTTTTCGGTGAAGCTGAGAAAATCAACTTACCCAAAAAAGGGACGGGCGATCGTCACGCCAATCCGGTGTGCGGTCATTCCGTTTCTGATGGAAAGAACGGAACAAAAATCGACAAAATTCAACGGCGCGATTACACCTTAACTCAGCCTGTTTTTTGTCCAATCAATGGGGTACACCTTACAACTCTTTTGTAACTAAAAACAAAGTCACTACATAAATAACATCAGCAATTACTGAAAGAATACGGAGCCCAAAAGGAGTATAGCCAAACAGAAAGACAAATGGTCTTAGTAATTCAAAATATAAAGGTGGAAGATTAAATAGCGGTGCTCCATGTAAAACAAGATAAGTATGTCCTTCATCTATCCATATATCTTTAGCTTCTAAAAAAATTAATCTGCTGATTAAAAATATCAATAAAAAAATAATCGCAATTACATATCGATTCTTGAAAATAGTATATACTTTCTGCAATAACATTATTTCCTTACTTCGTTCATTAATTGGCTTCGAATCTTATCTACATTTAACCTAAAACTTATTAATTTTCTGATAAACTCCCACATTGCAGTAAATTTAACAAAACTGTGGCGGTTTGCTAAATTGTAAAAATGAATTGGCATTTCGTAAATCTTTGCATGAAAAAGATTTGCTTTCAGCATAATCTCAGCATCGATAAACCAACCATCATCCTGCAATTTTAATCTCTCATAAAAATTTCGAGTAAATATTTTGGGCTTAGAATTTAAATCTCGAAATGGTAATCCTGAAAAAAGAATACGAACTATAAGATTGTAACAAAAGGAAATTATTATTCTCATTATTCCATCTTTTCTAACTGTCCGATATGTTTTTACCATATCGACATCGCCTTCTATCGCTCTGAAATAACAACTCATAATTGATTCAAGAGGAAACTGCCCATCGCCATCAATAATACCAATAAAATTGCCTCTACATGCTTCAAAACCTTTTCTCATATCCCAGCCCATCATTCCTCTTTTTGGTAATGTAATTGCTCTGACATTCATAAGTTCCTGCTCTAATTGTATTACAACTTCACGTGTTTTGCCTTCTCCATCCTCAAAATAATTACCGACAAGAATAATTTCCCAACTTGTCGCCAATTGAGACAACATATTATGAACTCGTTTTACAACTGGAATTACACCTTTCCCTGATCCAAAACAAAGAATGACAAGTGAAAAGAAAGGTTGATCTTGTAATTTACCCATAACCTTATTCAAACTCAAAATCTACCTAGAGTCAAATTTCAAAAAAGATAATAAAAGCAGGAATTCCTCTCTTCTATATTTCAAATGCTGATCAAAAAGAGATAGAATCTCGAAGTAATGAAAGTATTACTCAATAAAAATCGAATTCGTGATGTTGTTCTTTGCTTCATATTATCAATCACTTTCTCCTGCGGCACGAATCCGTATCCGGCCGGCAATGCCGATGAGCATGTCTATTACACAAGCTACGCCGAGGATCCAAAACATCTCGATCCTGCTGTCTCTTACTATGAGCACGAGGCCGCAATTATCGATAACATCTACGAAACGCTGTATCAATATAATTATCTCAAACGGCCTTTCCAGCTTGAGCCGGCACTGGCAGAAACATTTCCGATTGTGACTGTCAAAAATAATTCGGATACCAGCGAACCGACTGTCGTTTACTCAATAAAAATCAAAAAGGGAATTCTATTTCACGATGATCCTTCGCTTCCGTTTTCAGAAAAGCATCATATCAATACTAGAGAGGTCATCGCCGAGGATTTCGTGAATGCATTCAAACGGCTTAGTGACCCCAAAATTTCCTGCCCCGTACGTCCTATATTCGCAAGCATCATAAAAGGATTCGATGAATTCACTGAAGCAAACAAGAAACTCAATAAAACAAATTACGATATTTCGATATCAGGAGTCAAAGCTCTGGACAACCTCACACTTGAAATAACTCTTACTCATCCTTATCCTCAACTTCAGTACTGGCTCGCAATGCACTTCACAAGTCCGATTCCTCGTGAAGCGATCGAATATTATAGAGTAGAAGGAAGGCCAACGCTGGACGATCATCCAATAGGCACAGGACCGTATAAGCTCAAAACGTGGGAGAAAAGACTCCGCGTAGTTCTCGAAAAAAATCCGTTATTCCGCACCGAATATTATCCGGACACAGGCGAGGCGAACGATTTAAAAGATGGGCTTCTCGATTCCAAAGGTTCAAAACTTCCTCTGCTCGACAAGATATACATGGCTTATGAAGTTGAAGCTATACCGCGCTGGCGAAAGTTTCTTCAAGGCTGGTACGACGGCACAGGGCTTTCACGCGAGGTATTCGACCGAGTCGTAACCGAACAGCGCGGATTGTCCGAAGAGATGGAAAAGAAAGGAATGAAACTCGTAAGAATGGTCGAGCCCAGCATCTTCTATTTCGCGTTCAACATGAACGATCCCATCGTTGGAGGAGGAAGTGAACGCGCAAAAAAATTGCGGCAGGCATTATCACTCTCTTATGATGTTCCCGCATTTCTTCGAATATTAATGAACGGCAGAGGCGAGCCGAGCAATGAAATAATTCCACCTGGAATTTTTGGACACAAGGGCGATACATCTCCATATATGGGACCGAACAGAGAAAAAGCAAAAAAGCTTCTCGAAGAGGCAGGATATCCTTACGGAATCGATCCTAAAACAAATCGTCCGCTTGTAATAACATTCGACAACAACCTTAACAATGCCTCAGATCGTCCAATGCTCCAATTCATAATCGATCAGTTCTCATCGATCGGAATTCATATCGAGCCGCGCACTACTGATTTGAACACATACAGAACAAAGATTAGAGAAGGAAATTACCAACTGATAATGTCAGGCTGGAACCTCGATTATCCTGATCCGGAAAATGTTCTCTTTCTTCTGGAAGGCTCTCAAGCAACAATTCCGTTCGGAGGAGAGAACAATGCAAATTTCAGAAATCCTGAATACGACCGTTTATACAAAGAGATGGCGCGCATGGAAAACACAGAAGAACGCGAGAGAATAATCCACAACATGATCGATATATTGCGGGAAGACTGTCCATGGATACCGATCTTTTTCCGAGAATCATACACAATGACTCATTCATGGGTAAAAAATTTCAAACCCGCGCCTTTTATGAATAATGTATTGAAGTATAGAGACATCGATCCTACTGCCCGCGAAAAGTATCGAGAAGCTGAATCGAAACCAATCTACTATCCGCTCTTCCTAATCGCAATTCTTTTATTACTCGGAACTGTAATCGGAATACGATCGCTTAAAAGAAAAGAATCATGAACACTTCCGCATATCTTATTCGAAGAATCATATACGCAGTTCCTGTTTTATTTGGAGTGGCAGTAATCATATTTTTCCTCTTCTTCGTATATGCGGGCGGCGCGGAAAATATTGCGCGGCAGGTTCTTGGCCCAAAAGCTCCGCGCGAAGCCATATTCGAATGGATTGAAAACAAAGGTCTGAACAAGCCTCTGTGGTTCAATCAGAAAGCAGAAGGTCCAAACAAACTCAAAGATACATTATTCTATGATCACATGAAATCGCTCTTCACATTTAACTTCGGAAAATCTTGGCAAGACGACAGAGACATATTCGGCAAAATCATAGAACGAGCTCCGGCGTCTCTGGCAATCGCAATACCCGAATTCATTCTTTCATTTTTTATTGCTATCATATTCTCTCTCTATTTTGCTTTCTTTCGAGGAACAGCAATAGACCGCATCGGCACAATAATCTGCGTTGCTATGATGTCCATTTCAATTCTGATTTATATCATCGCAGGTCAATTGATATTCGCTATCATATTTAAATGGTTTCCAGTATCCGGATTTGCTCCGTTTCCGCTTGGGTTTAGGTTTCTTCCGCTTCCTATACTTGTCGGAGTTCTCGCAGGGTTCGGAGGCTCGGTCAGATTCGGACGAACAATAATGCTGGAAGAGATAGGAAAGGAATATGTCCGAAGCGCAAGAGCTCGAGGAATTCCGGAAACTTCCATTCTTGGAAGACACGTTCTCCGCAATGCGCTGATTCCTCTTCTTACAAGCGCTATTCTTTCTCTGCCTCTGCTTGTTCTCGGTTCGCTCCTCATTGAAAATTTTTACGGAATTCCAGGACTCGGCTCGATGGGCATCGAATCTATTCAGGCTAATGACTTCATGGAACTGCGGGCATTAACGTTTCTGACAGCAATACTTTATCAAATCGGACTTATTCTTACCGATCTCTCTTACACATTCGTCGATCCCAGAGTGCGTCTGCGATGACGAATTTATTCGAAGTCTTCGGAAATTACAGAGGATTTGCAGAATCATTATTCGAATGCGCAATTGTTCTCGGATTATTTCTCGGAATTGTTATTCACTTTTGGCGCGACCGAATTTGGAAGGATCGGTTTAAGAAAATTTTTAAAAACCGAACAGCAAGATTCTCTTTCTATTTCCTGATGCTCTTTTCTTTCATCGCAATTCTCGATTCAATTGCGTTACCAATTTTTGAAATCAGAGGTGAAAAAAAAGTTTGGGTAGAGAATCGATCATTGCTTGAATTAATTTATAATCCCGAATTAGAAGAGACACTCTCCGCACCATTTTCAAAAACTACTTTCGAAGCGCGTCGCGCAACTATGCTGAAAAAATCGCATCCGCTTGGAACAAATCTCAACGGCCGAGATGTCCTTCTTCTTGGTCTGAAAGGATGCAGAACTGCTCTGATCATCGGAGGCTTGACAACTATAGTGGTAATTCCGCTCGGAATTCTTTTCGGCGTGCTTGCCGGTTATTTTGGTAAGAAAATCGATGCGATAATTACTTATGTCTTCTCAACGCTGGAAAGCATTCCCGAAATTCTTCTTTTGATATGCCTCATGAAACTGATGGGACAAGGTCTATTACAATTATCAGTAGCGCTGGGAATAACAACTTGGGTCGGGCTCTGCCGCGTGGTTCGCGGAGAAACAATGAAACTGCGTGAACTTCCTTATGTGCAGGCGGCAAAAGCGCTCGGCTCCGGAAATCTCAGTATCATCAGGCAACACATCATTCCTAATTTAATGCACATCGTCCTTATTGCATCGGTGCTACGGTTTTCAGGACTAGTGCTTTCTGAAGCAATATTGTCGTATCTCGGAATCGGAGTAGGACCTGAAACCGGCTCATGGGGCGCAATGATCGATCAAGGCAGAGACGACCTTGCACGGGATCCCGTAGTCTGGTGGAATATTTCCACCGCTGGAATATTTCTCTTCTCGCTGATTCTCTCGGCAAATATTTTTGGCGACAGAGTTAGAGACGTATTAGATCCGAGATTGAAAGGAATGAAGGAATGACACTTCTTTCAGTAGAAAATCTAAGTGTAATCTTCGAGACAGAACAAGGAATAGCAAGAGCTGTTGACGGAATAAATCTCTTTATTGAAGAGAGCGAAACAGTCGGACTGGTCGGAGAATCAGGCTGTGGAAAGACTGTCACAGGTCTTTCTATTCTAAGGCTTATTCCGAATCCGCCGGGGAGAATCGAAGGCGGAAAGATAATTTTCAAAGATGAAAATCTGCTGAATATTCCGACTCAAAAATTTTCACATTATAGAGGAAAAAAAATAGGAATGATTTTTCAAGATCCTACTGTCTCATTGAATCCTGTTCTCTCAATCAAGGAACATCTTGTCGAGACAGTGAAACTCCACAAAAAAGTTTCAGGTCAATCTGCTATAAACGAATCTGTAAGACTTCTGGAAGAAGCAGGAATTTCCGATGCACAAAAGAAACTTAACTCATATCCATTTCAATTATCAGGCGGCGAAAAACAGAGAGTAATGATCGCTCTTAGTCTTGCAGGTGAACCGGAACTATTGATAGCCGACGAGCCGACAACTTCACTCGATGTCACGATTCAAGCTCAAATATTAAATTCAATCGACAGAATTCAAAAAGCAAGAGGCATGGCAATGCTTTTGATAACGCACGATCTTGGAGTTATTTCCAAACGAACAAAACGAAGTTATGTAATGTATGCCGGCAAAATAGTCGAGGAAGCTCCAACAAAAGAATTATTGTCGAATCCAAATCATCCTTATACAAAAGCGCTTATCAACGCTCTGCCGTCTCGAAAACGCCGCGGAAAAAAACTCGAGAATATTTCAGGCGCAGTGCCGGCTCCAATAGACTTTCCAAAGGGTTGCAGATTCAATCCACGCTGTCCGATTGCGATAGAAAAATGCAAAATCGAAGAACCCTCTCTCATTGAAATTACATCCAACCATAAAACTGCATGCCACTTATGCGGGAGTCGAAATGAATAATTTATTGGAAGTAAAAAATCTTTGCGTCACATATCCAATCTTTGGAGGAGTTCTGAAGAAAAAAATTGGAGAGGTTCGGGCTGTCGACAAACTCTCGTTTGAAATAAAAAAAGGAGAAGCTGTGGGGCTGGTTGGAGAATCAGGAAGTGGAAAAACAACAACTGCGCTTAGTTGCCTTGGTCTGATTCCAATGCAGGGAGAAATAATATGGGAAGGCATTTCGATTGAGACAATGCAAATCAAAATGAGAAAAGAACTATCACGGCGTATGCAAATAGTCTTTCAGGACCCTTACTCTTCACTCGACCCGAGAATGAACGTATATGATATTGTCACTGAAGGATTGAGAGCTCATAGAATAGGAGGAAGGGAAGATAGGCGTAAAAAAGCCGAAGAACTGCTGGATAAAGTGAGGCTTACCAAAGACAGCCTTGATAAATATCCTCATGAATTCTCAGGCGGTCAGCGCCAACGCATAGCTATAGCTCGAGCATTAGCTCTGGAACCAAAATTTATCTTTTTGGACGAAGCCGTGTCCTCGCTGGATTTGCTTATACAAGCTCAAATATTGAATCTTTTGTATGAATTACGGGCAGAACTGAATCTGACATATCTTTTTATCACTCATGATTTGAGTATTGTCGAATATTTATGCGACAGAGTCATAGTAATGAAGGGAGGAAAAAAGGAAGAAGAAGGAAATATAGAGAAAATTTTTGACTCTCCTGAAACTGAATATACTGCTAAACTTTTAGAAGCAAGGTATGCGATTTAAAAACTCAGCTGTGGAAAAAAAAATAAAAAAATCTTGAACGCGTTTTTTTTTCGGTTTTAGAGCTGTAATAAGGCATATTTTTTTTTCCACAAATTGTGAATTTATTTCCACGAAAACATAAAAAATAATATAAAAAATTACTTGCTTACGAATTTTCAAAGACTATACTCGCACTTAGGTCGAAGCCAATATAGCAATTGTGGATTCCCTGTTGATAAAAACAGGGAGAGTTTCTATCTTACACCATTCGATGACAAACGTCGGCCTAAAATCAGATAAATTTATTTTATCTGATTTAGCGTGGAATCAATATTGTAACTTATGTAATTACAGGGGTCTAAGTTTAATAAAAGAATTCAGATCCTTATAAAATCAAAAGCGATTTTTTGCCTTTGATAAACGCAGAAATGAACGTTTCATCCCGCTTAAAAAAACTGAATAAGCTGTGGAGTAATTAATTATGTCAATGGGGATGTGGAAAGTAATTGAATCAGATCTTAGAAAAAAAATAGACAGTGAATCTTACAACGGATGGTTTGGAAAAGTCGAAATTGAAGAACGAAAGAACACATTAATTTTATGGGTACCTTCACTTTTCCACAAGGATTGGATAGATGAACATTTTAAGGGCGAAATTAAAGATATTTCCGAAAAATATAACAGAGCTCCAATGGATGTCAGAGTGCTTTGCAAGCATGAAGGTGGAAGTGCAAAGGTAATTAAATCCAGTAAAAGCAGTACAAGATATAAAGCATCGTTAAGTTCGTCAGCTGACTTTTTAAATCCCTTGTATACTTTTGATTCATTTGTCGTAGGAACTTCAAATCAATTTGCTCATGCCGCATGTCAAGCAGTCGCAGAATCACCGAGCATGAAATACAACCCGCTCTTTCTATACGGCGGAGTCGGACTTGGAAAAACACATTTAATGCAGGCGGTCGGACATTATGTTTTGAGAAATGAACCCGGTTCAAAAGTAATTTACGTTTCTGCCGAACAATTTACAAATGAATTCATTAATTCAATACGAGATTCCAAAATGGATGCTTTCCAGAAAAAATTTCGAGAATGCGATTTGCTTCTTGTCGATGATGTTCAATTCATAGCAAACAAAGACAAATCGAGAGAAGAATTTTTTCATACTTTTACATCGCTGTACGAATCAAAACGTCAATTAGTAATTTCCTCAGACAGAACCCCTCAAGAAATTCCAATGCTTGAAGACAGATTAAAATCAAGACTGAGTTGTGGATTGATAACAGATATTCAGCCGCCGAATCTTGAAACACGTATTGCCATATTGAGAAAGAAAGCTGACGATGCCGACATCAACATACCGCAAGATTCCATAGAATTCATTGCTCAAAAGGTTAAGTCGAACATTAGAGATTTAGAAGGTGCATTAATGAGAGTAGGAGCGATGGCGACATTTACTAATCGTCCTATTAACATGACATTGACCGAAGAAGCGCTCCGAGATTTATTAGAAGTCCACAGAGAAGGAAGAACATCTGTTGATCAAATTCAAAAAGCAGTATCCGAATATTTCAAAGTGCTTCCTCAAGAATTGAAGAGTAAACGAAGAACTTCAGATGTGACATTGCCGAGACAAATTGCAATGTATATCTGTCGTGAGATGACAGGTCTTTCTCTGCCTGTAATAGGCATGGAATTCGGTGGAAGAGACCATACGACGGTTCTTCACTCATGTAAAAAAATAACTAATCTTGTTGAAAGAGACAGACATTTAAGAAATATCGTCAGCGAAATAAAGACGAATTTGAGGTAAATTTGAAATGTTATTGAATACATATTCAAGAACTGTGAAAAAGCAGTTGATATCAAAACAGTTTGTGCAAAAAAAGAATAACTATTCATACAGATGTTCATCAGTGTTACACAAATTAAATCTATGTAATTTTGAGAGTTCGAAAAGTTGTGAACATTTTCAACCGGTCTATTACGACTACAACTGTTTATTAATATATAAAAATATTAATAGTAATGAAAAAACGAAAGGTGATTTTTATGAATGCTAGTGTCTCAAAAAATGATTTTATGAACGCATTGACAAAAGTAGCTTCTGCGTTGCCGTCAAGAGCGACGAGTATATATGCTCTTCAAAATATTTTACTTGAGTTTAAGGAAGGGGAAGGTGCTATACGCATTTCGGCAACAGATCTTGAAGTTTCTAGTGTTGTTGATTCTCCGGCAACGGTGCAAGAGGAAGGCTCTTTAGCTGTAATCGGAAGTAAATTAATTGAATCAATTCGGGAACTTCCTGACGATGAAATTATTCTTTCGAGTTCAGAAAAAAATGTTTTGAATTTAAAATCAGGAAAAACAAGGTTTAATCTCAGAGGAGTTTCCAGAGAAGAGTATCCTACTCTTCCTGTTTTAACCGGTGAGAAGAGTTTCAAGGTAAGTTCAAAGGTTTTGAAAGAAGCAATTAAGAAAACAATTATTGCTGTGTCAGTAAATGAAGCACGAACTTTTCTAACAGGAGCTTATTTTACAATAGTCGACAAAAAAATAAGACTTGTATCCACTGATGGACACAGATTAGCTCTTTCTGATATTACTGCAGGTGAAATAGGAAAAGAGAAGAAAAATGTTTCTGTTATAATTCCTGCGAGAATTCTTTTAATTGCGGCCGGCGCATTTGAACCTGATGAAAAAATAACTATTAGTCTTAGTGAAACGCATGTTGTATTTTCAGGAGAAACAGGGCGGTTTAGCGGAAGACTTATTGTGGAAAAATTTCCTGATTATCAAAAGATAATTCCTAAAAAATTCGAGACAAGCATTAAAATTAATAGACAAGTATTATTAGATACTCTTCGCAGAGTCTCTGTTTATTCAACTGGAGAGATGACTCCGGTTTCATTTAATGTTAAGAGTGGTAAAATTTTTCTACATGCGGAATCCCCTGAATTTGGTGACGCTCAGGATGAAATAGAAGCAGAAGTGAAAGGTCCTGCGATTGAAACTAATTTTAATTCTAAATTTATTCAGGATGTATTGAAAGTTTTGACTGGTGATGAGCTTAATATTGAAATGAGTTCAAAGATTGCGCCTGCTTTATTTAAGACAGATAATGACAAGGAATATATTTATATTTTGATGCCGCTTCGCGGCTGATTCGGCTTCTATGGATCATAGATGCCGATAACTCAATTAAGACTTGCCCGATTTAGAAATCACTTTGAATCAATTTTTGAAGTTGGAAATGCAGATACAATTTTTTTAAATGGACCGAACGGAGCTGGAAAAACCAGTGTATTAGAAGCTCTTCATTTATGTGCTACGGGAATTGGAATGCGTTCCAGGCGCGATAAAGAATTAATGATGTTTGATAAAGAGGGCTATCGTATAGATTTTTCGTTTGATGATGGAAGAAACTTTTCTTTGAAATATTTACAAAAAGATGGAAGAACAGCTTTTCATGATGACGTTGAATTTTCAAAATGGCTTGAGCTTATAGGCATTTTAAGAATGACTTGTTTGAAACCGGATGATATTGAATTGATCGAAGGGGCTCCGGCAGTTAGAAGAAGATTCTTGGATATTTTGCTTTCTCAAATGGATAAAAAATATTTTTCTGCCCTTTGCAGATATCGTAGGGCTTTAAAACAGGCATATCGAGCTGAACGAAGCAATCATCTAAAACTTGCTGGTTCGTTTTCACAACTCATGATTGAAGATATGCCTTACATTTTTTTGAAAAGAGATTGGGTCGTGAAGAAATTGTCAGAAATAATATCATTGATTGCTTTGAAGAAATTTTCAGACATGACTATTGAATTGGAATACAAGCCCGCTATTCCTTCTCTGCGAGTGCCGGTTGACTGGAATAAAATTTCGGAAACTTGTCTGAAAGAAAATATCGAGTTTGAAAATGCAGGTGTATTTCATAGATATGGACCGCTTCGAGATGAAGTGATTTTAAAATTCAACGGCATCAAATTCAGACAATTTGGTTCTCAAGGCCAAAAGAGAATTGGAGCAATACTATTGAAGATTGCAGAGTCATCAATTTTATCTGAGGGTTATGGACATGTGATATTGGTGGACGATGTATTTGGAGAGCTTGATTCTGTCACAAGGGATTTTTTACTTGAACTGCTGAAGAATTCTAAAGGACAGGTATGGATAGCCGGCACCGAAACCGAAATATTCGAGAATAGATGGCAGAATTGGCGTAAGTTTGAACTGAAAAGCGGGAGAATCGAAAAAATTACGAATAGCGGAATTATTTCGTGATAAAGTTTAAAATAAAGATGAAAAAAAATAATTTGGGTAAATTGCAAAATAATTATAAACTATTATTCACATAAAGAAATGATTTCAATTTGGAGGATTTCATGAAGACAAGGATAAAAGAATTAAGGGCATTGGAGATTTTGGATTCAAGAGGCAATCCAACCGTCAGAGTTATTTGCGTATTAGATAACGGAATAAAAGTTTCCGCGTCAGTGCCGTCCGGAGCATCTACTGGTGAGAATGAAGCCGTAGAACTGCGTGACGGTGACAAGAAACGATACGGTGGAAAAGGGGTGCTAAAGGCGGTTCGAAATGTTAATAAAATTATTGCGCCAAAAATAGAGGGACTTGATCCTTCAGAACAGGGTGTAATTGACCGAGCAATGATAGAGCTCGACGGAACATCCAACAAAGGTAAGCTCGGCGCAAACGCAATTCTCGCAGTCTCCATGGCTGTTGCCAAGGCGGCGGCGGCTACTGCTGATATGCCGTTGTATCGATATCTTGGAGGAGCCGGAGCAAATCGACTGCCTGTGCCGATGATGAACATTTTAAATGGCGGCAAGCATGCTGACAACAGCGTTGACTTTCAGGAATTTATGGTTATGCCGATTGGAGCGCCTTCATTTGCTGAGGCATTACGATACGGCGCAGAGACTTTTCACTCATTGAAAAAAATACTGGCTTCGAAAAAATATGTCACAAGTGTCGGCGACGAAGGCGGCTTCGCTCCCAATTTGAAGAGCAACGACGAGGCATGCGAGGTCATAGTCGAGGCAATTAAGTCTGCCGGATATAAACCTGGAAAAGATATTGCGATCGCGCTTGATCCTGCGGCAAGTTCTTTTTTTGAAAAAGGAGTTTACAATCTTGCAAAGTCCGGCCAAGGTAAGAAATCAAGTAAAGAGTTGACAGATTTTTATGCGAAATGGATTGAGAAGTATCCGATTGTTTCAATTGAAGACGCGCTGGATGAAAATGATTGGTCAGGATTTAAATCATTTACATCTCGACTTGGCAATAGAATACAGGTAGTTGGAGACGATATATTCGTTACTAATACTCGTTTCGTTGAGAGAGGCATAAAAGAAGAGTCATGCAATTCGGTTCTTATAAAACTGAATCAGATAGGCACAGTGACCGAGACTATTGCGACTATTAATCTATGCAGAAAAGCCGGATGGGGATATGTGATTTCGCATAGATCCGGAGAGACTGAGGATGATTTCATGGCTGACTTTGCCGTCGCAATGGGCGGAGGGCAGATTAAGACTGGTTCCGCATGCAGAAGCGAACGAATTGCAAAATATAACCGATTATTGGAAATTGAAGCTGAGCTCGGTAAGACAGGAATTTTCGGCAGACCGTAAAGCAGATATTATGGTGATGATTTTATGGGGAGGATGTCGATGAACGGCGATACAGTGAACAGAAAGAATAATTGGCCGATAATTATTTTGTCTTTATTAGCAGTGATCTGTTTGCTGTTTGCCGGCTATATTGCATGGAACAAAGAGCAACGTGAAAATAGGCTTGGTGAAGAAGGCTCTCCACTAATTTTTTTAATTTCTCGTGAACATGGAAAAAATTTAAGTGATAAAGACTTGCGTTTTATTTCCGATTTTTTGAAAAATGAAACGGGAATGTATTTTACGGTTCATACGACGCCTTCATCATTGCAGGCAATAGAATCATTTTCTTCTGAAGCTGATATTGGGCTATTAAACCTTTTTGAGTATTTGCTGACTAGACATGCTTACGGAGTTGAGGCGGTTCTTCAGGTAATTAGAAGAGGGACTGAATCCGAATACTCCGGAGTAATAGTCACAAAAGCTGATCAAAAAATAAATTCAATTAAAGATTTAGAAGGAAAGCGTTTTGCATTTGGAGATCCGTTTTCTACGAGTGGTTTTGTTTATCCTGCAAAATTATTGAAAGATAAGGGAGTTTCTGTAAGTAAGGTATTCAGCGGAAGTCATACCGAGGCTTTATCACTTCTTAAAGAGGGGAAAGTAGATGCCGCCGCAGTTTTTGCCGATGCTGTGAAGAATGATTCATCTTTGAGAGTTATTGCATTTACCGATTCTATTCCTAATGAGCCGATTTTTTTGAGAGCTGATATGCGAGCTGAAAAGCGCGATAAAATAATTTCAGGACTTAGAAGATTAGCTTCGACACCTGAAGGCATAAGTGTGCTTTCACGAATTGCAGACATTTCAGGTTTCAAAATAATTGAAAATAAAAATTACGATGATGTTATTGAAGTAATACACGACGCTGGAATGACGATTTATGATATTGTGCCTGAAGGAATTCAAGTCGAGTCGAGAAAAAGAGGAATTGATCTTATTCCGTAAAAAAATTTTCAATTTGCACTTTCCAATTTCAAATATAATCGCATTGTAATCGGAGACGTCTTGGAGGCACAGGCGCCGCTACAGCTTCGTTTGGAGTGCGGAAACAGAAGAACCTATATGTTTGCCAAAATGTGGTTTCATTATGGACGATATTTGTATTTATTGTTAGACTGCTTTAAAATTCATAGAGGAGGATATTTGCATGAAAAGAATTGTTAGAGGCGGATTGGTTCAGGCAAAGAATGTTGTTCCTGCAGAAGAAAGTGTCCAAAAAATCAAAAAAGGAATGTTGGAACTTCATGACAAGTTTGTTGATACTGCCGGTAAAAAAGGCGTTCAGGTTTTGTGCTTCCAGGAAATTTTCTTTGGACCTTACTTTTGTCCTGAGCAGGTAATTAAATGGCTTGATTCTGCTGAGGCTCTTCCTGATGAGAAGACTCCTCTAAAAAATATTTCTGCAAAAAAGTATCCGACTTTGTCAAGATACGCGGCTCAGGCGAAAAAGAAGGGAATTATTATTATCCTTCCTATTTTTGAGATGACGTTTACCGGTGTCTATTACAATACTTGTGCGTTTATAGATTACGACGGCACGTTTCTCGGCAAATTTAGAAAAATCCAAATTCCTCATACGGGCCCTGGATTCTGGGAAAAATATTATTTCAAACCTGGGAATCTAGGTTATCCGGTCTTCGAAACAGGCGCAGGAAAACTTGCGGCGTATATTTGCTACGACAGACATTTTCCTGAAGGATGGAGAATTTTAGGACTTCATGGCGCGGAGATAGTTTTTAATCCGTCTGCAACAGTTGCAGGACTTTCGGAATATCTCTGGAGACTTGAACAACCTGCGGCCGCAGTTGCTAACATTTATTATATTGGAGCAATCAATCGAGTTGGGTATGAAAAACCATGGAGTATTGGAGAATTTTACGGACAGTCTTATTTCTGTAATCCTCGCGGGCAATTTACCGGAGAAGCGTTTGACGTAAAAGGTAAGAAGCTGAGTGATGCTCCGGCTCCAAGAGACAAGGATGCGCTTGTAGTTGCTGACTTGGATCTCGAGACAATACTAGAAGTTCGAAAAGTTTGGCAATTCTATCGAGATCGAAGACCAGAAACTTATGGTGATTTGCCGAAGTTATTGCCGTAATTGGGATATGAGGTGAGGTTGCGTGGCTGATAAGTTGCGCAACCTTTTTTTATTGAGTCCACGCAGTAAAGGATTCTTTGCGGCGTTATTGTTGCTTGCATTTGCAGTATCCGGACATTTTCTTGAACACGGTTGGCTCGGTAGAGGACTCTACAAATTCGTTATGATATTCTTTCCGCTTGCCGCCGGCATCGAATTGAAGAGACAATTTAAGATTGACCGTCGAGGTTTGATTATAGCTATTGCTTCTGGAATTTTCTTAGGCGCAATTGCTGGAACACTCATCTATTTTTTACTTCCGCATTTTGCAAACCTATCCGAATTAAAAAATGGTTTTGATTCTCGTTATCACTACACAACTTGCACTGTAATAATTGCTTCGCTATTGATCGCCGGAATTAATTCGTTCCTCGAAGAATTTTTTTATCGAGGCTTTCTTGATGATCGTGCTGGAATTCCTGTTTCGGCATTTATCTTCGCTTTACAGCATGTCGTTGTGTTATGGGGTTTAGCAGGCTCACTTACAGTTATACTTGCCGGGCTGATTGTCTTTCCAGCCGGAATTTTATGGAGCTTAGTTCGGCTAAGATGCGGTTTAATTTCAGCATGGATCAGCCATCTACTCACGGATATTTTTCTTCTTGGCATAGGACTTTTATTGTTAGGTTATATTTGATGAAAAGAAATTATTCGTTATTGCTTGTCAGTCAGTTTTTAAGCGCTTTTGGAGATAATGCAATCCTGGCGGTAATTCTAGGGCAGTTTCTGTATCGACATCAGCAGGGAATAGTTTCGGATATGGAACTCGGAACGGTAAACGCATTTTATACTTCAATACTTTTTGTGCCTTATGTTCTGCTTGCTCCGTTTGCGGGATTTTTGGGCGACCGTTACGCAAAGACACGAGTTTTAATTTTAGGAAATGCTGTAAAATGTTTTGGGACATTCATCGCATTCTTTACAGTTGTATCTCATAATGATTTTTTTCAGTCGATAGGCTATTTGATTGTCGGAGCAGGCGCGTGCATTTATTCCCCCGCAAAATATGGAATTTTAGTTGAGATACTTCCTAAGAAACGGCTTGTGAAGGCGAATGGAATGATTGAGATGCTGACTATTGTTGCTATTCTTGTCGGAACTGTATCAGGAGCAAAGGCGATAGATACTTTATCTTTAGCATCTTGTTTTATTCTACTACTTGGAATTTACGGATTCGCTTTTTGTTTGAATTTTGCTATGACTCCGACAAAGCCTCAAGCAAATATAAAATTGAGTAAGAGTTTTGAAGAGTTCAAACGGCATTTCTTTAGGCTTTTAGGAGACCGCAGAATAGCTTTTGTTCTTCTTGGGACAGGGCTCTTTTGGATTTGCGGCGCGGTCATGAAGATGAACTTTCAGCCGTGGGGAATACGAGTGCTTGGATACGAAACGAATACTGAGATATCAATGCTTGGAATTTGGTTGAGCCTCGGTATTATGTCGGGAAGCATGCTTAGCGGACAGATACATAGGGTGAGTGATTTGAGCGGAGTCAGACGTTACGGAATTATGATGTCTATATTAATTGCGTGTCTTGCAATGACGGCATCGAATTCTGCAGTGATAGCCTTATTGATATTGAACGGAACTTTTGCCGGATTATTTCTAATTCCGTTGAATTCTGCTCTGCAAGCTGAGTCTGACAGCGACAAGATTGGAAAATCAATTGCGCTTCAGAATTTTATTGAAAACCTTGCAATGCTCTGTGGCGGAATATTTATTTTTTCAGTAGTGAAAGTCGGCGCCAGCCCTCAAGTTGTTTTCATATTGCTGGCAGTATTAGTTGCTGTTGTATCGAGCTTTTTGTTTTTTCCAGCTTTGAAGGGTAAAGAAGAATGTTGAGATTAACTGTAAGATTTTTGCTTAGAATTTTATTTCGATATCGCGCTTACAATACCGATTCGCTGAATACGCAAGGGCCGGTCATTATGATACCTAATCATGTTTCGTGGATAGATTGGCTGTTGCTTGGCGCTGTGCTAAATGATGATTGGAAATTTGTTACATCGAGTGTTGTTGCTAATCAGAATTTTTTGTTCAGACTGGTCATGACAGGTAAACGATGTTTTCCTGTAGATGTCGCTTCTCCCTATGCTGTTAGAAGAATGGCTGAATATCTTAAATCCGGTGGCAGACTTGTTCTTTTTGCTGAAGGAAGGATTACCTCAAGCGGAACTCTTGGAAAACTTTATGACGGGACAGGATTTTTGGTTTCAAATACTCGCGCAAAGATAGTGCTGGCATATCTCAGAGGCGCAGAGCGAAGCATATTTGCAACTCAAACTGGATGGAAAAAGTTTTTTTCTGAAATAACTGTTCATTTTTCGTCAGTGCTTATTCCGCCGGAATTCGGAAAAATTTCATCGCAGATTGCTCGCCGTAAATACACAGATTGGGTTTATAGGAAGATGACGGAATATCGTTTTAACGTCGAGATGGCATTTGGACCGAAGACAATAATTGAAGCAGTGGAAGAAAAATCAAAAATGATTTCGAAGAAAATTATTCTCGAAGATGCTTTGAGAATGAGTATGACTCATTCCAGATTGATGATTGCATCTGAACTGATGGCACATGTGCTCATGAAAAAAATTATTGTCGAAGAGAAGAGAATTGGAGTGTTATTGCCGAATGTGAATGCTATGCCTGCGACTTTACTTTCACTTTGGAGACTCGGAAAAACTCCCGCAATTCTTAATTACACGACAGGACCTGCAATAATGAATTCATGCATTCAACTTGCAAATCTAAAAACTGTAATTACGTCCGTTAAATTTGTAGAAAATGCAAAGATTGATATAAGGGGTTTGGAAAAAACAAAATTTATATTTATCGAGGATGTGAAGAAAGAGATAGGAGTTGTTTTGAAATTTATTACATTTATTCGAAGAAACTTTTTTTTCAGAATGATTCCGAAAATAAAAGCTGACGATTCCGCTGTTGTTCTGTTTACCAGCGGCTCGGAAAGTCTTCCGAAAGGCGTCGTGCTGACTCACCGTAATATTCTATCTAATATTCGTCAGGTCATTTCGGTGACAGACATGGAGGATGGAGACAGGATGTTCAATGCCCTTCCGCTATTCCACAGTTTTGGATTGACTGTAGGACTGCTTCTGCCGCTAGTTAGAGGCTGTTACACTTTTCTGTATATTTCGCCTCTTCATTACCGCTTGGTTCCTGCGATTATTTATGATCGTGACTGCACTATTGTGCTTGGAACAAATACCTTTCTTACAGGTTACGCTCAGCGTGCTCATCCTTATGATTTCAGAAAAGTAAGATGTCTTTTTGCAGGTGCGGAAAAATTGCAGGAGAGCACTGTCAATACATGGGCAAAAAAATTTGGAGTGAGAGTTCTTGAGGGGTATGGTGCTACTGAATGCAGTCCTTGTATCAGCGTCAATACTACTCTTGCTCCGAAGGTGGGTTCGGCTGGACGAATCTTGCCGGGAATGGATTACAAGCTTGAAAAGATCGAAGGGATCGAAGATGGCGGTCGCCTTTTTGTTAGAGGACCAAACATCATGAGCGGTTATTTGAATCCAGATGCTGATGCCGCATTCAAAGCGCTTGGAGGTTGGTACGATACCGGCGACATTGTCACTGCTGATGACGAAGGATTCATTTTTATTTCAGGAAGAGTGAAACGTTTTGCGAAAGTTAGCGGAGAAATGGTCAGCCTTACAGCTGTGGAGGATGCGCTCAACAAAGCTTTTTCGAAATATGCTCCGAGATGTAGAATTGCGGTAATGGCAGTGAAAGACGAGAGGAAAGGCGAGGCGTTATTGCTTGTAACGAACGAGCTGAGGATGACTCTTGACGAGGTTAGAGAAAAACTGCGTGAAAATGGTTTTCCAAATCTTGCAATTCCGCGAGAGATTCGTATTGTAAAAGAGATTCCGAGACTTGGTTCAGGAAAATTGGATTATAGAAAATTGCAAACATTGATTAACGAAACGAAATAGTTCTCCAAATAATCAGAGTATGTTAAATTATTTTTTTATTACAACTGCTGTTATTTTTTATCTCCAGGAGTATGTCGAATAACATTCATTGCAAGAGCGATCATCGAACCAACGTCAGTTAGGTTTGCGGGAAGAACAAGTGTATTGCCCACTTTAGCTAGGGAACCGAATCGATCAACGTATTGCTCTGCAACGCGCAGTTGGACAGCCTCATAGCCACCCGGTTCATTAATTGCCAAAGCAACAGCTTGTATTCCGGCGGCAGTGGCGAGTGCTACAGCCTTGATTGCTGATGCTTGCCCTTCAGCCTCATTAATTTGCTGTTGTTTATTAGCTTCTGAAGCTTTAATGACTTGCTGTTTTTGACCTTCGGCCGCATTGATCGCTGCATCACGCTCACCTTCTGACTGGAGAACTACAGCTCTTTTTTCTCGTTCGGCACGCATCTGTTTTTCCATCGCGGCGAGCACGTCAGATGGAGGATTGATATTTTTTATTTCGTATCGAAGAACCTTTACTCCCCATGCCTCCGAGGCCTTGTCAACTTCAGCAACGACTTGAATATTAATTAATGCCCGCTCCTCAAAGGTTTTGTCGAGATCAATCTTTCCGATTTCACTTCTGAGCGTAGTTTGTGCGAGCTGGGTAATTGCAAAATTATAATTGTTGATTCCGTATGACGCACGCTCGGGATCCAGAACCTTAAGATACAGGATTCCGTCAACAGCGACTTGAACATTATCTCTCGTGATGCAAATCTGCTCGGGTATATCCATCGCCTGTTCTTTGAGAATATGCCGATATTGAATTACATCCATGAATGGTACGAGAATATGCATGCCGGCATTCAGCGTGCCGCTGTATCTGCCTAAACGCTCTACAACATAAGCGTGCTGTTGCGGGACAATGATAACAATTTTGAAAAACATCCATAGCAAAAAAATCGCACCGATAATTACTACAAATAAAATACCCATCTAATATTCCTCCCTAATTTATTCTTTTGAAATCCAGAGCGTCAGTCCGTCAACACGATCAACTTTGCATCTTGTTCCTTTTGAAAAAAAGTTTTCATCTGATCGAGCTGTCCAACCTGCGCCTCGGATTTCGACCCGGCCAACGCCACCGGCGGTGACATCTTCGACAACAATTCCTTTTTCACCAACTAGTGAATCAATTGCTTTTTCATCGCCATTAATATTGAATTTTCCTTTCAAAGGACCTTTTAGAGCAATCAGAGCGATAATTGCAAAAAAAGAAAACAATATCCACTGCATCCAGCTAGCCGGAAGAATTCCAAATGCTGATATTATGCCAACTAGTAATGCTGATATTCCGAAGAATAAAGCGAAAAGTCCGGTTGGAATGGCAGCTTCGAAAGCAAGAAGTCCTATTCCTATGAGTATCCAAAACCACCAGATCATTTTTTTACCTTATTCCTTAAAACTATAGGTGTCAATCTGTCTTAATTCTATTCATTTCGTAATCGTCTAAAATTACATTTTTTGTTTCCAACTTTGATAGTAATTTCTCTGTGTATTTGTTTGCGTTGGATATTTCGATCTTTTTCGGGCAGGCAATTTCAACCAAATTTTTTTGATGTATTTCTTTAATCAGTTCAGGTATTGATAGATCATTAATTTTTGAGCCTATTGTATTGAATAGAATTTGCATTCGTTCGAAATCTTCTTTTGTATCGATTGAGAATCGATAATGAGATAGCGAAGGGACAACATTGAGGTGTAATATTTTGAATGAGTTAGGATGTTCCAGCACATATTGATCAACGCTGTCAGCCATTTTGTTTCCGTCACCTTTTTCTGAAGAAAGAGTTATAGCCTTTCTTGAAAAAATATCCGCACCAGTGCCTACAGGAAGTCCGGTTATGCAGGTATAATCTTTTTTGCTTTCAATATGATTTCTAAGCAGGCTCGAGATAATATCAGAATCATGAAGAGGATTGTCGCCCGTCAACCTCACTATATAATCTGCTGATTTTGAATTAGCTATTGCACAAAATCTGCCCACTACATCTTCTTCTGCACCGCGAAACACGTCTATATCTGTCACTCGAGCAATTTTTTCTAACTCGTTGTTTTCTTCATTGGAAGAAGTTGCAAGAATTACTTCGTCTATACCTTGAATTTTTTTTCCGCTCGCTATGACGTGAAGTATCAATTGAAGCCCGTCGAGCTTCATCAATGCTTTTCCCGGAAGTCTCTTTGAAGCCATTCTTGCTTGAATTACAGCAATACTTTTCATTTTTTTCTCGCGTAAATATTTAAATAATTTCCGTAAAATGCCGGCGAAGTAATGTCCCTGAAATTAATCGAATTTTCAATTTTTTTGAAACGAGCGTAAATGTATTTAGAATATAAAATAGGGAATTGCAATATATCTCGAATGGAGTTGTATCCTGTTCCGAAATACGGATATTCGCAACAGATTATCTCGAAACCTGTTTTTTCGAGAAACCATCGGAGAGTTTTAGAATTGAAGAGATAATTTACTGTTTGATCGTAACTTTTTACATGTCCTCTAAATAGTTTACCCATTACACCATCAGAGTTACTGCACATCGTTAAAGCTAATATTCCATTTGCATTCAAAAGTTCATGCGCGCGCTTTATACATTTTGAAGGAGAGTATGTATGGTGGAGTGAAGCTCTCATGTATATAACGTCGAATTTTTGAATATCAAAATTCAGTTCTTCGAACTCTCCAAGATATGTTTTTATTCCGAATTGCGCGGCTGTTTGAAGTCCGAATTCAGATACATCACAGCCAAATTTATTCCAATCTCCTTTCATTTCGGAAAGAAAAGTTCCCATGCCGCAACCTACATCGAGAATTTTTCCGCCTTTAACAATTTCAAATAGAGATGAATATTCTTTCTGATAGGTTTTGATTCTTGCGTCTTTTTCTTCCTTGGTAAATCTGTTCTTTTGGAGAAAGTATGCAGAGTCGTAAAGCTTTTTGTATTTGTAGTCTTTATCTTTAATTCTCGGATTCGTCCGTATCAATCCGCAGTCACTGCATCTGGTCAACCTATTACTTCTTGATTGCGCCCAGACCTCATATTTTTTTGAAGAGCAGAAATCACAATCGATCCCTTCAAATTCTACATTAGGTTCTATTTCCTGAGTAAGTCTCATTATATTTTTTTCGACAAAAGAAATTCTGCGATTTCAAAATCGATCTCAGTATCTATATCGAAAGATCTTTCTTGTGGAGAGACGACGTATCTGACGTCTGTGTTTGAATACTCAACTTGATCAATGTTATAGGTCGTAAAATTTTCGATATTTTCTGTCCATGTAACAAAAGCATTTCCGTTTATGCGATAAACCGGAGGCAACTCCTGCCTGTTCCCCCAGATTTGATAGCTCGGAACGTTCTCACAAAAATTTATCATTCTGTCATTTTCAGTAGGAATAAAAAATCGATACGGATGATGTTCGCATTCGGTGACGGTAAAGACCCAGTCGCAATTTGTTTGTATTAACTTTTCTATTGCAGAATCAACATCGTCAATATTTTTCGAGTAACTCGTAGAAAAGAGCATGACCATAATGTCCGGTCTATAATTTTCCGATTCCTTGAGCTTTTCAAGATAGAATCTATACACGTCGTAGGCGCGGCTTAATGTTTTTGAAAGTTCTTCGGGCCGCTGAATAGGAACTTCTGCTCCAAAATCTATCGCGATCTTGGCGATCTCTGGTTTGCCTGTTGCAACAATTGTGCGAGTAATATATTTAGAAGCTTTTGCGATTTCAATCGTTCTGCCTACCAATGGCTTTCCCCCGGCAATTCTGATATTTTTGTTTTTAACTCCGGTCGAGCCGCCTCTAGCCAAAATCAACGCCATAATATCAAGCTTATTTTTTTTCATTGTTAACCTTCTTATTATTCAATACGAATGTAAATAAATCTGAAAGAAAATTTTTTTTACCATGACCTTCTCTAAACAGCGCGCAATTTCTGCAACATTCTATACTGTCTCTTTTTCCGGCTCTGTGACCTTTTCTCGATTCTTCAAATTTTAATCCATTCCATATTTCTTTGATAGTTTGAGAACTTATATCGCCCAACACATTAGTTTCATATTCATCGTTGATGCACATAGGTATTGTTCCGTCCCAGTGAATCATCATTCTTTGATAAAGAAATGGACACGGCAGAGAAGAATCCTGAATATTCGGAGCGTCATGGTCGTAATCTTTAAAGAACTGAAACATTATGTCGTCGGAGACTGGCGCCCATTGCTTTATGAATTCATCTTCAGCTCCTTTCATGTATTTATCAACGCTAGTGATTCTGATTAGCGGTTTTGTCGCTCCAAGCTTTTTTTTCATTTCATGAAGAGCTGAAACTGTCGAGAAAATTCTTTCATAAGTCATTGGAGCTCGAATACGGTCATAATCGCTCTTCAATCCATCAACAGAGAAGCTTACGAAATCGAGTCCATTTTCAATTATGCTCAACATTATTGTTTCATTCATAAACTGACCGTTTGTTATCATTCCTATTTCGCCGAATTTTTTTCCGCGAAGATATCGCATGAAATCAGGAAACTTGGCGTTCAAAAGCGGCTCGCCTCGACCGGTGAATTTTATCGAGTAAACATTGCCTTCGATTTCGTCGATGATCTTTCGAAATGTATCGAAACTCATGTTCCCTTCTTTAGGTATTTTTTTGTGAGCTCGAAAACACATCGGACAATTCATCTGGCAATGACTGGTTGTTTCGATGTCGATATGAAGAGGATAATCTTTTCTCATAAAAAGTCTTGGATAGAAATGCCATTGAAAGCGATTAATAGCAAATCCAATTACGTTTCGTTGGAGCATCCATCGGCGTAATTCTTTAAGAAATTTATTCTGTCTCTTGATGTCGTGATTTATCTTCATAAGTTATTTTTCTGTGATTCTTCGATAATTTTTAAACTTTCAGCTCCGCAATTGAAAAGAATATCGACAGAAGACATGCATGGCAAAAAACCTTCATGAATTTGTTTGTAAATCGGATGCTGAAAATTTTGAAAACGAACGGCAATATTATTTTTTTCAAATGCCGACAGATCGAGATAATTCCGACCGTCTCTTCCGGAAAGATAATTATCAGTTTCCATTTTTTTGCAAATCTCCAGAATCAATTCTGAACCTTTCGATGAGGTATTGAGTTCGGAAGCCATTATGCATGATCTTTTCAATTCGAAACAATCCATAATAAATTTAATAATACTCATATTAAAATCTACAAGTTTTTCATATTCTTTGTCTATGACGGAAAGCAGTTTCTGCCCGTAATCCTTCCAGAAGGGCGCTTTACAATAGTTACGTTCAATGCTCAATGCAAATTTATGTTTCCATCGCGGTTCAGGAGCGATTAGAACTTCATTAATCTTTTGTTCGAATTTACCTTTTGTGACAACAGGAACTACTAGCCAGAGCCAACCTTCTTTAGTTTTGATTTTGTTTCGATTCTCGAAATATCGCTTTTTGAACTGAACATTATCCAAAAAGACAATCGAGTCGGCCTGCCGAATTTTGTCGATAAGCCCGAGCCACGGCATACATTCAGGCTGAAAAATTGATAAAAGCATGAGAGAATTCTACTATAAAATAAGATTTGCTTGTATCTTTTATGAAGCGGAGGTTTGTATGAGGAATTTTCAATTTCAAAATGTCATTATTGGCGATGGATTTCCTGTTTGGATTATTGCTGAGATTGGCGGAAATTTTTCTGATTTTCAAACCGGTCGAAAACTTATTGATCTTGCTGTTTCTGCCGGAGCTGATGCAGTTAAATTGCAGACGTATCAAGCTGAGACTATAGCGACAAAGAAAGCTGTTTATGATATGCCGAATGTTGGCAAGGCAAATCAGTATGAACTATTCAAGAAGGGCGAACTCTCTTTTGAACTGCACAAACAAATTTGGGATTACTGCCGAGAAAAAGGCATAACGGTTTTTTCAACTCCAAGCCACATGAAGGATGTTGAGCTTCTTGAACGGCTTGGCTGCGGAATTTACAAGATAGGTTCGGACGATGCCGTGAACATTCCGTTTCTTACAGAGGTAGCGGCTTTGGGAAAACCGATGATTCTTTCAACTGGAATGTGCACGATGAGTGAAGTTAGAGAAAGTGTGGAGGCGATTTTAGGCAAAGGAAACTCAAACCTTGCGCTTTTGCATTGCGTGACTAATTATCCCTCATTGCCGGAACATGCTAACTTGAGATGTATAGAAAATATGAAATGCGAGTTTGGTTTACCTGTTGGATATTCAGATCATACTGTTGGAATAGAAGTTTCAGCAGCCTCTGCCGCGCTTGGAGCGAACATAATAGAAAAACATTTTACCTACGATAAAAATGCGGAAGGCCCCGACCATCAGCTTTCGGCTGATTTTGATGAGCTGAAAGAATTAATTCGTTCTGTGCGAATAATTGAAAAGGCGCTTGGTGATGGAGTTAAGGCTCCGTCAGCCGGAGAGACGATAACCCGAAGAAACAATCGAAAGAGCGTAGTGAGCAATGTAAATATTCCTAAAGGAACTTTGATTACAAAAGATATGATTGCGATAAAACGGCCGGGTTATGGAATCGAGCCCAAACATTTTTTTGATGTTGTTGGCCGAACTGCGAAGAAAGATATTTCCGCAGAAGAGCCGATTTTATGGGAGCAAATTTGAAGATTTTCGATAATAAATCTAGTGTGGTTTTTTGGCCTGACGTCTCGCTGAAAATTGGGATGGGTCACTTGATGGAATCTATTGCTCTGGCAAAATGTTTAATTGAATACGGTAGAGAGGTTATTTTTTTCATTCTGCATTACGAACCTGCGATAAGTATTTTGAAAGAGAGAGGAATTAGTTATGAAACATTTGATGAAGAAGTTAAATTAATAAATAAGCTAGGCAAATTTCGAAAACAATTTTCATTTCTTGTTACGCATCATTGGATTAACAGATTCGAAGCGATTGCAAGTTTACGGCAAAGTGGATTTAAAATTATTCTTTTTGATCAGCTCGGAAACAAAAAAGTTTCTTGCGATATTCTAGTCAATAGCTCGATAGTTCCTGAATGGCGAATGTATAATTTTCGAAAGCCTCTTCCTATTCAGGCATTCGGACCTAATTATGCAATCTTGAGAGATGAAATTATTTTAGCCGGAAAAGCTCGAATTATGAGAGAGCCAAATCGAATTATGGTTTCTCTTGGCGGAGGCGATCCGACCGGTGCGACACTGAGAGTTTATAAAGCACTCGAACCGATTCTTGATGATATAAAACTTGATTTGATTTTGGGCCCGTCATTTCCCCATGCTGAAAAACTTATGAAACTCGTTGGCTGCAATAAGCATTCTAATATTACAATATTGCAGAGTGTAAAAGATATGGGCAGACGATTGAAAAAGTCCTCGATTTTAATTTCATCAGGTGGAAACACTTTATATGAGGCCGCACATCTTGGATGTCCTGTGATTGTTTTGTGGGAGTATCCTCACGAAAAGATTCAAGGAAAGGCATTTGAAAGAGCGGGTATTGCTAAATGTATAGGAAACGGCAAAAGAACGCCGTTTACGAGAATAAGAGATGAAGTAATAAGATTGATCGAAGATAAAGATATGAAGATGATAATGTCTTTTTGCGGAGAAAAGTTTGTTGATGGAAAAGGTAGCGAGCGGCTAGTTCAATTGATTAGTAGTAATTGACCAATTTCTTTTCATGTTGATAAAAATATGAGGATAGAGTAATTTGAATTTATGAATCGTGCATTCAAATCGAAGACGAAAGGAAACCATATATGAAGCCTCCGGTAGTGGTGGTGCTTTCTAATGCTTATGTTAATGGAAAACTCTCATTTCGTAATTTGGATTTGGAGCTCGAAGTAGAATTAGGGAAATGTCTTGTTGAGCGGTTGAGAGGACTTGGATATGACAATTTTATTTTTCTTTTATTAAGGTATCCTGCTTTTTGGCAGAATGAAACGGATGAAAAAGAAAAGATAGAGCGGTTTGAATCGCTCGTAAATGAAAATGGTGGAATCGGAGTTATTGCTGAAAGAAAAGATTCGGACAGCTCTTACTCTGAAATGGTTCGCCGCGCATTTCTTGAAATCGGTTCGAAATTGAATTGCGGTATGGACGAGCCTGTGCTGAAAGTTCTTACTGAATGTATCTTCATGACTGAATCTTCGCTCATGGATTTGGTAGAGCCTCTTGGGCCGGACATTATGCTTACTTATTGGAATTCAAAGAATTTACTTGAACGGCCTAATGGAATGACGAAAAGAACATTTATTCAATTTGCTGAGTCAGGGCGTATGCCTTCAGGAAAAAATATGAAAACTATTGGGCATGATATTAATCCTCTTCCTCAAGTTAGATATTTTGCTCCTACTGCCGAGTTTAAAGATGTATTCAAATCATTACTTACTATCCCTCTGAAAGATTGGTCGTATTCAACGTTGGCAGAATTATACAAAAAGTCGCCGGAACTGTTTCACAAAGCATTGAGACATGTTGGAGTTGAATTAACTAATGACGACAATCTGCCTGATAGGTTACGTTCTCCAAGAAGGCTTTCAAAAAGGTCTGTAACTTATTTTGAACGCAAAGATTGGGAATGTCTCCTGCCTTCATTGGTCAGAGAACTTGAAATTGCTCCGGTCGCAATTGACTTTTGGGATTATGGCGAGCCTTTGATGCATCCTGAAGTTATAACTTTTATTGAAGAAGCTGTTTCGAAAGGCATAAGAACAGATATTTATACAAATGGAATTTTGCTCGACTCAGAAATGGCGGATCGAATTATTGGTAGTGGTTTGGATTCGATATTTTTTAGATTGGATGCGGCTTCACCTGAGACTTATGGAATTGTCAGCGGCAATGCTGGGCTGTACCAAAAAGCATTGGATAATTTGAAAGCTTTTCTGGATGCTAAGAGAAGGAGAGGGTTGAAGTCTATCGCTGAAACGTTTCTGATGCCGTTGGTTGCAGTTCAAATTACAGAGATGGCAGAAACAGAAAAAGATGTAGATAAATTTTTTGATGAATATGATTACGTCGAACGCGCTAAAGATAAACTGTTGAAAGAAAAGGGAGTAATGCCTACTCCGACTGAGATTTATCAGGAGCTGTATAAATCCTTTCCGCCTGTAGAATATGTTATGTTGAGACACGACCATATTTATTGCGGAAAAGTTGAACGTAAAGGCGGAATGGATGTCACACCTCTATACCGTTTTGCGTGCCGACAGTTGAGGGAAGGACTGCATATTCTTTCCGATGGCAGAATTGTTCCATGCAGAGAAGACATCGATGGCGAAATTATTTTTGGCAATGTTAAAGATGGAATAGACAAGATTTGGAGATCTGAAGAAGTATCTGAATTTAGAAAGAAACATTTTGATTCCCGTTGGGAAGATATGAAATTATGCTCTTCTTGCCGCGATTGGTATTGTACTTTTGTGTAGTTGGTAAATCAGGAGAATTTGTTCAATGGAGTGCAGACATAAAGTTAAAGAGTTTGGCAGTTCAAAAGGTAATAACGAATATCATTTTGCGGTTTATCCTGATTCTAGAAAAGATTTCAAAGAACAACTGAAAAGTGTAGAAAAAACTTATCGTATGCTTCTCAAAAAGAAAAAAATTTCTTCATCGACTTCTGTTATTCGAAAAATATTTTTGAGTGACATATTAAATCAGACAAAAATGCTTAAGAATTCTTGTTTGGTGAAAGGATTATCCTCTCTAGACTCAGCAGGTGTGTCGATTGTTGAACAAGCTCCGGCTGATGGTTCCAAGTTAGCTCTATATGCTTATCATGTCGAAGGGATTAGACCTATTTCTAATTCTAAAAATATTATTGAGTTCGAAAAAAATGGATTAAGGCATATTTTTGTACTGGGACTCGAACCGAAAACAGAATTATCGTCTGTTGCTCTTCAGACACGAGATATATTTGAAAAGCTTAGTAAAATTTTGAAAACAAAAAAAGCGTCTTTTCTCAACGATCTCGTAAGGACATGGGTATATCTCAGAGATATTGATAAGGATTATGAAGCAATGGTTAAGGAGAGACGTAAGATATTTAGCCATAAGGGACTAACGAGTCGAACTCATTTTATTGCGAGTACTGGAATCAACGGAATCAATTCTTGTAAAAAAACGCTTGTTGGTATGGATGCCTATATTATTCGAGGCACTTCTCCTGGACAAATAGAGTATCTTAGAGAAACTCCTTTGATGTGCAACCCATCCCGTTACGGTGTTACGTTCGAGCGAGGAGTGAAAGTAAACTACGGGGATAGAGTTCACATTTTTATTTCTGGAACTGCAAGTATGGACCAAAAAGGAGCAGTCAAACATTTGGATGATCTTCTCGGACAAACTAAATGCGCCTTAGAAAATTTTGGTTCTGTTCTTTCATCTGCTGGAGCCGAATGGAATGATCTTATGCAGATGATTGTTTACTTGCGCGACCAATCTGACGCGTTGAGAGTGAAAGATTATTTGGAAGAACGATTTGGAACTCTACCGATTTTTATTGTTTCTTCTAAGGTATGCAGAACTGAATGGCTAGTGGAGATAGAAGGAATAGCGGCTATTAAGACTGAAAACAAGAACTTTTCCGATTATTAAGCGAGGTAATGTTATGAATGAAAAAGGTTTGATTTCAGCAGATGAAGTGAAGTGTGAATTTGAATTGTTCGAAGTAAATTCATATTCAATACTTATCGATAAAACAAGCGTTGCTGCTGATATTCCTATTCTCACTGATTTTAAATTGGAAGATGTTTTTACTTTTAGTCTTGATTTAATAGGAATGGAGTTTTGCCATAGAAAAGTAAAATTGCTGACAGTTGACACAATACCTGATTCTTCAGCATGGCTTCTTGCATCAGATACCAGAGTAGTGTATGCACTGACTGATTTGCTATTCTCAGAAAAGAGGGAAGAACAGCTGATTGTGAGGCTTTACCAAAAGAGCACGGCTACGATGTTCTCGTATGTAGATTGGTTCAAAGGCGAGACGGATTCGAATCTGTATCTTACACATATATTTGAGCGCACTCACGGCATCACGTATCCAATAGATATTAGATACATATTGAGAGACCTAAAAGGAAGAGCGATTTTAAAAGGACAGAGAATCATTGCGCCGAATCAGACTATTCATTTTAGTTCGAGAGATATGAAGATAGACAATGGCTTTGCAGGCTACATCGAAATATATGCAAATGTTCGTCCTCTCAATTCTCCGATACTGCCTTTTTATCACATGTATGTAGATTACATCAGCGCAAATTCAGTTGCCTCGATGCATCAGTCGGGTCTATCTCCGTGGAAAGCAAACAATCCATTCTTTAGAGGATACTTTCCTGACAATAATAATCAGCATTTAGTTGTTTCTTTATTGAATAAGTTTAATTCCGAGGCAGTTCAACCCATTGCTAGGCTGGAATATGGACCAGAGGAAAAAAGAATAAGAATAGAAAAGAAGATGAAAACGATAGCACAGGGAGAAATGGTCTTTGAGGACATGAACGAATTATTTGAAGACGATGTGCATAAAGAAGAACCGTTATTGACAATAGTTGCTGATAAGGATATTCACAGACCAAATTATTACATTGGTCCGAAAAATAAAGACGCTTCATGGTTTGATATAGAGCACGGATGTGTTTTTCAGAGACGCGCGGCTGAAAATGCAATTCCGGAATCAAAACTCAAATTACTAAAACAATGTCGAAGTTATCCGTGGCAGAATAATATACCTCTGTTGCCTTTGAGATTTGATATTGAGACTGTCTTAATGTATTTTGGCGAGAGTTCAATTTCTTACCGAAATTTTCTTTTTGTTCTTCACGATTCTAACGGCCGAAAAATATTTGAGAAAGAGGAATACATAAAAATTGGCTCGATAATTGGAATGGATGATTATTGTGAGAAGAATGGAATTGAGATAGATAGAGGTTTGTTGATAATAGCTCCTTCACCTTCAATTAAAGAAGTGCCGGTTTATGCTCATTTCAAGGTAGGATTCAGACATCGGAAGAACTCTTATATCACTTCTACTGTTGCCGGTGGCAATACAATCAACGTCAATTATGATTTTGACGGAGGCAGACTGTGGAAGAATGAACATCTGCCAATAATGAATTCGGAGCAATTTGCGAGAGGCGTATTTTCGAAAGAGTTTGATACGATAGTAACAGTTATTCATTCATCTTCGCTTTTTGACTACAAAGATATTGCAAAGGTAGATATTGATCTTTACTCTGCAAATGGCTCTATGAATCATTTTGTGAAAGAAATTGCTCCATGTACCTCATCGACTTTTTCTCTTGGAGAGCTATTGGACTTATCAAAAAAATCTGAAGATTATTATTCGATCTGGATAAAGTGCAGAAACCGTTATGTGAATGCATATCATTTTCTTCATAGAAAGAAAGATAATGCGATTGGAGTAGAGCATTTTTATTACGGAAGGTTTAACACTCCTCGCCTTGCGAAGCAGTGAAGTAATTTTGTTTGACCGGTCGCCACAGGCTTCAGCCTGCGTTTGACTACACAAATGCCATTAGATAGATACAGCTCTTCATGAATTCAGAGCTTCCCATTGAAGGATGATATTTAAGTTCTACAATTTTTTCGAAACCTGCATTATGAAATAAACTGAATATTTCATCTCGACTCGGCATTTTGCAATGACCGGTGTAGCTTTTGTATGGATGCTTTTTATCTTCTACGGTTAATCCTCCCGCTTCGATTTGATAAGATGAGAAGAAGACAAGAACTCGTTTCGTAAGCTTGCGGAGATTTTCTATGTGCGCTTTATGATCGACCAGATGATAAAGAATTCCTAGAGACGCGACAATGTCTGCGGGTTCAACGGCACTGCAAAAGTCGCTTGAATCTGCGCTGACAGGAATGTGCTCAAAATCAACTTTCAGTCCCGAGATACTTCTTACAAATTTAGCGCGTTCAATACAGTCTTTTCGTATTTCAACGCCTTTTGCTTTCAGCACGCCCAACTTTTTGAAATAAAGAGTTTTCATGCCGTCATTGCATCCGATATCGAGAAGCGAAGAACGATAAAATTCTTGCCCTAAAATTGTTTTTATAAAATCCATAGGCATGAAGAGTCTATTGTTTCCAAGAACTTCATTATTATATGTTTCTCGAAAATCAGAGATTTTTTTTAGCGTATCTTTTTCTGAGCAGAAAGTAGCGTTATACTTCTCATAGAGTTTTGGATAGAAGCCGGTAAAAGTATTTTCGTCAAACTTGAAGTAATGAGACCATGGTTTTAGTCTTTCAAGTTTCTTTACAATATCTTTCGGTATTCCTTCTTCTCCAATAAACATAAAATGATTTTGTTCGAACTATGAATTTGTGTAAATCATTTTTTTAATTGCCTTTACGATTCTTTCTGTTGCATGCCCATCGTTTTGACCTCTGAAGTATCGGATGAACTTCTCTCATTTTGATTTGCTTGGTTTGAATTTATGAATTTTATTTTCACTTCATTACGAACCTGAACGCTTCAGTATAGCCTTTGATTACAGTATGAATATTGATTTGTTCGCGAATTATTCTCTCTGATTCTCTTCCCATTTCATGACTGAGTTTAGGCTCTGACAAGATTTTGCTGATCTTAGCGCAGAGATCATCTAGATTTCCTTCTTCAAAATAAAATCCATTTTGCCCGTTGAATACAAGATGCTTTTCCGTTCCATCGCAAACTGAAAGAATAATTGGAAGCCCAAAACACATTGCTTCATTAATGGATATTCCGCCCATTCCTGCTAGAACATACACAGAGCTTGAGAGATAAAGTTTACCGAGTTCGTAAGGGTCGTATATTCCTCCTAAAAAAGAGATTCGTTCCTTGACTTTTTCTTCTTCGGCAAGTTTTTTTAATCTTGCTTCTTCGGGGCCGTATCCGATTACCAGAAGTTCAATTTGATTGAATTTATCTTTTAATTTTGCAACTGCCTTTATCAGCAGATCGACTCGTTTCCACTCTACAAGTCGTCCTGTATGGACTATTCGCTGAATTTTTTTTTGAGGAGGCTGAGTTTCATTAAGCAGTTTATCTTTTACCTTAAATAACATTTCGGTATCAGGAGAGTTGTAGGTCAGAAAAATTCGTTCTTGTGGCACTCCATAAGTCTTTAAAATATTTCTGCCGGTTTCAACATAATGGACATGAGCATCTGGCATATTGAATAGCTTTTGAAAGCGTTTTAAAGTTTTAGCTCTATAATATTTTTTTGCGAGTTTTGCAAGACATTCAAAGAAAGGATAGATATTCGGTTTCAGAGTTTTGAATGCTTTTGAATTTGACGGATCACGCGAAAAACATTTTTTCAGCATGGTCTTTTTGACTTCACCTTCAGCTAACTGCGATAGATGATAATAAGCTCCAGCACTCAATTTTCGATTATGTGTTTGATCTTTCTCGATTACTTTATTGAACAATGCTGTAGCTTCCGAATTCATTCCTTTAGATTCAAGTTCCGAAGCTGAGCGATAAATCGCAAGTAAATCCGAGGGCAATAATTCCTTTCTGAATAATTTTTTTTTGAATAAGGGATACAACAGCCATTCAATACCAGTTAGTACCGGTTTTGAGGCATCTTCTTTTTCCATTGATAAAAGAAGTTCTTCAGCAGTAGGTAGTCGAAATGGATGATCCTTGAGAATAAGTTTTATTCCAAGAAGTCTAATAAATACGTAGAACCATCTTTTATCTTTAATTCCTTCAAGATGATTTCTTACAGTGACAATTATGTCCGGCCGCTCTTTAATTATTACTTTAAATAGACCTTGAAAAAATTGTCCGTGCGTTGTTTCAATCTCGTCGAGTTCAATTATTTTGAAATTTGAATCCTCTTTTGTTTGATATACACCGGCTCCAACATGTTTAGTTTCTTTTGGTATAACATCAATAATTTCGAAATAAGGCAAATCGTTCAAACGGCTCAGCACATGGTTATAGTAATGAGGTATAGCTTGAAAGAGATAAATTATTTTCAACTTTCTATTTTTATTTTCCACTTGCAAATTTTTTCTTCAATAAAATTGCGTGAGCAAAAAAATTAGTCGCCCAGTTCAAAATCATATTGGAACCGTAAACACCCCAGACAGGGTGTGAACCGGCAATGCCTCCATGAATATTAGGATCGACTGAAGTTAAATCTTGAGTTTGCTTAACTCTTTCAATTAATCTTTTAGCCGCCTCAAGATAAGTTTCATCACCTGTCTTCTCAAATAATTTTAACCATACGATTGAAATTTGCATATCTCCTGTAAGACATGAGGAATGCTCATTTGATTCCCAATTTTCGTCAAAAGTGACCGGCAAAAATCCGTATGGAGGCACATCCGGCGATTTAGAAGACTCAATAAATTTATTTTTCAAGAGAGAAGATATATTTAAAACATTTTTATAGAGTCCATCATCTTCAAGAAGCATAGAGGTTTCAAGAAGCCCTTCAAGTGTATATGCAATAAAATGCATATTAGGTCTTATAGGATTTATTGCGCACATCTTCTCGAACCACCCATTATTTTTTTGCTGAGTTAATGCCCAGCACACAAATTTACTTGCTGATTCTCGATATTTTCCATCGTGAGTGAGCGAATATAAATTCATAAGAGGCCATGCTACTCGCGAGTGATATACCTTTGGCCCGTCATAACTGCAGTTTGTCCATTTACCATCTTCATCTTGCATCTTGACGATCCAATCGCCGGCGCGAATAGCGGCATTTAGATATTTTTGAATTCCAGTTTCTTTGTAAAGTTCGCACCAACCTTCGATTATCTGTCCCGTATTGAAGACACGTGGATACTTATAAGTGATGTCGCCTGCAAGACAGCCGCCATTGTCGAGCTGAATCTCAATTTCCCAATCCCCCATTCGTACTGCGCGATCAAGATACGTTTTATCGTTTGTGCTTTTTGAATAAAGTAGAAATGTTGAGATTATGTATCCGGTTGTTTCAGGGTAAGCTAATCCCCATTTTTGTTCTTTAATGTTATAGTGAGCTAAAACTCCGCCACAGCCTGAAATATTCTGCGCTCTCGCCAGCCAATCCATAGCGGCTTGAAGATGAATATCATCTGCTTGAGTTGAAAATAGTTCCGGAAACTTTTGATTCATTTAATTGCCTCAAGAAAAAACATCTGTTCAGGTCTGTTGTCGATCTCATTTATCTCTTTAATTCTGCTGTCTCTAAATTTGCGCTCTTCGATAATCTTGAATCCCGCAGTTTCAAAAATATCTTTCAAAGTTTCAAAATCATACATGTATTTTCCACTCTTACCGCCGTAAGTTTCATAGCCGTAAAACCATGAGTTTATTTTGTCGCACATAGTTTTACCATGAAATCTTTCCTTGCCGTTTTCTAACTTTTGAAAGAAGAAGTTCCGGTCATTGCCGAGATAGTATTTTGCAATTATTCTCATGTCTTGAGTTCCAAACCTTGCTATGCCGCCTGAAACCAAGATTCTGTGAACATCTTTTATTATCTCTTCCGCTCTTAGCCTAGTGAAGTAATTAATTGCTGAGATACATACAACAATCTCCATAGAATTATCTGAAAACGGGAGCAATTCTTTTTCAAGGTCTATAACTACATCTGAAGATGGAAGGATGTCTACACTCCAATAACCGTCGATAGAAATTCCACCGCTCATCAGATTGACTTTTCGTTTCGAACTTAAATCTTTCATAACTATCTTTGCTCGTTCAAAAGTTTAATAATTCGTTTAGCTGTTCTGCCATCCCAAAGTTCAGGTCTGAACGGTACGGATTCTGAGTTCAAAGACTTTTTAATTATTTCAGGAATCTCTTCAATTGTTTTAGCAAGTCTGTTTGTGCCTCCATTTTCAACGAGCGTTATAGGACGCTCTGTATTGCTTCTCACTGTCACACATGGTATTCCGGTTACGCAGGTTTCCTCCTGCAGACCGCCGCTGTCCGTGATTACGAGTCTTGACCTTAATAGAAGAGAAAGAGATTCGAGGTAGTCGAGAGGCTTTGAGATAATCCATTCTTTTTGACTTTCAATTGCTTTTATTCCGTCAATTCCTAAATTTTCTTTTGTTCTAGGATGCATCGGGAATAGCATTTTTAATCCATATTGCTTTGCAGTATTTGTCAGAGCATTGAGAAGAGAGCGGAGGCGTGATGGATTATCTACATTTGACGGCCGATGCAAAGTGACAAGAGCATAAGTTTTTTCTGATAAATTGTAATCAGCTAGAGTATTAATTTTCATAGCTTCTTCTTTCATCATATCAAGTGTATCAATCATAATATTTCCGACGAATTTTATTTTAGATTCATCAATGCCTTCAGTCTTAAGATTCTTTACTGCAAACTTATCCGGGGCAAAAAGAAGATATGATAGTCGATCGGTAATAATTCTGTTTATTTCTTCCGGCATTGTCTCGTCAAATGAGCGCAAACCCGCTTCAAGATGTGCAAGTCGTAAATTCAGGTTTCTTGCCAAAATCGAAGTTGCAACGGTTGAGTTAACATCTCCAACAGCGACGACCCAATCGGGTTTTTCATCCAGGAAAATCTTCTCTGCTTTCGTGATTATTCTTCCAATTTGATTTGAAGGCGTGCCGCCGCTGATTTCTAGTTCGTAATTAGCTTTTGGAATGTTAAAGAGTTTAAAGAAGACATCATTCATATTCGATTCGAAATGCTGTCCGGTATGAATTAATATGTGCTCAATATTTGAATGCAGAGAAATTTCACGCAATAGCGGCGAGATCTTCACGAAGTTTGGTCTTGCGGAAACAACTGTTAATATCTTCATACAGCTCAAATCAATCCTTTGTATTCACCGCCGTCAATTTGTATCACGGTTCCATTGACGTATCTTGATTCTGGAGAAGCAAGGAAAAGAACTGCGTTGGCAAAGTCATCAGGAGTTGCAATAAAACCCGATGGAATACCGCTTTCGATTCTGTTTCGCATTTTTTCAGGAGATATTTTCTCTTCCTTTGCATCAAGTTTAATTAAATTTTCGAGTCTAGAAGTTGCAATTGCTCCGGGACATAATGAATTGACTGTTATTCCATCCTTTGCAACCTCGCGTGAAAGAGTTTTAGAAAAGCCAAGAATCGCGGCTCGAATTGCGTTTGAAAGCCCCATTCCTTCCGAAGGCGATTTTGCAAGAATAGACGTAATGTTAATTATTCTACCAAATTTATTTTGACGCATAATTGGAACTGATAGTCTAGTCATTCTTACAACACTTAGAAAGAGCGATTCAAATGCCGATTTCCAATCTTTATCGGATAATGTATCGAGTCTTCCCGATTTTGGTCCACCTGTGTTATTGACAAGTATCTCAACCGAACTGAAAGTGTTGATAGCTTCATCAAAGGCATTTTTTATATCTTCGAATCGCGATAGGTCGCATTGAACAGTAAGTATTTTTGAAGCGCATTCTCGTATGAGCTCTTGTTCTGCGCGTTTGAGTTCATCATTGTTTCGCGCCAGAATTGTTACGTTGGCCCCTGAAACAGCTAACGCTTTTGCTGAAGCAAACCCCATTCCTTTCGATGCCCCGCATACAATTGCAGTTTTTCCGGTTAGATCTACTTTCATCTTCTTTATCCCTTTATCAATTTATTGAACCACTAATAAACATTATAAAACGAACCACTAATAAACACTAATATACACTAAAATTTTTATTTATTTATTTTAATAAATTTTTATAAATAATTTGTGTTGATTAGTGTCCATTCGTGGTTCTTTTTATTACTCTTCGAACATGTCAGGCTTGATAATAACATCTTCAGGTATTTCTTTTGACGTTTTTTTTCCTATTAGTTTTTTGTAATCAGTCGGAGCAATTCCGGATCCCGGCAATTTATAAGTCAACAATTCTTCAGTAATTATAGTTCCTTTTGGAATTGCCTTTTTTGAAACTATGCTTTTTCTTTTAAATGTGC
>Ga0210051_1000378_pt1 | contig 40242 bp, 40 predicted proteins | sample CryGey092014_all_FD_185464 | JGI IMG/M metagenome (GOLD analysis project Ga0210051, IMG submission 185464) | Groundwater microbial communities from aquifer - Crystal Geyser CG23_combo_of_CG06-09_8/20/14_all (SPAdes) (version 2) | ecosystem: Environmental > Aquatic > Deep subsurface > Groundwater...
TCATGGTATATCCTCCTTTGGGACTTCATGTCCCGGTTATCTAGCAATAACCGTGAGGATATACCTTTTTTATTTACATTTCAAAGAACTTTTAAGATTAAAACCGTCCAAAATATTTTACACTATCCGTTTATTGCATAACCGTAATAGGATTATCTACAAAAAAAATGAGACACCCTAACCTGGCAACAGGTAGTTACCGGTAGGATGCTTATTTATTGCAAATTGCAGAGCCTTTTTGAAAGATAGCCGTTTGTTAGGCCGTCTATATTAGCCGTCAGTTCTTCGAGGCGTAATTCCTTTTCGAACTTTGTCTTCGCATCGCTAGGGGGAGATGTTATAAGCTCTGCCTGAAGCCTTCTTCTCTCATAGTAAAGATGCGTCACTTCGTTAAGAATGTCATCTCGCAATTGTACCATCAAGCGCGATCTTACATCTATATCCTTTTGGTAAGGATTCCAAATTATATCTGCAAGATCCCATGTCAAGTCAGCGCTCCAGTCATAAGGCCCTACCCAAAAATCGTTTTTAGAATAGCTGATGGTTTTGTCATAGTTTACACTAAACTCGGGGAATAGCCCTCTGCACGCCGCACCTATCCTCCAATTTTTGATCTTGCCGTTCTCTACTTCGGCATATTTAATCGCTGCTTCCTGTATTTCCCTGATCGCCGGTTCATTCTTGAAAATAGCCTCTAGGCTTGGCACATTACCCTTAACATCTTTTTCTTGTGAAAACATCTTAAAAACACCGCCATCCCCTACTACCCACAAATGCTCTTGGTTAAAATCGAAAGCGAGCATATTTATACCATTAGTCGTTATTCCTCCATAAAATTTCTGCCAAGCCTCGCTACTCTCGTCGTATCCAAATACACCTTTGTCTGTAGCGGCATAAATGAAATGGCTTGTTCTCGATGAAACGATATGCTTAATGTTCTCGCTCTCAAGGCCCGTAGAAGATAATTTTTTCCAGCTTTTTCCTGAGTCGCTGCTTAGAAAAACTCCTTTTTTCGTCCCTAAATATATTTTATCATGATCAAAAGACGAAATTGATATGCAATTCACTTCGATAGCGCTGACTTCTTCTTCCTCAATCTCTGAATCATCCTCTTCTACCGGTTCCCCTGCCTCGCCGCTTCGAATAGTCACAAATATCCTTTCCCAGTCCTTTCCCATATTAGTTGTTTTAAAGACACCTTTCGCGGTTGAAATATACATGGTATCAGCTTTGGCGGGATCGATTGCTATAAAATTGATTTCTTCACTACCGGCAAGGCCTGAGGTCTTATGCCAAGCACCGCCGCCGTCTTTGGAACTGAAAAGCCCTTTAGCGCTACCTATATAGATCATCTCGGAATCAAAAGGATGTATAGCAGCGAAATTTATTCCTTTTTCTCTATCGCCTATGCCTTTAAACACCCTTGCCCAATTCTCTCCTCTGTCTAATGTTTTAAATAATCCGTTTGAGGTAGCAATATAAACTATTTTTGGATTTTTTCTACTTATAGCGATAGATTTTATCTCCCCATCCCCGTATACCGTAAAGATCTCGGTCCAATTTACGCCGCCATCGATAGACTTGTATAATTTGTCACGTGCGCCGACAAATACAACGGTCGATTCCGCCGGATCTACGGCTATTACCTTTAGATCCGTATCCTTTAGATCCGTATCCTTTATACCCCTTGTCATATCCTGCCATGCTTCCTCGCACAGAGCCTCACATTCAATACTAACTAAAACACAAATCATCAAGAATATCCTTTTCACCAACATTCCCATTTTCCCCTCCTTTACCATGTAGAACATTCTAACATATATTTGATGATTTATCAATATTTATTTGAAGAAAAAGCAAATAGGCTTCTTCCTCGCAAAAAGCTTCCCGTCTAAACTAATATTTAGGCATGCATGTGCGGGATCCCGCCATGTGTTGCGTAAAGTTATAAGCGGGAGAAATTTTGAAGCATTTCTTCAGGGTAATCAATTCTAATTTGGAAGTTTGACAATGGGGTGCTCTTCTAGTATACTTGATAGGATTCATGCGGAAGTGGCGGAACTGGCAGACGCGTACGGCTCAGGACCGTATGGGGGAAACCTCTTGAGAGTTCAAATCTCTTCTTCCGCACCATACTTTAGAAGGGTTCTCCCGCCTACGCCCAATTTTGCACATTCATGTGCGGGACCCCGCACGTGAATTGTAACAAGTGCTGTAAAGGCGGGGAACTCCCCCCTTCCGCACCAAATTTTTACCAGAAGTAAACTCGGGTAAAAATTTGTTCCGAGCGGCAATAGTTTACGGAAGGCCGCGAGGGACACAAGGCTGTCGGGGGTTGAATGGAGCAAAAAAATATGAAAAAGATTATTCTCCTAATTTTATTGTGCCTTTTTCTTACGGGTTGCGACGATATGAGTTTGTATAAGATAACCCGGCACGAAGACGGCGCTATTATAAAAATGAACAGGCTGACCGGTGAAATAACTATAATAAAAGACGGCAAAATAACAACTGAAGAAGAGATCCGGGCAAGCACTTACGCGGAAAAAGCAGCGCTGGAGCCGAAGGGGTGGCGCTACCAGAGCCGAGAATTGTATAACTCAAACGTAACTATAAAAATAAAGTTGATAAGCGATAAATTGTATTACGAGGTAGAAATAATCCCGCGGACATCCGAACTTTTCCAATCACAAGAAAGAGAGATTTCCCTCCCGCGTAAAGAGCGAAAGAATCCGGTTATAATCCTAAAATTATACGATGAAGATTCTTTCGAGCTTATCTATCAGCCCATACCATTGGTCGACATGACGCGCAAAACAAGTAAGGGCGGGGAATACGAATCGCTTGATTATGCGGGAAGCGTTAAGTGCGACAGGAATACCTACGCAAATATTAAATCAGGGGATTTAAGCTATTCTATAACGCAAGACTAAATTTGGCCCTCTAGGCTATTAAGCAGATTTGATACTTAAAATTATTTCTTACCCTTTTCTCTTTCGCCCCAATTTTCAGTTACTTTTCGAGTTTCAAAATAAACTTTTGAAAAAAAATTTATGCATATCATCCAGGTCCAAGGTGTTATTATTTCTCTTCTTTATGATATGATCTATTTCCACGTCTTTAATATTAAACTTAATATTAGGATATCGTTTTTTTCAGGAGCTGCATCGTCTCCAAGCATAGGATTACTTTTATCAATTCAGAAAAACTTATATCATATTTATCAGCCAGCGCCTTAATTGTATCCGCAAGCCAATCATCCAGTAAAACCTGGTATCTCTTAAGCATTAAAACCCTCTGTAGGCTTTTAATTCAATATCAATATTTCCCTAGATCTTTTATTAGTCTCTGGGCTGATTCGGTATGTTTCACGCTTTTCTTGATGAGTATATCACTAGCTGTCACATCCACCCCGTACAAAGAAGTATTGGCTTCTTTGTTAAATGATAAGACAGAGCCTTCTAATTTTATCCCTATAAAAGCCCCCCTGCTTCTCGAATAAGCAAGAATACCGCCTTTTAGCTGAAGATCGGTAGCTGCCTCCGCGTCTCTTCCCACAGGGCCTGCCGCAACCGACGCATCCCCGCCCAGCTTGAAACTGCTTTGGAGAAGGCCGTCGAGGCCTCGTTCATTGCCGATCAAAAGTATTATGTCTGTTGCCTGACCGCCTATTTGCCAGCCAAAACTTGCCCCGGCTAAATTAAATACTGCTGGAGCGCTCCAACCGCCGGCTTGTTTGTCTTTAGCTATAATAACGCCTTGGCCATATTTACCGCCTATAATAAATCCTCCGCCTACCGTTGAAGGGAATATAGCTACAGCGTAAGAGTTTTTTATAAGAGTTCCCGGTATCCCATCCTCGGGCATTTTGGTCATTTCTTCAAAAACCTTTGCCGATTCGGTCAATAAATTATCCCATTTATTTTCTGCCAGGCATACTTTTAATATACTAATAATAAAAATAGCACACAACACTATAAGTATAATCTTCTTCATTTCCGCACCATCCTTTCTTTCTTATCATAAACCCGGCTTATTTCAAAATATCCTTTCGAGATATTTGACTTGAAAGTGAACTTGTCCAAAAAACCATACATCCCCAGAATGCCTGCGCAGCCGATTTCTTTTTTCAGAAACCCTATTTTGGTTTTTATTTCCCAGTAATTTTTTGAATTAATTTTTTTATTTTTATATACTTTTAAAAGAACATCGTGGAAATAAGCAATATTATCTTGATGCTTACCTCCTGCCCCGGAAATGTCTATTTCTTCTTTAGTGGCCCTGTAATCAACTATCCCTAAGTGTTTCGATATATTATTGTTAAAAAGGCACCACTGTGAACCTGTGTCGATATAACTTTCTACTAATATTGACTTAGCATTATAAAAAAGGCCTATCTTAAGTATAGGATAAAATTTGCATTTCACCAACTCCGCGCAACGGTGAGGATTGAAATGGTATCCGTAAGGAAAGCGGGCCATTATAATATACGGTCTTTCTCTTGGGAAGGAATTTTAGTGAATATGGGATTGGGTATGCCCTTCTTTTTTGCCTTTTCTATGACCTCGTCCAATTCGAAACCCCAACTGATAACTTTATCATCATCGGTAAGGGCAACCCATTTATTTTGAAACCTATTGAATATCTCTGTCCTGTCTATCGGTTTCAATTCTTCACCTCTTTATACATATATTATACCATTTTTTGCTGAAGAAATCAATCCTATTCTCATGCATGCTCAAAAAGCATAGTTGAATCCCACGGTAAGGCTATCTTCGTCAAACAACCTGCCTTCTAAATTTAATCGCGCATTATCTTTTATATTAAAAGCAAGCCCTAAAACAAGGCCTAAATCGTCTTCGGGTTGTATTCTTTTACGGGCTCCGTCAACTTTACGAATAAGATAAATCTTTGAGAATTTAGCGGCGACATAGGGTCTAAATCTTTCTATTTTTTTGGAAACAAGCAACGATCCTTGCCATTCATCTACTATCGCCTCATGTTTTACTCCATCTATTTTCACGCTATTCGGATGAACGCTTATGTGATGCATACCAAAAATGCAATTAACACCGTTTTCTTTATTATCATAGAGCAATAGTCTCCCGCCATATCCGCCGGCAAAATTGGTAGGATAATGTATTTTCTGGGAATCCTTTATGTCAAACGTAACATCTCCTACACCAAGCTTGCCGTCAAAACATAGATATTTCGTTATGCCGTAAGAACTTGTTAAAAAATATTGCGTGCTTTCAAGCTTCCCTCCCGGCTTTTTCATGTCCGCGCCGAACATAGAATTAATTTGCACGTCTGTTTTCCAAAGTTTATTGTTAGGCATATTTGGCCCTTCTATCGGGCAGGCCATAATATTTGTGATAAAAACACAGGAAAAAAAAAAACTATAAAAGCAGCTGTCTTTTTCATCTTTCCGATTCTTTTTTGATAAAGGAACTGTAAAGGCGGAGGATAAGCCTTGTGACCGGCCCCACCTTGCCCCCGGATATCTTTACGCCATCAACTTCTGTTACGCCCCTTATCTCAGCGATGCTATTGGTAAGAAATATTTCCTCGGACTTTTTAAGTTCTGATACGGTAATCCTTTTTTCTAAAACTTTAAAACCAATCGCCGGCGCTAGTGTTATCACTACACCCCGAGTAATGCCCGGAAGCAGACCTTCTTTTGCCTGGGGCGTAATTAAACTCTTGCCTTTTACCATAAAAATGTTGCTTGTAGTGGCCTCTGAAATAAATCCCGATGTATTTCTCATGATCGCGTCATCTTTACCCTTTTCTCTAGCCTCCATAAATGCCAGTATATTATTTAAGTAATTGTTAGTTTTCATACTTGAAAGGGGCGAATAATTATTCGTCCTCGTGGAAGATATTATGGTCTTTGCGCCTTTTTTATAATAAGATCCCGGGTAACCGGCAAATGAATTAAGCAATAATATAACATTTGGTTTCTTACAGAAGCTCGGATCTAACCCGGGCTTGCCCTTTCCTCTTGTTATTGCAATTCTCACATACACATTGTTTTTATTTAACGTTTTAACTAATTTAGAAATAATATTTTTTAAAAACACTTTGCTGTAAGGCGCTTTTATCCTAAGAATTTTTGAATTCGTAAAAAGCCTATCAATATGTTGGTCTATACAGAAAACCTTACCTCTGTAAGAGCGCATAGACTCAAATAAACCGTCTCCGTAAAGGAAGCTTCTGTCAAATATGGAAAGTTTTGCATTGTTCTCGCTAATAACTTTGTTGTTAATCCAAATAATTTTTTTATCTTTCATTTAAGCGACCTGCGCCGTTGAAACCCGTTGGCCATTTTTAAAATATAACGCATCGATCAGGGCTTTTGCCTTGATCAGCGTTTCCTGATATTCATTTTCAGGGATAGAATCGGCTACGATTCCGCCTCCTACGTGAAAATACACCATATCATTTTTGACGATCATAGTTCTTATCACGATGTTCAAATCTGTCTCGCCGTTAAAACCTAAATAACCGATCGAACCTGTATAGATGCCTCTTTTTGTAGGCTCGAGCTCTTCCAGTATTTCCATGGCCCTTATCTTCGGGGCGCCCGTAATGGAACCTCCAGGAAAACATGCCTTTATGCAATCTATATGGTTTTTGTCCTCGTACAATTTGCCGCGAATTGTTGAGACAAGATGGAAAACCGTAGCATAACTCTCAAGCGTTATTAGCTCTTTGACCCTTACCGAGCCGTAATCGCAAACCTTTCCTAGATCATTTCTTTCCAGGTCAATGATCATTATGAGCTCTGCCCTATCTTTTTCGCTTGATAAAAGTTCTTCTTTCAATTTTTCGTCTTCGATGGCCGTATCCCCCCGGCGCCTTGTCCCTTTTATAGGCCTTGTTATGACATTCCTATCTGAGATGCGTAAAAATCGTTCTGGCGAAGCGCTTAAGATAACTAAATCTTCGAAGTTAAGAAAACTCGCGAAAGGGGCCGGATTTATAGTTCTCAGTTTTTTATACAATTCATACGGCTTAATTTTGAGCTCGGTCATAAAACGCTGAGAAAGGTTTGCCTGATATATATCGCCGGCTGTTATGTGCTTTTTAACTCTCTCCACGGCCTGCAAATAGGATGTCTTTTTGAAGTTTGAGAATAATAGCGGGGTGTCTATAAGATTTGAGAAATCATCGCTGTCATAACCTTCTATTGTTCGTAATTTATTCCTTACGTTCTTTATACGTTCCTTTGCTAAAACCTGCCTTAGGTTAGGATCTTTCTCCGGTAAGCCCGTTGATGTAATATAACATCTCTTATTATTGTTGTCGAATACGAGCGCCCAATCATAGAATCCTAAATAGATGTCGTTTAATTTCAAATCATCAACTGCTATGCGTGGCAGCTTCTCCAATTGCCATCCTAAATCATACCCGAAATAACCGATAGCGCCGGCCGTAAAGGTTTTAAGCGTATCTATTTTTTTTACTTTGTAATTATAAAAAATATTTTTTAGCGCATTAAAAGGATTTTCTTTTAATATTTCTAATTTACCTTGTTTTATAACTTCTATTCTATTCCTCTTCGATCTAAAGATTAAAAACGGATCTGCGGTTATAAAAGAAAACTTTCCGGATCTTTCATGGTCCATACCGCTATCCAGAAAAACGCTGTTTTTCTCGTCTTTGAAGATTTCGAAGACTTCTTGAGGAGGGCAATGTATGCTTATTTCTTCTATGATCGGCTTGGCTTCTATCATATTCTTATTTTAACGCCTTTCGGCTTTAATTATATCACTGAGGTTTCTATAAATCCACAAATTTGCTGACGTTATGGTAGCAATAGGGGTTCGCGGCTTTAAGTAAATTTTTCCCGTGGTTTTGAACTTACTCCTAGCGCCTGCTAAGCTATTCATTCGGCACACCCCTTCCGGCGCTCGTCGTAAGTCCTAAAACCACATTTGGTAAAAATTTACAATTTCGCCGCTCACCCCATATTGCTACCATATGTTGAAAGGAATACCAGCTGCTTTAACTTGTAGCAGCTACCGGCAGGTGCTCTTGGTTCCTGTTTTTGGCCTGCCCTAAGTGAAGTTTCAAAATTTCTCCCGCTTATACTTGACTTCACGCAACTCATAGCGGGATCCCGCACATGCATGCCTAAATATTAGTTTAGACGGGAAGCTTTTTACAAGGAAGAAATCGGTTTCCAAAAGGATGGGCATTGTCCGAACCCGCCGTTGCATCAGTGGCGGGTGAGTTATGCCCATCCCCGATTTCTGACCAGTCAAAAAGCGTTAAGAAATTTTGACTGAACGAAGGGCAGGTGAAAACAGGAACAGGGAGTCGCGGACCCCTTATGGCTACCATGAAATTAGATCTCTCGGGCGCTCCTGTTTGTTGCGCCTTCGGGATGAAACTTACGAAGTAAGTTTCACGAGTTTTTAGCTTTACAAATAATTTGCCTAATAGTATAATTATATCCTATAATTGATATAATATTGTGATATAGGTGTCACACAAAACCTTAAGAGGAGGAGTGAAACATGGCTAAAGCAAAGGAAAAACTTGAGAAAAACGAGGAACAGCAAAAGCAGTCTAGAGATAGAGAGAAGGCATTGGACCTTGCCCTTACCCAGATAGAGAAGCAATTCGGAAAAGGCGCGATCATGAAATTGGGGAAAGATTTCAAGCTCGACATACCGGCAATATCTACGGGCGCCCTTTCTGTTGACATAGCATTGGGTGTAGGCGGGTTCCCCAGGGGTAGGGTGATAGAAGTGTTTGGCCCTGAGGCCAGCGGGAAAACAACCCTTACGTTGAGTGTGATCGCCAATGCCCAGAAGGCGGGCGGGCAAGCCGCTTTTATAGACGCAGAGCACGCCTTCGACTCTACATATGCCAAAAAGATAGGCGTTGACTTGGATGAGCTTTTGATCAGCCAGCCGGATACCGGTGAACAGGCCCTTGAAATAGCCGAAACCCTCGTCAGAAGTAATGCCGTAGATGTTGTAGCTATAGACTCTGTCGCAGCCCTCACCCCAAGGGCGGAGATAGAAGGTCTCATGGGCGACTCACACATGGGCTTGCAAGCCAGGCTTATGAGCCAGGCTTTAAGAAAACTTACCGGAGCTATAAGCAAATCCAAGACGTGCGTCATATTTATAAACCAGATCCGTGAAAAGATAGGGGTGTTCTTTGGAAATCCTGAAACTACACCCGGAGGAAGGGCGTTGAAGTTCTATTCCTCCGTGCGAATAGACTTACGCAGAGTTACATCGATAAAAAAAGGCGAGGAAATTATAGGAAACCGGGTCAGGGCGAGTATTGTAAAAAATAAAGTAGCCCCGCCTTTCAAAAAAGCGGAGTTTGATATTTATTACGATGAAGGGATCTCCAGGCACACGAGCACCATCGACGAAGCCGAACGTCACGGAATTTTGAAAAAATCAGGCACTTGGTATACTTATGGCGAAGAAAAATTAGGGCAGGGAAAAGAAAGCGCAAGGGATTATCTAAAGCAAAACCCTAAAATTTTAGATAGAATAGAAAAAGAAGTAAAAGAGAAGGTTCTTGTCGGAGCTTGATTTTTAAGAGTCTTGGCAACGCCATAAAAGAGCTAAAAAGGAATACCAGGTTTGCGCTGACAGAGGCTTTGCCGTTGTAAAGGAAAAATAAACCTAATATCTTTTGAATCTATTGATGCAATTAGACCCCGATTTCAAACAGGCCCTGGGATTTTCCTACCAACTCTTAAGCTATCGCCCAAGAAGCATTTACGAGATAAGGATAAAACTTGAAGAAAAGGGCTATAAGGGTGAGTTGATAGATAAAGTTATAGAACGCCTCAAAGGGCTTCATTATCTGGATGATAAAAATTTCGCGAAATTCTGGGTAGAAGCAAAAATGAAGTTGAAGCCCGTGGGGTCAATGATATTAAAAAGAGATCTGGAAGAAAGAGGAATAGAAGAAGCACTTATAGGCGAAGCCATTAAAGATAAGGAAACAGATTACGATGAATTCAAAACGGCATACGATGTGGCAGAGGCAAAACTGGCTACCTATGGAAAAATCCATAAATTGAAGGCCATGAAAAGAATATACGATTATCTTGTTAGAAGGGGTTTTAAGTTTGATATTATCAGACAAGTATTAGACGAACTTTTCAAGAAATGAAAACGAACGAAGTCAGAAAAAAATTTCTCAAGTTTTTCGAATCAAAAGAACATACGATAGTCATGAGCGATTCGCTCGTCCCAAAGGATGACCCGACGCTTTTGTTCACCAGCGCCGGTATGAATCAGTTCAAGAACCAGTTTATGGGGCGTAATGTTACCTATCGCCGTGCGACGACTTCCCAGAAATGCTTAAGGACAGGCGACCTGGACAGGGTCGGCAAGACAGCCTATCACCACACGTTCTTTGAGATGCTCGGTAATTTTTCATTCGGCGATTATTTTAAGGAAGATGCTATTTCATGGGCATGGGAATTCATGACCAAGGTATTAAAAATACCCGAATCAAAGATTTGGGTCTCTGTGTATAAAGATGACGATGAAGCCTATGACATTTGGAAAGAAGATATAGAGATACCTGAAAAAAGGATCGTAAGATTCGGGGATAACGATAATTTCTGGCCTTCGAATGCAAAAAAAGACGGTCCGAACGGGCCTTGCGGCCCATGCTCGGAGATTTTCTACGATTGGGGCGCGAACGTAGGATGTAAAAAACCTACATGCGATCCGAGTTGCAGCTGCGGCAGGTTCGTGGAGGTATGGAACCTGGTGTTTACCCAGTTTAACAGGGTCGGCGTGGATAAGCTGGAACCGCTCGCGAGTAAGAATATAGACACAGGAATGGGCCTCGAGAGGCTGGCGTCCGTCATGCAGGGTGTGTCTATAAATTTTGAAACGGATTTGTTCGCCCCTATCATAAAGTCGATAAAAGAACTGGTCAAGCAGTATGGCCAGGGACCCGATATCGAGATCATAACGCCTATATACGCTATAGCGGACCATATCCGGGCGATAAGCTTCGCTATCCTGGACGGCGTGATGCCTTCTAACGAAGGCAGGGGCTACGTGATAAGAAAACTTATACGCACGGCATTTTTGCATGGCAGGACACTTGGCCTAAAAGAGCCGTTCTTATACAAATTGACGTTCAGCGTCGCCAAATCCATGGAGGAGCCATATCCTGAGCTTATGCGTAGACACGCCGATATCGCGAGTGTGATAAAATCCGAAGAAGAGTTCTTTGTTACGAACTTGGATATGGACAGGGCAGCGGCTTTATATGACGAACACTTTAAAGAAATTACAGCCAAATTTAAAGAAAAGATAGCTAGTTATACGGCATCGGCAGGTACTGTCTGTTTTTTAAACGATACTTACGGGATCCCTCCCGAGATAACAAAAGAAGTTGCCATTGAAAAAGGTCATCTAAGCGAAAAAGATAAAAAATTGTGGGATGAGAGTTACGAAAAATATACCAAGGAACTAAAGGAGCGTTCAAGAAAAAAGAGCGGGTTCGTAACAGACACTATATTTGCCGAGACAAAGGCATCAAAAATAGTAAGTTCTGTCCAAAAAACCGAATTTGTAGGCTACGCCACAGATAAAGCGACGGCAAAGGTCTTAAAAATATTCAAAGGTGATGAAGAAGTTAAAATAGCCGAGGCAAAGAGCGAATTAGAAATAATTCTGGATAAGACGCCGTTCTACGCTGAATCCGGAGGACAGGTCGGAGATTCGGGTGTTTTTAAAAAACAATCAGCAAAGATAGAAGTACTTGATACGAAAAAGGTAGAAGGCGCATTCGTTCATATATGTAAACTTGTGGAAGGAAATATAAAAGTCGGCGATGAGGTCGAGGCGGCGGTTAATTCCGAGCGAAGGGAGAATATCGCGAAAAATCACACAGCAACGCATCTATTGCAAAACGCACTGCGTAAAGCGCTGGGCGAGCATGTCCATCAGTCCGGTTCGGTTGTTGACGAAAATAGGCTAAGGTTCGATTTTACCCATCTAAAGAAACTTTTGCCTGAAGAGCTGGAAAGGGTCGAAGATATAGTGAATGGTAATATACAAAATTCCGATGATGTTAGCATAAAGAATAATGTGGAAGTCGGAAAGGCTATGGACGAAGGCGCTATAGCGCTTTTCGGAGAGAAATACGGGAAAGAGGTTAGAGTGGTGGCGGTCGGGGCCTATTCTAAAGAGCTCTGCGGCGGAATACACGTAAGAAGTACATCTGATATAAGGCTCTTTAAAATAATAAGCGAGGGCTCTGTGGCAGCAGGTTTACGAAGAATAGAAGCGATAACGGATAATACCGTGGAAAAGTATGTTATCGAAGAAGAGAATAATATAGCGGTAGAAATTAAAAGCGCCTTGTCCCAATTGGATGAGAAAAAATTAGATGAGCAATCGTCTCAGGTTTTTTTAAAGGCGAAGGAAGTAAGACCGGGTATTAAGACGCCGCTTACTTACGCGGCATATATTAAATGGGATAGACACCAAAGACTGGAATTGGTAGAATTGATGGAGTCGCTTAAAAAAATAAGGTCGAAAATGGAGAAGGATACGTTCTCTTCAAAGCTTAAAGAAGCCAAAACGCTCGCTAGTGAAGCGATAAATAATGCCGTAAAAATAAAGGATACACTTATAATAGTGAAAAAAATAGAAGGAATAAATGAAAAGATCTTAAAATCCTTGGCAGATGAAATAAAGTCAAAGGTCAGTTCTGCCGTCATAGTCCTGGCTGCGGTTGCCGGTGACAAAATTTCTTTCGTTTGCGCCATTACTGCTGATTTGGTTAAAAAAGGATTACATGCCGGGAAAATAGCGAAGAGTGTCTCGGCTATCACTTCAGGCAGCGGCGGCGGCAGAGGAGATTTCGCTCTGGCTGGAGGAAAAGACCCGTCAAAATTGAAAGAGGCACTGAATTATGTGTATGCGATATGCAAAGAGGAGCTTGAAAAATGAAGACCGTAAAAGTTACAAGTAAAAGTTTCCAAAAACTTTGCTCGAGGAGTTTGGTCGGCAGAAAACGAGTTTACCTAACGGTCCAGCGGATCATAGAGGATATACGACTTCACGGCGATGATGCCCTGATAAGATACACAAAGAAATTTGACGGCGTTAAGTTAGCTCCTAAGGAATTGAGGGTTACCGAAACCGAGGTAAGCGGCGCATACCAGGATATAAACCCGGAATTCGTGAATACGCTTAAAATGGTAATAGAAAACGTTAATAAGTTTTATAAAAAAGAAACCAGAAAGTCCTGGAAGATCATGGACGGCGACGGCGTAATGTTAGGAGATAGCTACAGGCCGCTTGAAAGCGTAGGAGTTTATATTCCGAGCGGCACGGTGCCATTGATCTCTTCCGTTTATATGACCGTTCTTCCGGCAAAGATAGCCGGCGTTGAAAGGATCGTGCTTGTCACGCCGCCTAATAAATATAAGAGCGTTGATCCTCATATTTTGGTGGTCGCCGATTTATTGAAGGTCAAAGAGATATATAAAGTGGGCGGGAGCCAGGCGATAGCGGCCTTAGCGCTTGGAACAAAGACCATTCCTAAAGTGGATAAGATCGTAGGTCCGGGAAATGCTTATGTCGCAGAAGCGAAAAGGCAAGTTTTCGGCTACGTTGATATAGATATGATCGCAGGCCCGAGCGAGGTAGTTATTGTTGCCAATCGTTATAGCAATCCGGCTTATATAAAGGCAGATCTATTGGCGCAATCAGAGCATTCCATGGGTTTGTCGATCTTGGTTACGCTTTCAAAAAGGCTCGCCGGTTTGATGAAAAAAGAAGTGGAAAAAGGGTATATAATACAGGTTGAAAATATCGAACAAGCCGCTGAGGTGGTAAACAAACTTGCCCCGGAGCACCTTGAAGTAATGATAAAGAACCCTAATAGATTTTTGAAATTAATAAAGAACGCAGGGGCTATTTTTGTAGGGCCTTATACGCCTACGGCCGTAGGTGATTACATCGCTGGACCGAGCCACGTTCTTCCTACGGGCGGGACTGCCAGATTCTTTTCGGGATTATGCGTAAAAGATTTTATGAAGAGCACTCATATCATATCTTATTCTAAGAAGGCGTTAGAAAAGGGAAGGGATTCGCTGGAGAAGTTGACAAAAATAGAGAAACTGGAAAAGCATTTTGATTCCATAAAAGTAAGATTCGAGTAATCTTTAAAAGGAGAAAAAAATGAAAAGAACAGCTCAAATAAAGCGGAAGACGACAGAAACAGATATAGCACTTTATTTGAATATTGACGGAACGGGTAAATCGAAGGTGAGTACCGGCATAGCCTTTTTAGACCATATGCTGACTCTTTTCGCGAAACATGGATTATTTGATCTGGAAATAAAAGCAAAAGGGGACTTGGGCGTAGATATACACCATACTAATGAAGATATCGGGATATCCCTGGGCGAGGCTTTTAAAAAGGTCTTGAAAGACAAGAAGGGAATAAGGCGGTTCGGAGTAGGGTATGTCGTGATGGAAGAAGCGCTTGTGAGGGTAGTCTTAGATCTGAGCGGCAGGTACAGCCTGAATTTTGTCGAGATGGTAAAACTCGGAGAGACGAAAGGCTACAATCTGCGCGATATGAAGCATTTCCTTGAGGCCTTTGCCAGGGAGGCCGGAGTGAATCTGAGCATCGGCATAAAATCAGGCAGCGATACGCATCATGTTCTGGAGGCCTTATTCAAGGCGCTAGGCAGGGCTTTAGACGAAGCAACAACCCTTGACCCGCGGATCAAGGGAGTCCCGTCCACTAAAGGTAAGTTATAAAGTTTAAAAAGGCAAAGCAAATGTTGATAATACCGGCAATAGATATAAAAGACGGAAAAGTGGTAAGGCTCACAAAGGGCGATTTTTTAAAGGTAGAAGTCTATTCAGATGATCCTATAGCTATAGCTAAAAAATGGGAAGAAGCCGGCGCGACCCTCATACATGTAGTGGACCTAGACGGGGCCAGAAAAGGCGTATCGAAGAATTTGAATATAGTGGAAAATATAATAAAAAATGTAAAAGCAGATATCGAATTAGGCGGCGGCATCAGAGAAGAATCTTTCATAGAGGAATTAATAAATAAAGGCGTGAAGCAAATCGTGTTAGGCACAAAAGCGCTGGATGACCAATTTTTAGCCAGCGTCTTAAAAAAGTTTAAAGATAAGATAGTCGTGAGTATTGACTCTAAGGCCGATGTTGTTACCGTGAACGGCTGGCAGGAAGCCGGGAACGTCGACCCTATAAAATTCGCAAAAGAGCTCGAGGCGAAAGGTGTTAAAAAAATAGTATATACCGAGGTCCTGAGAGATGGGACCTTAAGCGGTCCAAACTTTTTCAAGATAGAAAAAATATTGGATGCGGTAAATATAGAGGTAATTGCCTCAGGCGGGATAAGCAGCATGGATGACCTGAGGCGGCTTAAAACATATGAAGACAAAGGGCTTATAGGAGTAATTGTAGGTAAAGCGTTATATGAAGGAAAGATAGACCTAAAGGAAGCTATAACCAAAATGGGAAAGTGAGGTGAAAATGGAGAATTTATTTAATAAGTTACATTTTAATGCAAGCGGCCTAATACCTGCGATTATACAAGATGCTAAAACAAAACAAGTTCTAACCCTCTGCTATATGAATAGGGAAGCTCTTTCTAAGACATTGAAAGAAGGCAAGATTTTTGTCTTCAGGCGTTCCCTCAATAGGTTAATGGTCAAGGGGGAGACCTCAGGGCACTTTCAGTTTGTAAAAGAAATATACGTAGATTGCCACGAGAATTCACTTTTATTCAAAGTAGTGCAGAAGGTGGCAGCGTGCCATAAGGGTTATTTCAGCTGTTATTTCACCAAAATCAATGAGAACAGAGAATTCGAGATAGTTGGAAAAAAAGTTTTTGAACCCAGGAAAGAAAGAAAATAAAAAATGTATTATCCGACAAAAGAAGAATTCATAAGGCTTTCTAAAAAGGGGAACCTTATCCCGGTCTATACAGAAATATTGGCTGATACCGAGACCCCGGTTTCTAGTTTTTCGAAAATCGAAGACTCGGATTATGCGTATTTGCTAGAATCCGTTGAGGGAGGGGAAAGGATAGGGCGGTATTCGTTTTTAGGTAGTGACCCTTCGCTAATATTTAAGAACAAAGGCAAGCTCGTAGAAATTATAGAGGGAAAACGGACAAGGAGGTTTACGACCGGCTTGACGCCTATGGATGAATTGAAGAAATTGTTAAATAAGTATAAGTTTGTAAAGGTAGAAGGCTTGCCAAGATTTTGCGGAGGTTTCGTAGGATACATAGGTTATGATATGATAAGATTTTTTGAGAATATACCTGACAAGAACAAGGATCAGCTTAAGCTGCATGATTCTATATTCATGCTTACCGATACCATACTTATTTTCGACCATGTTGATCATAAAATAAAAATAGTTTCAAACGCCCATGTTAAAAACAACCCGGCAAAAACTTATATCGAAGCCGTAAAAAAGATAAATAAGATAGTGAATAAGCTTAAAAAAGAAACAAAATTAAAAAAAGCGACTCAAGCCATAAAAGAAGGAAAGAAACTTAAGGTCAGTTCAAATCTTACAAAAAACGGTTTCCAGGAATGCGTAAGAAAGGCTAAAGAATATATCAGGAAGGGTGATATTATACAAGTTGTCCTGTCGCAACGATTCGAGATAAAACTCGATAAGGCTTCGCCGTTCAACATCTATAGAGCGCTTAGGTCGATAAATCCCTCGCCTTATATGTATTACATAAAGGCAAAAGATATAAAGCTTATCGGTTCCTCTCCCGAGCTTTTGGTCAGGTGCGAAGACGGACGCATCGAAACTCGCCCCATTGCAGGCACGAGGAGGCGCGGCGCTAGCGACTCGGAAGACAGCGTTCTCGCAAAAGAACTTTTAAAGGACCCGAAAGAACGGGCAGAGCATATCATGCTTGTAGATCTAGGTAGAAACGACCTGGGAAGGATTTCAGAAATGGGAAGCGTTAAAATACCGGAGTTTATGATAATAGAGAAGTATTCCCACGTTATGCATATCGTTTCAAGCGTTATAGGGAGACTTAAAAAAGGTAAAGATAGCTTTGATGTTATAAAGGCGACATTTCCTGCCGGGACCGTTAGTGGGGCCCCTAAAATAAGGGCTATGGAGATAATCGACGAGCTCGAGAATACCAGGCGGGGCACATATGCGGGCTGCGTCGGGTATATTAGTTTTTCTAAAAATATAGATACGTGCATTACCATTCGCACGATATTAGTAAAAAAGAATAAGGCCTATATCCAGGTGGGTGCAGGGATCGTAGCCGATTCAAAGCCGGAGAAAGAGTATAAGGAGACTGAAAATAAGGCCAAGGCGCTGCTTTATGCCATTGAGGTGGCTGAGAAAGGATTTTAGGGCATGATAGTAGTAATAGATAATTATGATTCTTTTACGTACAATCTGGTTCAATACATAGGCGAACTGGGAGGTAAATTAGCCGTCTATAGAAATGATAAGATAACGATAGCCGGGATAAAGAGGCTTAAACCAAAACACATAGTTATTTCTCCTGGGCCGGGCAGGCCCGAGAATGCAGGTATATCTAAGGATGTTATAAGACATTTCGGCGGCAAAATCCCGATATTGGGCGTATGCCTGGGCCATCAATGCATAGGGGAAGTTTTTGGCGGCGATGTTGTAGGGGCTGGGCGCCTCATGCACGGGAAGACGTCCATGATATACCATAACGGAAAAACTATTTTCAAAGAGTTAAAAAATCCGTTTGAGGCCACAAGGTACCACTCGCTTATAATTAAAAGAGGCACGCTTCCCAAAGCCCTTGAAATAACAGCCGAGACAAACATGAAAGAGATAATGGGTGTTAAGCACAAGAATTTGCCCATTTGGGGGGTGCAGTTTCATCCCGAATCGATATTGACAGGCGAAGGGAAAAAATTATTGAAAAATTTTATTGGAGTAAAGGCATGATAAAAGAAAGCATAGCTAAAGTTGTAGCGGGCGAGAATCTTTCCAGAATCGAGATGAAAGACGTTTTTAATGAGATAATGACGGGCAGCGCGAGCGAAGGGCAAATAGCTGCTTTTATAACCGCGTTGCGAATAAAGGGAGAAACCGTCGAAGAAATAACGGGCGGCGCGGAGATAATGCGCAAGTACGCGACCCACATAAAAACGCGCCACAAAAAAGTCCTCGATACATGCGGGACCGGCGGCGATGGGGCCCACACTTTTAATATTTCTACCATTTCCGCCCTCGTGGCTGCGGGCGCAGGCGTTATAGTAGCCAAACACGGTAATAAGTCTGTTTCGAGCAAGTGTGGAAGCGCGGATTTATTAAGCGAATTCGGAATAAATGTCGACCCAGATGCTCGTATAATTGAAAAATGTCTCGATGAAATAGGGATAGGTTTTCTTTTTGCGCCCGCGCTGCATAGCGCAATGAAATACGCGGCTCCTGTAAGGCGGCAAATAGGCATAAGGACGATATTTAACATATTAGGCCCGATCACAAACCCGGCCGGCGCGAGTAACCAGCTTCTGGGGGTTTATGACAAAAATTTAGTGGAACCTCTGGCTAATGTCCTGAAGAATTTAGGAAGCTCGCACGCATTGGTTGTACACGGCCTAGACGGCCTGGACGAAGTGACCACTGCGGATAAGACTTTTGCAGCAGAGCTTAAAGGCGGAGATGTTAAGATTTATAATATAGAGCCAAGAAAATTTGGGCTTCCAACTTCGAAAAAAACAGACCTTGCCGGAGGTAATGTCAAATTTAATCTAAAACTCGCCCTGGACTTATTAGGCGGCAAAACAGGGCCGTACGCGGATATAGTTATCCTGAATGCCGGTTGCGCGATATACGTAGCGGATATGGCAAAAGACATAAAAGAAGGCGTGGAACTTGCAAGATCTTCGATTGCCTCAGGCAAAGCGCTTGAAAAGTTGAACAAACTGAAAGAATTAAGCAATACTAAAATATGATTCTTAGCAAAATTATAGAAGAGAAAAAAAAGGCAATCGAAGAGGCTAAGGCAAAAAAACCGCAAACGCAACTTTTAAGGGAACTCGAAAGCATTACTATTGTAAGCAAGTTCAGGAAAGAAATAACAAAAGAGCATCAAATAAATCTGATCGCCGAGATAAAAAAGGCTTCTCCTTCCCGCGGGGTATTGCGTAAACATTTCGACCCCGAAGAAATAGCTTCTATATATAAGATGAATGGTGCAGCAGCGTTGAGCGTGCTTACCGAAGAAAAATTTTTCTTAGGGAGCTTAGAGCATATAAAAAGAATTAAGCACACAGTAAACCTGCCGATTTTAAGAAAAGATTTTATTATAGACCCATACCAGATATATGAGTCTAGGGCTTGCGGGGCAGACGCTATTTTGCTTATAGCCGACATTTTATCCGATGAAGAAATCCTTGATTTCTATTCGCTTGCTACCAAGATAGGATTAGATGCGGTTGTTGAAGTTCATAATGACGAAGACCTTAAAAAGGCGCTCCGCATAGATCCGAAAATAATAGGGATCAACAACAGAGATCTGCATAATTTCAACGTAGATCTAAACGTTACAGAGCGGCTTATAAAATTTATACCAAAAGAAAAGATAGTTATTTCGGAAAGTGGCATAAAAAGCCATGAAGATATAATGTTTCTGAAGAGCATAGGCGTTAAGGCGTTTTTGGTAGGTGAGGCTTTTATGCTTGCTACAGATATAGGCGCGAAGGTAAGGGAATTATTGGGAAATCATAATGGAACCATTAATTAAAATTTGCGGGATTACTAATACGGAAGATGCGCTCTTTGCGGCCAAACTGGACGTATGGGCGTTGGGTTTTGTTTTTGCACCCAGCCCGCGCCGAGTATCTCCGGACGAGGTAAAAAAGATTATAGAAAAACTCCCTCCTTACATCGCCCGGGTCGGAATATTTGTAAACGAAACACCCGAGAATATTAAAAAAATAGCTGATTCCTGCAAGCTTGATATTGTCCAGCTTCACGGGGAAGAGAGCCCCAGAATCTGCAAAGATATAAAAAAAATTATAAAGGTAATAAAGGCATTTAGGGTCAAAGCGAACGATAGCTTAAATAAGATCCGGGATTACGAAGTGGATCTATGCCTCCTGGATGCCTGTTCAGATAAAAGTTATGGCGGGACAGGCGAAAAATTTGATTGGGAATTAGCCCGCAATGCTAAAAAATACTGTAAAAACATAATTTTATCAGGGGGGCTCGATCCGGAAAATATCATTGAAGCCATAGAAACCGTCCAGCCTTATGCCGTGGATGTATCCAGTGGAGTTGAGATTTCCCCGGGTAAGAAAGACAAACTTTTAGTGGAAGATTTCGTTTCTAAAATTAAAAACCAGAGGGCTAAATAATGTTGCCAGATAAAAAAGGACGTTTTGGAATTTTCGGCGGTAAATTTGTACCTGAGACTCTAATGGCTGCCCTGAATGAGTTAACGTTAGCCTACGGTAAGGCGAAAAGGGATAAGAAATTTCATGCCAGGCTTAACTACTATCTCAAGCAATATGCTGGGAGGCCGACACCTCTCTATTTCGCAGAAAGACTTACTAAAAAACTCGGAGGCCCGAAGATATATTTAAAGAGGGAAGACCTTTTGCATACGGGCGCTCATAAGATCAATAATACATTAGGACAGGTGCTCCTCGCCCTCGAGATGAAAAAGAAAAGGATTATCGCTGAAACAGGTGCAGGTCAGCACGGCGTTGCGACTGCTACGGTTGGGGCGATGTTCGGTTTGGAATGCGAGATCTATATGGGTACGGAAGATATAGAGCGCCAAGCCCTTAATGTCTTTAGAATGAAATTACTCGGGGCGAAGGTCCATCCTGTGGAGAGCGGTTCGAAAACCTTAAAAGACGCCATGAATGAGGCTATGAGGGATTGGGTTACAAATGTTCGTACCACGCATTATATTCTGGGCTCCGTGGCCGGGCCGCATCCCTATCCTGTCATGGTCAGGGATTTTCAGTCGGTGATCGGCAAAGAGACGAAGCGCCAGATCTTGGGGGCTGAGGGAAGATTGCCCGACTATCTAGTGGCGTGCGTAGGCGGGGGAAGCAACTCAATGGGCCTTTTTTACCCGTTTTTTAAAACAAAGGTTAAATTTGTAGGCGTAGAGGCCGGGGGGTTAGGGCTTAATACAGGCCATCACGCCTCTACTCTTGTTAAAGGCCGGGTTGGAGTCCTGCACGGAAGCAAAAGTTTTTTATTGCAAGATGAAGACGGGCAAGTTAAGATAGCGCATTCTATTTCTGCCGGGTTAGATTATCCCGGAGTCGGACCCGAACACTCATATTACAAAAATATAGGGCGTGCCCAGTATGTAAGCGTGAGCGATAAAGAAGCGTTAAAAGGTTTTAAATTGCTTTCGGAAATCGAGGGTATAATACCTGCGCTTGAACCCTCCCACGCCTTATACTACGCGACCAGAATGGCGCAGAAGTGTGACAAGAAAAAGATAATAATTGTATGTTTATCAGGCAGGGGAGACAAGGACGTAAATACTGTTTTAAAGGCGCTTAAGATCGGTTAGATGAGCGCGGAGGGCCTATAAGTGAATCCTATTGATAGAAAATTCAAGGAATTGAAAAAGCTGAAAAGAAAGGCGTTCATCGCTTTTATTACCGGAGGCGACCCAACACTGGCTGCCACTAAAGAATTAATTTTGAACTTTCAAGATAGAGGCGTCGACCTAATAGAGATAGGAATTCCTTTTTCCGATCCTATAGCTGACGGCCCCACTATCCAGGCAGCTTCGGAGAGAGCTTTAAAAAATAAAACTACGCTTCATTCTATCATTAAAACGGTATCATCCGTTAAAAATAGGGTGAAGGTACCGCTTGTTTTTATGACTTATTATAACCCCGTCTTTAATTACGGGCTTGAGAGGTTTGTAAAGGACTCTAAAAATGCCGGGATATCGGGCGTGATCATACCGGATATGCCGTATGAGGAGTCATCGGATCTGCTGAAAGCCGCTCGAGGCAAAAATTTCGCTGTAATATTTTTGGCTGCGCCCACAAGCACCAAGGAAAGGCTTACGCGGATATGTAAACTATCAAAAGGTTTTATATATTTTGTTTCATTAACAGGCGTAACAGGCACGAGAAGGGACCTGCCTGAAGATCTGGTTGCCAATGTAAGAAAAATAAAAAACCTGACCCATAAACCTGTATGCGTAGGTTTCGGCGTAACCACCCCCGAACAGGCAAAAAGGATAAAGAGAATAGCCGACGGCGTTATTGTAGGCAGCGCCATTGTAAAGCTTGTAGGAAAAAAGGATCTCAAAAATGTTTATAGTTTTATAAAAAAGCTGGAGAGAGCTATCCATGAAAACTAATCCTAAAACCAATTTGTACGCTGTGATATTAGCCGGCGGGGCAGGAGAGAGGCTATGGCCTATAAGCAGGGTTAAAAAACCGAAATATGCAATGAAGATCACGGGTTCAAAATCTATTATACAACAAACCTTGGCCAGACTTAAAGGGTTAGTGCCGACAAAGAATATATTCATTGTTACAACTAAAGATCAGAAAAGGATGATAAAAAAAGAACTTGAAGGGACAAACGTAACCAATTTTTTGATAGAGCCCTGCCCTAAAAATACCGCAGCGGCTATAGGCCTAGCCTCCGTATGCATCAGGGAAGAAAATCCTAAAGCGACCGTAGTGGTGCTTCCGGCAGACCATTATATCAAGGACGAAAAGGCCTTTCAGTCGGACATCAAATACGCCGCAAAAGTGGCAGATAATGGCTCGTTAGTTACAATAGGAGTGAAACCGGTCTCGGCATTTACCGGATATGGCTATATAAAGGTGCATAGCCGGGATGACAAAGGAAGGCTTAGACAGCGGCATTATAAGGTTGAAAGGTTTGTGGAGAAGCCAAATAGAAGAAAAGCTGAGGAATTTTTTAGAAGCCGCAAGTATTTCTGGAATGCCGGCATGTTTGCTTGGAAGGTGAATTCAATATTGGACGGTATAAGGGAATATATGCCTCGTCTTTACAGTGCGCTCCTAAATATAGAAGGCCTTTTGGGAAAGTCCGATTTCGACGCGAAAGTTGCAAAAATATACAAGAGATTGGATAATGTCTCGATCGATTACGGCATAATGGAGAAAGCAAGGAATGTTGCGATGGTTGCCGCGAACTTTGGATGGACAGATTTGGGCTCATGGATCAGCCTCGAAGATATATACAAAAAAGACCATAACGAGAATATATATAGGGCCTTCAATATTAATTATGACACAAAAGGCTCTATCATTTTCGGTCCCTCGGATCATTTAATAGCTACCTGCGGTATAAGGGACTTAATAATCGTGCACACTAAAGACGCAACACTTGTGGCCAGCAGGAACAATACCCAGGAAATTAAAGAATTAGTCAATATTATACGCAAGAAGTGCTCGGCAAGGTATCTTTAATATATGAGAACGTTAGCGTTGGATGTAGGAACTAAGAGAATAGGTGTTGCCATGAGCGACGAGCTAGGAATAACGGCTCAAGGCTTGGAAACCATCATAGTGGAACCGGGGAAGAATTGCTTTGAGGAGATCAAGAAGATAGTAAGAGAATTCAACATAAAAGAAATAGTTGTCGGCTTACCTTTAAATATGAACGGAACAAAGGGAGAAAAAGCCGATGAAGTTATAAAATTCGTGGAAGAATTGAAAAAAAATATAGAAAATCCTATAAAATTATGGGATGAAAGGCTGACTACCATGGAGGCTGAGAGGATGTTATTAAAGTCTGATATAAGCCGCAATAAACGTAAAAACGTTAAAGATATGTTAGCTGCCCAGTTAATATTGCAGAACTACCTTACTTACAGAACGGATAAAAATGTATAAAGACATTGTCTTAAAAAACGGATTAAAGATAGTGACAAAGCGGCTTCCAAATGTCAACTCTTTAGCGCTTGGGATATGGATAGGAGTAGGCGGGAGGTTTGAAAATAAGACCAATTCCGGTATAAGTCATTTTTTGGAGCACATGGTATTTAAAGGAAGCAAGTCCAGGTCTGCCGACGATATTAAGCGCTCTATCGAGGGCCTGGGAGGCACGCTTAATGGGTTTACCGCGGAAGAGTGCACCTGTTATTGGGTAAAGGCATTAGGAAAGCATCAAAATACAATATTTGCCGTACTGGCGGATATGGCGATGGATCCCGAGTTAAAGCAGAAGGAAATGGAGAAAGAGCGGCCCGTTATTCTGGAAGAAATAAAAATGTACAAAGATATGCCTAATCATTATGTGCATGAGCTACTCGACGAGATCCTGTGGCCCAGGCAGCCCCTCGGCTTGCCCTTAACCGGCAGCGTCAACTCGGTTTCATCGATTACCAGGAATGACCTTATTAATTTCCAGAAGATGTGTTATAATCCGCATAACATAGCTGTGGTAGCGGTGGGAGCTGTTGATGAGGAAAAGATTGCCGAGGATGCGGAGAAGTTCTTCCCGTTGATAGATAAAAGGAAGACTATATCTTTTAGAAAAGTCGACCTGACAAAGAAGCCGCCTTCTAATGTGAGATTTTACTTCAAAGAAACAGAGCAGACTCATGCAGCCATAGGCATACACAGCCCTAGCAGATTCGACCCGGACAGGTATGTAGCGGCCCTTCTTAATATAATATTAGGCGCAAACATGTCTTCTAGATTATTTACCGAAGTGCGCGAAAAAAGAGGCCTTGCTTACGAAATAGTCTCTAATGTGAAAGAATATATGGATACGGGCCTGTTTACCATAGATGCGGGTATAGATAATACCAAAGTAAAGCGAGCCATGAACGTGATTATGAAAGAATTGGCGAAATTAAAAGAAAAGGCAGTGAAAGAAGAGGAGTTATCAAGGGCCAAGGAGTTCTTTAGGGGGCAATTTTTAATGATGCTGGAAGGTACATTGAACTATATGATATGGCTTGGTGATACGATAATCAGCAAGGACGAGCCTCTTACCAATGATGAAATATTAAACAAAATAGACCAAGTTACGGCCGATGACATAAAGCGAGTAGCAAACCGTATTTTCAAAGATAAAAACCTGAAAGCGGCTTTTATTGGGCCGCATAAGGGTAATGTTAAAAAAGAGGTCGAAAGAATAATAACCGAGTCGCTATGAAGGGTTCTATAAAATTATTTAAGTTATTCGGGATTTCCATAAATATTCATATAACCTTTTTAATTCTTCCGATAATTTTTTTCACAATAGGCGGTTTCAAAGGGCTTTTTGTAATAATAGCGGTCTTTGTACTTGTTACATTCCACGAACTGTCCCACAGCCTTGTGGCAAAAAGACACGGCGTGGTGGTAAAAGAAATCACCCTCCTGCCGATCGGTGGCGTGGCGTCCATGGGCTCGATCCCTGAAAAGCCGCAGCAGGAATTTGAAATATCTATAGCAGGGCCGCTCTTGAACATCTTGATGGCGATACTGTTTTTTGTCCCGCTGTATAGCCTCCTCGGGCAAAAGGCGCTCTTTTCGCCGTCATTTGAGACCTGGCCTCAGGCTATTGCGTATTTATTCTGGATAAATTTAATGCTGGCAGGATTCAATCTTTTACCGGCCTTCCCCATGGACGGCGGAAGGATCCTGCGCTCTTTTTTGGCGCAAAGAATGGGTTATCTGAACGCTACAAAGATAGCGGTTAATTTTGGGCATATATTCGCTCTTATATTCGGTTTTATAGGCTTGATCTCGCAACCGCCCCATATACTGCTTATAATAATAGCTGTATTTATATATATGGCAGCATCTGCAGAGGAGACGCAGGTCGAGTCTAAAGAAATTTTGAAGAATTTTAAAGTAAAAGACGTCTTGCCGAAGGACTTTCTGACGGTTTCACCGAATACGACAATATCAAAGGTGCTAGAAATCGTCTTTCACAGCCATCAGGAAGATTTTCCGGTCGTAGAAAACGGTGCTTTAATAGGCTTTTTAACAAGCCAAGATATAGTAAGCAATATACACAAGCTCGGGATAGAAAGGCCGGTTAAAGACATTATGAGAAAACAATTCCCTGTAGTTACAAGGGCGAATTCTCTTATAAGCGTTCAGTTGATGATGCAGGAAGATAATATAAAAGCAATACCTGTAGTAGAAGATGGGATCATATGCGGTATTGTGAGCTTGGAAGATATCGGCAGGGTTTATTCGATGCTGCGTTAAAAAAAAGGAGAAAGCGGGATGGCAGAGATAAAATTCGGAACAGACGGGTGGAGGGCGATAATCGGCGAAGATTATACTTTTGACAACGTGAGAATGGTAGTGCAGGCGATAAGCGATTATCTAAATAAGGGCAGCGGCAGAGAAAAAGAAGTTGTTATAGGCTATGATATGCGTTTTCTTTCGGAGAAATTCGCAAGTGCCGCAGCCGAGGTCTTATGCGGTAACGGGATAAAAGTTTTGCTCTCGAAAGATAACATCTCGACCCCGGCCACCTGCCTTGCCATAAAAAACAGAAAATTAGACGGGGGTATTATAATTACGGCAAGCCACAATCCTGCCGCGTATAACGGTATTAAATATAGAGGCGATTTTGCCGGGCCGGCTGATCCCGAGATGCTGAAAGAGATTGAAGCCTTATTTCGTAAGAATAAACCTAAACTGATGAGCCAGGAAGAAGCAAAACGGAAAAAACTTTTAAAGATAGAAGATTTAACCAAAGAGCATATAGCATTCCTGAAACAATATGTAGATCTGAAGCTACTGAAAAAAAGTTCCATGAAAGTGGTTATCGACGTAATGAACGGTGCGGGTGAAGACCTTCTGGAAAGAGTTCTTGAAGGCACAAAGATAACCATTAATACTATAAATAGCGAGAGGAATCCGTATTTCCGAGGAAAGAATCCCGAACCCATAGCTAGCAATTTAGAAGGATTGATTTCCATCATGAAGAAAGGCGGATATAATATCGGCTTGGCTACCGATGGGGATGCGGATAGGATCGGCGCGGTCGATGAAAAAGGCAATTTTATATCGAGCCACAAAATCATGTCGCTGATCCTGCTCCATTTTATTGAAGATCGGAAAATGAAAGGCTCAGTGGTCAAAACGATATCTGGCACATCGCTCCTTACCAAAATAGCCAAAAAATATAAATTAAAACTTCACGAAACGCCCGTAGGATTTAAGTATATCTGCAAAATAATGCGTGAGGAAGATGTACTGATCGGGGGAGAGGAATCCGGAGGCATAGGTTTTAAAAATTATATTCCCGAAAGAGACGGGGTCTTATCAGGTCTCCTGCTTATGGAGATGATGGCTTATAGAAAAAAAAGTATTTCCGGTATTTTGGATGACATCAAAAAAGAATACGGAGATTTTTTTACTAAAAGGCTCGATATGAAATATCCAGAGGATAAAAAATCAAGGCTTATCCCTGCGTTAAAGAAATCCCCTCCGGATAAATTATTGGACAGCAAGGTTCGAGAGGTACAGTCGTTTGACGGGATAAAATTTATCTGTGAGGATGAGAGCTGGCTTTTATTCAGGCTTAGCGGCACAGAACCGATATTGCGGATCTACGCCGAGGCAAACACCGAAAAAAAGGTTGATTCGATAATTAAGTCCGCCAAAGAGATGGCGTTAAAAATATAATGTAGAGAATTTCTATTATGACGCGTTTAATACTTGTTCGCCATGGGCAAACAGATTGGAATAATATAAATCGGCTTCAGGGTAAAATTGATGTGCCACTGAATGCCAAGGGATTAAAACAGGCCCAGGATATGGCCGCGCAGCTTGGAGGCGAAAAAATAAACGCTATATTTTCAAGCAAGCTTTTACGCAGCTTCGCAATGGCCGAAAAGATCGCGAAGCCCCACAAGCTGAAAGTTAAAAAGGTGAAAGAACTTAATGAGCTGGATCAGGGGCTATGGCAGGGGCTTTTACTCTCCGATGTAAAAAAACGATATAAAAAGCAATATAATCTTTGGAAATCAGACCCGACCCTTGTGCAGCCCCCCAAGGGGGAGGATATTAAAGAGGTCTTCGGCAGCGTATCAAACTTTATGAAAAAAGTTATAGATAAATTTACCAATAAGACTGTGTGCATAGTCTCCCACGAAATAATCACAGGCCTTATAAAATGTTATATTAAAGGGCTAAGCCCTAAGGATATGTGGGAGCATACGCTTAAATTAACATCGTGGGAAGTTATTGAATCAGGGAAGAGATAAAAATGGATAGGTCATTAATTAGAAATTTTTCTATTATTGCGCATATCGACCATGGGAAATCTACTTTGGCCGATAGGATCCTGGAGTTTACAGGCGCTATAGATAAAAGGGAATTCAGGGACCAGATCCTTGATTCGATGGATTTGGAAAGGGAAAGGGGAATAACAATAAAAGCGAGTTGCGTGAGGCTGCAATACAAAGCAAAAGACGGGAATACCTATCTTTTAAACCTTATTGATACTCCCGGCCATGTGGATTTTACGTACGAAGTCTCAAAATCGATCGGCGCGTGCGAGGGCGCTTTACTTTTAGTCGATGCCGCGCAGGGTGTTGAAGCTCAAACAGTAGCGAACCTATATCTAGCGATAGAGCATAATTTGGTCATAGTGCCTGTTATAAATAAAATAGACCTGCCTAACGCGGAAATAGGCAAGACTAAAAAGGAGATTGTGGATATACTGGGCGCTAGTGAGGACGAAATAATCGAAGCGAGCGCCAAGCTTGGTCAGGGGACAGAAGCAATTTTAGAGAAGATTGTCCAAAAAATCCCTCCTCCGAGCGGTAACGAGTCCAACCCGCTTCAGGCGCTTATATTCGATTCGGCTTTTGATATATATAAAGGAGTAATAATATATGTAAGGATAGTTAATGGTAAAATTGAGCACGGAATGAATGTCCGGATGATGGCCACAAAGAAAGAGTATGAGGTTCATGAGGTCGGAGTATTCAAGCCGAAAGGGGAAGCCATAAAGAGCCTTGCCGCCGGAGAAGTAGGGTATATTACGTGTAATATAAAAGATGCCAAGGACGTTATGTTGGGCGATACCGTTACAGACACCACAAGGCCGGCAGAAGGCCCCTTGCCGGGATATAAGAAAATCAGGCCTCTTGTTTTCAGCGGCATTTATCCGGAAAACAGCAAGGATTTTCCGGATCTTCGCGAAGCTGTGGAGAAACTAAGATTGTCGGACGCATCTTTTATTTATGAGCCTGAAAGTTCGGCCTCTCTGGGTTTCGGTTTCAGATGCGGGTTTCTGGGATTGTTGCATATGGAGATAATTCAGGAAAGGCTTGAAAGAGAATACAATCTTAACCTTATACTTACTACTCCAAGCGTAGTATATAAAGTCTTAAAAAAAGACGGCACAATACTTGAGATCGATAACCCTACGAAGCTTCCCGATCCCTCCGAAATCGAGCTCATGGAAGAGCCGTTCGTTAAGGCTTTTATACTTACGCCACATTACGCCATCAGTCCTATTATGGAATTATGCAAAACAAAGAGGGGTAAATATATAAGGACAGAATATCTCGAATCTGATAAAATAAGCGTTGTATGGGAATTGCCGCTCTCTGAGATAATAGTCGATTTTTACGATAAAATAAAATCTCTTACAAAAGGTTACGGTTCCCTGGATTACGAGTTTTTAGAATATATACCAACAGATGTGGTAAGGCTGGATATACTTGTCAACGGTGAACCTATAGACGCCTTTTCCACTTTAGTTTATCGCGAAAAGGCCCATATGAAAGGAAAGGCTATAGCAGCTGTCCTGAAGGACACGATCCCTAAGCATCTATTCAAAATAGCCATACAGGCCGCCATAGGAGGGACTATTATCGCGAGAGAGGATATAGGCGCTCTAAAAAAACATGTTACCGCGAAATGTTACGGCGGAGATATTACAAGAAAAAGAAAATTGTGGGAGAAGCAGAAAGAGGGCAAAAAGCGTATGAAGCAATTCGGCAATGTTAACATACCGCAAGAAGCATTTATTGCCGCATTAAAAGCGTAAAAGGGGCAAATATGAACGATAATGTAAAAATGATCATTCGGGAATGGGTCGAGTCGATAGTTATAGCCGTGGTTTTGGCACTAATAGTCAGGGCCTTCATAATCCAAGCTTTTAAGATACCGACAGGTTCTATGAGGCCGACATTGATGGAGAACGACAGGATTTTCGTAAATAAGTTTATATATCGTTTTAAAGAGCCTCAGGTCGGAGATGTTATAGTTTTCAGAGACCCTGAAGACAGGAAAAAGGATCTGGTGAAACGCCTCATAGCAAGAGGCGGCGACGTTGTTGAGATATCTCAAAGCAGGATAAAACTTAACGGCCAAGTGATAGATACTCCTCCTATAAGCGAGTTTTATTATTATAACCGCGGCGATGTCGGGAAGGAAGGCCAAGAGATCAATGTTCCGAAGGATTCATTTTATGCTTTAGGCGACAATTCTGCGAGCTCAAAAGACAGCCGTTACTGGGGATTCGTGCCAAGAAAAAATATAATAGGTAAAGCCATCATTATTTACTGGCCGCCAAACAGGCTGAAACTTATCGAATGAACAAGATGAATTTAGCTAATAGAATAACGATAGCCAGGATCCTGTTGATACCTTTTTTCATAGCCTCGATTTTTTATTATAAACCAGAAACGCAATTTTTGCGTTTTTTACCAGCGATTATATTCGGTCTTTCCATGACAACAGATGCGGTAGATGGGTTTATCGCAAGAGTATTAAAACAGAAAACTCAGCTAGGCACAATTCTTGACCCGATAGCGGATAAGCTTCTTCTTTCCACAGCCTTTATATGTCTTTCCATGGTGAATAACCTGCCTCCGTTTTTTAGATTGCCGCCTTGGGTTACCATTATTGTGATCAGCCGCGACATTATAATCATATTAGGATGCGTGATCATCCATCACTTAAAGGGCGCGATAGATATAAGGCCTACGGTGCTGGGCAAAGTGACAACATTTTCTCAAATGATAACGATCATCAGCGTCCTTTTGCATTTTCATTATTCATACGTAGCCTGGAATGTAGCCGTGGTATTTACGATACTTTCAGGAATAGAATATGTGATGATAGGAAGTAAGATGATGAATGATAGAGAGAAGTAGAAATGTTAGCTTTGGTGATCTCTTTAATATTGGCTTATCTTTTAGGTTCGATCCCCACAGGCTTTATACTTGCCAGAGTGCTTGGAAAAATTGATATAAGAAATGCCGGCAGCGGTAATGTAGGGGCGACGAATGTATACCGAACAGTAGGCAAATTACCAGGCGTAATTACTTTATTAATTGATATAGCAAAGGGTGCTATAGCGGCCGGATTTCTAACAGCATATTTTTACAAATGGAATATACCGCTAGAACCGGAACCTTATAGGATTTTAGCCGCAGCTTCTGTTATTTCAGGGCATAACTGGACGCCTTTCTTAAATTTTAAAGGTGGCAAGGGTATAGCCACAAGCGCAGGTGCCCTAGCAGTTATTTGTCCTAAAATACTCGGGTTAGTTGTATTAGTATGGGTTATAATCTTTGCATTGACTAGAATAGTTTCAATAGCATCGATAGTGGCCTCTGTTTTTTTTCTAATACTCGCTGCCTTTAAAGGAAATTTTGCTTTTACCTTATTTGCCATTATTTTATGCCTCATATCCATTTTTAAACACCGCTCCAACATAATGCGTCTAGTTAGGGGAGAAGAAAAGAAGTTGACGCTATAATCTGCATCGAATAAAATACTGAAATATTTAGTCATTTACGTAACTTATTTAAGCATAGATAATTATAACTTTTAATGACTCTAGTTCTGTCGTGATTCGTTAGAAGTTAAAAAAGCTATATATTTAGTCTTGACAGTATTGTATTAGTGGTATATACTTTATATTGCAAGCGAGAAGGTCTATTTTTTTTATGTAGTTCTTTAACATTTTTAAAAAGTCTTTAGTTAATCTTTGAGGTGGCAAAATGAGAGAGCTCTTATTCAGAAACTTAACTACTCAAGGCGCGCACAGAAGGGATCTTTTCATATCTGAAGTAGTGACTCAAGGCGATACGGTAATAAAGACGCAGAGGCGCTCAGTATATTTTATAAAAGATTGCGTGCAAGTCGACAGCCCATCCAATCCGGACCAATTAAAACGGCTTAACGAAGACGCTGAGACTAAGAAAAAACATTTCTATGTTATAAAAAAACACGACACTACAACAGGTGAAGATAAATTGTACTGCAAAGTGGATGGTTTTTTATATGTTGTGCTTGGGAATTATGTATACCTAGTAGCCTACGAAAACTCTTTTAAGATAGATGTAAAGAAGAAGGAATTGAGCGCATCATAATGTATGCGTTTGTATAAAAATATAAAAGAGGTAAGATTATGAAGTTTTCTGAACTGAAAGCAATAAGCCTCGTTATGGCACTGCTTTTTTTAATAGGCAGCGCTTGCTCGTTAGCGTGCATAGCCCAGGCAGACGACGGGACTGTCGTACCCGTTCAGACGAGGGATGGGAGTAGAGGTTTTTTGCCCATTAAGACGGTAAAAGATAATCAGCGTGAAGTGGAAGGTACTATCGAAAAAAATAAAATGATCGAAGCGGATAGTAGCAAGATTAATAAAGTGGAAAAAACCGAAGACAGCAGCGTGATATATTATAACGACAAAGGGCTGATAGATAAAGTAGTAGCACCTGACGGGACAGTGGTTTATTATGCCTATGTAATGGACGAAAACAATAAGATTAAAAAAATAATACTGACTAAAGGTAATCAGCAGTTCATAATCGACGAAAGATCGTTTAGCCGGGATAGCTTGTCCGGTCACATGGCCAGAGAGGAATCCGTAGAGGTATGCGGCGATGGTAATATAGATTTGAATCGAATCGCCCAGAAAGGCGTGGATTTTGACGCAATAGATAAAAGTTTTGATGATTTTTACAAGAAACAAAAAGTGGCTTATGAAACGTTTTATAACGCTACAAACGATTATTATATTGCTCTTATAAATGAACTAAAAAAGTCTGGTAATCTGCCGGAAAATTCAGGCGCAGATCTATTAAAGGAATCTACAGTCGAGGAAGGCGGCAGCATGTCAAATGATTTGAGCAAGGATGCCGATAAGGTTTTAATAAATGAAAAAAAACGCAGGGCAATTGATGAAAAGGCAGCATATATTTGTTTTGAACCTCCTAAGGATGAGGTCGGGGCTAAAGCCCAAAATTTTTTTAAAAACGCTATAAAAGAATTACAGGATAAATTTGATATAGCCGCCTGTATTGAAATACGCGAGAAAGAAATCAGGGAAGCCGCTGAAGAGTTTTACAATAATATACAATCTCTACCAGCAGGCGCCGTTTCCCGTAAGACCGATAAAAAAATAGAAGTTTTAATTAAAATTCCAGACGATGATAACAAAAACGATAGTGAGAATAAAAATAAAAAGAATTAAAGCTTAAGAGCTATATATAACTAACGATAACTTAAACGGGGTTAGGCGCGGAGGACTTAACCCCTTTTTTTATTCTTGACAACAATTCATTTTTACCCCAAAATAGAGCCTGCCTACAAAAAAAGTATATTACTATGAAATCATTTGCCCTCTTATGTGTTATATATAATAGAGGGCATGCGGAAAGGTAAGTAATATGCAGCCCTCCGATGAATATCTTATACAAAAGGCCAGAGAAGAGGATAGGTCTACCTTTGAAGAGCTGTATAATAGGTATAAAAAAGCCATATTCGGCTATATTTATAGACTAATAGGAGATAAGGCAGTGGCTGAAGAATTGACTCAGGAAACATTCGTAAAGGTTTATATGAATCTGGCAAGGTATAGGCCCGAAGGAAAAGTTTCTTCCTGGATCTATACGATAGCTGGCAATCTCGCCAAGAATGAGTTAAGAAGCAGGGGGTATCGCAAAACGGTATCTCTTGAAGTTACCGTGTCAGATGATGAAAGGATTACAATAGGGGACATGTTAGCCGATGAATCATTCAAGCCCGACGATATTACGCAAAATGAAGAATTAAAACAGGATATCCAAAAGGCGATACAAATGTTGCCGGTTAAATATAGAGAAGTGCTTATACTTTGCGATGTGCAAAGCCTATCTTATGATAGTGTTGCCGAAATAATAGGTTCTACTATAGGGACAGTGGCTTCAAGGCTCAGCAGGGCAAGGGCAGCTTTTGTAAAAATATTTAGAGAAAATTTTGGCGATAGGACGTGATTAACATGAAACACCCGTTCGGCGTAAACATATTATCTCAATATATCGATAAGCGAAGCGCAAAGAAAGAAGCAGAACGCATCGAGACGCATGTTGCTTTGTGCCAAAGCTGTAAGCGGGACCTTGTAATTTTAGAGAATTTGGTTAAAGCTCTTAACAGCGTTAAAGATGTTGGGCCTGCGCCGAATTTCGATTTTAGATTCAATAAGCGCCTTGACGAAGCTATAAAGAAAAGAAAAGAAGAAAAGATCTATGAAAGTATTGCACGCCGCGCGCTGGAAAGTTTTGATAGGATACAAATAAAACCTGCACCCGTTCTTTTAAAAACAGTCGCAGCTCTTGTGATAGTATTTGCCGTAAGCGTTGCCTGTTTCGGGCAATTTAGCGTCGTATCTCCGGAGGTAATATCGGCTGAAGGAAAAGTCGCATTATTTGACAAAAGCCAGGGGAAATGGGTAGACGCCAAATTGGCGTCCAGGATAGACAAGGGTGATATTATAAAAACGTATTCTTCCGGTGAAATTGACGTAGGCGCTTCTAAAATATACGCTATGAGAATAAAAGAAAATTCAGAAGTTGAGGCAATAAGCCTGACCCGCAGAGGCATTAAAGGCAGGGTATTTTTTAATTTAAAGAGCGGCAGGATGCTGGTCGATATAGGCAAAAAATTCAAAGGGTCTGAGTTTAGGGTTTTAACCCCGGCAGCCGAAGCAAAAGCATTAGGGACTAAATTTATGGTTGACACAAGCGAGGATGATAGTAGAAAAACATGGGTCGGAGTAGCCGAGGGGGAAGTCGAAGTTAAAAGTACCTCCATGCCAGATATCTACGCGATGGCTAAGGAAGCCGTAATAGTAAAAGCCGGCCAAAAGACGGAAATAATCCCAGGCATGCCGCCGCTTATGCCGCAGAAGCTTTTAGACGAAGAATGGAGAAAAATACAAGAATTGTATCAAATAGGGAGCAAGATGCAGGTCGTGCTTCTTATAAGCATGGGAGATTCAAGGGTTAGGGAATTTTTGAGGCCGTGCCCGCTTTATATATCGCAAGAGCTTCCGAGGACCATACCTGCCATATTAGAGGATGCAGTTGTTATTATAAACGAAGCGATAGAGAAAAAAGATAAACAAAAGCACTTGGAGGCTGCAAATAAATTAAAAGAAATTGTAGAAAAATATCCAGATCCAAGGTACAACGCGCAATTTTTGATGTTCATAGGCGCATATTATAACGATATAGGTTCGTACGAAAACGCCATAGATACATTAGAGAAGGTAATAGAGCAATACCCGCATTCAAGTTTAGCCAGTTTAGCCCAGTGCGCAATCGGGAGTATATATGAAGAAGGTTTGAATAATAAAGATAAAGCAATAGAGGCCTACCAAAAAGTTGTCCAAAATTACCCTAATAGCCCCGAAGTTCAAATAGCCAAATCAGCGTTAGATATTAAAAAGGGTAGATAATTATTGAAATTTTCCTTCTCGAGAAGTGTTTTATTTAGTGAAGGGAGGAAGATAAAATGGCCATATCTGACATTGATAAAAGTGAGTTAGTAAACTCGCAAATAAGCATGTTAGTTATGAGGTTAGCCATGTTGGAGTTGTTGATCCAGCGGAGAGAAGAAGAACGAAAAGAAATTTTTTTTGCATTGAAAGTAAATGATTTTAAAAAGTCAAAGACTAATAGAAAAAAAGGAGGATGAAAATGAAAACTTTATTGAACTTATTTCTGATAGCAATCTTGGTTTGCAGCTTCGGAATTTGTTTTGCAGAGGAACAGGTTGTGAAGGATCCTGTTAAAGTTGATCCGGTAGTGGATATTGTTAAATGCCCGCCTCTTATGATCGACCCCAGTATTATTACGGGTACGATTCAATTGGGCGAAGGGTGGAATCTCATAGGCGTGCCTGTATTTACCAACATCTACACAGTCAGTCAGTTTATCAATGCCGTAGAGGAGAGAAGTCCAGAAATTTATCCTATTCTACAACTCGATAGAAATATGCCGCCATACAGAGCACCTTGGTGGATAGTTCGCTTGATCGCTGTATATAAGGATGGCGGGTGGGAAATATTATATGCAAGTAATGGGTCGATAAGTGACGGGGGAAATATAATGCTGAAAAATGATTATAATATGGTTCCTGGCGAAGCGTATTTTGTGTATCTGGATTATCGCGGGTATCCTATTGACGGTGGTGCGCCGAAGACTGCGGTTAAAGTTTCCGGGACCTGTATAGGGCAATCCGTTTCTCTGGATCTTAATAAAGGATGGACCGGGGCTTCTGTATTGGTTCATAATTGTTCTGGCTTTATTCGCATGCCGGTAGAGGGTCCGATAACGGTACAGAAAGATGGTGCTGAGTTCGAAGGAGCAGCAAGTGCCGAGTCTTATCCTCCTAACCCTCCAGGTGTCATTGAAGATCCGAAAATTAGATGCGCTATTTCTTATAATTTAGGTAATCTTTCCTACGAACTGGATGAGCAGGGAATTGTGGGAAAAATGGTTGCGTTTTGGAATAACGATAGGCAAGAATGGGAAACTTATGAATTGCCGTATCCCAAAACAGGATGGCCGGGCCATATCCCTCCTCCGATGCATTGGAGAGTTATCCGGCCCGATGAAGGATTTTTCATATTTACGGGCGAAAATGGGGTATTTGTGCCTAATGGCAAGAAATGCAAAATAGAGTATCCTTATCCTCCAAGAAGAGCCACAGCTACTGGATGGGTTACGAATGCTGTAAGCTTTGATTGCCCGGGATACCCTTTTTATTTGTCGCCTACACAGGATATGTATCCCGGCATTCCCATGGATGGCGCAATGGATGAGATAAAAAGGCAGCTATCAATACTTTCAGACACCGGTCTGCGGTGCACAGTAGAAGGATATTATAAAAATGTTGAGTGGTACGGAGTGGAAAGGCCTGGGTTGCATCAGGCAGATGTTCTGATGGTAGAAACTGTGGCGCCGGCAGACCTTGAAAACCACTCAGGACAGTTATCAAAATTCGTAGATGATAACGGGATTGAAAAATTTATATTGAGCGAACAGATAATTCCGGAATTAGCACAGATCTTGTTTTTTATAGAACCAGCAAACGATACAATAAAAGCTGAGCTTGAAAAAGCAGTGCTCAAAGAAGGATTATATGAGCAAGGATGTGTTGTATACGGAATACAAGAAACTAACGCCGAAGGGCAATTATCAGTTTTTCGTGTCAGTTTTGTTAAGCCGCTTATTGAAGCAAGAATTTACTTTTGAGGTTTGTTAGACATTTGGGAGGGCACATTAGTGCCCTCCCATTAAAAAAGGACTGAATGCAATGAAGAAAAAAATAATTATTATATGTATAATAGTTTTAGCTTTTATATGCACCAATATGGTTACTTTTGCGCTTGCTCGGGGTAAAACTAAAATAACAAAAATGACAGGCGTGACGGAAAAGCCAATCTTAAATGAAGCAGGATTGTTATTGAATGCAGGGAAAGAAGAAAAAATGAATTATGATAACGCGGCCAGGAAGCTTAAGAGTTTTGACCAGGAACAAACCAATTATAACGACGAAAGTAGTACAGGATATTTCAGTTCTGATAGTCCTCTCGAGGGGGCAGAGAATATAGATGTTAACCCAGCTCAAGAGAGCAAAAAAGAAGATAATTCAAACATGACTCAGGAGGCGAGCCAATCGGTAGGCGGGACATTTAATAATGTTGCAGAAGAAGAGACTATTTCCGGTGCCAGTCAAAACGCCAATTATAGTGAGTATGATAATCAAAGCGGCGAGGATAGCGAGGATCTAACCATGCAGCTGCCGCAATTCCCATTGACTGATTCAGATTTTGAAGTGCAGAGCGACGAAAATAGCCTGACAGATATAGCATTGCCTGAAATGCCGTCTCCTACCAGTGCTAATTAGTAATAGTGAGGACTTAATAAAATGGGTGATAGTAGCAAGATAATATTTATGAAACAAACAGAGTTGCCTTTATTGATATTCATGGTATTGGCAAGTCTTTTTATTTTAATAGCTATTTCTAATTCAAATACCCTGCCGCTTTAACAAGCCAGTGATATGTAAATTTTCCTCAAGGTCTTCGAATTTTTAGTTCTAACCCAGTTATAATATAGGATTTTTTATTGACTAAAATAAGCCGATATGTTAATCTATTCAAGAATTACAGGTTTACAATCGTAAACTTATTATTGATAGGCCTTGTTATAGATGTATCTATAACAGACTAAAAAGGTTATGACAAATGAAGACCGCAATTTTAGGTGACGGTGGTTGGGGAACCACTCTGTCCATCCTTTTGCATAGAAAGAAACACGATGTGGCTCTTTGGGGTGCATTCCCTGATTATGTAGAATTTTTGAAGAAAAAAAGAGAAAACCAGAAGTTTTTGCCGGGTATAAAAATACCAAAAGGGCTTAAAATAACAGATTCTTTGAAAGAGGCAGTAGAAGGCGCAGAGGTTGTGATATTGGCTATTCCTTCTCAATACATGAGGGGTATTCTAGAAAAGCTTAAGCCCTTGAACGTGAAGGATGCCGTGTTCGTGAATGTTGCCAAGGGTATAGAGAACGGTACGCTTAAGCGCATGTCCGAGGTTATAGTTGACGTATTAGGGGAGGTCAAGTTTGCCACGCTTTCAGGGCCGAGCATAGCAAGAGAGGTTGCCATCGGCATACCGACTACCGTAGTCATTTCTTCCTACGATATGGCATTGGCAAAGGAGATGCAGGAATTTTTTAGGACAGAGACGCTTAGGGTTTACACAACTAACGATCTTATAGGCGTGGAACTTGGCGGCTCGTTAAAAAATATAATCGCGATTGTGGCGGGGATAAATGATGGCCTGGGTTTTGGGGCCAACTCGAAGGCGTCCATTCTTACAAGGGGTCTTGTGGAAATAACAAGGTTAGGCGTTGCGATGGGTGCCAAGAAAGAGACTTTCAGCGGGTTGAGCGGTATAGGCGATCTGGTTACTACTTGTATTAGCCCTTACGGAAGAAACAGATGGTTCGGAGAAGAAATAGGTAAAGGAAAAAAACTTTCAGAGATCCAGAAGGAAACAGAAATGGTAGTAGAAGGCGTTGCGACTGCAAAATCCGCTTATGAGCTCGCAAAGAAATACAAAGTTGATATGCCTATCACAGAGCAGGTTTATAACATACTATACCATAATAAGAATCCCAAAGAAGCAGTTGTGGAACTTATGTCAAGGCAGCAGAAAGCGGAGTGACGAGCTCTATTTTAAAAATGTATATTCGGGACGTAGCGCAGTTTGGCTTAGCGCGTCCGCCATAGAAGCGTCGGCGGACGCCCACTGAAGTTCGCTACTAATACTTCAGCGAATCCGCCGAAGTTGTAATGGCGGATTTTAATAGCGGGCGCTTGCTTGGGGTGCAAGAGGCTAGCATAGTAATATTATATTCGGGACGTAGCGCAGTTTGGCTTAGCGCGCTTGCTTGGGGTGCAAGAGGTCAGCGGTTCGAATCCGCTCGTCCCGACCAAATTTGACTTGGCGGGATTTTTGGTAAAGAAGTGAGATTTTTTAACTTATTTTCCGCCAAAACTTTTTTATCGTAACCGCTTTTATATAAAGGAATTAAATCAAAGGGCTTTTTGAAATCTAAAATAATTTTTCTGTCCAGCAGGCGGCGGTTCGTTCCAATTTTTTCCACCAGAGCCTTGATTTCGTAATAATCTTCTGACGAGGCAAGTTTCTCGGCGTGGCAAGCGTCATTTATCCATCCGCGTAATGGTTCGATCCAATTGTTTCCCTTTCTGCCAAAATCCCGCTTTCTCTCTAAAAGCTCAGTCTTTAGCTTAACCCGTTCATCCTTTTTGATGAGATAGGTTTCTTTTTCAATTGTTCCATCCAGAAAGGCATTAACTAACTTATCAAGCTTCTCTTCAGTTTCCTCAATCTTTACTTCAAGATTTTGGGCGAAAGATTTCGATACTTGAGTTTGTTCTTTCTCCCAAACATC